>Ga0209726_10009250_pt1 | contig 10319 bp, 9 predicted proteins | sample Subgrocontami54m_FD_187453 | JGI IMG/M metagenome (GOLD analysis project Ga0209726, IMG submission 187453) | Subsurface groundwater microbial communities from S. Glens Falls, New York, USA - GMW46 contaminated, 5.4 m (SPAdes) (version 3) | ecosystem: Environmental > Aquatic > Deep subsurface >... | reverse complement strand
AATAGCTGTTTGAAAGGCAAGCGCACTTTTTTAAAATTGTTAGAATCCGAAGAAAACTGCTCAAAAACAGAAAGCAAATTTTCTAAATGAATGCGAGCCGATTCGCCACTATCAGAAGAAACCACTAAACGCACCACCGCCTTAAACCCGGGCTTACTCGTTTTTTGCTCAATGGCTTCCAAACTTTTTTGATCGACCTTAAAACTTGCCTTTTCGGGATTTGCTTCATTCTTTTTGGTTTTGGAAATATACGAGCGGCCCAAAGACCGCCACTTGCCACCGGTGGGCTGGATGAGAATTTGCACGGCCGCGCCTTCATTCCGCTGCATTTTGGCTAAGACAGAAGTGATGGAAGACAATGGATCGGTGGGTAAATCGCGATAGACGCGGATAGGAAGATAATCAGAATATTTCAGCCGAAGTGCGGCAAATGCCACTTTTCCAGTTTGAGAAAAAATCGAGTATTCCTCTACTTCTTTTATATCCGCACCAGGATAGGCACCGTGGATTTGTTTTTCTACTAAATCCATGAGCTTTTTGGGCACAGACACATAAAAACGAATATCTTCTGTTTTGGCAACAATTTCAAATGACACATGGGGTTGAGGTTTGAGAAATGACCAAAATCCGCCATGATACAGACTGTGAAGACTGGCAAATAATTGCTCTGCCGCATCAATTTTGATCTCGTTATCCCGCGGGACGGCAACTTGTAAAAGCACGTAGTCCAAAGATCGCTCTTCCCGATCACGATATTTCCAAAAGAGAAAAATGATGTAGGCCAAACCTGCCAGACCACCAAAAAGTATGGCCAAAAAAAGAAGGCTTATGGTAATGACTTCCAATCGATAGATAAGGTCTAAAAAAATATCCGGCATCATTTCCTCCACAAATGCAATTGCTTGAGTCTTCGTTTGCACCACTCGGCAAGCCATCGCCAAGAAATGGCCGCACTTTGCCGCATCCCTTGGGCAATCTGATCATCCGTAAGCGGCAAAGTTATGGTGCCCGTTGACGGCGTGGCAGAAACATTTTGCCCCAATGGTTTTACCCCCATCTGAGAAACCTTTGGCGGGATTGGAATATTTGTCGGATGCACACTCACGCCAGCTGAGACAACTTCCTTTGGTAATTCCACTTCCTGCCCCACGGGAGAAAGCGGTAATTCATTCCCGATACCCCCAATCACTTCTTTTTCTTTTCCGCCAATACTTATTCCTCCAACTGGCACGCTCACACTTTTCTGCGCATCATCAAAAACTATTTTGGCAGGATTATCCATACATTTTCATCATATCACGAAGCATACGCAAATATAATTCCAGCAGGAGGCAAACGCATGAGACGAGCTGATTGATAGCTTTTCTTTTTCTTTTTTACTTTCGCCTTTTGCGCGTTTTGTGCCCCACTTTCCCGAATCATCGCCAAATACCAAATGATAGACAAAAGAATCCATGGTGCTGGTTCTTTTTGGATAAGCGCTTCTTGCTTTTCGTCTTTTGTATCTGTGTTATGGATATGTTCACGAAGAGCAGACATCTTCAGTAGCAACCAGAATGTCCAGGCAAAAGAAAATCGGACAACTGCTTCTTTTTGCCGTTCGCGGCGTACTTTTTTCTCAACATGTCGAGCTTTCTTAGGAGCAACATCAGTCAAATGTGGTTTTTCAAGATGTAAACCTCTTTTTATCTGTGGTCTTTTCCTGGTTTCAAGAGTAAAAACGAGGCGTTTCTCGATTTTACTTATCTTCCTTGCAAGTCGAAACAATGCCATACTAAGACGCTCTTGTTGTTTTTTCTGCCTTTTCTCTTTCCTAGAAAATAGCGGCTTCTCTATCCTCTTTTCAGATAGTTTGATCACGTTTTTCTCACGCAATATTTTTCTCGCTCTCTTGTTTCGTCTCTTTATTCTCTCTTTTTTATCTTGTATCTTCAATTCTTTACTCATAGTATGAAATACTGGCTTCTTCATCACAATCTCAAATTTTTTCTTTTGTACCTCGCTCTCTTTGGTCTTTACCTCCTGTTTTCTTCTTATATCTTGCTGTCTGTGCTTAACTTCCTTCTTTCCATGTCGGGCAATACTTTTCTCTATTGCCACCATAGGCTTGGGTACTTCTTTTGTTAATGCAGTAATCAAAAGCGGCACTGCACCAACGGCAACATGTGTTTCGGCAACGACACGAAGTGCATGCTTCGTTTCCGTCATTTCTTTGTGGCGTTTTTGAATAATGTCAGCTATTCGCACTGGTTTCTCACGAACCTTAGTTAGAGATAAGCGCTCGGATTGAAAAACCTGCTCCACTCTATAAACCTCATCTCTTCTTTCTCTTTTTTGCTGCTCAAGCTTAACATCCGCAACGTGTCGATCTGGTTCGCGCAAAACTAAGGCAATTCGTTGTTCTACATATCCCAATGCCTTTTGAACTTTCTGATGGGCCAAAGGCTTATCGCTTAATATGAATACATTATTTGCCGGGCGCATTTCATAATGTGTCACAAATTGTGATTTGGCAACAGATTGCATATCTTGAAATTTATGAAAATTTCCGTCCTGCGCGGTATTGACAATAGTCATTTTCCCTTTGCCGGTAACGGGGTCATATTTCATGACAATCAAGTCTCGATGATCCTCACCCTCACGGTGATATGCAGCCACTACCTCTGTGGCACCATTACGAAAAGCTTCACTCATAACTGCTGTTGTTTGATGTTGCGCAAGCGAATATTCACTTGGATTGAGTCTCAATGTGTTTTCATTTAACTCATTTGCCGACATCCCATACGCGGGATAGTACACTTCACCATCCTTCAAAATAAATTCGGGACCTGGTGACATAGCTTCATTTCGAGCTTCCTGTATAGAGGAAGCTTTATCCTGACGAAACCTTGGTCGGAAACGAATGGCTGCTTCTTTCCGGATCTGCGAAGGACTCCAATCAGAATGATCGGCTGTCAAATTTTTAAGACTATCCAAATAAGATATTTTATAAATACCAGGACTCGGATTATGCCCACCCATCATATTTTTTCTCCAATAAAAAACTTCTCGAGTGAGAAGTTTAGATTATAGCCTCTCCTCTCACTCGAAGGATACGCGTTGTATCAAAAGCCTGCGACCGGACTATAACCGTTGCGGTACAGTTCCCGAGTTTCACGGGATTCGGAGCTTTTGACTAAGGGCTCGTTCCTGAATAACCTTTCTAGTTATTTAGGATTACGACCCTTTGTGGCGCATCAACAAATAAAAATTTGTATATGATATTTTTGAGTGCGCCCTATTTACTTTTTCTGTCTTTCAATACCAGACCAAATAACTTCTGGCTGGTTTGTCTGCTTATTTATAAACCGTGCGAGCATAAAAAACAAGTCCGAAAGCCGGTTGAGATATTGGATAACCAGTGGATCTACTTTCTCTTTTTGTGCAAGAGCCACAGCCTGCCGCTCTACTTTACGACACATGCCTCTCGTGATATGGATGTACGCTCCCAAAGTAGATCCACCAGGAAGAATGAAGTTTTTAAGCGGCGGAAGTTCTTTTTCCATAGCATCAATCCGTGCTTCCATTTCATCAACACGCTTGGTAAGTCCTTTGAGATCCCCTTTCCAGCCAGCAAGCGTACTACCAATGGTAAAAAGATCAGATTGAATGGTTGCCAGAAATTGTTGGACATCAGGGATGGTAAGTTGTGAAGCAATAAGCCCCACCCAGCTATTCAGTTCATCAATAGACCCGTAGACCTTTACAAGCTGTTCACATTTGAGCACGCGCTTGCCACCAAAAAGAGATGTCGTTCCTGTGTCACCGGTACGGGTATAAATAGGCATATATTAACACTCGGAGTAGCCGCAGGAGTAGCACTTTTTGCAGGATTCCTCAAAAACCAAGCTGCCTTCGCCGCAGCTAGGACACAAGTCCACCGTCACCATGCGCTGCGGTTGCGTCTGCGGCAAAGGAAGTTGTTGTGCAGGCAGAGCTGATGTTTGATCAGCAACCGTAGCACCATTTGATGCATCTGGTGCCGCGTCACTTAAACGATGCTTTGTGAAAAATCCAAAATGCCGATCAATAACTTTTGCCACCGCATCTGGAAGGCTCCGTACGCGATTTTCTCCAAATCCTAAACTACGCGCTCCTCCGATGCCAATAAGTTCTGCTGCAATTTTATGCGCTCGCTCCATAGCGGGTATGGGAGAAGCCATCCGAAGGGTAAGAGAAATGAGTCGCCCCATCGCCTCTGCCATTGCCGTCACATCACTTCCGGCTTTGCCCACATTAATAAACACCTCCAATGGCTGCATACCGCCGTTGGTATTTATGGTCACGTAGGCTTGGCCCACCGGTGTTTCCACTTGATACGTGGAGCCATGCACGACCATCGGCCGCGGTTTCACTTCGGGTCGCGGCTGCTCTGCCGGTTTTTCTTCTGCTTTCTTCGTCTCTTCCTTGCGACTTAATACTCCTTGCCTGCTTCCTTCGCGCATGTAGGCAATACCTTTACACCCTTGTTCGTAGGCCAACGTATAGAGCCGTTTGACATCTTCTACGGTATGAGAATTCGGCGCATTGACGGTTTTACTGATACTGGCATCCACATATTTTTGAATCGTCGCCTGCACATATACGTGGTCTTCTGGGGTCAAATCATTGGCCGACACAAAATAGTCCGGTCGATCTTCTTTTTTCGGCTCGCGGCCCTGAGTTTTTTTGAAATCCTCATACCATGCATCATACAGAGGGTGACGAAGCACATGCTCACCGAGCCGAGATTTTCTAATAAATTCAAACTCATAGACGGGTTCAATTCCACTGCTTACTCCTGCCAAAAGGGACGTGGTTCCTGTTGGTGCCTGCTGCAAAACCACGCTATTTCGCACGCCGTGCTTTTTCATCTTTTTAATAATCTGCTCAGGGAGTTGCTTGACGAAATATCCCTGCACGTGTTTTTCAATGTCAATTTTAGGAAACGGCCCTTTTTCCTGCGCAATCTCAACCGATGCTTCGTAGGCGGCATCACGAATCGTCCGATAAATTTTATCAACTACCGGCAAACTTTCAGCTGATCCGTAGCGAAGTTTCATTTTGATCAGCGCGTCACCAATCCCCATGGTTCCCAATCCAATCCGGCGCTCGCCTTCTTTTTGCACTTTTTTAATTTCATCAAACACGTAAAAATCAGCATCAACAATATCATCTTGAAATCGCACGCCGATTTTGGCAATCTCAGCGAGGCGCTTGTAGTCCATCTCACCGTTTTCACCAACCAGTGCTGCTAAATTTATGGAGCACAAATTGCAAACGCCCCAATTCGGAAGTCCCTCTTCACCACAGGGATTAACGCAGTTGACGTATTCCCAATAATAATTGTTAAACCATTTGTTGTAGCGCTCTATAAAAACGACGCCCGGTTCCGCACTTCGCCAGGCAGCCTCAGCAACCAAATCCCAGATGGCTCGTGCTTTGACCGTTTTATGCACAATAGGCTTTTTCCCAAGAGCAAGCCAATTTGGCAAATACCCATCCCATTTCGTATCGTAGTCTGGATCGTCTTTATCAGGGAATACCAAATCCCAATCAGCATCATTTTTCACCGCTTCCATGAATGTATCCGATACACAAACGGATAAATTAGCTCCGTTAATCCGCGAAAGATCTTGCTTGACCGTGATAAATTCCTCTACATCCGGATGCCAATCCCACAGCATAAGCATGAGTGCACCACGACGAGACCCCCCTTGTTGGATAATATCTTTGGTGGCAACTGAGAAAAGCTCTGCCCAGTTGCACGGGCCAGAAGAAAAGCCATTGACTTTTTTGACGCGTGATCCCCGCGGACGAAGACTGGAAAGGTTTATGCCCACGCCGCCGCCGCGCGACATAATTTCCACCATCTGTCCAAGTGTCTTAAGGATGCCTCCTCGCGAATCTTGTGGGCTAGGGATGACAAAGCAATTGTAATACGTTACCTTATACCCTGTTCCAGCACCGGAAAGGATACGGCCACCCGGAACAAAAATAAAGTCCTCCATCGCACCATAGAATTTTTCTTCCCATGCTTTTTGCTGATCTTTTGGTTCCACCTGAGCTATAGCATGGGAAACTCTGCGCCACATCTCCTCAGGGGTTTTTTCCACCGGTTTGCCGGTCTCATCTTTGAGGGCGTAGCGATCAAGAAATACTGTTTGTCTTATTCCTGTGAGCTCCATATGAGATTGCGCGGGGAGTGTGTGCTTTTTCGAGCACCGTCATGCCGTAAGGCCTGCTTGACGGATGCGCAGAAAAAGTATACCGACCTCAGCGCAAATTTTACAATAATTTTTTCACTTCTTTTTCAAAATCTTCAATATCCACAAATTGTTTAAAAACACTTGCAAATCGAATATAGGCAATTTTATCCAACTTTTTCAGCCTCTTTGCTACCAATTCCCCAATCTTTTTACTCATAATCTCTGTCGAATCCCCACCAATGAGTTCTCGCTCTACTTCGTCTACAATCTGGTCTACGTCAACGGCCTTAATCGTTGTTTTTCCGCTTGCTCGCCAGATGCCTCGCTTTAATTTTTCCCGATCAAATGATTCGCGTCGCTCGTCCTTTTTAATGACCGTAAGCGGCACACTCTCCACTCGTTCGTAGGTCGTAAACCGCTTCTCGCATTTAGTACAGGTGCGTCGCCTCCTCGTCACTGATAGATCTTCACTCTCCCTTGTCTCAATGACGTCGGTATTTTCGTTCTGACAGTATGGACATTTCATCGTTCGTTAATGTGCTTGCACTAAAAACTTTTGGTTTTACGAAGTAAAACACTTCATGTTTCAAAAGTTTTCAGTGTGAAAATAAAAACGCTATATCTGGTGCCACAATTGATCCTAAGACACTATATAGCGTATCGTCAACTGGCAATTTCTACATCAAAATAAATCAAAAAATCATGACAGCTTCAAAATAAAAACCGTGAGGAAAAAGTACGGAGAAAAAAGTACCACAAAAAACAAACAGGAACTTTTCTTACTCAAAAAAACAAGATTTACCAGTTTTCACGCAGTACAATAAACGGTCTTAGGGCTCGTTCGTCCCGCTAAGCGGGACGATTACGACCCTTTGTGCCGTTTATCCTGAGCCCCGAAGGGCACCTTCGCCAGCAAGTTATTTATGGATGCGGCCTTACTTCAGTTTTGAAAGGTCTCCTTGGACCTTTTTGAGCATCGTGAGCGCATCCGTCACCGCTTGTTTTTGTGATGCATCAATCTTGGTGAGCATGTCTTCTAATACTTCGACATGTTTGGCACTAGACTTTTGCAAACGATCAACAACGCTACCTGGAATCTGCGTACCATTTCCCTTGATGGCTAAAAGTTCACTCACTGTCTGCTGCATGTACGTTTCTGCCCGAGCAATGACCGTTCCCGCCAAGGCAACCTTCTTCTGATCATTGAGAGATATACCCATATTTAAAAATTTATCTGCCTGCAACAGATGAAACTCTGCTTTTCGTATGGGATCGACAATGAGTTTTTCTAAAATTTGATCGCGAAGTTTTTTAAGAAAATACAAGGGATTATCTATGAGGATGCCGGGGTAGGGCAAAAGATAGTCTGACTTTTTCTTATCTTGCATTGCCGCCAATACGTCACCAGCTTCCAATTTCGGCGACTTCGTCTCTTCCATGACTATGGTCGGCTTGACGGATTTAGCCAAAACCACTGATGGAGATGCAAAAGCAATAATAAAAAGACCTAAACCAATCACTTGTTGTTTTGACATAAATTCTTATTTACCCTGAAAATTTCGTTGAAATCGAAGATTTTATCTTAATTTTACGAAATTTTTACGGGTATCCTCCTTTATTTATTATCTATATTAGTTGTACCACATCCGCGGGTAACATGCCAATCAGATCAAAAACTTCTCGTTCCAGCGCCTTCACTTTGGGATAGGCGCGATCCAGGATGTCTTGTTCTTTTGCCGGCAAATGCTCGGCATTCCACAGAACAAACCGTTTATCCACGGTGATAATTTCATATTTGACCATTTTATCCGCAAGAAATAACAATTTTTCTTCCCACGTTGATGGAGCAATTGTTGGATCCAATATTGCATGCAATGGATGTGTTTTTACTAACTCTGCCACTTCCTCCATCTCCTCTTCTCGTAAAATCCGAACCCCTGCATCCGGATGCGCCTCATCAGGAAGTTTGGGAATATTTTTATCAATATCATGAAGAAGCGCTGCTGCAGTAAGCAGCGATTGGTCAGTTTGTTGATTGGTTAATTGGGTGATTTTTTGCGCAAGGAAAACCGCAACTTTCGCCACTAAGGCCACATGCACCCGCTTGGCTTGAGGGAGTTGATATGTATCCCAAAGTATTTTTGCCTGTGCCTCCGTTGGAATCATAAGGTAACCCACAATCCAACTGCAGCGATGAGTGCAGTGGCACTTCCGAGATAAAAGGGTGCAGCAGGAGAAATTGCCTGCCACAAGAATCCAGCAAAGAGCGATGCGGCAAATACCGTAACGCCGGTCACCATATTATAGATGCCGTAGGCCGTCGCATGACGCTTGGCTGGCACAATATCCGAGACCAGTGCTTTGGCTGCGCCTTCTGTCAGACCGAAATACAATCCATATCCTAAAAACAACAACGTAATCGTAGTAACCGATGATGCGCGGGCAAACAAAAAATATACGAGACTATACACAACCCAACCGCTTACTAATAATTTTTTCCTTCCAATCCGATCCGATAAACTCGATAGCGGCAAGCCGGACAATGACGAAACCAAACTATACAACGCAAGGAGCAAGAATATTTGCCAGATCAACACGCCAACACTTTGTGATTTGAGAATAAGAAACGCATCAGAAGAATTGCCCAACATAAATAAAAATGAGAAGAACAAAAAGAGATAAAATTTGTGCCCCAAACTATCATGAAGGACCAGGCGCTCCTGTTTTTGCTTTGCTCTGATATCGTGGACAAAAAATGTGAGGAGGAAAAGTGAAATGATGAGCGGAATAACGGCAAATAGGACAATCTGACGAAATGCACTTGCCGTGAGAAGATTTACTCGTTGTTGCGTCAGAAATACTAAGACTCCCGCAAGAACTAGACCAACCACAGCTCCTCCATTGTCAAACATCCGATTAAGTCCAAATGCGCGTCCTATGTGATGTTTGGCTGCCGAGTCAGATATCAAGGCATCGCGGGGCGCTTGCGCCACCCCCTTCCCGCTTCGATCCAAAAAGCGGACGAGGAGTACCTGCGGCCATGTGGTTGCCCAAAAAAGCAACACCATAAAAAAACGCAGGAGTTGTCCAAACACGACGAGCCATTTACGCTTGCCAAAAAGATCAGAAATATATCCGGAAATGGGTTGAAATAGTTGTGGGGTGGCATCGGCAACCCCTTCTACCAAACCAATAATCGTTGCGGGAACACCCAAGACATTGGAAAGAAATAAAGGAATCGTCTTTTTAATCGTCTCTCCCCCAATATCGTTGAGGAAGGAAACGAGAGAAAGAACAATGACATTTTGCGAAAATCCGGCAAAAAAATGATCTTTATGACGTTTGGCAGGGGATGACTTCATGGACTTTTCAGATGAGCTAACACTATTGACACTATTTTATCTGGCGTACTCTGTGTAGTATCGATAACTAGATTATAGTTCTTGGGATCAAAAAAATCGCTGCGATGATATATAGTTTCGAGCTTTGCGATCCAACTTTCCTCGCGTTCAGTAATCTTTTGCTGAGCTTCTTTCTCCGAAATATTTTCTCGCTTTGCCATCCGTCGAATACGTTCAGCATCATCACACGTCAACAAAACCCGCAGAGTTCCAGGAAAAGCATCTGCCACAATTCCAGCCATCCAGCCTTCCAAAATAACATGCGACTCCTCTTTCAAGCGCTTCTGCATGCCGAGGTCGACATCACGGGTAAGCTTCATATTTTGCTCTTCAGCTTTCTGTAAAGAAACACCATGACTTTTAGCGTAGTCACGAAAAAATTGACTTGCAGAAAATGTAGACCATCCTAATTTTTTTTGTAGATGGGAAAAGAGTGTTGATTTTCCTGTACAGATTTTTCCAGAGATAGTAATGTTATTGTACATTTAACTTTTGTACCCTAACTTGTCCAGAGCTTTCCCTAATGTCTCCATGGGGCCTGAGGAGTAAGTGTCAATAACCAAATCATAATATTTCGGATCCCAGAAATCGTAATCGCCATATAAAGCTTTCCATTTAACGATATTTTCCGTTTCCCTCGTATGGATAAAGTGCTTCGCTTCTTCTACCGATACTTTGTCTCGGTTCAGTA
>Ga0209726_10009247_pt1 | contig 10320 bp, 9 predicted proteins | sample Subgrocontami54m_FD_187453 | JGI IMG/M metagenome (GOLD analysis project Ga0209726, IMG submission 187453) | Subsurface groundwater microbial communities from S. Glens Falls, New York, USA - GMW46 contaminated, 5.4 m (SPAdes) (version 3) | ecosystem: Environmental > Aquatic > Deep subsurface >... | reverse complement strand
CGCACGCCCAATAGCACCCATGGGCAAAGACGCCGTCTGCGACATGCGGGGATTCCTCTCGTTCCTGATCCTCTGGCTTTTGCGCAAAAAGCCCATGAGCGGCGCCGAACTTGCCAAGGAAATGGAGGCGCGCAAAGGCTGCAAACCCAATCCCGGCACCATCTACCCCGCGCTGAAGGAACTCTTGCGAAAGAAAGCCGTGAAAGTGCAGGCCCAGAAAGGCAAGGAAAAAATCTACGCCTTGACGCCCATGGGCAAGGAACAACTCGACGCGGCCACGCACGCGTTCTGCAAAGTCTTCTACGACGTATTCACGCGGTAGCAACGATGCAGCCATGCAACGGAGGGAAACTGACGCGATGGGCTTTGGATACGAATTCAAGGAATTCCTGAAAAAATACCAGGTCTTGGGCCTTGCCGTGGCTTTCATCATCGGCGTCGCGGCCACCAAACTAGTAACCGCCTTGGTGAACGACCTCGTCATGCCCATCGTGGCCGTGTTCGTGCCGGGCGGCGACTGGCGCAAAGCCGCATGGGATGTCGGGCCCGCACATTTTCTCGTCGGCGACTTCATCGGCGCGCTCATCGATTTCCTGATTATTCTAGCCGTAATCTTCATGATCGTCAAGTACGTCATGCGCGAGGACGCCACGGCCAAACGTTGAAAAGCGGCCACGCACTTCAAACAGCGAATGAAGAGAAAAATGCGGGAAAGAAAAGTGCCTTCCGGACCGTACGTCCAGCACTGGGCCGGGCCCTGGAGCCTGCTGTCCTGTTCCTACTTCGGCACCTACTACACCCACACGGTGGCGGAGCTTTTGGAAACCCGCATCCCGCACTGCATCATCACCACGCGTAAAGGGCACAGCGCCTGCTACTTCCCCCAGAAAGAAATGGACGCGTTCGGCGCGGATCTGCGGGCCCAAATATTCGAGCAACCCAGCATCGTGGCTCGCTGGGCGCATGAACTAAAGAAAGAATCCGATGCGATTCGCACCACGCTGAAGAAACTGGAACGCAAGCCAGTGGACGCCCCATCCATGGCGACGTTTGAAGCCGCCTTGCGCAACTACACGGCACCCCATCTGGCCGTCAAGAAGGTGGTCGACTACCTGTCCTCCGACGCGCTCAAGAAAGCATTGCCCGCCTTGGAAGAGGCGCGCTTATACTCGGAAACCGTCTACGGCCAAACCGAAGCCTACATGAAAAACGCCATCCGCACCATCGCCAAAAAATCGGACCGGCCAATCCAACAAATCGAATCACTTACTTACAAGGAATTGGACGCATACTTCAAGAACGGAAAGTTGCCTCCGGACTCGACACTGGAAAAACGTTACGAAAACGCGGCACTGATTTTCCATGAGGGCGATTTTGTTTTGGCGCAAGGTAAAGAGGCGCAAGACATCGAACACAAACTGGCCGCACCAGCAGACTCCGACGTCATCCGCGGAACCTGCGCCCAGCCAGGCAAGGCCGCGGGCATCGTACGCATCGTTTTGGACCCGTTCAACCCCGGACGCTTCGACACCGGCGACATCCTGGTCACGGCCATGACGCGGCCCGAATACCTGCCCTTGTTCAAGAAGGCCGCGGCCGTGGTGACGGACGGCGGGGGCATCCTGAGTCATGCGGCCATCGTGGCGCGTGAACTGAAAGTACCCTGCGTCATCGGCACGCTCAACGCGACCAAACGACTCAAAAGCGGCGAATCCGTGGAAGTGGATGCGGGCGCCGGAACCGCGAAAATAATCCAAAAAAAGGTTTAGCGTAAAATGACACTTCGGCCCACGAAGACACCAGAACCCGTCACCTACATCGGTCGACATTTCCCGGCCATGGAGTGGCTAGCCGACCATTTTGCACGCAACCCACGGCAAAGGAAGTTGAAAGCCGTAGTCGTTGGAATCGGCGGCGCGCAAGTCAAACCAACCTTGGCATATGAGCCAGTACAGCACATCGAAGTCGCGCTTGCGCTGCATCGTGCCGGCCACCCATTCATCGTAACGGCCATGGATCCGCGTCCCGAAGCCATCACGCTGGCACGCGAGGCACTGGGGCAGCGGCGCACCATCACCGAGCACGGAATCCCGGATGGATACTTCCCTGGCCGCGAACATGAACATTGGCATAAGATGGATGAATACGTGGCGCAGTTATGTGGCACCCCATTGGAAAAACGGGGAAAAGTGGAACTCAAAATACCCGAAACAGTGCAACAAAGCATCCGATTACAGGGACCGGGAAAATCCGGCGACGTCATGCACAAAGGGTTGGCCCACAACAACGACATCGTAGTCTGCACGAACCTTTCGCAGTATTTTTCGGAAAAAACCCAGCCGCACCTTGCGCGGGTGCTGTTCGACGCCACGCGGCCGGGCGGCGTACTCATCGTGGAGCAAATAGCCCTAAATCGCCCCTTCGTGCGCGCCCTCATGTCCCATTTTTCAAGATACCGACATCCAGATGTCCTCTACACGCCTAACGAGTACATCCTCATATTCCAGAAAATCCGAAAAAAAGATAGCAATGCGCCGAGGCGATCTGGCAGATGACAACCACGCAAAAATCCGACTCCAAAGCCTATGCCATGCCCCAATCCGACTCGGAATGGCGCAAGAAACTCACGCCCGAACAATACCGCGTTTTACGCGAAAAGGGGACGGAGCTGCCCTTCACCGGTCATTTGCTGAACAACAAAGAAACGGGAATGTACACGTGCGCCGGCTGCGGCACCGAATTGTTCCCATCCGATACGAAGTTTGACTCAGGTTCCGGTTGGCCCAGTTTCTATGCCGCCAACAAGGACAGCCTAGAGACGCGTGCCGACCGCTCGCACGGCATGGTCCGCATCGAAGTCATCTGCCGCACCTGCAAGGGGCATTTGGGCCACGTCTTTGACGATGGTCCCGGACCCACCGGAAAACGCTACTGCATCAATTCCGTCTGCCTGGGTTTCGAGAAGAAGTGACATAACGGTTAATCCGCGATTCACACCCCCTTCGTCTCGATGGCCGGATTTACAACGCGAGAAATCTAGATGGCAGGCAATTCACTCTACGATTTACCAAACAATTGGTCCAGCCCGAACAAGTTGGGGAATCGGAAAGACAGCCGCAGGAACCCATACTGGTCTTCAGGAAAAAAGAGAAGCCAGGAGTATTTCCCGGCAAATAAAAAAACCGTTTCCCTCCTTTTGGCCGTGTTCTTTGGTGCAGCCTACACGCCCCCGTGTGCGTCATGGATTGGGCCGCCTTTCTCACTTCGGTTCTCGGTTCCCATCTGGGGCTGCTGGCCGCGGCCGCTACTTTGGCCTTGCGCCATTCCGCGGCTGGCTTCCGGGCGGCTGCCTTGATCTTTCATTCCGGACCCCGAAACGTTTCGGTCACCCGGGCGTCCCGAACCTTCTGAAGCCGGACACATGCAGCTTCCCTGTTCCTGACGACAATGGGCGCATGTGACTTCTACGCGGCCTTGGCACTTGATGCAACGATTCAACATTTGAAATCCACCTCAAAACAAACAATACCGATTATTACCCAGAACCCTAAGCATTCGCTAGAGTTTTACGATACACCGGCATTCGCTTTTTCCTAAAAGTATTGTCTACGGCATGGCATAAATCATTCAAGCCGTGAACGGTTGCGATTTGACCCATTCAAACGGAAAATGCAAAGATATTTGCACGAAAAAGAGTCAAATAGTCCTAAAGACCGGCGTACAATGGAGTGAAGCAAGTGAACCGCCCAGATCAAAGCACGATAATCACAACAAACCAACAACGTCGGCTCAAGCCGCGAAAATCGCCGAATGCCGACACTTGGCTTGGCCGACACCAAGCCGCAATGGACTTCATCAGCGAATGGTTTGACAACGCCCGGCATCCGGGCCGCGTAGTCGCGTGGGTCATTGGCATCGGTGGCAAAGAAGGAAACGAAAACCTGCCGACGTTTACGCCGACCGAACACATTGAAGTAGCGCAAGCGTTGGAAAAAGCGAAAGCGGGCGACTTTTGCATATATGCGATGGACATTTTTGAACACAGCATCGCCATGGCCACCGCGCAATTGAGAACGAACACAATCAAAGCGGCACGCAAAGGCCATCCCAAATTTCCCAAAACGGCCCAAGGCGTCGATTTCAACGTTTCACGCGCAGTAGCGGAAAAAATCGTGTTGATGGGGCCGGGCGATGCGGGCGACATTTTCCTAACCGAGCCGCCTGAAAAGCCGGACGTCATCACCATCTTCAACTTGGCGCGCTCCTACCACCGCCGCCATCAAACACAGCTTGCCAAGAAGTTGGCCGACGCGTTGCTCCCGAGAGGCATACTGCTGACGAACGTGACGGAAAGCCAGACGGCGTTCATCCGCACGCTGGAAGAAAACCTCGGCGTGCCTGAGGATTTGGGCCCGTGTCCGGATTTGGGAAAACCGGGACGAATCGTGGTTTTTACGAAAAAGGTCAAAAAAACAGCAAACGTATAAAGAATCAATTTGGTTCATCCAAAGCCGGTATGACTTTCTTAGTCAAGCCGAACGGATGCGTCTGGACAAGGTTTTTATCTTCCAGCCGCTGCAGCACGCGGTGGGCCTTGAAGAGCAAAAACTCAGGAAATGCGGATTTCCGTCTGCGACATCTCGACGCCGCGAACTTAATGGCAGTCCAATTCAGTTCAGGGATTTCCTAGGCGTTGAAATTCGTTTAGGCTTGACGGCCGTCCGTTTTCAGCGTCTTCATCACGGAAAGATACGCTTCGAAGTTATCTGCGGTGGGCGCGTATTGGCTACCGGCACCCCAGCCCGGATTTAAACCACAAATAAGCCCAAAATCCTTCATTACTGCCACAGGGAATTTTTCTGCATCCAATTTGGTGAAAGCCGCGCACGTGCCGTAAAACCAGGCGTATTTTTGGGAATATTTCTTGAAACTATCCATTTGCTTTTGAAATTCTGGCAAAGAAATGTAGGGTTGTTTATCAGGGGAAGTTTCCGCTCCAAAGGGCCACGAGCCTAGGACAACGAAACCGTTTTTTCGCCAGAGACGAGCCAGTGCAGCGCGAGTGAAGTTTCGTTCGGGCCTGTGCGGAAGAGAGTCTTCGACTGCGATTTTCGTCAATGACGCGGGATCCGCTTTCAAATCAAAAAAGCCACGTTGGGGGTTGCACGAGTACGCGCCGACCTGCACCCAACAATTCAAGTCAAAGTCCCGATACACCGCCTCGGACAGAATCCCGATTCCGCCTGCGGGCTGCATGCTCAAAACACCTCCGATAAAGTCCGACCAATAGATGTGCGTTTGGGAACGTAAAGAATCCGAGAATATGAACCGCCCTTGCAGCATGAACAACAGTTCGGCCTGCGGGTATTCATCGAGGATGGATTTTGCCAGTTCTTGACCGCGCTCAAACACTTTTTGACGGTATTGTTCGGACGTACGAGTATTATCGCCCTTGCAATGGGAGTAGAAAAGTGCTGGCGAAGGCGATGACGTCCATAGGCAGGGAGTGGGCGGATACGGTTCAGTGTCAATCGCAAACCCGACAAAACCCGCGTCTCGGGCCATTTTGGCGGCACGCCGGAAATTGGACAAGTAAGTGGACCAAGCGGCGTCGTCAAACCAATCAGGAGTACCGTGTCCCATGGACGTGCGTAAGAAGTTCTTAGACACCCCCGCGGCGGCACACCGCCGTTGCATGTCCGTCAATATAGGCAAGTGGTCTTCCCGTGGCGGCCGGGTGGCAACCAAGAACGTATTCTGGACGATGAACCCGTCCACGCCGGCTTGGGAACGGAACCTCGGGCATTCATCGGCCACATACGCTTCCGGAGCGCCGACGTGCATCAACACACCTAGCCCATTAGACGGTTTAGCATCAAAAATCGATTCGAGCAAATGAATGTTCAGAGCGCCGTCAGAAACACGATGCAACACGACGTCGTCCCGCCCATCGCCGTTCACGTCACCGATAGACAGGGCATCAACCAGATGAATTCCTTCACGCCTGACTTGCACGAATTCAGTAAAAGGGTTTTGCCCGGCACCCAATCGAATGGTCAATCGGACGTCCGGGTTTGTTGAATGCGCCACATAGTCGGATTTGCCGTCACCGTTGAAGTCCGCGAAATCAATGAACCAACGACGGCCGTCCGAAGCACTCCCGGGAATGGGCTCGGCAATGGGCAATTGGGGAGTGAAGCCACCGGCTCCATTTGAAAGCGCAACATAGATGATTCCATTTAAATCCCAGAGCACGACATCCGCCATGCCGTCCCCGTTTACATCAACCAATGAAGCCTGAAAACCGTCAAAACGTCCATCCATGTGCCAAGCCACGGTTTCGCCAAACAACACCTTTGGATCCGCCAATGCAGTGTGGATTTGGAAAGTGGAGTGATTCATGAAGTGGGCGCCGGCATCCACTTTACCGTCTCCATTGAAATCGGCGGGGGCCACAGTCCAATTCGAGTAATCCGTATACGCATTTCCCGTTGAGGACCAGCTTAGCACGCCTTGCGAGAAGACGGAGCCTTCTCGCGCAAGAACCGCTTTGATGTTCCAACGTCCTTGGTAAAAAGAGTCGAGGTACCAATCGTCGCGGCCGTCACCATCCACGTCTTCCAACTTCGGCATCCAACCCTGAAACCGTCCAGGTATCGTCCAGGATGAATGCGACGTGAAGACACCATCGGCTTGGCCAAACCATACGTTGGCCCTCATGCCGTTCACGTCATTGCTTTGACGAACCACATCCACGCGGCCATCTCCATTGACGTCCCCAAAGAAAGACTTCCAAACGACTCCGGCGTCAGTTTGTGATGCGGACGGGAGGGTCGTCGCGCGTGAATGAATCAGAGTCTGCCAAGGCAGTGCGAATGCCACTTGAATGCGCCAACCATCGACATCGTTGTCTTGAACCAACAAATCAGCATTATCATCAGAATTAAAGTCCGCGACGCCGAATTTGGAGCCTTGGAACGATTCTGATTCGGTCCAATTCACCACCCGAGTGAATGCGCCGATTTCCGATTCCGCATAGGCTAGTTTCGCGTCCCAGCGCGTTCCACTGCGTTTGGCGAGAACTATGTCCGAATGATGGTCTCCGTTCAAGTCAGCCACGTAGACATTCCATGAAGCGTCCAGCTGGCTTTCCGTTAACGACCACACGTAAAAACCGCCCAATGTCCCGTCAGTTTTAGTCGTGGCGACGCGGATCTGCAGCGTGTTTTCGCGCCATTTGTGCATTAAAAGATCGGTCCGATTGTCCGCGTTAAATTCCCCGATTTGGATCGTCCAGTCGACACCCTGCAAGGCGGATTCCCACGCGTACAAAGAAGCATACCCGTCTTCGGACGCAAATGCCCCGCGAACGTACACATTTCGTCCGTCTTTGGAGTAGGCGAAGACGTCTTCGCGCCCGTCGCCGTTGAAGTCTCCAAACAAGGGCATCAATCCGGAAAAATCTCCATCGGCCTGCCAGTAACGTAATTCACCCATTGACGCATCCGGTTTGGAATACGCCACGCGAATGGACCAAGCGGAATTGTTCATTTCGTAAAGCACGAGGTCTGCGCGGCCATCTCCGTTTGCGTCCCCTAAATGCGCCTGCCACCGGTTCGTGCGGGCGGGCCCTTGCCAGCTTGGTCCATCTCGAAACGTGTTTCCAGGGGAACCTAATTTTGTCCGCGTACTCAAAATACCGGAAGACACGTCGATCAAAACCAGGTCCGATTTGCCGTCACCGTCGACGTCTCCTTGCAACTGCTGCCAACCGGAAAAATTGCCGCCCAACACCCAAGAAACCGGTTTCCCGAAAGAGGCGTTGCCGTACCCTTGCGCGACAAACCCGCGCCAGCTGTTGTGATCGTTGTAATGCAGCAACGCGTCCTTAAACCCGTCATTTGTGAAATCCCCGACGGCAGCAACATACCCTTGAAAGCTTCCAGCGTACTGCCAAGGTTTAGGTTCAGCGACGGACCAATCCGCCTGGCTTAACGCCACGGACATCGACGGATTCCCATCCAATGCTCGGAGGACCACGTCGTCCCGACCGTTGCCATCCACATCCATCAAGGCCAAATCATGCCGAGAAGCAAGAGTATCAGCGTCTAAATTGTAAACGCGCGGTTCATCGAAGGTGGCCACCTTAACCGGATGGGGAGTTGGAGTCGGAGTCACCGACGGTTCAGGAGTCACATGAGGTGACGGACTCGGAGTGGCCGTCGGTTCCGGCGTCGCGGTTGGCGTTGCCGTGGGCATAGTAGACCCTCCACCCCAGCTTCCGTTTCCGATCGGCGTGGGCAGCGTGGATGGGGCGGGCGGGATGAAGGGTGTTTTCGATGGAGAAGGAGAAATCGTCGGTAGAGGAATTGGAGAGACGGATGGATTTGGACGGGCATCCGGAATCAGTTCGATACGGAGACGGGGGTTGCCTGTGAAAGTTTTCAGGGCTTCCTTGAAGCCGGGTTTCACTACGTGAATCCGATATTGGCCCGATTCGGCTGCAGGCAATTGAAACGAAGCGACGCCGCCTTGAGTCAATGCCTGGGCGATTACTTCTCTTCCGAACTGTACCGAAACGTTGGCGCCATCCAGCAATCCTTCCGGTCCGACTACTTCGATGCGAAGAATTATGTGGGACTGTGACGTCGAGTAGAACGCCAAAAAGCCGATGCTGAGAACGACAATCGATAGCGAGACAACAAGCAGCAGGGGACGTGCCTTGACCGCGGCCTTAAGATTCTCAAGAGGAGTCCGTACGGCGTCACCGGACTCTGCAGGATCCGGGCCCGTTTGGTCCTTCATCAGGATGCCTACGAAATAAGGACTCTTAATTCTAACTGCATTGTGGCCCTTAACGTTTTAGAAATCCGGATTTCTTCAGCCATATAATCGAAAACTTTCCAGAGCCGCAGGTTCTGAAAGAAAATCAAACAATGCCGAAGCCTAGCACGCCGGACCGTACGGACCGCTTGGGCACCGGCGGCACTCATTGCTTTCGCATTCCTTGCCGTAGCCGCACTGCGCGTCATTGGTGCAGTCCACATCCACGCATGTCCCACTTTGGCAGATTTCCTTGTAGCCACACGCCTCGTTCGACGTGCAGGAAGATTCAACCGCGGTCACTGAAGGGCTGCTTATGGCGACACTGGGCGATGCGGTAACCGAAGGAGTCGGAGTCGGTTCCTTGTAGTCGAACGGCCGCACGTTAAACGTGAAAGGACTGCGGGTTGATTCCTGGCCTGATGAATCCGTCGCATACACACGAATGGAGCGATCGCCTTCGGTTGCAGCCCGGAACGTAAACGATGCCGAGCAGGTTGTCTTCAATCCGCAATCGAACGAGTTGGATTCCGGTTGGCTGGAAAGCGAGTCAGACGACTCCCACGAAATCATCTTGAGGCCCACGTCGTCCACCGCGGTGACTTCCAACAGGAAAGGTTCGTTTCGGTCGGGATTGGACGGACTCGCGGCGGAAGACGAAATGCGGGGAGCCGCGTCGTACGGGGAAGACGTCGGATATTCAGACGGGTAGGCGGTGACGGATGGCGTCGCGGAAGGCGTGGAAACCGGTTCGGCGGGGACTGCCGTAGGACTGGCCGAAATCGAAGTGGTCGGCACCATCGTTGCGGATGGGTTCGGGCCGGAAGACGTGACGCAGCCCAAGAGAAAGACGCTGAAGACAAATAATGCGGCGAAACGTTGCATAACGAGCCTAACCGTCGAATCTATTTAAAACCCGCTTCGAACAGTGAGAAATAGAGAGCGACCGAAAAAAGCAAAGAAAATCGAAAAATGCAGGGGGTGGGATTTGAACCCACGAACCCACAAAGGGACGGGGTTTCCTCGTCCGAGGCTTTTTATGGAAAAGTCCGGATTCCTAAGCCCCGCTCGTTAGGCCAAGCTTTGATACCCCTGCGCGAATAATCCTGGGCAAATCGATTAAAGAGGCTTACAACGGGCACGGAAAAATGGAAGAGAAAATAAAAAAAGTCAACGCTTGCCGGAGGGCTTGGATTTGGCGGTTAAAGCCGGTGGAAACGCCATGCTCAAAAGGAGTGGAATCAACGCAGCCAGGACAATGAAGGCCTCGTTCGGCGTGCCGTACGCCACCATCAAGAACAACAACACCAGCAAGCCTGCCAACCCCAGTTCGGCCAAGGGCTGTGGGTCCTTGACGGCTTCCTTGTACGTCTTGAAGTTGCGCGTGTAGCCCGTGCGGCGCCAGGCCAACAGGCCGTAGAGGGTGAAGAAGCCGACGATGGCCAACGCCAAGCCAGGCGAGGCATAGTACGTGATAGCCAAGAACGGAATCGTCCA
>Ga0209726_10009241_pt1 | contig 10325 bp, 9 predicted proteins | sample Subgrocontami54m_FD_187453 | JGI IMG/M metagenome (GOLD analysis project Ga0209726, IMG submission 187453) | Subsurface groundwater microbial communities from S. Glens Falls, New York, USA - GMW46 contaminated, 5.4 m (SPAdes) (version 3) | ecosystem: Environmental > Aquatic > Deep subsurface >... | reverse complement strand
CGCGGCCCGCCACAGCTCGGCCTGCGCGGCGCGCCCGGCGGCGATCTCCGCGCCGAACGCGCGATCGCCCAGGTCCTCGACCAGCAGCAGGCCCTTGTCGAGGTCCATGGCCACCACCTCGGGCGCGCTCAGCCCCGCAGCCCGCAGCGCCGCGCCGACGGCCACGAACGGCCGCACCATGTCCTCCGCCAGATGGGCGATGCGGCTGTAGGGTTTGCCGTCGCGAACCGGCGGCCCGTCGGGCTGGCGCGGGGCGTCCATCAGCAGCACGGTCTCGCCGTCGCCTGCCAGGCGCGCATAGGCGCGGGTAGAAGCATCGCCCTGCAGATAGGAGACGCGCGCCCCCCGCCAATCCGCCTGGCTATCGAGAAACGTCATGAGCTCGCCAATCCGCTGCACGTGCGTCGCAGTCTCGCCGAGGCCCCGCACGGTGACGCGTCGCACGGTCGCATCGGCCGTCTCGGCCAGCTCCACCTCGGTGCGGCTCTCCGGCAGCAGCGCCGCCGCTCGCTCCGGCCATTCGACGATCACGGCGCCGCCTTCCGCCGCCGCCTCGAAGCCCAGCTCCCGCGCGTCATCGGCCGCACCCAGCCGATAGAAGTCGAAATGCGCAATCGTCAGCCGCGGCGTGACGTAGATTTGGCTCAGCGAAAAGGTCGGGCTCGGCACCTCGGCCGCTTCATCGCCAAGCAAAGCGGCAATCAGCGCCCGCGCCAGCGTGGTCTTGCCGGCTCCCAAATCGCCGCGCAGGGCAATCACGTCGCCTTTGCGGATCTTGAGTGCCAGCAGCTGGGCCAGGCGCACCACGCCCGCCTCATCGAGGTCGCGCGTCCACTCCACGCTCATGCACGGGCGGCCTCGGATGCCGGCTCGGGGTGGCGCACGCCCATCTCGGGGAAGCGCACGCTCACGCGCGTGCCGCGCCCGGGCTCGGATTCGAGCGCCATGGAGCCGCCGTGCAGCTCCACCAGGCTCTTGACGATTGACAGCCCGAGCCCCGCGCCGCGGTGCTTGGAGCCCTGGCTGCGGCTCTCGAACCGCTCGAGCACGCGCTGCTGCTGGTCCTTGGGGATGCCGACGCCCTTGTCCTCGACCGTGAACACCATCATGCCGGCCTCGCGCCGCACGCTGACGCTGATCGTGTCACCCGGCTTGGAGAAGCCGATGGCGTTGGCGAGCAGATTGTAGAGCACCTGCCGGACCCGGGCCTCGTCGGCGATGAATTCCACCGCATCCTCGGCAATGCCGATGTCGAGATTTAGGCGAGCGCGGCTGGCGCGATCGTGCACGCCGAGCACCGCCGTGTCGACGATGCCGGCCACTTTGACCGGCGCCAGTTTCAGCTCCAGCGTGCCGGCGTCGATGGTGGCAAGATCCAGGATGTCGTTGATGATGGCGAGCAGCGTCCGCGACGAGGCGGATATGTCGTTCAGGTACTCGCGCTGCTTGCTGTTCAGCTCGCCCGTGCGCGGGCTCGAGAGCAATTCACTGAAGCCGATGATGTTGGTCAGCGGCGTGCGCAGCTCGTAGGACACGTGGCTGATGAACTGGCTCTTGAGCCGGTCGGCCGCCACCAGCGCCTCGTTGCGCTCGATCAGCGTCTGCTCGTAGCGTTTGCTGTCGGTGACATCGACGAAGGTGATGAGCGTCGCCCCGTCCGGCAGCGGCGCCACGGCAAAATCGATGACGCTCTGGTCGGGCCGCATCATCTGGCCCACCACCGGCTGGCGGCGGTCGGAGATGCCGGTGACGGTGCGGCTGATGCGCGCCCAGGTGCCCATGTCGCCGTAGAGACTGCTCGCCTGGTCGATGATCCGGTCGATGTGCGGCCCCTCTTTCAGCGTGCTGCGGGAGAGCCGCCAGATCTGCAGGAACGCCGAGTTGAAGAGCTTGAGCCGCCCATCGGTGGCGAACACGGCGACGCCTTCTTTCAGGCTGTCCAGCGTCTCGCGCTGCACGTCGATGAGGGCGTTGTAGCGGCTTTCCAGCGCGATGCGCTCGGTGGCGTCGTCGTAGAGGTAGGTGAGGCCGCCGTCCGGGCGCTGGGCCGAGACCACATGGATGGTGCGGCCGTCGAGCAGGTGCCACCAGTCCTCGTATTCCGTGCCGGTCTTGTAACCGGCGAGAATCTTGGCCTTCCAGTCGCGGTAGTTCACCACCTCCGGCAGGCGGGAGAGCTCGCGCAGTCGGTCGAGCAGCTCGCTGTCGGTCGGCTTGGTGGCGAGCCAATCGGCATCGATCTGCCACAGCGCGCGGTAGGCCTCGTTGAAGAACGCGAGGCGCTGATCGGGCCCGAAGATGGCGACGCCCGTCGCCACCCGGTCGAGCGTGCGCTCGTAGGCCGCCACGTGGCGCACCAGCTCGCCCTGCGCCGTCTCCAGCGCTGCCACGTCGATGGCGGCGCCGACGCTGGCGCCCTCGAGCGGGATCACCACGACGTCGTGGGCCTTGCGCGCGCCGCCGCTGATCAGGTGGACGCGCTCGCGGTAGGGGATGCCCTTGGCCAGCGCGGCAGCGGCCGCCTCGCGCTGGCGCATCTCCAGGAGCTCGATCTGGCGCTCGCGCACCTCGCCCTCGCTGCCAGCCTCGACGGCCCGCACGTAGGCCTCGTTCACCCAAAGGACTCGCCCGTCGGAGCCGCGGAACCAGGCCGGCATCGGCAGCGCGTTGAGCAGCGTGCGCCCCGCCAGCGTGTCGCGTACCAGCTGGCGATGCTGGTCGAGGATCCTGGCAAGGTCGCGCTTGCGGCCGGCAACGTCGCGCAGCCGCAGGATCGCCCGCCCGCCGGCCGCGCGGCCGTCGGCCTCGACATGTCCGCCAGACGTGGTCTTGAGCAGCGAGCTGAACGGCCGTCCGTCCGCAAACAGGGCATCGAGCCGCTTCTTGAGCTCCTCGGCCGAGTCGAGGTCGAGCCACTGGCCGAATTTCAAGAGCTCGGGATGCTGGTGCGGCAGGCCCGGCACGCCGGTGAGCGTATGCGTCATCACGCGGACGCCCTGGCCCTGCTCCCAGAACACCAGGACCTGCGGCTCGGCCTTGATGATGGCCTCGGCGGTCAGCAGGTTCTTGCGCAGCTCGGCCGCCTCCTGCGTGTTGCCGTCGTTCGATCCGCCGCGGCCGCGCATGGTCCGATAGGCAACCACCGCGGCCAATGTTGCGCCGCCGAGCACCAGGGAGACGAGGAGCACGGTTCTCGACTGGGCCGATAGGGGAATGGTGCCCGCATCGACAATGGCGACGACGAGCGCCGCCACGACGCAGAAGCTGACCAGCAGGAGGAGAGCCACCTCCCCCCGCAGCCTGCCCAGGTTGCCGCTAGCGTCTGCCCGCCACATCGGTGCCGATCGGTTGGGACGGCACGCACTGAGCCTACGCGAGACGGGGAGCCTCGAGCGCGAGGACCGAACTGGTTAACGAATCGTTAACGATTATGCGGAGCTTGCCAGCGTGTGGCCATAGCAGGGAGGACACAACGCGGGCGAGCCGCGGCTGATCTGCCACGGCTCGTGCGGAGCCATGGCGCCACGTAGCGCTACCCAATCGTCGCAAGACTCGGCGCAGTTCACCGCTATCTTACCGCATCTGGAAATATGATCCTGGTATCCCTATAGTGACGGCCATGACAATTACGCTATCCCCTGAGCAGCAAAGGTTTCTCGAGGCAGAGGTGGCAGCCGGGCACTTCTCATCCATCGAGGCTGCCGTGAGCTTTGCGGTCGATCAGCTGATCCCTGGCGATCTTTCGGACCTGTCTTGGGCCAAATCCTATGCCGACGAGGCGCGAGCGGCGCTCGCACGCGGCGAATACATCAGCATCGATGAATTCCGCCAGCGGCTGGCCGAGCGCATTCGATCGTTGCGCGATTGATGACCAGGCGCCTTCTTCTTGGTGCTGCTGCCGCCGACATCAATGCCATCCTCGACTATTTGACCAAGGAGGCTGGCCCGCGCATCGCGCTCAGGTACGCCCTCGACTTCGACTGGCAGCTCGAGCTCATCACAGATTTTCCCGGCATCGGCAGCCTACGCCCCGAGCTTGGCCCCCTCTGCCGTACCACCATCGTCTCCCCCTACATTGTCGTCTACGATCACGATGCCAGCGAAGACCTGGTTGCAGTGCTGCGCATTTTGCACGGCAAGCGTAACATCACGCCTGACCTGATCCGCCGCTGACGCGCACCAAACTGGCACTATGAAGCGCGGAACTGGAAAAAAGCTGCCGTGCAAGACGCGACCCTGAAACGATGGAGTCCCGAACTTCGGCGGGCCGTGATGAAGATCAGCCCGGAATTTTTCGGCTGGCCGGCCGACAGGCGCGAACGATTCGCGGTCACCATGGCGGATGTCGACGAGAACCGTCTTGAAGCCGCACTCGCCTCCGAGCTGTTCGGCCGGGGCTCGGCTGCGAAGCTCACGCTCGGCGAGCAGAACCGCTGGAATGAAGCGATCCTTCCCTTCAAGGGCATCGGCGAAGACAGCTTTTTCCTGAACGAATATTTTGCCGAGGGGGAGAGCATCCTCGATTTCGAGACGCTGCGGGCGTACGACGAAGATGACTACCGGTTCCAGGAGAAAGTGCGCAAGGAGCAGTCTGCTGGCTACCAAGATCGGCCGTATCGCGGATCGCTCTATCTGGAATGGGCAAGGCTGTTCGTTGACGGGCAGTTTACGTACGCGACCCTGTCGATGGCTGCCGGCTACGTCGTGTCCGAGCTTGATGCGGAGGCCGACGAGATCATCGGCCGGCGCATCCCGCATCGCTACCGGCGAGGAAAGAACCACGGCAAGCGCGAGGGCGACAGCTGGGAATGGGATTTGCGGGTCGATGCCGGCGGCCAGGAAGGCATTCTCGATGAGCTCCGTCGGCGGGTGTACGCTTACACGGCGGAACGCTATGAGGCCCTCCTCGACCAATGGGATGCGCGCGGCAGGATCGGCGTCTATGTTCTGGAAACGTCGGAGCCTCCGGAATGCAACTACCACTTTGTGTTTACGGACAGGCAGGCGCTTGAAAAGGTACGCTTCCGGTCATTCCTGCGCGATTGCCGGAGGATGGAGCGCGCAGTCGCCGAGCTCAACGAAGCCGTCGACGGCGGCAAGCAGCAGCTGGCGATTTTCATCGAAGAGCAGCACGGGGACGTGAAGCGGAATTTCGATCCCAAGGTCGCGAAGCTCCGCAAGCGCACGCGGATCATGGTCCACAAGAACGCGTTCGACGAGCTGGGTTAATGCTGTGCCGCTCGTCGTTGCAGCGGCCCTTCTGCACGCACCTCCGCCGGCGCCAGTAGACGACGGATTGCACAACTTCTCATGATCTATTCCTCCCGGTAACAGGTTCTTTTGCGCTAGCGTGCGGCCTGGAGCGCTGCAAGCTCGGGCGATTGCGGCACGTATCGGGAAAGGCGGGTGTGGCCATGACCCTCGAGATCGACGGAACTCTGCTGCTTGCCGGCGCCGGCAACATGGGGGCAGCGTTGCTCGCCGGCTGGCTGGAACGCGGCCTCGACCCGGCGCGCATCGTCGTCCAGGACCCGGCGCCGCCGCCGCGTGGCAAGGAGCTGCTCGGCCGGCATGGCATTGCCGCACAGGCGTCGGTTGCCTCGCTGCCCGAGCCGCCGGCGGTGATCGTGGTGGCGGTCAAGCCGCAGGTGATGGACGAGGCGTTCCCGCCGCTGGGGCGGCTCGCCGGCAAGGCGACCGTGGTGCTCTCCATCGCCGCGGGGCGCACCATTGCCGGCTTCGAGCGCCACCTCGCGCCGGGCGCGGCCGTGATCCGCTCGATGCCGAACACGCCGGCTGCGATCGGCCGCGGCATCACCGTGGCGGTCGGCAACGCCCACGTCACGCCGGCGCAGCGGGCGATGTGCGACGCGCTGCTGCGCGCGGTGGGCGACGTCGCCTGGGTGGATGACGAGGGCCTGCTCGATGCGGTGACCGCCGTGTCGGGCTCCGGCCCGGCCTATGTCTTCTACCTCGCCGAATGCCTGGCGGAGGCCGGCGTCAAGGCCGGCCTCGCGCCGGAGCTGGCAGCTAAGCTGGCGCGCTGGACCGTTGGCGGGGCGGGTGAGCTGCTGCATCGCTCCGAACTCGGCGCCGATGTGCTGCGCCAGAACGTAACCTCGCCCGGCGGCACCACGTTCGCCGCGCTGCAGGTGCTGATGGCGGAGGGCGGGCTGCCCAGGCTGATGCGCGAGGCGGTCGCCGCCGCGACCAAGCGCTCGCGCGAGCTTGCGAAATAGCGCGCAGCCGCTAGAAGGAGGGCGCGACGGGGTCAGACCCCTCGCCGCAACGGGGTCAGACCCCTCGCGTCAACCGACTTGATTGCACTCAACGACGGAAGCGAGGGGTCTGACCCCGCCGCCAAGAGACCACCACATGGCCAAGAACGGACCCGTGCCGCAGCCGGGCATCCTCGAGATCAACCCCTACGTGCCGGGCGAGAGCAGCGTGCCGGGCGGGGTGAAGCCGATCAAGCTCTCCTCCAACGAGACGCCGCTGGGCCCGAGCCCCAAGGCGATCGCCGCCTTCAAGGCTGCGGCCGACGAGCTCGACCGCTACCCGGACGGAGGCGCAACCGCGCTCAGGGCCGCCATTGCCAGGCAGTATGGGCTCGATGCCGACCGCATCGTGTGCGGCAACGGCTCCGACGAGCTGATTAACCTGATCGCGCATGCCTACGTGGGCCCGGGCGAGGAGGCGGTCTACAGCGAGCACGGCTTTCTCATGTACAGAATTGCCACGCTGGCGAGCGGGGGCAAGCCGGTGCCGGTGCCGGAGAAGGGCTACCGGGCCGACGTCGATGCGCTGCTGGCGCGCGTGACGCCCAAGACCCGGATCGTGTTCCTCGCCAACCCCAACAACCCGACCGGCACCTATCTGGCCAACGACGAGGTGCGCCGCCTGCACAAGGGATTGCCGAGCCACACGCTGCTGGTGATCGACGCGGCCTACTCGGAATACGTGCGGCGCAACGATTACGAGGCGGGCCTCGAGCTGGTGGCGACCACCGACAACACGGTGATGACGCGCACGTTCTCCAAGATCTACGGGCTCGCCGCGCTGCGGCTGGGGTGGGCCTACTGCCCGGCCGACGTGGCCGACGTCTTGAACCGCACGCGCGGCCCGTTCAACGTCAACGCGCCGGCGATCGCCGCGGGCGTGGCCGCGCTGGCCGACCGTGCGCACGTGGAGACCGGGGTTGCCCACAACGAGAAATGGCTGCCGTGGGTGACGGCCGAGATCGGCAAGCTCGGGCTCGAGGTGACGCCCAGCGTCGGCAACTTCGTGCTCATCCACTTCCCGTCGCAGAAGGATGCGGCCGTCGCCGACGAGTTCCTGAAGGCGCGCGGCATCATCCTGCGTCGCGTCGGCGCCTACGGCCTGCCCAAATGCCTGCGCATGACCATCGGCACCGAGGACGATAACCGCAAGGTGGTGGCGGCGCTGGCGAGCTTCCTGGGGCGGTCATGACGGCGCCGATGTTCGAGCGCGTGGCGCTGATCGGCATCGGGCTGATCGGCTCGTCGCTCGCCCACGCCATGCGGCGGGGCGGGCTGGCGCACACCATCGTCGGCCACGCGCAGACGGAAAAGACGCGGGACACGGCGCTGCGGCTCGGGCTGGTGAGTTCGGCCTATGCGACGGCGGCGGAGGCCGTGCGCGGCGCCGATCTGGTCATCCTGTGCACGCCCGTCGGCGCGTGCGGGGCGATCGCGCGCGAAATGGGGCCGAGCCTGAAGGCCGGCGCCATCGTCACCGACGTGGGCTCCGTCAAGGGCGCGGTACTGCGCGACGTTGGACCGTTCGTTCCCAAGGGCGTGCACTTCATCCCCGGCCATCCGATTGCGGGCACCGAGCATTCCGGCCCCGAATCCGGTTTCGCCGAGCTGTTCGACGGGCGCTGGTGCGTGCTGACCCCGCCCGAGGGCGCCGACAAGGCGGCGGTCGACAAGCTCGCGGCCTTCTGGCGGGCGTGCGGCAGCCACGTGGAGATCATGGACGCCCAGCACCACGACCTGGTGCTGGCCATCACCAGCCACGTGCCGCACCTCATCGCCTACAACATCGTCAACACGGCGCGGCATCTGGAGCGCGTGACCGACACCGAGGTGATCAAGTTCTCGGCCGGGGGTTTTCGCGATTTCACACGCATTGCCGCCTCCGACCCGATCATGTGGCGCGACGTGTTCCTCAACAACAAGGAGGCGGTGCTGGAGATGCTGGGCCGCTTCAGCGAGGACCTGACGGCGCTGCAGCGCGCCATCCGTTTCGGCGAGGCCGACACGCTCCACAAGCTGTTCGTGGAGGCGCGCGCCACCCGGCGCGGCATCATCGAGGCGGGCCAGGATACGGCGGCGCCCGACTTCGGCCGGCATGGGGCCGGCACGCCCAAGCCGCCCGGGGCATGACCGCCGGCCAACACGATCTGTGGGTGTTCGGCTACGGGTCGCTGATGTGGCGGCCGGGCTTCGTCTACGAGGAGGCGCGGCACGCCCGCCTCACCGGCTACCGGCGCTGCTTTTGCATCTACTCCGTACATCATCGCGGCACGTTCGAGCGGCCCGGGCTGGTGCTGGGCCTCGACCGCGGCGGGGCGTGCGAGGGCATCGCCTACCGCGTGGCCGCGGCGAGAGCGGGGGAGACCACCCGCTACCTGCGGGGGCGTGAGCAGATCAACGGCGTCTATCGCGAGATGCATGCACCCGTGCAGCTGATCGAGGGGCCGCGCCGCGAGGTTCTGGCGCTCACCTTCATCGTCGAGCGCGCACACCCCAACTATGCGGGTCAGCTGCCGCTCGCCGTACAGGCGCGGCTGATCCACGGCGCGCGCGGCAAGTCCGGCAACAACCTCGACTATCTCGTCAGCACGCTGCGGCACCTCGCCGACCTCGGCATGCGCGAGCGCGAGCTGGAGCGGCTGCTCGCGCTGATTGGCCCGCACGCCGCCCGCCTGCCCGCATGCAAGACCGGCAGCGCCCACGCGGCGGCGATGGTGAGCGTCGCGCGCCTTCGCCCGTGGGAACGGCGCGGCAAGTTGCCCAGGGGGGATCGCCGCTTCCTGCACCGGTTGCGGGTCGATGGATAGGGGAGAATAAATGGGGCCGTCAGGCGCTGGCGCGGGAGGGCTCGCAGGCGAGCTCGCCGAACTGGCCGGCGCGCAGATCGCAGGTGACGAGGCGCCGCTGCGCCTCGGTCTCGGCCAGGAAATGCACGTGCACCTCGTTGGCGCCGAGCTGCGCGCCGCGCTGGCGGATGCGCGCCAGGTTGAGGGTCGGTGCGTCGCTCTCGCCGCTGCCGACGTGGAGCACCTCGCGCCGGCCGTCCTTGCTGCGGTGCACCAGGAGATACATCGCCTTGGGCAGGGGCGGGCATTCGATCAGGCTGTAGACCGTGTGCACGTAGCGCTTGGCCGACGCGCCGCGCCAGAAGTGCAGGCGGGCCGGCAGGTCCTGCGGCATCCCCAAAGCAACCGGTTCCGGCGCCGGTGCGCGGCGCTGTACGGGAGCCAAACTGAGGATGCGGGCAGCCATGGCGGGAGAGGGTGTCCTTCGCGCGTCAGCCTACGCCTACCTAGGTAGGCTCGATTTCCAGCCGAAATGTGACGGCATCTGTGTGTTTTCAAGGCATTGTCCGATCAAACGGCGTCACGATGGCTCGAGCTGAGCGTCATCAGCCGCGAGCGCGGCCGCTACACGAGCGTCAATTGCACTTGGAATATCCGCAGTTGTCGCAAACCCAGCACCCTTCCTCGCGGCGCAGGGTTTGCGAGCTGCAACGTGGGCAGAGCCTGCCCCTGGGCCTTTCGACGTCGGCAGCGCTGCGTCGCTCCCCGGCAGCCAAGGCCTTGGCTTCGCTACCTTCTTCCTCGCCTGGCTGCCGCGGGGAGCTGAGGAAACCGGTGCGGAGCATGTGCGTCTCGATCACGCCGCCGATGGCGGCGAGCAGGCTCGGCACATAGCGCCCGCCCATCCACTGGCCGCCCTGCGGGTCGAACACGGCTTTCAGCTCCTCCACCACGAAGGAGACGTCGCCGCCGCGGCGGAAGATGGCGCTGATCATGCGCGTGAGCGCCACCGTCCAGGCATAGTGCTCCAGGTTCTTGGAGTTGATGAAGATCTCGAACGGTCTCCGTCGTGCCGAAGGCACGCCTCCGGCATGACCGCCGCTCTCGATGTCGTTGATGGTGATGTACATGGCGTGGTCGCTGCCGGGCCATCGGATCTTGTAGGTGTAGCCCGCCAGCACGCCTTCGCGCTCCAGGGGCTTCGCCATGTAGACGACCTCGCCCTGGCGATCGGGAAGCACCAGCCCGGGAAGCAGCGGGG
>Ga0209726_10009233_pt1 | contig 10331 bp, 5 predicted proteins | sample Subgrocontami54m_FD_187453 | JGI IMG/M metagenome (GOLD analysis project Ga0209726, IMG submission 187453) | Subsurface groundwater microbial communities from S. Glens Falls, New York, USA - GMW46 contaminated, 5.4 m (SPAdes) (version 3) | ecosystem: Environmental > Aquatic > Deep subsurface >... | reverse complement strand
AGCATCCATCGCCGCCGCAGCTCGCGCACTTCATCGCGGCCTTTCTCTAGGCGCACCCGGAGGACCGCCAGAAACACAAACAAAATCAGAAACGCCATCCAGCCGAACAGCACCACCTTCAGCATGGCCGGGTCAAGACCCGAGTTCTCGCCGCCGCCGATCACCGGCTGCGGGTGCTGCGTGCGCCAGACGCGGATGGAAAAATAAACGATGGGCACGTCGATGAATCCGAAGATGCCGAAGACGGCGGCAAGCGTTGCGCGCCGCGCCGGCTCCTCCAGGAAGTCCCGCAACAGAAGGTAGCTCACGTAGAGCAGCCATAGGATCAGCGTTGACGTCAGCCGCGCGTCCCAGGTCCACCAGATACCCCAGACGGGCTTGGCCCAGATCGGCCCCGTAATCAGTACGATCGTGCAGAAGAGTGTTCCAATCTCGGCGCAGGCGAGACCGATCCGGTCCCACTTCAGGTCTTTGGTTATCAGATAAAGAACGCTCACCACAAACACCGCGAAGAACGCCAAAAAAGCGGTCCAGGCCGAAGGGACGTGGACGTAAAAAATGCGCTGGATATCGCCCATGGTGCGCTCCGTGGGCGCCCACACCAGCCCACCGTACATCGTAACGACCAGCGTCACGGCGGCCGCGAGCGCGAGCAGCAATTGCGAAACCCTCATTCGCACGGGCGCTTCCTCCTCCAAGAATTCCAAGTGGGGACAGGCAGGAATGCCTGTCCTTACCCCGCGAACCGCAGATACAGCTCTCGCATCTCGCCGGCGCGGTCCGGCTGGTTCGGACCAAGATAGGCGACTTTGCCGCGATCGATGATAAGCAGCGAGGTCGCCAGTTTCAAGGCCAACTCCAATTGATGGGTGCACAGCAAAATGGTTTTCCCCTGCCGGTGCGCTTCCTTCAGCATATCTTCGAGAAGCACCACGGCCCGGTCGTCGAGTCCGTTGAACGGCTCATCGAGCAGGAGCAGTTCCGGCCCATGTAAGAAAAGCCGTCCGATCGTCAGGCGCTGTCTCATGCCGCGCGAGAAGTTGCGCACCAACTCTTTCCGGAACTTCTCCAGCCCCACCGACTGCAAGGTTTGGCGCACCACCGCGCGGCCGTCGCGCACCTGATATAGTGTCGCATAGAAATCCAGGTTCTCTTCCGCCGTCAGCTCGTCGTAAAGAAATGTATCGTGACCGAGCAGCCCCAAGCGCCGACGGGCCTCTTGCCGGTCGCTAACCTCGCCGCCTACAACGAGCGTTCCGAAACTCGGTTTGGTCAGCAGAGCGAGCAGTTTCAGGAAGGTGGATTTGCCCGCGCCATTGCGGCCGAGGACCGCCAGAAACTCGCCCCGAGCCACATCAAGGTCCACGTTCTGCAAGGCCGGAAAATCTCCGTAGAGCTTCGTCACCCCCCTGGCGCGGATCGCGAGCGGCGGTGAAGTGGAGTCGTGACCTTTCGCCGGTACCAAAGAGCCCCCTGCTCTCTCTCGCCCTTTTCCCTAATCGATATCGAATGTTCCGGCGCCTTTTTCCGAAGCCCCGGAGGGGCGAAAGATTGTAGCCCACGGCGTGAGCCGTGGGTACCAGTGCGGATATAGGGCCAAGCCCCGGAGGGGCGACAGATCGGCCCGTGTACATCTGGAAGAAAAACGCTTTCGCCCAGCCGCTTCCTTGCGCGTCTTCAGTCTCCCTCAATCGCGCCGGTAGTGATAAACAAACCCGGCCAATAAGATCAGGCCAACCGCCGCGACGATCCACCATCGGCGCACGCTCACCGGGTCCGGAATGGGCGCCAGCGTCGCGGAGCCTTCTTCGGAGCCGCCCGATTCTCCGGCCTCGCCACCTTCTCCGCCCTGTGCCGCGGCGTTGAGCGGAGCTTCGCCCGAGACTTCGAGGCGAATCCGGTTTCCTTTCGGCTGGACCACGTATCCGATGAGGCCCGTCTGGGGATCGGCCGGAAGTGCGGTCAGTCCATCCCCCTTCACTTGCACTTGGCCGCCGGGCGTCACCACGTGGACCTGCTCGGCCGGCAGGTCAAGCGTTTTCGAAAAGGAATACGGCGAGCTGTACTCGATGGTGTATTCCAGGCGCACCTGCGTCTCACCGGGACGCATTGGATAGGAGATAGCAAAGCTGTTCTTGGTGTCCTTGGCAACAGGAGCCTGGCTGATGGGCATGCCGCCGGGACCCTGCACGGTCACCCGCACGTCCTCCTGCGGCTTGGCTGCCAGCGTGAAAGGAAAGGTTCCCGCCGGATCGACGTAAGTCTTGGCCGGTTGCGAGCGATTTTCGACCAGGATTTGCTCGAGCACGAGAAGATTTTTTCCCGCGGGATGCAGGAAGATAGCGTGCTCCTTGATCGCGACCGACCGGCGGTCGCTCCCCGAATCGAAAACCTGTATCTCGAAATTGCTGGAAGCTTGCTGTGGCATCACGGGCTGGGAATACGTCGCGCCCTGATAGTCCACGCGCAACAGAGCGGGAGAGGGTCCCGAGGAGGGAACCTTATCGAAGCGGAACTTTCCCTCCGAGTCCGTAGACTGGGTTGCCACCGGCGTCATTCCCTGCGCCATGAATACCAAATTCACCTGCGCCTTCGCAACCGGCTTTCCCGTGGTGCCGTTGACGACGCGGCCTTCCAGACTCTGCGGCGGCGTTTGAGCATGCAGCGCCGCAAACGCGCCAAGAAGCGAAAACAGCAGCGGGTACAGAAGGACGCCCGTCAAAGGAAAACGACGCGGTCGGAGTGCGCTTTTATGCGCGCTTGTATGCAATATTGCGTCTCGGCTCATTTTTTCCATTCACTCACCAGTGTCTCCCCGGAATTGCGCGCTCCCGGTTCAGGCGCGGACTTCCGGGTCAAACAATGATTATATGTCTTTCCCACACTTCTTTGCTGGTAATCGTTCTATCTGAAGGAAATGGAGCTTCTCCTCACCTCTTCCGCCCCAGAGCTTTCCGCACCCCGAACGCGATCACTAGCGCCGCTGCGAGCAGCCCAGTGAGCATCCAGGCGTACGCGTGGAAGTCGCTGGACATCTTGGTCCATTCGTCGCCCATCACATATCCCGCGACCACGAACGTAGTGGTCCACAGCAGCGCGCCGCCGTAAGCGAACAGGGAAAAGACATGCAGGCTCAGCCTCGATGTTCCGGCGACATAAGCGGTGAGATGACGGATTCCTGGCAAAAAGTAGCCGAAGGTCAGCGACCATGCTCCGCGGTGTTCGAGCCACTGGTGGGCCCGCTCCAGCCGCTTTTCCGTCAGGTGAACGTACGGTCCGTAGCGGTGAATCAGGCGGAGACCGAAGGTGCGTCCCAGCAGATAGCTCAGCGTCATGCCACAGGCGCTGCCCACAAATGCCGCGAGCATCGTCGGAATCCAGTGCAACTGCGTTTTGAAGACGAGGTATCCGCTGAAGGTCAGCAGCGTTTCGTCGGGGACGGGAAGCCCCACGATTCCCAGCATCAAAAGGCAAACGATGGCCGCATAGCCGTATTCCCGGATCCAATGAAAGATGGTTTCTTCGAGCACTTGGGAGTTTTTCGCGCTTGGTTGTCCGCTCCATCACTGTCGCGGCTCGGATCTATTTCCCAAACTGCGCGCTGAGATAAGAAGTCATTGTCTGTATTTCTTCCGGCGTAGCCGCGAGACCCCGATCAACCATGTTTTTCACGGTGTTCGCCCATTCATCCTTGCTTCTTTTTTCCGCGGTGATTTTTTCCAGGCCGTGGCACGCCGAGCACCGCGCCTCGACTAATTCTTTGCCGTCGCCGGCCGGAAGCGACGACGCTTTTGGTGCGCCCGAGATGGCACTAGAGACGGGGCCGAAGTTCTTCACCAGATATTGAATCACCGTGTCGGCCTCTTTGGGGCGAAGCTGCGCGCCGCGCAGGATCATTTCCTGGACGGAGGCTTTCCATCCCGCTGGGCCGTCCCGCAGAATCACGATCGGTTTCAAGCCGTGGCATTGCGTGCAAGCCACCGCTAACAGATCTTTGCCGTCGCCGGGCGGCAATGCGCCGGGCGCAGCCTGTCCATACAACCGTCCACCGGTAATCAGCAGCAGAGCCGCGAGCGCACCTGCTCTGGCGGATTGGTTCCGGAACGATGCACTTGTTTGGAGCATGTCACACCTTCCTTTTGCGCAGTGCCTCGATCGAGTACGGCGGATGCCACGTGGAGGCCGCACCGATCCCGGCGCGCTCGACGTGAACGTCCAAGAGATAGGGCCGTCCCTCAATGTTGGCGCGCTTGGCGCGTTCGAGCGCGGGGCGCAGAGCCGAGGGCGACGCCACGATCTCTCCTTCCACGCCGAATGCCGACGCCGCTTTGGCGAAGTCCACGTCCGGGTCTCCCAGGTAGCAAGTCATGTCCTTGCCCGTCTGGAACTGTTTTCCGCCGTTGACCCAGATGCGGTTGCGCTCGTTGTTATAGCTGCGATTGTTTGAAACGATAATGGTCACCGGCGCGCGATAGCGGGCAAAGCTCCACAGCGGCTGCGGCCCGCTGAACAGGAACGCGCCATCGCCCACCACCGCCACCACGGGCTTATCCGGCTGCGCCAGCTTGACGCCGAACGATGCCGGCACGCCCCATCCCAGCGCCGCGCCCGTGGTGCCGAAGTATTGCTTGTCGGCACCGCCAAACGACATCAGATTCTCCATCTTTCGCCCGGAATCAAGCTCCGCCACTACGCAGGTGTCTTTATCGAGGAACTGCTCCAACTCCATCCCCATCCGTGCCAGGCTGATGGGCGACTGGTCCCAAATGCCGCGCGAAATGGTCTGGCGGAACTCCCGCATTTGCGAAGTATATTCCTGCGTCTTGGCGGTGCGCGCTTCGCGGATCTGCTTCAATCGCGCCGCGGTCGCCATGCCGCGCAGCGCCGCGAGCAGGTCGGCCGTTCCCATCTTCACGTCCGCCGTCAGGGCGACTTCGGTCGGATAGACGCGGGCATTGTTGGTGGAATCGAGGCGCATCTCGATCAGTTTGGTCTTGGTGCTCATTTTCAACTTCGATCCGGCATAGGGCATCCGGCTTCCGAGGTTCAGCAACACGTCCGGCGTCCCCGGATAGCGCATCTCCGGGAAATAACCGCCCAGGTACAACGGATGCTGCGTCGGAAAGGGCTTCGACCATCCGATGTTGCCCGAGTTCCGGCTCACGGGTATCCCCAGCAGTTCGGCGAGTTCGACCGCTTCCTTCTGTGCCCCGCTCCATACCACTTCATCGCCGATATAGATCAGCGGATTCTGCGCTTCCAGCAGCAGACGCGCCGCCTGCTCCACCATCGCGGGGTCGGGACGAATCTTCATCGATACGTTGAATTTCGACTGGTCCATCACCTCTGCTTTGGCTTCTTCGTAGAGCGTGTCTTCCGGAAACGCCAGAAACACGGGCCCGCACGGAGCGGTGGAGGCGAACTTCAAAGCGCGGCGCGTGACCTCCGGAATTTTCTCGGTGGACTGCGCTACCCAGTGCCACTTGGTGATGGGCTGCGACATGATCTCCAGGTGATCGGCGTCCTCGAAGGCGTCCTGGCCCAGGCTTTCGCGGTCCACGTAATCCAGGGCGATCAGCATGGGAATCTGGTCTTTCCAGGTGTTGAACATTTGGGTCATGAGGTTGGGAAAACCGGGGCGGGCGCACATCACAAACGGAGTCTTGCCGGAGGCCTTGGCATAGCCGTCCGCCATGGCTGCCAGCGCGCCTTCCTGGAGCGCCTTGATCAGATGCAGCTTCGGTTCGTCCACCAGCGCATCGTAGACGGGCGCCTCGCCGGAGGAGGGATTGAAGAAGATGTACTCGATCCCCGCCGCTTTCAGTTGTGCGACGAGCAGCGCGCCGCCCGTTCCTCGCACCTCCCGCATCCACGCGGGATTGCTCTCCGCCGCGGCATCTTCGGCAGCAGGGAGAAACGGTGTGAGCGACCGCGCCAGGGTATTGGCGGCGACCGTGCCAATTCCCAACGCGCCCAGGCCGGACAGGAATCCGCGCCGTGAAATACCGCGGTCCAGATATTGTTTGATGAGGTGTTTCATGGTGTTCTCCTCCCCTTGCCGTCTTGCGGGATTCTCAACAATGTTCGCTTAGCGAACGACCTCCCGTCGGCGGCCGTAAACTGTGGAACGATAACCCTTCCTTATACGCCTTTCGATGGAATAGTTCAACGCGCGGCGGAGGACTTTGTTAGCGGCGAATTGCGTACCAACGCAACCGTGCCAAACCGAAGAGAATGGCCGAAGGCATCGGCTTGACGGACCCACGGCGTGGGGAATACACTCGAACCTAGCACAACAGCACGCGCCTGTAGCTCAGATGGATAGAGCGTTGGTCTCCGGAACCAAAGGTCGGAGGTTCGAATCCTCTCAGGCGCGCCATATAGAGCAGCGATTTACAGCTAATTTGACCAAACCGATTGGGTTCGTTAGGGTTCGATAAAAATTACTGCTCATTGCACTACCGCTAAAAAGGTTCGTGCCACCTGAGCCGCAACCTCTCTCTGGTCCCTCTCCATCGCTCCGGTGTAAACATCCATCGTGGTGGAGATATTCGCGTGCCGCATTAGCTCTTGCGATACCTTCATCCGTGCACGGTCCAAAGCGGTAGCGAAGGAATGCCGCTGCGTGTGCCAACCGATCTGCCCAATCTTTGCCGCGTCTGCCGCTGCTTGCAGGGCTTCCACTCGGAGCTTGTCCCCATTTATATGGGTGCCCTTATGGGAAGCGAACACCCAACCCGTCACTTCGGATTTCAGGCTAAAGAGCGGACAGTCTCGGAAGTTTCGAATCCGTCAGACCACAATTGCAGCCCTGAAATTCCAACTACCTCTTGGTGCGAATATAAGCTGGCGCTTGAATACTCAAGGAATCCGTCTTGAATTACACGACAACCGACGGTGTACTGGAAGTGCGCCCCTCGCTCCGTGAACTCTGCCGGCCCGCGTAAATATGGATCGTGTGGCTGTTACGGTCGTCTTTCAACAGGATCTCCTCGTTAGAAGGTTCGCCGCCGTTCTCCACTTCAATACGATACTCGGTTCGGCCATAGCGGAAGGTGAGGACATAGCCGGGCCAGTTATCCGGTAGGGCAGGCTCGATTGACAATCGGTCGCCTCGCAGTTTGAAACCCAATACTTCCTCCAGCCAAACCCGGTACACCCAGCCTGCCGAGCCTGTGTACCAAGTCCAGCCGCCGCGCCCCATCTGGTTTTTCAGCGAGTAGATGTCCGCGGCTACAGCGTAAGGCTCCGTTCGATACTTTACGCAATCCTCCGGTGTGCGGGAATGCTCTATCGGATTCAGCATCTGCAGGACCTCCACAGCGCGCTCGCCGTCACCCATTCGCGCAAAAGCCATCGCCACCCAGACGGCTGCGTGCGTATACTGTCCGCCGTTCTCGCGTACACCCGGCGGATAGCCCATGATGTAGCCAGGGTGCGGGCTGGAGTGGTCGAATGGCGGTGTGCAGAGAAGCACGAGCTTCTCCTTCCTGCGGATCAAACATTCGTCGACGGAACGCATCGCCTGTGCCGCCCGATCCGAATTGCCTGCGCCGCTGATCACCGACCACGACTGCGGCAGCGAATCGATGCGCGCTTCCTCATTCTGCCGCGAGCCCAAAGGCGTCTCATCGTCGAAGTAAGCGCGACGGTACCATTTGCCATCCCAGCTCGTGCGCTCGACCGTTTCGCTCAGGCTGCGCGCGCGCTCGCGATACCCGCTGGCCAACTCCTGTTCGCCACGGCTATCGCACAAACCGGAGAACTTCTTCAAAACGTCCACGAGAAACCAAGCCAGCCAGACGCTCTCGCCTCTGCCTTCATCGCCGACGCTGTTCATCCCGTCGTTCCAATCGCCGGTGCCGATCAGAGGAAGTCCATGCGGCCCCTGGGTCGTGCCCTTCTCGATCGCCCGGCGACAGTGCTCGAACAGTGTCGCATGCTCGATCGAAACCGCGGGCTGAAAATAGGCTTCGCTCTCGTCCTCTTTCAACTGCGGTCCCTCGATAAAAGCCGTGGTGGCGTCCAGAATGCCCGCGTCGCCCGTGACGTCCACGTACTGGCACACCGCGAACGGAAGCCACAGCAGGTCGTCCGAGCACCGGCTGCGGATCCCCGCCCCGGAAGGCAGATGCCACCAATGCTGCACGTCTCCCTCGACGAACTGCCGCGAAGCGGAACGCAGAATCATCCCGCGCGCAATATCGGGCGCTGAATAGACCAATGCCAGCGCATCCTGCAACTGGTCCCGAAAGCCATACGCGCCGCTCGATTGATACAAAGCGGAACGTCCCCAGATACGGCAGCTCAGCGTTTGGTAGAGCAGCCACCGGTTCATCAGGAGGTCCACGGAAAGCACCGGGGTCTTGACCTGAATCGTAGTCAAAAGCTCATCCCACCATTTCCGTGTTTGTGCGAATGCCTGTTCGACGGTTTCCTCGGAACGGTAACGGGAAATCAAACGCCGGGCGTGCTCGGGATCATCCGCTTGTCCCAGCACAAGAATCACTATCTTTTCTTCCCCTGGACCGAGCTCGAATTTGGTTTGCAGCGCCGCGCAGGGATCCAGCCCTGGACCGGTGCGCTTGGAAAGAGACGCCCGCCTCAGGGCGTCTGGAATGTCGGCCGAGCCGTCGCGGCCCAGGAATACGGCGCGGTCAGCGGTATGCGAAAGCGCTTCGGGCGTCATGGCAGCGAACGTCACCCGCCCTCCATAGTCGGGATGGTAGGGATTCCGTGCGAACAGTGCTTTTGAGGCCTCATCCCAGGAGGAGACGATATGCATCTGCGTTACTTCACGATGTGTGCCGAGCACGAACTCCGAATAGGACGTCACGGACAAACGACGGCGGTGCGAGGATGTGTTCTTGATCCGCAGGCGCTGTATGCGAACCGGATCGGCTCTCTCGGTATGTACCGGCACGAAGGTTAGCAGGGTTTGTTCCAGTGCATGACTGTTGTGCTCGAACTCCGTGTATCCCTGCCCGTGCCGGGCGCGGTAGGCGTCGAGTTCCCGCTTCGGCAATGGCGTGGGTGTCCAAAAACTTCCGCTGTCTTCATCGCGAATATAGATCGCCTCGGTGGAAGCATCCGATATCGGATCGTTATTCCATGGCGTCAACCGGTTCGACTGGCTGTTGCCGTACCAGCAGCAGCCCGAGCCCGATTCGCTGACCAGGGCTCCAAACACCGGATTTGCCATCACATTGATCCAAGGCAGCGGTGTCGAAACATTCGGCCCGAGATAAATGGCATACTCGCGACCGTCGTCCGCAAATCCACCAAGGCCGTTGAAGTACGGAAGCTCGAGGAACGGCAATGGCCCCGAGGGTTGTTCTTCCGGGTTCTTGATTTGCAGTGGCGGCGGCAGCGGGAATTCCCTTGTAGGAAAGCTGAGCTGGCTGGAGAGCAATCCGCGCACAGTGCCCAGCGTTGCCCTGGCTACGGTAAGAATCAGATTCAGGTCTTCCTCGGGCATCTGATCCGCTTTGCGGAGGAACACCCCGCCCGGTTGATCCAACCCAGTGTGCGATGAGTGCGCTTCCACAAGGCGGAGCAACTGTTGATGGAGGGGCTGTTCGTAACTGGCCGGCTCGCGGTTCAGAATCACCAGGTCGGCTTTGAATCCGCGTAGCCGCCAATAGGTGTGGGCAATCAGTACTTCGCGGACCAGGCCAAGACCCTGCGAATCGGCGGCCGCAACGGCCACGAGCGGCAAATCGCCGGAGATTCCATAGGCCCAAAGCTTCGACTGGCCGAGCATATTCTGGCGCAGGCGCTCCACGGGCGCCCGCAACCGGATGTTCGGATACAGCAGGTGACTGGCGAGTTCGCCGAAGCGAAACGCCGCATCGCTCTGAATGCCGAGGTATCGATATTCGAGTTGTGCGTGCGACCAAGCCAGTTCGAAGGCTCGGCTGCAATTATTGGGATCGCGATATTTGGCGATCAGCAACAAGAGGTCCTCGCGCGACCGCGCCGCAACCGTAATCAGCGCGATCTGCCTCTGTTGCCGCGGTTCCAGCGAAAAGCTCCGCTTGATGACGAACACAGGATCCAACACGTATCCATCCGTTTGTCTCATCGACATCGCTGGATTTCCGTAGCTCCGCCCCCGTCCCAGGAAGTGCGCGCGGTCCGTTTCGTACTCGAACGATCCGTCGCGGAGGGGGCTTTCCGTTATCAACTGGGCTACCCAAATCGGTGGATCATCGACAGACCGGAGCCGGCGCCATGCGAGGAGTGCTCGCAGATCGGGCCGGGCCTCCGTCTGAATGAACAGCTTGTTGAAAGCTGGATGGGCACGGTCTGTGTCATGGGGGCCATGTCGT
>Ga0209726_10009232_pt1 | contig 10332 bp, 4 predicted proteins | sample Subgrocontami54m_FD_187453 | JGI IMG/M metagenome (GOLD analysis project Ga0209726, IMG submission 187453) | Subsurface groundwater microbial communities from S. Glens Falls, New York, USA - GMW46 contaminated, 5.4 m (SPAdes) (version 3) | ecosystem: Environmental > Aquatic > Deep subsurface >... | reverse complement strand
GGCCGCGCGGCGGGACCGCGGAAGCCGAGGCGCTCGACCCACAGCAACCCGCCCGCGGGAACCGCCTCGGAGTACCGACCGCGGAACTGGAACGCGTCGCGCCCCCACCGCGTCCGCAGTGCCTCGAGCTCGACCCCGGGCTCGACCGGGTGCGGAAACACGACCGCGTCCCCGCGCGTGCCGAGCCGCGCGGCCTCGCCGGCCAGTGCGTTCGTCGCGGTGTGGACCTCCGCGTCGGGGACCCGGTCGGCCTGCAGCGCCGTCGAGCGCCACAGCATCGCGTGGTCCGCGAGCGCGAGCGCGAGGTCCGCGGGTAGCGGGCCAGCGGCGCGACGCGCGAGCAGCTCCACGAGCTCCGCGGGCCCGTCGCCTCGGATCCGCTCCTCGAGAGCGCGCGCGGCCTCGGCCACCGCGTCGAGAGCCATCGGCAGCGCGACCGACGCCGCGGGGCCCACGGCCGAGGCGCCGACCATGACCGGCGCGAGCGCGAGCTCGACCACGGCGGGCCTGAGGATCAGCCCGGGCCCGAGCACGGCCCCGCGTCGCACGACGCGGGAGATCACGGCGCGCGGGTCGAGCGGGGCCCCCTCGTTCTCCCCGAGATCCAACCACGCGAGCGGATGACGGGCCACGGGATCGCCGGGAGCGAGCTCCATCGACGCCACGCTCCACAGCCGCGCGTAGGTGTGGATCAGCATCCGAACGGCGACCGGCTCGCGCACGGACGCGGCGCGATCGAGCAGGTCCAGCAGCGCCTCGACGCCGGCGGGATCGGCCGCGACCAGCCGCAGGTCGACCGCGACCAACGCGTCGGCCAACGCGGGGTCGACGTCGCGAGCGCCGGCCACGAGCACGCGGACGTCCTCGGGATCCGGCGCCCACCTCGCAAGCAGCCGCGCGCCGATCACGACCAGCCCTCGCGGTCGGCACCGGCGGCCTTGGGATCAGACTCGAGGGCGATCTCGAGCGCGCCCGCCAGGAGGCCTGCCGCCTCCTCGCCCTCGCCCACGGTCGCGGCGAGGTCCACGTCCACGCCCGACCCGAGCACGCGAACCGCGTTCGTGCGCGGGTGGACCAGCACCACGTCGACGCGCGCGGCCCCCGAGCCGGGCACGCGCGACAGGCGGAACGTCGCCGTGAACGCGGCGCGCTCGCGCGGCGTCCAGTCGGCGAAGAACGGGTCCTTGGCGGCGAGCTCGAAGCGCGCGACCAAGTCCTTCCCGCCGGACGTGATGCCCGGCACGTAGTCGAGCGAGCGGAACAGCTTGATCGTCGCGGTGGGACCCACGAGCGAGAGCTCGATCGACTTCTCCGCGACCAGGGCAACCGCGCCATCCGCAGCGACGACGCGCTCGAGGCGCGTGCGCGCGTCGAAGATCGGCTCGAACACGCTCTCGGCATAGTCGATCTGCTCGAGGCCGATCGGAATGAGGACGCGCGAGCCGACATCGCCCAGGACGAGCTTGACGCCGCGCTGGAGCGCCCCCGCCATCTCGCGGTGGTAGCACGCCCCCTGCGCGACGACCTCCTTGGCGCTGGCCGGGTCGTGAAAGATCCGGTCCGACGCAACGCCGAGGCGCTCGGCAAGGACGCGCGCCACGAGCGGAATCGACGACGAACGGCCCGTGAGCAGGACGCGGTCGAGCGCGCGCACCGTACCGTCCTCGTTCGCACAGCACGCCCGCCAGAGGTTGTACGCGCGGTCGGCCGACTCCCGGATACGCGGCTCGATCAGGCGCTCCAGGTCAGAGCGCGCGAGCACGATCTGGGCCTCCGCCTCGCCGAGCCCGTCGAACAGCGGCCGCCGCACGGCATCGACGCGCTCGAACCCGGCCCCCGCGCCCTTGTCGACCGACAGCTGATCCAGATCCGGATCGGTCGGACGAATCGTGTACGTGCCCTTGCGGAGCACCTCGATCTTCGCCTTCTCGGCGAGGAACCCCAGGCGCGCGTTGTTCTCGCGCACGATCTGGTACAGCGCGGGCTCGCGCGCCGGGTCACCGGTCGGCAGTCGGAACCGAGGGTGGCGGCGGCGCATCTTGCGCTCGATCATCTGCGTGATCATGCGCCGCACGAGCACGGTGATGTCCTCGCCTCCGAAGCGGTACAGGCCCGTGACGCCGACGGGCGTCGACTCGACGATCCGCGCCGCGTGGTCGACGGTCACCTCGAGCAGCGCGATGTCGATCGTGCCGCCGCCGAAGTCGTAGTTGAGGACGTGCTCGGTCCGCGCCGGCGGCCACGGCGCACGCGCCGCCTCGAGCGCCCGGTGCTCCTCGGTCGCCCACGCGTGGATCGCGCGGACCGCTCCGGCGCTGGCCTCGTCGAGGGCGGGCTCGGCCGACCGCGCGCCGACGCTCGCGAAGACGGCGGCGAGGCGCTCGAGCTGGCGGGGGCTGAACAGTACCGGGTGCGTGAAGAACACGCGGTCGACCTCGATCGGGGCGCCGCGGCGGTCGAGCACCTCCTTGACCTCGCGCAGCACCTCGCCCAGGAAGAAGCGTGCAAGGTCGTCCGGCAAGTACGTGGCGGCGCGGCCCAACGGGTCGATCACCGGCTCGCGCCGATCGAGGCCGATGCGGCGCTTGAACGAGCGCACGAGCGAGCGTTCGCCCCGCAGCTTGGCCTGCGCCAGCGCGGCGTTCCCCACGCAGAACTTGGGCCGTTCCGGATCCGACAGGTCCTCGAAGAACACGACGGAGGGGATCGAGCTCCGCGCGTCGGCCCCGAACGGAAGGACCTCGACGTCGCGCCCCTCGAGCTTGAGCGCGCAGCACGTGTTGGTCGTGCCGAAGTCGACCGCGAGATACCCCTTGGCCGCGAGCGAGGCAGGCTGGGCGATCTCGCCGATGCGCACGCCATAGAGGGCCGTGAGCCCGGACGCGTGCACGAAGCGAACCTGGCCCGCCTGCGGCCCCGCACCGGCCTTGGGGAACTGCGGATGGCGGCCGTCGACGACGATGGCGAAGTCGAGGTGGCCCCCGCGCTGCTCGCCCGTGCGGGCCTGGAGGTGCACGGGCAACGCCAGCTCGCTCACCTCGTCCGCCCGAGCGGTCGCCGGTCCAACGGCGCCGACCCGCAGCCACGCGGGCTCCGCCGTGGCCTCGACGATGCGCAGGTCGAAGTCGTCCTCGTTCGCGAGGTGGCACGGGTAGGCGGCGACGCGCCCGCACCATGCCCGGTCGATCTGGCACAGCTCGGGCGAGAAGTCACCGCCGATGCGGCGCCGCTGGACGAGCACCACCGCGAGCTCCCACACCGGGAGCCCCTCGAACGCCACCGAGAGGTGCGCGGACATCTCGCGCCCACGCTCCCACGGACCACGCCGCTCGAGCACGAGCGGCAGCTCTCGTTGAAGACCGACCTCGCGCCCGACGTCGTCGCAGCGCAGGATGAGCTCGGGCGTCGTCGCAGTGCCCGCGCGGTCCCACGCCGGGGACGCCATGTCGGCCGTGCGCAGACCGACGCGCCGCACGACCACGGGACTGTCGGGGATCGCGACGCGGAGCACGATGGGCTCGGTCGCGCGGCGGGGGTCGGTGAACGCGGCGCGGAGCGCGCCCTCGTGGACGAACTGGAGGCCGCCCGGATCCGGGCGCGGGACGATCTCGGGTCTCGGCCACAGCTCGAGTGGGAGCGAGAGCCACGCGCGATCGCGTCCCGCGACCTCCAAGGCGAGGCGCGCGGGACCGCGGCGCGCGGGGACGAAGTCGACGGCGATCTCGTGCTCGCCAGGGCGATCGGTGGGCCGCGTGGGGCATGGCTCCCCACCCGCGCGCCGCACGCGGGGCGCCGCGGAGGACATCGAGCCGCGCTGTCGGAGCCGGTAGTGCACGCGCGCCTGCCCAGGGACGACGTAGTCGCGGCCGCTCGGGCCCAGGCGCTCGCCGGTGGTGCGGAGGAGCGCGAGCTCGAGGAGCGGCGCGCCGCACCATCCGCAGAAGCGGTCGCCCGGGCACATCGGCCACTGGCCGCACTCGTCGCACAGGGTGGGGTCCATGCTGCTAGGGCTGGCGCGGGTCCGCCGCGAAAACGGGGGCAATCATCACCGTCGTCCTACAGCCCGGCGAACGGGTCGGGCTCGTCCTCCACGGGTTGGGCCCACGCCGCGTCGTCGCCGACGGGCGCGGCCGGCTGGGCCTCGATCGGCGCGGTGGGCGCGACCGGGGTCGGCATCGCGACCACGGGCGCGGCCGCCACCGGCGCAACCGCGGGGGTCGGCGGACGCGACACCGGCGCCGGGCCCACGGCCCCGCGCCCCAGCGGGTTGAAGTGGTCGGCCGACGGCGCCGCGGCGCGGGGCGCCGGCGCCCCGCGCCCCGCCCAATGAGCGCGCCAGCTCTCGGGCGGCGTCGGATCCTCGTCGAGCGGGTTCAGCGGGGCGAGCCGTGTGAGCTCGAGCGCGTCGCGCCCCAAGACCGCGCGGTTGTGGTGGCGCACGACCGCGAGCGCCTCGTCGTCCGTCGCGTCGGTCTCGCGCAGCACCAGCACCTCCTGACCGGGGGCACCGTCGAAGCGCGCGAAGACCTCGATCCAGTGCTTCCACCCCACGACGTACTCCTGAACCGCGGCGGTCGCGTAGTGGTCGTGGTTGCGCAACACCTGATCGAGCTCCTCCGCAAGCCGCGCGACGACCAGGCTCTCGATCGTCGGCGCGGAGCTCGTCCGCTCGTCTCCCGCCACCGCCTTCGGCTTCTGGAACACGAAGCGCGCGTAGTACGAGAGCACCAGCCGCAGCCGCACGAGCGGCCACACGCCGGTGGGCTCGTGCAGCCGATCGGCGTACCAGCGGTTCCGGTCGGCCTCGAGGTGGCGCGCGAGCTCGGGCTTCTCCTTGAAGGTCTCGAGGATCTGCCCGAGCGAGGCGCCGCACCCGACCGTCTGCTCCTGGGCGAGCACGCCCGACGCGTCCGAGTAGCGGTAGACGAAGCTCGCCGACGAGGCGTTCCAGCGGACGAGGCGCAAGATCGCGCCGGCGAGGACGCCCTTCATCAGCGCGACGTCGGCCAGCGCTTCCTCGCGCGACTGCACCGTGATCTCGGGAAACTTCGCCGAGTTCTTGTCGAGGTGGTAGCTGGCGTTCGTCGAACGCGGGTCTTCCTGGAGCCGCTTGTAGGCATCGCGGAAGCCCTTGACCTGATCGATCGAGCACAGCGGAAGCCCGTCGAGGATGTGCAGGAACAGGACCGCGTCCCGATCGTGGGTCACGGGCTGGAACTTCTGCTCGCCCTCGGAGATCGCGCGGTCGATGTCCACCTGCCGGTTCTGCACCATGTCGTAGCCGCAGTAACGGATCGGCGTCATCCGGTCCTTCATCCAGTTGACGAGGAACGGCTGATCCAGTCGCACGAACGGCCGGCACGCCTGCATGCGTCGCTCGAGGTGCTTGCGCGCGTCCTCGGCGGAGAATTGGCGGAACAGCTCGGCCGCCGCACTGCGGTCGCCCAGGAAACCCTCGAGGCCCTGGTACGCGAGCTCGACGATCGCGGTCTTCAGGTCCCCGAAGTGGACCGTGTGACTGGGCCCGCCGTAGTCGACGATGCGCTTGACGTTGGGGTCGAGCTTGGTGATCGCGGAGCGCAGCTTGGTCTTGAGCTCTGCCATCCGCGCGTGGAACACGCCCGCATCCCCGGATGGCGCGAGAGCCCGGCGCACCTCGGCGGCGAGGTCGACGCCGCGCGAGAGCAGCAGATTGCGCGGGCTCTCGCGGATCCGCAGCGCGAGCTCGTCGCGGTGGTGCGCGAGGCCGTGGACCTGAGCCTGGTCGTCCTTGCGCTCGACCAGGTCCAGGAGCTTCGCGCGCGCGCGCTCGAGGTCCGCGACCGCCGCCGCGAGGAGGCCGCGCGCAGGCTCCAGGTAGCCCTTGGCGGCGTGGACCCCGACGAGGCGCTGGACCGCCGCCTTGGCGAACGCCTGCGCCTCGGCGGCACAGCTCGCCTGGAGTCGAGTCGTGGCGTAGCGCCGCAGTCCGGCCGGGAACGCCGGCAGGCTCTCGGCCTCCCGCAGCTTGGCAACGCGGTCGCCGAGCGGCCCGTCGGCCGGCGGCGGTGCGGCCTCGGCGCGGCGGCAGTCCGCGTGCGCTTTGTCCGCCAGGCCGCGCAGGAATGCGATCAGCCGCTCGATTCCGATCGACTCGGGCCCAGCGTCCATCGTCGTGTCGAGCCAGGCCTTGAAGCCGTCGAGCTGACGCTTCATGAATCCCGCGAGCGTGGACCCGATCTTCTTGAAGTCGCGCCCGCTGCCCGGCTCGGCGGTCTGGCGGAGGTCGTCCTTGAGCGTGGCGTAGTCCGCGGCCGAGGGCTTCGCGCACTCGCCCGCGATCTGGTCGAACACGCGGCCGGTGAGGCTCGCCTCGAGCTTGTCGAGCGCGAAGGGTAACTCGCCCAACGCCGCCTCGCGCGCGCGGGTGTAGTCGCGGTAAGTCGCGTCGCCCACGTCCACCCCGCTCGCCAGGCCGGCTACGAGCTGGATCGCGAGCTCGTAGCAGCCCGCGTGCCGCAGGCGCATGCGGTCCAAGTACACCTTCGTGATCGCGAACGAGCTGAACCGGCACGAGAACGGGTTCGAGTACACGACGTGTCCGGCGTCGTCCTTGTACGTGACCGGGTAGTTCTGGCTGTAGGTCTGGCGGATGTTGGCCTCACGCTGCTCGCGCTGCGCCGTGAACCCGCCCTCGTCGAAGTCCAGGTAGATGCGCTCGGCCGTCATCTCCACGACGTCGCGCACGCTGCCGAGGTCGATGCCGCCCGAGTTGGCGTTTCCGATCAAGTTGCAGATGTCGAACGGCAGCTCGTGGAACACGCGCTCGGGCTCGTCCAAGGCCCACTGCACGCGAAACGTGGCCTCCCTCTCGGCGGAGTCGGCGAAACGGCGCAGCCGCTGCTCGCCCACGGTGCCGAGGCGGCTGTAGTACTCGAGCTCCTTGAGCGCCGCGTACCCGTTGGCCTGCATCTTGCGCTTCTCGTCGGGCGTGAGGTCGCCCACGTCCTCGGCGTGGACGTAGACGTCCGGCATCACGAGAAAGCCGACGACGAGCCCGAGCTCCCCCGCCGTCTCGCGCGCGACGTCGCGCACGATGTACGGGATGTCCAGGCACATCCCGGCGCCCGTACCCCCCGCGATCGAGCTCACGATGAACACCTTCACCGCCCGATCGGTGGGCTGGACCTCGAACACGGGGTCCTCGCGGTTGACCTGCTGGATCGTGCCGTCGCTCGCGATGCGGTTGAGCTTCGAGTGGATCGCCTTCTTGATGTCCTTGTACGCGTGGAACAGCGCCAGCCGCCCGAACGGACGATACTGACCTGCGCCCTCCGTGATCGCCGCCGGCCCAAACTTGAGCGCGCTGCGCGACAACCAGCGGAACAGGTGCGGATACGTATCCGGGTGCGCGAAGTAGTCCGCGACCGACTCGGGGCCGACCTTGGTGTACACGCTCTCGCCGGGACGCAGCGCGATCGCGTCCGCGATGTGATCGGGGGGGAAGAACTTCGAGCGCTTCTGGCGGCGGTCGGTGTCCACGTGCAGGTACTCGATGCACGGCACCTCGAAGCGCCCGTAGCGCTCGTAGAACATGCGGCGCACCGCGGTCAGCACCTCCATCCCGGTGCCGCCGAGCCCGATGAACAGCGTCGGAGTGATGTCGACCATGGCGTGCGACCTTCTTAGGAGGAGACGAACAGGGACTGGACGGGGTACACGGAGACGAACACGCCGAGCCCGACCGCGACGGCACCCGCGACGAGCATCGCCGTCCAGAACCGGTTGTAGGCGTCGCGAACACCGACGGGCTTGCCGGCCCCCGCGTCGTCGATCGCGCGCTCGAAGCCGCGCACCGACGCGAAGTAGGTGGCGACGAGCGCGACCGCGAGCGCGAGGAAGATCCCCGCGTTGAGCGACCAATCGACGTCCTGGAGATTGCGGAAGCTGGTGGCGGCCTGGGCCAGGCACGGGACGGCAGCAGGGTTCATCGGTGCTCCTGTTCGCTGGCTTCGCGCGCCGCGTCGGCGTCGCGCTCGGTATCCACGGATTCGGGGCGCGCGAGGTCGATGCGCATCACGCCCACGCGCTCGGGTTGGGTCGGATCCTGGACCAAGACGTCGCAGCCGGTGGCGTCGAACAGCGGCGCGGAGGCCGCGATCGCACCCGGCGTGGGCAAGCGCCCGAGCGCGGCGAGGTCGACCCGCCCGGCACCATAGACCAGGCGGTAGAGCTCGAAGCCATCGCCGTCGGCGCGGCGGCACGCGACGACGTCGCCGGCGCGGGCGGGCGCGGTGAGCTGGTCGTGGAACGGCTCGTAGTCCAGCGTGCGACGGCTCGCGAGCATGCCGTGGACGTGCAGCCGTCCGCCCCACACCTCGACGCAACACTGCTGGCCCGCGTGCTCGAGGGCGATGAATGGCACCTCGGTCTCGGGGATCCCGCGGTCGCCGCGGCGCAGGGCGTAGCGCCCGTCGCGGTGGACGATCGCGTAGATCGCGCTGCCCTCGCCCGCAGGGTCCGCGCCCAGGAACGCGAGCGCCCCATCGGCGAAGTACAGGTGCCCGGCGCGCTGTGCGTGCTCGGCGCGGAGGAGCGCGAAGTCCGGCGCGAGGCCGGGAATCGCGGGAGCGCGCGGGCCCACGAGCGGGTGCTCCGCCGCGGCGAGCTTGCCCGCCGCCTCGCCGAACACGAGCAGCGACTCGCCGGACACCATCGCCGCCTGGCCGGCCCACGCGAGCACGGGACCGAGGAACGCCCGCCGACGCGTGGCGAGGCGCAGGCGATCGATGACGACGAGCTCGGGCGAGCCGCTCCGCGCGCCGCCCAGGCGCGCGAGCACCAGGCCCAGGCCGTCATCGCCGACGCGGCGCGTAGCGAGGAGCACCCACGACCCCGACACGACCGGGCCGCCGACGAGCGTGGTACCGGTGCCGAGCTGGCGCTCGACGTCCAAGAGCTCGTACAGCGTCCCGGGTGACTCCGCGAGTGCGGCGTGCACGCGCCGCAGCGAAGACGCGACGAGCATCGGGCGGCGCACGCGCTCTCCCGCGATCACCGCCGGAGCCGGCGGCGCGGCCGCCAGGTCGCGCCGCGCCAACATCTCGCCGGCGGCGAACAGGCGCGACAGGCGCACCTCCGCGGCGCCGCCCGCGAGGGGCGCACCCGACGACACGAGCTCGCCCGTCGGAAGCTGGAAGAACGCCACGCCGCCGATGCGGCGCCCCCACACGAGCTTGCGGTGCGCGAGGTCGAATGGGGCCGGAAGTCGCACCCAGCCAGTGATCGCGGCCCGCGATTCCCACGGGGCGAAACCCGTGTCGGCGAGCGCGTCGGGCGACGCGACCGGCGGAGCGGGCACGAGCTCGGCGCCGCAGTCGCGGCAGCAACGAGCGATCACGCGATTGGCGACCGCCTTGTCGTGCGCAAGGCACAGCCGATACGCCTCGCCGCAGCGCTCGCAGCGGCCCTCGGGCCGCGCCGCCACCCACGCGCCGCAGCCGGGGCGCGGACACACCACGAGGTCGCGCCCGCACGTGGGGCACGCGACGGGCACGTCCGCATGGCTCGGCCGGAATCGCGGAGCGACCTCGACCGCGGCGATCGCCGCGACCTCCGCCAGCGGCGCCGTGGCATCGTCCACGCTCTCGACGACGGCCAGCGGCGCGGAGCCGTCGCTCACACTGTCGTCGGGGCCGACCACGACCGCGTCCGCGACGGGAAGCGCGACCTCGATCGGCGCGCGGCAGTCGGGGTGCCCACAGGTGGCATACCGCGTCCCGCCGCGCACGCCCAGCTCGCAGGCCGAGTCCCAGCTGGGGAAGGCGAACGGTGCGCCGTGACCCGCACGCGGTGCGACGACCCGCGCGGTCCGGTGGCAGCGCGGGCAGGCGTGGAGCCCGACTCGCGCCGCGAGCGGCGCGCCGCAACCCGCGTGCGGACACGCGATCGTCGCGAGGGCCGGGCTCGCGGTCATACGCGAGTCCTCGCGGAGGAGGTGCGCGGGAGGATGCCCGGCTCGACCGCGCCCCGCTTCACAGGACGATCCCGTCCTCGTCGTCACGCGCCGGCGGCGGCGGAGCGACCGGCTCGGCGGCTTGCTTCTGGGTCGAGGCGAGCGCGTCCAGGGAGATGGCGCGCGGCGCCTCGGAGGCGGGACGCGGAGCGGAGAGATCGATTCCCCCGGCTGCGGCGGCCTCCTGCGTCCGCTGGCGATAGACGGCGCTCAGGCCCCCCAAAGTGAGCGTGGCGCCGTCGGCGAGCGCGACGGGCTGCGCCGCGACATCGATTCCCGCGACGGCCACGCGCTGGTTCCCGGCCCGCACCACGACCACGCCCCGCGCGCCTCCCGAG
>Ga0209726_10009228_pt1 | contig 10334 bp, 7 predicted proteins | sample Subgrocontami54m_FD_187453 | JGI IMG/M metagenome (GOLD analysis project Ga0209726, IMG submission 187453) | Subsurface groundwater microbial communities from S. Glens Falls, New York, USA - GMW46 contaminated, 5.4 m (SPAdes) (version 3) | ecosystem: Environmental > Aquatic > Deep subsurface >... | reverse complement strand
TCCGAGTACACGAAGAGCGACGCGGGCGCGAGCCGGTTGGGAGAGGTCGCGCTGGTGGGTATCGACTCGCCCGTGTATCGGAGCGGCAAGGTGTTCCAGGAGATCCTGTTCGACGAGAACGCGGCGTGCCACATCGCGGTGGGCCGGGCCTATGCGTATTGCCTCGTGGGCGGCGAAGCCATGACCGACGAGGAGAAGGCCGCCGTCGGGTGCAACGACAGCTCCGCGCACCTCGACATGATGATCTCGTCGGAGGCGGTCGATGTGACGGGCCGCCTGCGGAGCGGTGGCGAGGTGCCGTTGCTCAAGGGCGGGAGCTGGGTGGGGGACTTGGCCTAGCTATAGCTATAGCCTCGGCGGCCCGATTGGTCCCGCGGCCCCGGGCGGGGTACAGTTCCGCCCCGCGCCCGGCTTCCGTTCGGGGTCGCGGGTTTACTTCGCCCCCGACCCTGGTAGTTTCCGCGACCCATGAGCGAACGCTACGTCGCCTCCTCGATCGAGGTCCTCACGGGCCTCGACCCCGTGCGCCGCCGGCCCGGGATGTACACGGACACGAGCCGCCCCAACCACCTCGTCCAGGAGGTGGTCGACAACAGCGTCGACGAGGCAATCTCGGGGCACGCGTCTCGGATCGACGTCGTGCTCCACGCCGACGGCTGGGTCAGCGTCACGGACGACGGGCGCGGCATGCCCGTCGACCAGCATCCGATCGAGAAGCTCCCCGGCGTCGAGGTGATCCTCACCAAGCTCCACTCGGGCGGGAAGTTCAACGCCAAGAACTACACCTACTCGGGCGGCCTCCACGGCGTCGGCGTGTCCGTCGTGAATGCGCTCTCGAAGCACCTCGAGGTGTGGGTGCGCCGCGACGGGCAAGAGCACCACATGAAGTTCGCGGGCGGCGAACGGGCGAGCAAGCTCACCGTCACCGGTACCGTCGCCAAGAAGACCACGGGCACGACCGTCAAGTTCCTGCCCGACCCCAAGTACTTCGACTCGCCGAAGATCTCCCTACCCAAGCTCAAGCACCTGCTGCGTGCCAAGGCCGTCCTGTGCTCGAACCTGCTCGTCACGCTCACGGACGAGGCGAGCGGCGAGTCCGAGAGCTGGCAATACGAGAATGGCCTCGCCGACTACCTCAAGAGCCGGCTCGAGGGGCGCGTGTCGATCCCCCCCGAGCCGCTCGTGGGCGAGGCGCAGGGCGAGGGCGCCGTGGCCTCGTGGGGGCTGGCCTGGGTGCCGGAGGGTGAGCTCGTCGACGAGAGTTACGTCAACCTGATTCCCACCATCCAGGGCGGCACGCACGTCAACGGCATGCGCACGGGCGTGACCGCGGCCGTGCGCCAGTTCTGCGATCTCCACGGCCTGATCAAGCGCAAGATCAAGCTCGCGCCCGACGACATCTGGGACCGCATGAGCTACCTCCTGTCGATCAAGATGGTGGAGCCTCAGTTCTCGGGCCAGACCAAGGAGCGGCTCACGTCCCGCGACGTCGCGGGCTTCGTCGCGAAGGCCGTCGAGGAGCAGACCAGCCTGTGGCTCAATGCTCACGTCGAGATGGGCAAGCGCATCGCGCTGCTCGCGATCGACCGCGCCGAGCGTCGCGCCGAGGAGGGCGAGAAGGTCGAGCGCAAGCGCATCGCCGCGGGTCCGTCCCTGCCCGGCAAGCTCGCCGACTGCAACTCCACCGAGCTCGCGCGCACCGAGCTGTTCCTGGTCGAGGGCAACTCCGCGGGCGGCTCGGCCAAGAAGGCCCGCGACAAGGACTTCCAGGCGATCATGCCGCTGCGGGGCAAGATCCTGAACACGTGGGAGGCGACGACGAGCCAGGCCCTCGCGAGCCAGGAGGTCGCGGACATCGCCACCGCGATCGGCGTCGAGCCCGGCTCGGGCGACGTTAGCGGCTTGCGTTACGGCAAGGTCTGCATCCTCGCCGACGCGGACTCGGACGGGCTGCACATCGCCTCGCTGTTGTGCGCGCTGTTTCTGCGGCACTTCCGCGTGCTCGTCGAGCGTGGGCACGTGTTCGTGGCCATGCCTCCCCTCTATCGCCTCGACGTCGCCAAGAAGACGTTCTACGCGCTCGACGACGAGGAGCGCGCGGCGATCGAGAAGCGCGAAGGCAAGCGCGGCACGGCGACCGTGACGCGGTTCAAGGGCCTGGGTGAGATGAACCCCGAGCAACTGCGGGAGAGCACGATCGACCCGGACACGCGGCGCCTCCTGCGGCTCGAGATCGGCGACGCGGAGTCACTCGACCAGCTCATGGACATGCTGCTCGCGAAGAAGCGTTCCGGCGATCGCAAGAGTTGGCTCGAGGCCAAGGGCAACCTGGCCGACATCTCGGCCTGACATCTAGGAGCCCGGAAACACGATGGCGATGGAGTTGTTCGACGGCATCGAGCTCGACGGCAACAACGAGCGCCGCAAGATGGCCGAGTACGTCGAGAAGGCGTACCTCGAGTACTCGATGTACGTGATCTCGGATCGGGCGCTACCCCACGTGGGGGACGGGCTCAAGCCCGTGCAGCGCCGGATCGTGTACGCGATGAGCCAGCTCGGGCTCGGGCCGGGGTCCAAGCACAAGAAGTCGGCCCGCACCGTCGGCGACGTGCTCGGCAAGTACCACCCGCATGGCGATGCCGCCTGCTACGAGGCGATGGTCCACCTCGCCCAGGATTTCTCGACACGGTATCCGTTGGTCGACGGCCAAGGCAACTGGGGCTCCACCGACGACCCCAAGTCGTTCGCGGCGATGCGCTACACCGAGTCGCGCCTCACGCGCTTCGCGCAGGAGGTCCTCCTGGCCGAGCTCGGCCAGGGCACGGTCGACTTCGACCCCAACTTCGACGGTACGCTCACCGAGCCCCGGCGCCTGCCCGCGCGGCTCCCGTACATCTTGCTGGCGGGCATCAGCGGGATCGCCGTCGGCATGGCCACGGACATCCCACCGCACAACGTGCGCGAGGTCGCTGCGGCGTGCCTCGCCCTGCTCGAGGACCCCAAGGCGACGAGCGCGGACCTCGCCGACCACGTGCCCGGTCCGGACTTCCCGAGCGACGCCGAGATCATCACCCCGCTCGCCGAGCTCCGGCAGATCTACCTCACCGGCGGGGGATCGGTGAAGGCGCGCTCGATCTGGCACCAGGAGGACGAGGGCGAGATCGTCGTGACCGCGCTGCCGTACCAGGTGTCGGGCAGCAAGGTGATCGAGCAGATCGCCGCGCAGATTCGGGCCAAGAAGCTCCCTCTCGTCGAGTCCCTGCGCGACGAGAGCGACCACGAGCACGACACGCGCCTCGTGATCCTCCCCAAGTCGAAGCGCGTCGACGCCGCCGCGCTGATGGGACACTTGTTCGCCACGACGGACCTCGAGAAGAGCTATCGCGTCAACGTCAACCTGATCGGGCTCGACGGCAAGCCGCGGGTCATGGACCTGCGCACGATCCTGGTCGAGTGGCTCGCGTACCGGCGCGACACGGTCCGCCGCCGGCTCGAGCACGAGCTCGACGCCGTGACGAAGCGCCTCCACATCCTCGCGGCGTTACTCATCTGTCACCTCAACATCGACGAGGTGATCGCGATCATCCGCTCGGAAGACGAGCCCAAGCCGGTGCTGATGGAGCGCTTCGGCCTGGACGACGTGCAGGCCGAGGCGATCCTCGAGCTCAAGCTGCGGTTCCTGCGGAAGCTCGAGGAAATCAAGATCACGCGCGAGCGCGACGAGCTCCTCGAGCGGCAGGACTTGCTGCAGAAGACCTTGGGCTCGGAGCGGCGCCTCACGACCCTGATCGCGAAGGAGATCAAGCAGGTCGCGGACCTGGTGGGCGACGATCGGCGCTCACCGCTCGTGGAGCGCCCGGCAGCCAAGGCGTTCGACGAGACCGAGCTCATCACGAGCGAGGCGCTCACGATCGTGCTCTCGACGCAGGGGTGGATTCGTGCGGGGAAGGGCCACGACCTCGACCCGACGACGCTCTCGTACAAGTCGGGTGACGCGTACCTCGCGCACGCGCTCGGTCGCTCGACGCAGCAGGTGGCGTTTCTCGACTCGGCGGGCCGCGCGTACGCGTTGTTCGCCCACGCGCTGCCGTCGGCGCGTGGCCAGGGCGAGCCGCTCACGAGCTACTTCACGCCGCCGGACGGCAGCAAGTTCGAGGCCCTGCTGACGGGCGAGCCGGCCGAGCTGTACCTGGTGTCGTCGAGCGCCGGCTACGGCTTCATCTGCCCGCTCGGCGAGATGTTCTCGCGCAACAAGGCCGGGAAGCAGCTGGTGTCGCTGCCCACGGGCTCGCGCCCGCTGCCGGCCCATCGCGTCAAGGATCCGGCCAACGACCTCGTCGTGTGCGCCAACAGTGCGGGCTATCTGCTCGCGTTCCCCGCGACGGAGCTGCCGCAGCTCGACAAGGGCAAGGGTAACAAGCTCATCAGCCTGTCGTCGAAGGGCGACGAGAGTCTCGCGGGCGCCGTGGCGCTCTCCGCGGCGGACCGGCTCAAGGTCCACTGCGGGAAGCGCTACCTCACGTTCACGCTGGCCGAGGTGACGCCGTTCCGCGGCGAGCGCGGGCGGCGCGGGACCAAGCTGCCCAAGGGGTACCAGAGCGTGGACTCGCTCGAGGTCGAGCGCGGATAGCGGGCTCTAAGGTCGAGTCACCAAGAAGATCGCCTTGGCGTCCAGCATCGCGAACGCGATGCGCCCGCCCGACCACGCCAGGACCTGCGCGCGCAGGTCCTTGAACGAGCCGCCGTCGAGGCGCACGGTGATCGGAGTCGCGTCGTGCCACGCCGCGCTGTCGAGATACACGGGGACCTTCAGGTGCTGCACGAGCTGGGTGGCGAGGGCCCGTAGCGGGCCGGCGTCGACCGCGATCGTGAGCGGCACTAGGTCGAGTGGCGCATACACCTTGAGGTACTCGTCGAGCACCTCCTCGGACTGCTTCGCGATCGCCCGCTGTTGTGCGGCGACCTCCGCGGGGGCGATCACGATTCGGCCCCGTACCACCGCCCACTCCGCGCCGAGCTGGCGGCTCGCGTCGTCCAGGAGCTCGCGGATCGGCTGAGTGGTGGCACCTGCCACGCGCACGCCACCGTCGGGCGCGAACCCGTCGACGAACGCGACCTCGATCCCGGTCATCGCGCTCAGGCGGGCGGGCACGCGCTCGGCCGGCTCGACCAGGCCGACGTGCGTCAGGGTGACGGTCTCGACGCGCTTCGTCGCGGCGCGCTGCGCATCGCGGGACACCATCAACGTATCGAGCACCACGGGGATGGGGCGCGCGCGCTCGAGGAGCTGCCGGATCGTGCGGGAGTTGCCCTCGGGGTAGCGCATTGGCTCGGTCGTGATCGCAACGTGCGTCTCGGTCACGACCCAGGTGTAGGGCTTGTCCTTGCATAGGAGGTCGAGGGCCCGGCGCAGGTTGGTCGCGCCCTCCGTGTCGAGCGCGACCTCGAGGCGGTCGGCGTCGGGGAGCGAGCTGTCGGGGACGATCCCGAGGCGCACCTTGCTCGACAGGTCGCCCAAGAACTCCCGGAGGGGACGCGGCGCCACCGCGAGCTCGAGCCGGATCTCGTCGAGCCGATCGTAGATCTGCTCCTGGGCGTCGTTTGCGCGGTGTGGCCACGGCGGCACGCCGCCAGCGCCGGGTCGCGGGTCGGCGTCGTCGGCGCGGGCGCTGGCGAGGGCCAGCGCCGCACACACGAGAATTCGGGGTAGCGGCGTGATCATGCCATCAGCCTAGTCGCGGGATGGCAGTGCAGCAAACGCATTGCCGTGCACCTCGGGCGGTGGTAGGCTCGGCATGCACGCACTAACTCCACGGGGGCGAGACCGACCGCATGGTGACCGGGTACATCAAAGCACGCGAGAAGCAGACCGGAAAACAAGACCCCAAGATCACCTGGCGGTACTTCGACAGCGACCTCATCGACAAGATCGGCGCCAAGGAAGTCGTGGACGATCCCGTCACCGGCTTTCGCGTGGGCCAGCACAAGTTCGATGCGGGGCACTTTCGATTTCATCTCGCGCACAAGTTCGGGTTCTGCTACGGCGTGAAGCTCGCGATCTGGGATGCGCTCTCGGCGCTCGAGCGCCATCAGGGTGCGCGGATTCTCGCTCTGTCCGAGATGATCCACAATCCGCACGTGAACGACGAGCTCACGAAGCGCGGCGCCATCTTCATGGACCGTGTGGGGATGAGCATCGACGACGTCCGTCCCACGGACGTCGTGATCATTCCCGCGTTCGGTACGACCGTCGAGAACTTCCAGAAGCTCAAGGCGTTGGGCGACAAGGGTTGCACGCTCATCGATACGACGTGCCGCTCGGTCGTCGACGTGTGGGACCAGATCCAGCGCTACAACGCGCTCGGCCTCACGAGCGTGATCCACGGCAAGCACGAGCACGAGGAGACGATCGCGACCGCCAGCCAGGCCACCCGGCACCTCGTGGTGCGCGACCTCGAGCAGGCTGCGGTCGTCGGGGAGTTCATCCGCGGCAACGTCGCCGAGGACGAGATCCTCGAGACCTTCGCGGGCGCGTACTCCGCGGAGTTCCGCCCGGCGCGGGATCTCGCGCGCATCGGGATGGCGAACCAGACCACGATGCGGTCCAGCGAGAGCGAGGAGGTGTTCGCCCTGCTGCGTGAGGCGATGCAGGACGTCCACGGTCCGGTGGCGCTCGACCAGCACTACAGTGGGCTCGACACGATCTGCCGCGCCACGGAGGTCCGCCAGGAGGCGGTGATCGAGCTCGTGCGCGACACGCCGCTCGACGTGATGCTCGTCGTCGGCGGGTTCAATAGCAGCAACACGAAGAACCTGGCGAAGATTGCCGCCGCCTACGTGCCGACGTACCACATCGAAGGTGCGTGGGCGTTCGACGGCGACCAGATCGAGCACCTCCACGGCTATCCGTTGGAGCTGGGTACGGCGCGCGATTGGCTTCCGATCTCCGGGGACGTCGGGATCACGGCCGGGGCGTCGACGCCCGACAACACCGTGGGCGATGTGATCGACAAGATCCTCGCCCTCCGCCCGCGGCCGTGAGCCGCCTGAGCGACCTGCGTCCTGGCGGCTTCGACCTAGGTCGCGCTGCGCCGGGCCAGGTCGTGACCGACGCCGTCGTGCGAGGCATTCTCGACGGCGAGCGGACCTTCGCCGGCCCCGAGCACGTCGTCGTCGACATCACGAACCGTTGCAACTACCGGTGCGTCGCGTGCTGGACGTTCTCGCCGCTGCTCGGGGACAAGAAGCCGCCCGCCGCCTGGTATCGCCAGGAGCTTCCCGGTGCGCTCGTGGAGCGTCTGCTCGACGATCTGGCGGCGCTCGGCACGAAGATCGTGCGCTTCACGGGCGGAGGAGAGCCGTTCCTCCACCCTGACCTCTTGCCCCTCGTCGAGCGCGCCGCTTTGCGTGGCCTGCGACTGGACATCACGACCAACGCGTCCAAGCTCACGCGCGAGTCGAGCGAGCGGCTCGTGCGCGCGGGGATGGGGGAGCTTGCCGTGAGCCTGTGGGCGGCGGACCGCCCCTCGTTCGCAGCCACGCATCCCACGACGCCCGAGGGAGACTTCGATCGGACGGTCGACGCGCTGCGATACCTGTCCGGAATACGGCGCAACCGCGTCGAGCTCGTACTCTTGAACGTGATCAGCAAGGCCAACTACGAGCGCGTGGCGTCGATGTTCGAGCTCGCCTTGGCGTTGAACGCGGATCGCGCGTACTTCACGCTCGTCGACCCGATCGCCGGGGCCACGGACGTGTTGCTGCTCGACCCCGCCGAACGCGCGCACGTGCTCGAGCAGGTGCGGTGGATCGATGATCGCCTCGCGCGCGAGCGGCCGGGCCGAATCAAGCTCGACTTCTGGGATGGCTTCAAGACCCGCCTGGCCGCAGGCGGCGCGAGCGCGGGCGACTACGACGCCGAGGCGGTCGAGCGTATCCCGTGCTACATCGGTTGGTACTTCTGTCGCGTGCTCGCCACGGGCGAGGTGGTGCCGTGCTGCCGCGGTGTGGCCATGCCGATGGGGAGCCTACACGAGCGGTCGTTCCAGGAGATCTGGGAGAACGCGCGCTACGGCGAGTTTCGAAAGAACGCGCTGACCAAGAGCAAGCACGACCCGTACTTCGCGCCGATCGCCTGCCATCGGATGTGCGACAACCTGATGCACAACGAAATGCTCGACGCGCGCGTTCGTTCCGTCACGAACGGCTAGCAATCCTCACCAGCGTCCTCGCGGCGTTGACAGCGGCCGCCGCAGCGAGCTAGGCTGTCGCTCCCGTGCCCGTGCGCCGCCTCCGAGGAGTGTCCTATGCGTACCGTCATCGCGTTGCTCTCCGCGGTCGTGACGCTCGCCGCGTGCGACAAGATTGGCGTACCGAACCCGTTCGCGGGCGACAAACCCGGATCGACCACCAAGGGCGAGGTCGTGCCCGTCAAGAAGACGACCGCGGCTCGCGGCTTCGCCCGGACGGACCTGGACTCGCTCACCGCGGCAGTGCGCGACGGCGACTACGAGAAGCTGTTCAGCCTGCTCAGCGTCGAGTTTCAGCGCAAGCAGGAGGTCGAGGTCGAGCGCATCCGCACGGCCCTCGCGTCACCGGACGCCGCCGTTCGGGCCAAGGCCGAGACCGAGCTCGCGGAGCTCAAGATGTCGCCCGAGGCGTTCAAGGCGGGAGACGCGAAGATGATGGCGATGAAGCTGGCCCTCGCCAAGGCCACCATCGCGAGCTGGCCGACGGCGATTCGCGAGATGAAGGCGATCAAGGCCGACGATGCGCGGGCCGAGGTCGTGTACGTCGACACCACGGGCCGCGAGGGCACCTTGCGGTTCGTGAAGGAAGACGGGGAGTGGAAGCTCGTCCCGTGAGCCGAGCGGGCGCCCCGTCGATCGACGTCGATCGACGCACCGCCCTCGTTTTCGATCGCCCGCGGGAACTCGTTCGGGCGTCCGGGTGTCGAATCGGGGTGCGCGTGGGCGCACGACGAAGCGATCCCAGGAGGCCTCGATGCAGCGCCGCGACTTTCTCACCCAGGGCCTCGGGCTCGGCCTTGGTCTAGGTCTCTCCTCGACGTGGAGCGCGCTCGTCCAGCGCGCCTTTGGCGACGAGGGGGCTGGATCCCGGGCGGGGCCCCCGGAACGCGCCGCCGAGCTCGCGCTCGCCATCGCTCGCGCCCGTCGCGACGGGAAGCCGCTGCTCCTGCTCGTCGTCCCGACGGACGCAAGTCTCGTGTACCCGCGCGGGCGCGTGTTGGGGGAGCTCATCAACCACGGCGGTCCGGGCGTCACCGACGACCTGCTCGTGTGCGAGCTCGCGTGCGCGACGATCGCCGAGGCTGCTCGCGTGCTGCCCCTCGACGTGAAGACCGATCCCGCGATGCTCCTGGTCGAGCTCGAGGCCGAGGGCGGTGAGTTCCTGCCCGCCACGCCGATCGACCTACCTCCCGGACCGCGGGGGGTGAAGGGCACTCCCGAGGAGGAGCCCGCGATCCGGGCCCGCATTGCGGCGGGCGCGTCGGCGCTTCATGCGGCCGTGGCTCGCGACTCGGGCGTGGCCCCACGAGCCGCCCGCAGCCGGGCCGCGTTGAGCGAGGCCGATCGGACCGCGCTCGACGAGGGCCTCGCGGGGCGGGTCGCGATCGACACCGCGCTCGCGCGGCGCGGCGCTGCGCTGCTCGTGGTCGCGGCCACCGACGGCGCGCCCGAGCCGCGCACGCGGGCGCGCGCGGCGCTCGACGCTGCCGCGGCCGAGCTCGTGAAGGCGCGGCCCCCGGGTGCTCGTTGGGCGCGGGCCGAAGGGTGCGGCACGTCGATCGAGGGCGAGCCGCCCGTCGGCGTCGAGTGCGGGATGGGCAGCGTGCCCGTGCTCAGCCAGCGCTTCCTCTACTTCTACACCCACCGCTGATCGGCATCGGAGCCTCCCATGGATCGCCGCCGTTTCCTTCGTTCCGCCGGCCTCGGAATCGCCGCAACCGGGCTCTCCCTGAGCTCGTCCTGGCCGCGGTTCCTGACGCGAGCCTTCGGCGACGAGGGCTCGGGATCCGAGGCGGGGCCCCGTGAGCGGACCGTCGAGCTCGCCGAGGCCGTTGCGCGCGCGCGCCGGGACGGGAAGCCGGTGCTCGTGCTCGTCGTGCCCGCAAACGAGAACGACCGCTACGCGCGCGGTCGGGTGCTGGGCGAGCTCATCAACCACGGGGGCACGGGGGTCCTGGACGACCTCCTCGTGTGCGAGCTCGCCTGCGCGACGATCGAGGAGGCCCGGCGCGTGCTGCCCACGGACGTCAAGGGCGACCCGGCGATGTTGCTCGTCGAGCTCGACGTCGAGGGCGGCGAGTTCCT
>Ga0209726_10009227_pt1 | contig 10335 bp, 9 predicted proteins | sample Subgrocontami54m_FD_187453 | JGI IMG/M metagenome (GOLD analysis project Ga0209726, IMG submission 187453) | Subsurface groundwater microbial communities from S. Glens Falls, New York, USA - GMW46 contaminated, 5.4 m (SPAdes) (version 3) | ecosystem: Environmental > Aquatic > Deep subsurface >... | reverse complement strand
CCCGCCACGACGGCCCGGCGCGCTACCTGGCCGCCGACCTGCGCGCGCTCCCGTTCCCGGCCGGAGTGTTCGACGCCGTCGTCTCGTTCTTCACGAGCTTCGGCTACTTCGATGACGCCGGGGACCGACGCCACCTCGCCGAGCTGCGCCGCGTGCTGCGTCCGGGCGGGGCACTGCTGCTCGACTACCTCAACGCGCCCCACGTGATTCGTTGCCTCGTCCCGTCCAGCACGCGACAGGCCGGCGTCCGCGAGCTTCGCGAGGAGCGGTCGATCCGCGACGGGCGCGTCGAAAAGCGCGTGGAGGTGCGCCGCGAGGGCCAGATCGAAGCGAGCTGGACCGAGTCCGTGCGGCTGTACGACGCGCGCGAGCTCCGCGCGCTCCTGACCGACACGGGCTTCTCCACGGTCGCCGTTTACGCCAATCTCGCCGGAAGCGATTGGTCTCCCACCTCCGAACGGCTCGTCGTCCGGGCCTTGGCCCGATGAGCGCCGTCACCTACGAGGACGTTGCCCCGGACGCCCGGCTGTTCCTCGCGCTGGTTCGCGGCCGCGAGCACGCGCCCGGCATACCGACCCTCGAGCCGGCGATCGCGGCTGCCGCGGCCCGCACGCTCCCGCGGGGCCCCCTGGCGGACGCAATCCGCGCGCGGCTGTCCGAGCTCGACGCGCCACGCGAGTCGCTCGCTGCGGCCGAACGACTCCGTGTCCCCGGCACGGTCACGGTCATCGCCGGCCAGCAACCCGTCCTCCTCGGCGGCCCGCACTTCGTCGTCGCCAAGGCGCTCGCCGCGGTGGCCCTCGCGCGGCGGATCGACGCCTCTGGAACCCCGTGCGTCCCGATGTTCTGGGTCGCCTCCGAGGACCACGACCACGAGGAGGTCGATCATGTCGACATCGGCGTAGGCGACGAGCCGCCCGTGCCGCTGACCCTCCCCCTCCCCCGCGACCGGCGCATGCTGTCGCACGTCCTGGTCCCGACCGAGATCACTGCCGTCGTCGCGCGGCTCGCCGCGGTCCTGCCCGCGGGACCGGGCCGAAACGATGCGCTCGCCCTGGTGAGCCCCGTGCCCGGGGACTCGATGGGGACGGCGTTCGCGCGCACGCTGCTACGTCTCTGCGGACGGTTCGGGCTCGTCGTGATCGAGCCGGCGGTCGCCCGGCCGTTCGCGCGCGCCGTGGTCGACCATGAGGTCGCGCATCCGGGGGAGCTGGCCCTGGCGATCAGCCAGGTCGAAGACGCCTTTGCGGCGCGCGGCTTCGCGCGGCCGCTTGCGCTGCGGCCTCGACAGAGCCTGTTCTTCGTCGCCGACCGCGCCGGCCGACGCCATGCGCCCGGACCCCTACCCGGTCCCGACGATGCCGCGGGCCTCCTTGCATGGCGCCGCCGTCTCGACGACAAGCCCGACGGCATCTCGTGGAACGTCGCCGGACGCGTGCTGGCCCAGGACGTTGCCCTTCCGGTGGCCGCGCAGGTGTGCGGCCCGAGCGAGATGGCCTACTGCGCCCTGCTCGGCGCGGCGCACGCGCGACTGGGCGTCCCCGCTCCGGCGCTGGTCCCCCGCCCTGGCTTCACGTTCGGCACCGTGCTCGACCCCCGCCAAGAGCGCGTACGGTCGATCCTCCCGTACCTGGCGCGAGCCGGTCTTGGCCTGCTCGACCGCCTGCTCGACGCGGCCGGTCGCCCGGGCATCGAGCACGAGGTCATTCCTCTCGGAGATGCATGATGTTCGGGGAACCCATCTTGGACGTGCTCGCGTTCGGCGCCCACCCGGACGACGTGGAGCTCGGCTGCGGCGGCACGATGTTGTGCTGCGCCGACCGGGGCCTGCGCCTCGGAATCTGCGACCTGACCGCCGGCGAGCGCGGAAGCCGCGGCGACGCCGCGACGCGCGCCGCCGAAGCCCGCACCGCGAGCGCGCTCATGCGCCTCGAGACGCGCGAAACGCTGTCGTTTCCGGACACCGAGCTCGAGCCGACCCTCGCGGTGCGCCGCGCCGTCGTCGCGGCGATCCGGCGACACCGGCCACGGGTCGTGCTCGCCCCACTGCCCCACGACCTGCACCCTGACCACGCGGCGGCCGGGGCCGCGGTGCGCGATGCGATCTACCCCGCCGGCATGCGCAACGTCGATGCGCCCGGCGCCCCATGGCGTCCGGAACGACTCCTCCACTACTTCATGCACGACGAGGTCGAGACGCCGGTCGTCGTCGACGTGACCCGCGTGTGGTCGCGCCGGCTCGAGCTCGCGCAGTGCTTCGCGAGCCAGCTGTCGCCCGCGGATCCTTCGAAGCCGGGCTTTCCGACGCTGATTGCGCGCCCTGACTTTCTCCTGCGCGTCGAAGCGCGCGCGCGGGTGTGGGGTCGGCGGGCGGGCGTGGAGCTCGGCGAGGCGCTCTTCGTGTCCGGCGCGGTCGCGCTCGACGCCGCATCGCTGTTCGGACCTGGAGGCAAGGCATGAGGATCGGCATCTGCTGCTACCCGACGTACGGCGGCTCCGGCGCCGTGGCGTCGGAGCTCGGCCTGTCGCTCGCGCGCTCGGGCCACGAGATTCACTTCGTGTCCTACGCGCGGCCCGCCCGCCTCACGGGCTACCACCCACGTGTCACGTTCCACGGCGTGACGGTGACCCCGTACCCGTTGTTCAAGTACCCCCCTTACGACCTAGCGCTCGCGTCACTGCTCCGCGACGTCGCCGAGTCGCGGGACTTGGACATCCTCCACGTCCACTACGCAATTCCGCACGCCGTGTCCGCGATCCTCGCCCGCGACATGCTCGGCTCCCGCCGCCCGCGGATCGTGACCACGCTCCACGGCACGGACATCACGATCGTCGGCAGCGATGCCGCGTACTTTCGCCCGACCCTCTACGGGATCGAGCGCAGCGACGCCGTCACCGCCGTGTCGCACTGGCTGCGCCAGGAGACCCTGCGGTTCTTCCGCCCGACACGCGCCGTGGAGGTCGTGCCCAACATGGTCGACACGGCGCGGTTTGCGCCGCAGGCGACGAGCCTCTTGCGCGCCGACGTGACGATGCCCGGCGAGCGTGTGCTGTCGCACGTGTCGAACTTCCGCGAGGTCAAGCGCGTGGCCGACGTGATCCGCATCTTCGCCGACGTCGCGAAGACGCACCCCGCGCGACTCCTCCTGGCCGGCGATGGTCCCGAGATCTGTGCGGCCCACCGTGAGGCCGGTGCCCTCGGGGTCGCCGATCGGGTCGTCTTCCTCGGCGAGGTCGAGGAGGTCGAGGCCGTGTATCGCGCCTCGGACCTGTTCCTGCTGCCGAGCGCGAAGGAGTCGTTCGGGCTCGCGGCGCTGGAGGCGCTGGCCTGCGGCGTGCCCGTGGTCGGGACTCGCGCGGGGGGGCTTCCCGAGGTCGTGCGCGATGGCGCGACGGGGCTCCTGTTCGAGGTGGGCGAGATCGACGCGGCCGTCGGCCACTGTCGGCGCCTGCTCGACGACGAGGCCCTGCGGTCCCGGTTCGGCACCGCGGCTCGTGAGGACGCCGTGGCGAATTTCGCCGAGGCCGACATCCTGGCGCGCTACGTGGCGATCTACGAGCGCGTGCTCGGCGAAGCGTAACCGCAATCCTCGCGCCAGGAGGCCTTGTCGCACGTGGCATGGGGCCGTCGATTCCCGGACCTGGAGTCATGCAATGCCCTACCCCGAAGACATGGTGGCCCCAATGCGCGCGGAGGCGATCGCGGCTGGAGCCGTCGAGCTCCGAAAGCGGCCCTCGGTACTCGGCGCAGTCGGCCTCTACGCGCGAACGACGGGCACGCCGTAGGACTTGAACACGGAGTCGCGCGTGACGACGGTCAAGCCCTCGACGAGCGCCTGGGCAATGAGCAGCCGGTCGAACGGATCGCCGTGGTGGTGCGGCAAGCGCCCGACCTCGAGCACGTGGCCGAGCGAAACCGGCAGCTCGACCGCGCCGAATTCGCGCTCGAGCTCCCGGCAGATCTCGCGCACGGGCCGGTGGAGCTCGATTCGACCAAGCGCCGCCTTGATGACGAGCTCCCACGGGCTAACGACGCTTAGGCGGATCTCGGCGGCTTCCTCGATAGCCTTGCGCGCGGCGCGGGACAATCCCTTCGCCGACTCGAGAGCCCACAGCGCTGCGTGTGTGTCGAGGAGCAGCCTCACCGCGAGGGATCGAGGTCGTCGATCGACAGCGGCTCGTCGAAGTCCAGACCGACAGTGGCGATGTTCGGCAGCGTGCCGAACCGGCGTCGGGGCACGGCCTCGGCGCGCACGAGCCGCGCGACGGGCTTTCCGTTCCGCGTGATCACGACCTCATCGCCGGCCGCGACCGCGTCGAGCAGACGCGACAGATGGGTCTTGGCGTCGTAGACGGATACGGTTTCCATGCCTGAAGCGTAGCCTTGACCAGAGACTTGGTCAAGACAAGCGTCCGGGGCGCGGGGCCGGTTGTCCCGTGCGACCGAACGCGGGAGCTCGAGCTGCCGGGGCGTCGCCCTTGCCGGGCTCCGCGGCTGCGTGCGGCCCAGTGGCTGGATGCCGCGCTTGGTGTCCACCCAGAGGACCGCGGTGAGCGGCGCGGAGGCTGAGCCGTGCGCCCCGAGGAGCCTCGAGATGGCGTCCCGCGCGATGTCTTCGCCGCCGTTCGCTGACGGCTCGTGGTGTCGCGCCCGAGGACGCCGTGGGCGCAGTGTGCCGAGACCGACATCCTGACGCGCTACGTGGCGACTACGAGCGCGTGCTCGGCGAGGCGTGACCGCGATTCCTCGCGCCACGAGGCCTCGTCGCACGTAGCATGGGGCCGTCGATTCCCGGACCTGGAGTATTGCAATGCCCTACCCCGAAGACATGGTGGCCCCGATGCGCGCGGAAGCGATCGCCGCTGGAGCGGTCGAGCTCCGGACGGCGGAGCAGGCCCGCGAGGCGCTGCGCCAGCCCACCGGCACGGCCCTCTACTTCATCAACTCGGTCTGCGGATGCTCGGCGTCCTCGGCCCGTCCGGCCCTCGGGCTGTCGCTCGCAGGCGGAGCTGCGATCGGCGCGCGGCGCCCCCAGCGCGTGTACACGGCGTTTGCGGGCAACGACATCGACGCGGTCAACGAGATCCGCGCGGCGATGGTCGGTTACGCGCCGTCGAGCCCGTCGATGGCCCTGTTCAAGGACGGCAAGCTCGTCGCGGTGATCGAGCGCACCGACGTACAAGGCAACTCGGCCACCGCCCTGGCCGATCGCCTGAAGGCGCTCTACGCACAGCACTGCTAGTCGGCAGTCTCCCCCATGCCGCCCCGGGCGCGCTCGAGCCTGTTCCGTCACGTCGTACCGATCCTGCGCTCGTATCGCGTCCCCCTCGCCGTCGGCAGCCTCGCGATCGTCGGCACGCAGGCCGCGCAGGGCTGGCTGCCGGTAGCGTTCCGGAGCTCGATCGATGCGCTCGGCGGCGGGCGACCCGACGTCGACCTCGCGCTGCGCTGGATGGCGATCTACCTCGGGGTCACCGCGCTCCGCGGCGGGTTCCAGTGGCTCATGCGCCGGCTGCTCGTCACGGTGAGCCGAGACTTCGAGCGCGAGCTGCGCGACCAGCTCTTCGCCAAGGTCGTGCGCCAGAGCCCGGCGTGGATCGCCCAGCGCCACACCGGCGACCTCATGAGTCGCTTCACGTCCGACGTCGAGGCCGTGCGCATGAGCGTCGGCCCCGGGCTCATGTACGTGATGAACACCGTCGCGCTCCTGCCGTGGGCGCTGTGGTTCATGTTCGCGATGAGCCCGACCCTGGCCTGGCTCAACCTCGTGCCGCTCGCCGTCCTGTTCGCGGGCGCGCGGCTCATCACGCCGCGAATGCACGCGGCCTCGACCGCGCTTCAGCAGGCGCAAGGAGCGCTCTCGACCCAAGCGCAGGAGAGCTTCGCCGGCGTGCGCGTCGTCAAGTCGTTCGCGCGCGAGGCGATCGAGGAGCGGGCGTTCGACGCGAAGGCGCGGGACACGCTTGCCGCGAGTGTACGGCTGGCCGACGTGCAGGCCTACTTCTATCCGATGGTCGGTCTGCTCAAGTGGCTCGGCTTCGTCCTCACGATCTTCGTCGGCGGCCGCATGATGGCGCGCGGCGAGCTGACGCTCGGCACGTTCCTCGCATTCCATCTGTACGCCGGAATGCTCCTCTGGCCGATGATCTCACTCGGCTGGGTGCTCGCGCTCTGGCAGCGCGGCCGCGTGGCACTGGGCCGTCTGGCGGAGATCCTCGACGCACCACGGGACGTCGACGATCCGGCCGAGCCCGTCCGGGTCGCGCAGCCGCGCGGCGAGCTCGAGATCCGCGGCCTGACGGTGACGTACCCCGGCGCCACGACCCCCGCGCTCGTCGACGTGTCACTCTCGGTTCCGGCCGGGCGCACCGTCGCGGTGGTCGGGGCCACCGCATCGGGCAAGAGCACGCTGTTGGCGACGATTCCACGCCTGCTCGATCCCCCACCGGGGACCGTCTACGTCGATGGCGTGAGCGTCGAGCGACGCCCGCTCGAGGAGCTGCGCGCGCTGATCGGCTTCGTCCCGCAGGACACGTTCCTGTTCAGCATCACCGTCGGCGAGAACATCGCGATGGGACTGCCCCTCGGGGAAGAGGTCCCCGTCCGCCCGGGCGAGCACGCCGGTGTGCGCCGTGCCGCCGACGACGCGCGGATCCTCCCCGACATCGAGCGACTTCCCCAGGGCTTCGACACGTTGCTCGGCGAGCGCGGAGTCAATCTCTCCGGTGGCCAGCGCCAACGCACCGCGATCGCGCGGGCGCTCGTCCGCGACCCGAAGATCCTGCTCCTGGACGACTGCCTCTCGGCCGTGGACGCCAAAACGGAGTCCGAGATCCTCGCCAAGCTGCGCGAGGTGCTGCGCGGGCGGACCACGCTCCTGGTCACCCACCGTGTCTCGGCCGCCAAGCTCGCGGACGAGGTGGTCGTCCTGGCACAGGGGCGCGTCGTCGAGCGCGGGGCACCGCTCGCCCTCCTGGCCGGCGACGGGCCATTTGCGCGCCTCGCGCGGCGCCAGAGCCTCGAGGAAGCGCTGGCGGTCCTATGAGCGCGGCGCACGACCAGGACACCGTGTCGGGCAAGGCCTTCGACCTGCGCTTGGTCCGGCGCCTGCTCGGCTACGTGCGGCCGTACCGCGCGATGTTCGTCGGGTCGATCGTCGTCGTCACCTCGCTCGTGGCTCTCGAGCTGTATTCCGTCGACCGGCTGCGCGCGCTGATCGACGGGCCGCTGGCGGGCGTCGTCGAGACCGGCCAGGGGGTCCGTTCCCTCGAGGCGGCCTACGGCGAGATCTCCGTCGGCGCGGCCGTGATCGGAGGGATCCTCCTGCTGTCGGCGGCACTGCGGGTTCTCCAGGCGCGCTGGTCGAACCGCGTCGCGCAGCGCGCGATGCGCGACCTGCGGGTCCAGGTCTTTGGGCACATTCAGGCGCAGCCGCTGCGCTTCTTCGATCGCAATCCCGTCGGGCGGCTCGTCACGCGCGTGGCGCAGGACACGGACGCGCTCGCCGACGTGCTCACCAATGGGCTCGACGCGATCTTCCACGACATCTTCATGCTCGTGCTGATCGTGGTGATCCTGCTCTTCGTCAACTGGGAGCTCACCCTCGTGGTGATGCTCGTGCTGCCCCCCTTGTGGTGGGCCTCGAAGCTATTCCGCGACGCCTCGCGCCGGGCGTTCCGCCAGGTTCGCGAGAAGGTCGCGGCCCTGAGCTCGACGTTGCAGGAGTCGATCCAGGGGGTGCGCGTGCTGCAGGTGTTCGGCCGCGAGGCGCGGGCGCTCGAGCGCTTCCGCCGCGAGGACCGCGAGCTCCGCGACGCGCATGTCGAGACGGTCAAGATGTTCGCGGTGTTCTTCCCGTCGATGGAGCTCGTGTCCGCGCTCGGTCGTGTGCTCCTCTTGTGGTACGGAGGCCATGCGATCGCCGGCCGCGAGCTGACCTACGGCGAGTTGACGCAGTTCGTGGTGCTGATGGAGCTCTTCTTCCAACCGATCCGCGATCTCTCCGAGACGTTCACGACGATGCAGAGCTCGATGGCGGCCGCCGAGCGCCTGTTCCTGCTGCTGGACGTGCGGCCGGAGCTCGTGTCGCCGGCGGACGGGCTCCGCCCGCCGCGGCTGCGCGGCGCGATCGAGTTTCGCGATGTGACGTTCGCGTACGAGGCGGGGCGACCGGCGGTCCAGCACCTGTCGTTCGCGGTGCGGCCGGGCGAGACGGTCGCCATCGTCGGAGCCTCCGGCGCCGGGAAGACGACGGTGGCGGGACTGCTCACGCGCCTCTACGACGCGGACCAAGGCGCCGTGCTCGTCGATGACGCGGACGTTCGCCGCTACGACCTGGCCAGCCTCCGCGGCGGCATCACCGTGGTCCCGCAGGACGTGTTCCTCTTCGCCGGCACGGTGGAGGACAACCTCCGCATGGGAGACGAGCGCCTCACGCGCGCGAAGCTCGAGGCCGCCTGCGAGGCCGCGGGCGCGAGCCACCTGCTGCGCCGCCTGCCGCGGGGCCTGGACACCGAGGTCACAGAGCGCGGCGCGTCCTTGTCGGTCGGCGAGCGCCAGCTCCTGGCGCTCGCTCGCGCGATGGCCCAGGACCCCGCGGTGCTGGTCCTGGACGAAGCGACCTCCAGCGTGGACAGCGAGACGGAGGCGCTGGTCCAGGCGGCGCTCGAGACACTCCAGCGCGGCCGGACGACGATCGTCATCGCGCACCGCCTGTCGACGATCCGCCGGGCCGACCGGATCCTGGTGTTCCACCATGGAGCGTTGCGGGAGCAGGGAACCCACGCGGAGCTCGTCTCGATGGCGGGCGGGATCTACCAGACGCTGCACCAACTCCAGTTCACGTAGGCTCTGCCTCGCACCTCGGCTTTGCCGAGGAGTGAGGCAGGGCCTCCCGTGCCCGTGCCCGTGCCCGGCGAATCCAATGGACCTGGGATCGACGATCCGGGCGACGTCCTGGCCCGCCACCCGTCGGGGAGCCGCCGCTGCTACCATGCCAGCCATGGCCCGCTCGCTCGTCCTCGCCCTCGACCAAGGCACCACCAGCTCGCGCGCGCTGGTGTTCGACGCCACCGGGACGTGCCTCGGGCTCGCCCAGCGCGAGCATCGCCAGCACTACCCTCATCCCGGCTGGGTCGAGCACGACCCGGCCGAGATCTGGGCGAACCAGCTCGCGGTCGCACGCGCCGCGCTCGCCCAGGCCAACGTCACCGCGCGAGACCTCGCGGGCATCGGCATCACCAACCAGCGCGAGACAGTCGTCGCCTGGGACCGGACGACCGGCGAGGCCGCGACCAACGCGATCGTGTGGCAGGACCGGCGCACGGCGGACCACTGCGCGCGCTTGCAGGCCGGCGGCCATGGCCAGCTCGTGCGGAGCCGCACGGGACTCGTGCTCGACCCGTACTTTTCCGGCACCAAGCTTCGCTGGATGCTCGACCACGTGCCCGGGCTCGCCGCACGCGCCGCGCGCGGCCAGATCGCCGTCGGCACGATCGATAGCTGGCTCGCGTGGAAGCTCACCGGCGGCGCACGTCACGTCACCGACGCGAGCAACGCGTCGCGCACGATGCTCTACGACATCCACACCGGGACGTGGAGCACCGAGCTTGCGGCCCTTCTCGGCGTGCCGCTCGAGGTGCTGCCCGAGGTCCGCGGCACGAGCGAGGTCGTGGGCGAGTCGCACCGCGAGCACCTCGGCGCGTGCGTGCCGGTCGCGGCGCTGGTCGGAGATCAGCAGGCCGCGTTGTTCGGGCAGCAATGCCTCGACCCCGGAACCGCGAAGACGACCTACGGCACGGGGTGCTTCATGCTCATGAACACCGGCACGACCGCGGTCGCGTCGCGCCACGGCCTGCTCACGACGGTCGCGTGGCGGCTCGGCGACCGCCTGACCTACGCGCTCGAGGGCAGCGTGTTCATCGCCGGTGCGGCGATCAACTGGCTGCGCGATGGCCTGGGGGTGATCGCGGACGCGGCCGAGATCGACGCGCTGGCGGGAAGCGTCGCGGACGCGGGCGACTGCGTGTTCGTGCCCGCGTTCGCCGGCCTGGGCGCGCCGCACTGGGACGCAACGGCGCGCGGGCTCGTGATCGGGATCACAGGCGGAACGACTCGCGCTCACCTCGCGCGCGCGACGCTGGACGCGATCGCGTGCCAGGTCGCCGACCTCGCCCATGCGATGCGCGCGGACGCCGGGATCGCGCGGCTATCGATGCGCGTCGACGGCGGCGCCTCGGCGAGCGACGCGCTCATGCAGCTCACGAGCGACCTCGTCCAAGGTCCCCTCCATCGCCCCGCGCAGCGCGAGTCCACCGCGCTCGGCGCTGCGATGC
>Ga0209726_10009221_pt1 | contig 10345 bp, 7 predicted proteins | sample Subgrocontami54m_FD_187453 | JGI IMG/M metagenome (GOLD analysis project Ga0209726, IMG submission 187453) | Subsurface groundwater microbial communities from S. Glens Falls, New York, USA - GMW46 contaminated, 5.4 m (SPAdes) (version 3) | ecosystem: Environmental > Aquatic > Deep subsurface >... | reverse complement strand
TCCCTACGGAGTGTCGTTTATAGTTATCAACCCTGGGGAACCTGAAAGGTGCGCACGGGCCCGTAGTGTAAAATGTATTGGATCGTTGGGCCCGTTGATATATAATATTAGTGACATTGATATAAGACACAAAATGTTTTACATTAAATATAATGTTTCTCAAAATAAAAATAGTTAATTTAGAATAATCAAACGAGGGTTCTCGGGCGAAGCCCTCTAGAATTTTTGATAAATTTCTTTAAGAAATGTAAATTTTGACAAATTTCGGTTTTTCATGTTTGACGTGTTTTCATCTTGGAAGGTTTTCGGTCAGTTTTTGGCCCGTTCGGCCCGCGGGCCTTAAAGTTCAGCCCGGCCCGGTCCGTGCGCATCTATAGAACCTGACTATAAATACACCGAATAACTACATCCTCATCAATAAAATACGTGATTTCCATTTAATCTTGAGTATATCCAACTGAAAATTGTCAAGTAAGATGTAGTTTGAATGATCTGTTAGAGTTAGAAATGTCCATCCAGCTTTTAAAATGCCTTGTTAACCACATCATAATCCACAATCCACAAGCTCACAATCAGTATGCCTACTTCAATTTGCACTCCACCCCACGTGTATGTTGTGTGTTCTGTTCGCAGGGGCTGAACACGAAGCGTCGGGTGTTCGCGCTGCTGCAGCGCTGCGTCTCGCTCCTCCCTGCATCTGCGCGCAGAGCTCTCTCTCTCTCAAGTATTTACTTTTGATACAGCTTTTGATACAGCTTTTGATACAGCTTTTGATACAGCTCGCTTCATTCATTGCTTCTCATTTGGTAACTCCTTCTTACATATTTCTGTTTCCTATCAATGATTCGTTCTTGCATTATAATAATTCTTTTATAATTAATTAAATGCCCCCCCCCCTCGCCTCAAGTTACATTTCAGTGCATATGCAAACTTTCCTAATACATAGCAGAATAATGTCGTCAAAAATCACTTCTTTAATATGAAATGGAATCAGAATGAAAATTCCGCGATAGATCTCTATTACTGAACTATAATTTTGCAATTTCCAGTGCTCTTGCTGTTGTTCCTCAACCTCTGATTAATTGTAGAGATTAACCTACCATAAAATTTGCATCCTTCCTTATATGGTTTCCTAAACATGCGAAACAACAATCTAAGCACTCGTTAAACTAAAATGTTATTTTTAAATTTCCCTTGTTCCTGAGTCGAGATCGCTGTTGCGTGTTGTGGGCGCGACGATATCTGTACATGTATAATTAGAATATCCTCGTTCCTCCACTCGGACGGGCGCCAGTCGATCGACTCGAAAGAGCAGACCAGCGAACGCAGTGCGAAGCAGACAGACCTGGAGACCGACACCGACCGTGTCACCCACTCAGATGCGTTCGAATGTAGTAATAAACCCAGTCAGTCCAACGAGCCCCAGCAAAACTGTAACACGTCGACGTCGATGGACGTGTCTGAGACAGAGACATTCACTGCCACTTCCTCAGCGGACCAGCAGCTCGTGCCACCGCTCTCACAGCCGCTCTCACAGACACAGACACAGCCAGAGCCAGAGCCACAGTCACAAGCTCTATTCGCAAGCTCTATGCAACCAGAAGCACAACCACAACCAGCAAAGGAAGCAGCAGCAAGAGGCAGCAACGAGCACAATCAAAGGGAGAGCGTGTCGCAGAGCGGGAGGAGGGAGAGCGAGAGCGAGTGTGTCGTGCTGAGTGCGTTCCTGGTGCATCTGCGACACTCTCTCATGCGGCTCTGTGGAGTCGCTGCTGATGCAGATGGCGGCACCGAGACAGAGACGCCTCTCGATCTCTTCGATCTCCCTTCACTTGTCGGTCTGCTCTCTGCTCTCTGCTCTCTGCTCTCACTCCAGTCCCTGGGCGCACTGCTCTTTACTCTCACTCAATTATTGATGAGTATTTCTAAATATTCATTATTTTCGACACACTCGTTTGATTAATTCTTGTACGACAGATTGCTTATAATATATCTGCTCGTATTATTCTTACATTTAAGGCATTATGGCTAGGGGAGGGGATTAGGAGCACTTTCCCAGGGGGTGGTCAAAACCAGGGAATAAACCATGATAAAAACCATGGTAGAAAATTGCTCGGTGTTTTTAATCATTTTAGCCAAACCCTATGCATAGGGTTGGCTAGAATGATTAAAAAACGAGCAATTTTCTACCATGGTTTTAATCATGAAGCAACTGAGCCATGGCTCAGTTGCTTCATAAAAAGCCCGAGCGGAGAAGCACCGTTTACGACTAGAATTTCTGATTATTAAAACTAGTGATAAATCTTTCTACCAGCGATGGGGCTGGGTCGATTCGACTCTTATACTCGAATTGTTTCTACAGGAAAAAATCTAAATTATCTGAAATATTTCCTGGGATTATTTCGCATCCTAAGCAAAAGCAATTGTTAGTTCATTCTAGGGAGTTTTCCAATAAATGTTATATTCTAACCTGAAGGATATAAATTAAGATTTTAATTTTTATCCGCTGTCTCATTCTCGAGCGGTGAAATGTTCTTATACGAATGGTGTTCGAATGGATTAAAATTATTTTTGAAATGCCCAAACTCTTGCAAACCAATTTTTTCAAATAGTTTTTTAAAATGAGTTTAAACAAAGGCTTTCCAAGTATTACATTCAATACATTATTTTTCGGGACTTGCAAAAATGTTCTTATAGAGAGTTTGTTCTTATAGTTGGGAGACCTATATTAATTTTTTCTGGCAATATAATAGCATTATCCATAGACAAACCGTAAAGTTCAAAGTTATAGATAAAGATAGCTTATATGTCTGGGATCGAGTAGGCTAACGGTTAGTAGAGATTTCATCATTCAAAATGCAATCTCATTTGAACATCGCTTTCTATTTGAACATATCATTTGAACAAGGAATTTCCAATCAATATCAAATAAACTAGAATAGACTGTAATTGTACAGTAAAAATACAATAAATAACAATAACCAGTACAATTGTAGAGCGGAATTGTCAGTCAACAAATAAACTAGGTGTGTATGTGCAGCTGCTGGTGGGGAGTGTGCAGAGTGTGCAGAGTGTATCGAAGGAGAGTGGAGTGTGCGGCTGCTGTTCGTGCGGGCGGTGCGACGACTCGTCTGTGCGCGCTGATCGCTCTCTCCTCCATCTGCAGACGCACTCGCTCTCAACACTACAGACACTGTGCACGCTCCCCCTCCCCCACCCCACCAGCTGAATTCACTATTCGCTATCTCTTCTCATGCATCAATTACTACGACCCCTACTGGCAATTCGCATTTATACTTGAAACTGTTACACTATTCCCTTAAAAACTATCCCCCTGTCTGTTGCACTAGATTTTTCTTTCTCCACGAACCGAGTTAATTTAAAGTATGCATTTCATTCGTTCTAGATCATATCATTTTTCACTTAGTTCCTGTTTTTTTATTCCTCACATAAAAACCGACAAAGCTAAGATTCCTTTCATGTCCTCAAATTAAAACCGACGTTTCCCAAATTTTTATCGCACCCATAAAAACAACAGTGCACTGTCGTTTTTCAAATTTTTATTGCTTACATAAAAACGACAGTTCACTCTCGTTTTTTGAATTTTTAATGCTTCTCCGCTTTTTTATTCATCAAAGCAATGATGAAAGTGCTCTGGCATTCTTCCAATTTATATTGCTAACAGTAAAATGACTGATTTTAGCGGTCTATTAAAACTGAGGTTTTTCCAATTTTTTATTGCTCCTTATAAAAAACGATAGTGCACTGTCGTTTTTCCATTTTTTATTGCTCATATAAAATACTAGTTTTCCCAGATTTTTATTGCTTTCCAAATTTCAAATTTTTATTGCTCTACTAAAAAAACGATAGTGCACTGTCGTTTTTCCAAATTTTTATTACTCAACTAAAAAACGATAGTGCACTGTCGTTTTTCCAAATTTTTATTACTCACCTAAAAAACGATAGTGCACTGTCGTTTTTCCAAATTTTTATTGCTCTACTAAAAAACGATAGTGCACTGTCGTTTTTCCAAATTTTTATTGCTCACCTAAAAAACGATAGTGCACTGTCGTTTTTCCAAATTTTTATTACTCACCTAAAAAACGACAGTGCACTGACGTTTTTCCAAATTTTTATTACTCAACTAAAAAACGACAGTGCACTGTCGTTTTTCCAAATTTTTATTGCTCAAGTAAAAAACGACAGTGCACTGTCGTTTTTCCAAATTTTTATGACTCAACTAAAAAACGATAGTGCACTGTCGTTTTTCCAAATTTTTATTGCTCTACTATTCTCACATTTTTATTGCTCTCATAAAAAACGACTGTCGATTTTGCAATAGTTTAATGTAATCATCAAACAAATCATTATCATTTTGTTATCTTCAAATCGCGTTATCAATTCCAAACTTTTATTGCTGCTATTAAAAAAAACGACAGTGCACTGTCGATTTTCCAAATTTTTATTGCGCGCATAAAAAACGACAGTGCACTGTCGTTTTTCCAAATTTTTATTTCTCACATTCCAAACTTTTTATCTCTCACGTTAAAAATGACAGTGATTTGTCTTATTCAAATTTTTAATTCCTCCCATTATAAACGACAATGCTCTCGTTTTATTCTAATAAAATGTTCCCATAAAATAGGAAATCCTTATTCTCTTTCGATACATGAAATTCTGAGCCATTTTTCGAGACTGCGATTCAACAAGGAACCGCTTCTGTAATTTATAACTCTGCGAAATGAAATCAGTGGAGTGCAGAGAAGAGAAGTGGATCTGTTCGAGTCCGCTGCTTCTCGCGCGTCTCTCTTCTCCTCTTCGCTCTGCGCAACACGTTCTCTTTCGCCTCTCTCGACAGCAGATTCTGCTGCTCCGCACGAGACACGACTCACTTTTAAAGTGCTCGTTCACTACTTTCTTTGCGCTTTTCTACTTATTCGCTGGGAATCGATCATTCTCTTCTATCTTCTTTGATTCTCTTCTTCTTTCTGCATTTTATATTGCAGCTCTCGTTCTACTTGAAGAGATTTTCTACTGAATTCCATCTTCAGAATCTCTGACATTTCAATCGAAATTCCAAATAATTTCAATGCATTTTGTCTAGTTGAATTTCTATAAATGACTTTTTCTGTGTTCCGCTTTTCCTCTTTCATTTTTCAACTTCATTTTCTTCCAAAAATTGCTCTCGAAAAGATGCTTAACGTTTCAGCATAAATGTCATTTTTGATTGCTTTTCTCTGCCTGAAACAGAATGCCTAAGAAAACATAAGTTTTGCTCTCACACCCTAATTTTTACTTGTTTCTTGTATTCGATCTTTAGAAGAGATAGTTATTGCAGTAAAACAAGAGCAATTTATTAGCATTGTAAGTTTATTGGCACGAAAAAACTTGGCATATTTCCAGAAAGAGATAGTTCCAGATTGAGATGGAGCTGAGTGTGTTTTCAAGGTGAGCATGATTACAAAGAAAAGTATACATTTCCCTTGAGTCGCAAGATGAGTACCAGAAGCGAAATAATTAGAAAGAATGAAGTGATGCTTCTAAATATAAATACTGATCAAAAGTGTGAGGATAAGCTATTTCGCAACCTGTGAAACACGTCAATTACAATTCGCTAAATACGTAGCGAATGATACCTTTAGATGCCAACTCTAAGGCACACACCTTCAAGTACCACAAGTCCTTTTGGAAAGTGGGAGTAGTTCAATTACCTAGTTCAAGTAGTGATGTCTACTAACTAACTCAACTAGCTAATTGAACTACCTCTCTCAACTACCTACTCTTTCCAATATTTATTATGCAAGTTTAGGACCGATTCGGTCACCGAGTTTAGGACCGATTGGTGCTCTGGAGTTGACCAAATTAATTAACAAAATTTAAATAAATAAATACCAGCTGATAAAGTATTGTTGAAATTCTCTATTTCAATAAAAGCACCCTGTTTAGTTATATCCACACAGTATTGGATAGAATTATCGAGCTTCCCTCATTGCAGCACTGATTTTCATCTGATATAGCACCGCGATTTGTAGTTCCTTAATTACTATTTTTATATTTCAGAATATTAAATAATTCAAGTTAATAAATATTATCCTCAAGAAGAACAATATTAAGATATAACGAGTTCCCCTTACTAATAAATATTAAGGTATCAAATCGGCACACTTCTGGCACTGAACAATATAAAACCGGATGGACAAGCAGGTCTGCCAAAACGCCCGTCTGATTTTTACTCATGGACTATCCGCCGGGGGGGGGGAATCAGTTACTTTATAAGGAAGTATGGATTCATAATTTTCTCTGGTGGTACATATAATATAATCCATCTTGTGCAAATATCTTACTTGATATTCTTGATTTGTCTAATTTCAGATAAATCTCTCTCTAATCAATCGGAGGCAATGTAGAGTTAGAGAATGGTACGACTTACCAGAAATTTCTTGTTAAATAAGTTAGATCGATTTTCTGAAAGGAAAACTAGGCAAAACAATAAAAAGATTACCAAAGTCTGTAAAATAATTTAGGAATAAAGACCTCTTCCAAATAACTCTTATAATAAAAATTTATAATTGAAATTCAGTAATCATATATATTTAGCGGCTTAAAAATCGTAGTTTCTGTACCTTGTAATATAAACTAAATTATTCTACCAAATTCCTTGTCTAGAACGAGAAAAATCAAATAAAGAAATGTCTAATAAATTTAGCTTTCCAATAAATTTTAAAATATTGAAATACCATTCAAGATATAATTGACAGCTAGCTTTACCTGATAATGTCGATTTACGGTGCGAATACCAACCGGTGCGAATACCAACCGAACTCTTAAATTAGATTTTTTATTTATCAAGAAACAACTACTTTGTAAAGTAAAAGAGATGGATTAAGATAATATACAAATTTATAAGCGTTTAACGTTAGATATTATTTGCTCTTATAGCCTTTCCTTTCCTCAATATACGAATGCTTTTTTAGATAAACCCCGGCCGTCCACAGTCAGTCAATATACAGTAAGGTAGGCACTTCAATCTCTCATAGTATGTGACGCGATCAATTTCTAAATAGTGAAATTATCATATTTTCTTACTTTACAGATGTTGAAATAGTTAAGAGAATAAATATTATAGTTAAGAGTTCAGTTGGTATTCGCACCGGTTGGTATTCGCATCGCATTCCATAATGTCCACTTCTTCCCTGTATGATTTTTGATGAAGTTCTTTCCATTTAAACCACAAATTTTGAAAATCTTTACTCGAAGTAGCAGAAAGTATCAGATTAATAATCAGAAATAAAATTGAATTCCTCATCATTCTAACAAATTTGAAATGATTTTTAAACTGATTTAATAATTTTAAGTCATATTCACTTAGAAAATTATGGATATTTCATTTGATCTTTTTTGGAAAATAACCATATGATAAACAGAGAGCTCACTAATATTATCATATGAATATGGTTTTTATTAACACCATATTAAAAATAAATCAGAAAAAGAAATTTTAACTCAGATAATTTTTAGAAACAGAAATACAATGATTCATTTTTGAGCAAATGCTTTTTGAATTTAGAAAAAATGCTTTTTATTCGATTTCATTAAAATTCTTTCAAAAACATTGGGGAAATCTTGTAATTGTTTAGTAACGCAAAGTCCCACGAATCGACCTTAAATGAAACAGGAATAAACGTTTTGGCTCACAAGAGTCATTGGGCCAAATAATAGCTGAATTCAACATTAATGATTACTGAAGTTTGGAAATTTCAATCATTATCTTTAAATCAGGTGCAGTGTGAAACTTAAGCAATATTAGTAAAACATTTAAAGTCAAGGAATAAATTCAAAGAACGAATTTGAAATTCATAAGAAAATTTAGTTTTGCCTCTAATTCTAAAGTAATTGTAAATATCGATTTCTCGATGAAAGATAGTCAACCTATTTTAAAAATTGGTTGAATCAAGATTATTCTCTGATACATACGAGAACTAAATTCTACAACTTGATAAGTTAATTAAGTTTAACACATGAATTTTTTTTACATTTTGTTTTGCAAATTAAAATAGAGTTATCTTAAAATTAAAATTCAAAACATTCAATTGAAATATTCTCTTCTATTTTTTTTCTCTTTATTCTATTTTATGTATCAATTACAAGTAGAAATATGACTTCGAATTCTAGTCGACATGTATGTATTTATTGTGAAGAGCTTCTGTTCCTGTTAAGATCCGTCAATGGTCAATAACCTATAAAAGACAGAATACAGATAGAGATTCAATGTAAAATCACTTTTTTGTGTATTAAAATTTGAATTTGAAGGGACTTTTAAATTTTCACAAATTCATGTAATATCTAAAATTCTCCACAATTTTATCAAAATCGTAGATCCTCGTTGAAATTTTATTTAAATAAGATTGTCTTCTGATTGGATATCATATTGTATTATAGACATTAATCAACCGAAATCGAATTGAAGATCTTTATTGATTATGAAATTTGAATGATCTAATAGTAATAATTACAGAAAACTCAGATTCTTTACAGTCTACTTGTATATATCAAGAATAGAGATGCCAACGGGTCGGGCTGGCCTGCGGGCCTCGCCGGGCCCGGCCGGGCCGTGCTGATGCTTTTATTCCCGCGGGCATAGGGGCCAAAACGGACCGAAATGGAAGAAAAATTTTCTAGAATTTTGTACAGGAAAAGTTCGATATTGAAATATTCTTAAATTTTGAATAAAGTTTTAACAGATTTTTGTATTGTTCTTTCTTAGAAAACAAAATTTTTCCTGCTTCGCAGGTAATTGATAGATTATTTTCTTCATTATACCTCTACCTTCATGATAACTTGGACATGAATAAGAAATTCTTGCATAGAATAACAGAGCAATTTTCTTTTACAGCTTATTTTTCTACGGGCCAAAACGTGCCGGAACGGCCCGGGTCTGGCCAAAACTGCTCACGGCCGGGCCGGGCCGGGCCAAAAAATTTCGGTCCGTTGAAAAGACTGCATAAAGGAATGAGGATTTCAGTTCCAGAGCACGCATTTCAGAAATGTGCCCTGATTTCCTGCTAGGAATTTTGAGCATTATATCAAGGTCGCAGAAATTCCTAAAATTGGATTGTATTGATATTGATATTGACGAATGTCAGTCATTTAATCGAAATAAAATTCCTTAATTTAAAGAAAGGTTTAGACATTATTATAAACTGAGACCGCAGTTTTCTAACCTCAAGACATTGTGGGCGGTCAATTTTTCTTAAAAAGTATACATTATTTTGACAGATAATGAATATTAGATATAAATATAAAATAAATATATTTAAATTAAATTCAAAATTATTTAAAAATTTTATTTTGAAAAACAAAAAATGTCACCCACGCTTTTACAATTATGATACATGTATTTCAAGTGAAAATGCAATTTTTACTCAGTTTTATGAACAAGTAGATGGGGAATATGATCCAAATCTTTATATAAAAGTACAAAACATATTAATATTTTTATATATTAATTCTAACCTTTTCCTGTACTTATAGTGCATTTTTAAAAGTTTGATGTGAAACACTCGTAAAAGTATTTCCATTAGATTTTCAGCCGGCTATTAATTTTTTTTCTACTCATTGGCAGAAAAGAAAACATCATGTTAATAATTTATATAAAAGTTAGGTCAATTTACATGTAAGTTTTAAAATTTGATATCGGGGCAGCAGATATCGGTCTTTCACTTTATAAGTTCATATGCATACGAGACAAAGGATAAAATTAAGTGGCAAGCGATTATCTAGGATTTGTTAGGACAATGCATTTCAATTAACCTATTGCCAATAATTAAAGGAGTATTTATTTTTTACTTACTTTTAGGACCCAACGGTTTATATTGTTGGTTTTATGGAAAACTTTATGTTAGTTTGTGTGACAACAAAAGATTTAGAAGTTCTTGTTCGCTTCTGGCGTCACATTCTCGTCGGCACGGATTGATATTAACTAACTCACTGCATGATTTTGATAGCGAAAACTCAAGGTTCATATTGAATATTCCCTTTTCACTCCCTATTCACTATCCTGTCGAAACCTCAGGTAAGTATACTTACCTGGCGAAAACTCTGAGTTAAGCCAGTTAAGCCACTATATAAACACTAAGTGCCTTAAGTGCCTATATACCCTAAGTGCCTTAAGTGTATATAGGCACATAAAGTACCTAACCAACTATATTTAATTAGGGAACTATTATCTGTCTATAAGGACTTAAAGTACCTGTACCTCTAAGTAATAAACCATCCAATACTGTATAACTTAGAAAACTAGAAAACTCCATGAGTGTGGATGGCCCCCCCCCCCCCCCCCCCCCCC
>Ga0209726_10009219_pt1 | contig 10347 bp, 9 predicted proteins | sample Subgrocontami54m_FD_187453 | JGI IMG/M metagenome (GOLD analysis project Ga0209726, IMG submission 187453) | Subsurface groundwater microbial communities from S. Glens Falls, New York, USA - GMW46 contaminated, 5.4 m (SPAdes) (version 3) | ecosystem: Environmental > Aquatic > Deep subsurface >... | reverse complement strand
AGAGGTCGGGCTCGAAGCGCCCGAGGAACGAGCGGTCCAGCGCCGGCGACGGCTCGAACACGCCGCCCGAAATCGCGCACGCGCCGACCGCGATCACGAACTTCGGATCCGGCATCCCGTGCCAGCACAGCTCGAGGGCCTCCGCCATGTTCTGGGTGATCGGGCCCGAGAGCACGAGCGCGTCGGCGTGGCGCGGCGAGGCCACGATATCGATCCCGAACCGGCTCGAGTCGAAGTTGACGTTGCCCGTCGCGTTGATCTCGAGCTCGCAGCCGTTGCACCCGCCCGCCGACACGGAGCGCAGCTTGAGCGAGCGGCCGAAGATGCGCTGGATCTGGGCCTTGGCCAGGACCGGATCCAACGGTCTGCCCTCGCGAACGATGAGCCCCGCGCGCGTGCGTGAGGCCATCGCGTGGCCCGCGGTGAACGCGATCTTTCCCGCCGGACACACGCGGGCACAGTCGTCGCAGAACACACAGCGCCCGAGGTCCAGGCCGAACGGCGCGAGCGCGATCGCCTGCGTCGGGCATGCCTCGACGCAGGCCTCGCACTCGCTCGTGCACGGCGCCACGGAGATCGCCGGCAGGCCGCGGAAGCCCGCCGGATGGGCGACCCGCACGTCCGGCACGAACTGCTTCCCCTGCGAGGCGCGAACCCGCAAGGCATCCACGATCGGGATCACGGAGTGCCCTCCGGGGCAATGGCTGCGCGGCTCACAGGTCGTTTCCGCAATACGACAGGTCGAAGCTCTTGTTGCAGATCGGAAAGTCGTAGATCGCGTTGGTCCGCACCGCCTGCGCCAGGGCGAACCAGTTGCGCAGAGACGGGTCCTGCAGCTTGACCTGCGAGACGTGCCCCTGGGCGTCGGTCTCGACGTAATGCAGCACCTCCCCGCGCCACCCCTCCTCGAGCGAGACGACGCCCGTATCGGGGCGGGGCTCGAGGCGTGCACGGCGTGGCTCGGCCTCGACCGCGGGCAGACCGTCGACCGCGCGAAGTATCCACGCGATCGAGTGCTCGATCTCCCGAATGCGCAAGACGCCGCGCGACCAGCAGTCGCCGTCGGGCTCGACCACGAGCTCGATCGGCTGGGCGCCGTAGGCGCCGCCCCGAAGCTCCGCGCGCAGGTCGCACGCGAGGCCCGAGGCCCGACCGGCCATGCCCACCACACCGAGCTCGCGCGCGAGCGCGGTGGTCACGGTCCCGGTCGTGCGCAAGCGGTGGCGGACGCTCCGGGACTTGCGGAACAAGGTATCGATCGACACGAGGTCGGCTCGCACCTGGGCGAGCGTCGTCCGGACGTCGTCTTTGTGCGCCGCACCGAACGCGAAACGCAGCTCGCCGGGTCGGAACCAGCTGCGCCCGAAGCGGCTGCCGCACAGCCGCATCGACAGGTTGATGAGCGACGTGCGCAGCCGTCCGTAGGTCGAGCTTCCGGGCAGGAAGGCGATGTCCGTGGCGAGCCCGCTCAGGCCGGCGAGGTGCATCGCGATGCGCTCGAGCTCGAGGGCAACGCCGCGCACGACCTCGACCTCGGGTGGCACCGCGAGCTCGCACAAGGCCTCCCAGGCGCGGCAGTACGCCAGCGTGTAGCCGACTGCGGTGTCACCCGCCACGCTCTCCACGAGCGCCGAGCGCGCGCGCGGCGCAGCCGTGCGCACCAGCTCCTCCGCGCCGCGGTGCTGGTAGCCGAGCTGGATCTCGAGGTGGTGCACGGTCTCGCCGTAGCACATGAAGCGGAAGTGCCCCGGCTCGATCACGCCGGCGTGAATCGGCCCAACGCCGACCTCGTGGACCTCCTTGCCCTCGAGGGAGTAGAACGGGTACGCCCCCATCGTTCGCTGATGCTCGCCTCCGAAGCGGATCGGCTTGAGCCAGGGGTGGTCGATTACCCGCAAACCCCACCGTTCGTGAATCTCGCGCTCGAAGCAGTGCATCGCGGGGAGCTCGGGCGTGAGCGAGTGGTAGGTCTCCCCCTCGCGGTGGCGCCCGGTGAAGTGGACCAGCCCCCGGTCGCGCTCGAGGAACACCGCGTGCAACGCGGGGCGATTCGGTGGCGCCGAAGCGTCGGGCCCGCCGAACGCGCTCACGAGGCGGTCGCCACGCGCCGCGTGCGCGAGCACGCGCTGGCGGAATCCGGCGTAATCCAGCGCCTCGCGCTCGCGCAACGCCCGCATGAGAACGCCCGCGTGGCCCACGGCTCAGCGCCCCCCCAACGTCGCCCCGACCTCTCGGAACAAGGCCGCGAGCGGAGCAGGCGTGTAGACCCCGAGCGACAGGAGGACCGCGACATAGAAGACGTTCGCGGCGATCGAGCCGAACGAGTCGGGCACACGCGCCGGAGCATCCGGCGAGTCGCCCCAGATCATCGGAAACAAGGACCGTCCGCTCGCGACGAGGATGATCGTGAGCGCGAACCCCGTGAAGAAGAACACCGGTAGGTACGTACGCTCCACCATGTTGCTGAGCATGATCATCTCGCCCAGGAAGCTGCCGAACGGCGCGAAGCCCAAGAGCGCGAACGCGCCGAGCATGAACACCCAGCCGTTGAACGGCATCGTGCGGATCACGCCGCGCAGCGCGCTCATCTGCTTCGTTCCGTAGTGGGCGTTGAGATTCCCGCTCGTCATGAACAACATCGCCTTCACGACCGCGTTGCTCACGACGTAGATCACGACCCCGTACCCAGCCGCCTTGCCCATGCTCAGGCCCAACGCGATCGTCCCGGCATGGTTGATGGACGCGTAGGCGATGAGCCGCTTGTAGTTCGTAGCCTTGACGATGTGGAGGGTCGCGACCGCGATCGACAGGGTCCCCATCACGAGCAGCTCGTCGATGATGAGGTCCGCATCGAACGACCGAAACAGCGAGATCTCGCGAAACAACGCGAGCAGCACGCAGTTGAATTGGACGGCCGACAGCATCGTGGTGACCGAGGCGGGTGACTCGTCGTAGGCGTCGGGCAGCCAGGCGTACATCGGCGCGAGGCCGAGCTTCGTGCCCAGCCCGAACACCATCAACGCGAGGCCGAGCTTCCACCACTTCGGGTCCCCGAGGGTCGCCAGGTGCTGGAGATCGTCGATGAAGAACGTGACCTCGTGGTGGCCATGCGCGCCGCCGATGGCCCGCGCCAGGCACAACAGGCCCACGAGATTCAGCCCGAGCCCGATGACCGAGAACAACAGGTACTTCCACGATGCCTGAAGGGCCGTGGCCCCACGGGCGTAGAAGATCAACGGCGCAATGGCGAACGTCCCCAGCTCGAGGAACACCCACATCGCGAGCAGGTGGTTGCTGAGCACGGCGAGCACGCACGACGCGAAGAAGATGAGCGAGCGCGCGACGAACCCTTCGAACGCGCCTGGCAGGAGGCCGACGGCGAGCCGGTGCCGCACGTAGATCGCGACGCCGAGGAACACGACCGAGATGAGCGCCAGGAACAGGATCGAGCTCGCGTCCAGGACGAGGTAGTGCCCCAAGGCGTAGGCGGTCTCGCCGGGTACGTGCTGCCAGGCAAGGCCCGCAGCCAGCGCGGCCTCGACCCCCGTGGCCGCGAGCAACACGGCAAGCGCGGCCCGTCCGCGAAACGGGGCGAAGCCCAACAGGCCGAGGCCGATCAACGGGACCGCCGCGCACCACAGGGCGATCACAGGTCGGAACCGTCCGGCTGGTCCTCGGCGCGCGCGGTCATCCACGCGTGGCGCCGGAGATACGGCCCGCAGGTGAGCACGAACACGACGAACGTCAGCGAGATCCCCACGCCGACGAGAGGGGGAACCGCGTGCGGCGACAACAGCTCGACCAACGTCACGCCCCCCTCGAAGTTGAGCAGCGCGATGATCTGCCCGAGCGGATGGCGCTGGTTCGCCAGGATCAGCATCGCGACGAGGATGCTCCCGGTGGCCGTACCGACCTGCAGGGCCTCCTCGGGATCATCCGGCGACATGCTGACGCCGAACGAGAACGCGATCACGAGCAGCAGGAACGCGAACATCCACTGCGCGAGGTTCTTCGAGATCAGAGCGAAGTCCTCGGCGAGGTCGTGGTCGTGCATCAGGTGGTACAGGTACCACGGGACGAACACGGCACGGATCGCGAGCAGCGATGCGAGCTCGAGCGCACCGGACCACGACCACTCCCCGTGGTGCGCCGCCAACAACATCGCGAGGAGCACGCCCTGCAGACCGAGCCCGATCACGGCCACGCGCCACGAGAGGAACAAGAGCGGCAGGAAGTAGGTGGCCACGTAGGCGACGAAGAGGTTGGTCACTGCGTCGCTCCGGCGTTCTGGCCCACCACCACATACGCCACGGCGACCGTGAGGAACGAGGCCAGCACGAACAGTGGCAGTGCGCGGAAGCGAAGGCGTGCGGTGAGAGACTCGACGAGGCCGATGCCGCCGGCGATCGCGGCGAGGAGGACCATCGTCATCGCCGTGGCCGCGACCGTGGCGATGGGCTCACCGCCTGCCGCGAACGGATTCGCGAGCGAGGCCACGACCGCCGCCAGCAGCGTCATCTTCATCGCCGACGCGTATTGCACGATCGCGAGCTCGGGTCCGCTGTGGTCGAGGATCATCACCTCGTGCACCATCGTGAGCTCGAGGTGCGTAGTCGGATCGTCGGCCGGCACGCGCGACGACTCCACCAGCAGCACGACCAGCAGCGCCGCCGCGATCGCGGCCCGCAGCGTCACGGCCACCGGCCACCCGCCCTGGACGGCCGCCAGGTCCTTGAAGGACAACGAGCCGCTGGCCCACGCGAGCGTGCCCAGCGCCAGGAGGAACGACGGCTCGGCGAGCGCCGCATACGTCGCCTCGCGGCTCGCACCCATTCCCTCGAACGAGCTGCCCGTGTCGAGTGCACCCAACATCAAGAGGAGGCGACCCAACCCGAGGAGGTACGCGAACATCACGAAGTCCCCGTCGAACGAGAGCGGGGCGAATCCCGGCACGACCGGGCACACGAGAGCCGCGGTCAGGGTCGAGGCCAGCACGACGATGGGCGCGAGCGGGAACAGCCAGCTCGTCGGCGCCCCGTACACCGGAGTTTTCCGCAAGAGCCGCAGCCAGTCGAACCAGACCTGGTTCAGGCGGGGCCCGCGCCGCCCCGCCCACCGGGCCTTCACGCGGTTCGTGATGCCAACCAGGAACACGGGCCCGACGACCAGGACAAGGGCGACGTGGCACGCGATCAGGCCGACCTGGACGAGCTCGAGGTCCATGCCCGCCTACCTCCGCGTCACCAACACGACGAGGATCACCAGCGTCACGAGCCCTGCCGCAAACGACCCGCGCGTGTCTTCGGGAAGGCGACCGAGCACCCGGCCCACGGCCGCCTCGCCGTCCGCCAAAGCCTTGAACAAGGCGCGCTCCACCGCATCGAAGTAGTGCGTGTGGTAGTGACCGTCCTTGGGAAACGGGCTTCGCGGCAGGTCCTCACGCGACGCGTGCTGGAGCACGTCGCGGAAGATGTAGGCCATCGGCTGCGAAAACGATGCCCCCGAGTACTGCATGCGAGAGGTGGGAGACCCGTAGCCGCACCCCCACGTCACGTGGCGCCGATCGCTCGCGGGCAAGAGGAGCCGTCGCGCCACCGTGAGTGCGAGGCACATGCTCACGAATACCGCCGCGACCAAGGCCAACGCGTCGATCCACGCCACGGGCACGAGCGTCGCGAACGCCACCTCGGGTCCGGCATGTGCCAGGAACAAACGGGTCGCCGCCTCGACCAGCGCCAGGCCGAACCCGGGGAACAAGCCGATCGCGAGAATTCCGATCAGGTGGATCACCATCGGCCCCACGACACACGGATGCTCGCGGGAGTCGGCGATGACGTGGTGCGCGTCGCGTGGCACACCGAGGAAACACAGGCCGAACACGCGCGTGATCGACAAGGCCGACAACCCGCCAATCAGCGCGAGTAACGCGAGGACCGGCAGGAACGGCCGCGACCCGAGGCCCAATTCCGGTGCACCCTGCAGGAGACCAAGGTAGAGCAGGAGCTCGCTCAAGAAGCCATTGAACGGCGGCAGCGCGGCGCTCGCGAGACACCCGATCAGGAACAACGGGCCCGTCCACTTCATCGTCTTGCCCAGGCCGCCCAACTTCTCCAGGTCGACCGTGTGAGTGAATCGGTAGATCGCGCCCGCGCCGTAGAACAGCAAGCACTTGAACAGGGCGTGGTTGAGGATGTGGAGAATCCCGCCGCCGAAGCCGAGCGCGACGAGGATCGGGCGATCGATGGCCAGCCCCAGGCAGCCCAGACCGAAGCCGAGACCGGCAATGCCGACGTTCTCGGTCGACGAGTACCCCAACAGGCGCTTGATGTCGCGCTGCGAGATCGTGTAGAGCACGCCCATGAAGGCCGAGAGCGCCGAAACGCCGATCAGGTACCACCCCATCCACGGCTCGGGCTTGCCGATCAGGAGGATGAACTTGAGCATTCCGAACAGCCCGGCTTTGTGAATCACGCCGGACATCAGCGCGCTGACATGGGCGGGTGCGGCCGAATGCGCGCGCGGCAGCCATGAGTGAAACGGGAAGAACGCGCTCTTGAGCTCGAACGACGTCATCAGCAGGACGAAGCAGATGTCGCGGCTCAGGCCCGAGCGACCGAGGAAGGCGGCGAAGTCCGCGAACTGAAAGCTCTGCGTCATGCCGTGCATGATCATGATGGCCGCGACCAGAAACAGCAGGCCGAGGTGCGTCGAGACCAGGTAGTTGAACCCCGCGAACCGGATCTTCTGGTTGCGGTTGTCCCAGATCACGAGCAGCCACGCGGCCAGCGCGGCGATCTCCCAGCCGACGAGGAACGCGAACGCGTTCTGCACCGTGTAGACGATGACGTACGAGACCTGCACGGCCGACAGTAGGGCGAAATGCAGACCCACGTGACGCGGACCGCGGATGTCGTGCGCGAGGTAACCGACGGCGTAGATCGTGCCCAACAACGTCATCGGCAGCGAGAAGCTCAGGAAGAACGCGCCCAGCGCGTCCACGCGGATGTCGACCCGCTCGATCGGGTACGACCACATCAGCGCACCGACGAGGGGCTGGCTGCCCATCACGATCGGGATCGTCTGCGACAGGATCAGGACGCAGGCGATGACCTGGGTTGCGAGATTCACGGCAACGCGCACGGCGTTCCGGGGCAGAGCGACCGTCAGCACGGCGCCCGCCACCAACGAAACGAAACCGTACACCAGCTGATCCATAGGGTTCCGCAGACGATCGCGGAAGCGGGCCGGGGCGGGAGCGCCTGAGCCGGGAGGCGGGGCCTCGGAGCCGCAGGTCAGCCGTCGAGGCGAGCCTCGAAGCAACATGCCGCCGCGAGGCGCACCTCGCGGCATCCGGTTATCCAGACGACGCCTCACATAGCGTCGTTGCAGCTACCTGTCGTTCAGCGACCTCGCCCCATGACGACCTGGTCCCATGACTCTCGTCCCAACGATGGGTCGTGACGAGGGCTGGGTTCGGGTCCTGGAGCCTGTGTTCCTGGAGCGGGTGAAGAGATTTGAACTCTCGACATTCGCCATGGCAAGGCGACGCTCTACCGCTGAGCTACACCCGCGACTCACGCACCCGAAACTTACGCACGGCCGCGCCGACTGTCAAGCGCTATCGTCCTCGCACCCGTCGGCGCACGCGATTGGGTCAACCGCGGCGAGCTTCCGCGGTTCACGCGACGAGGCCGGCGCGTGCATTTGACGCGCCCGCGGCGAGGGGGAAGAATCCCCGGCCGGGGTCGCCAGCGGGACCGCGGATGGAGACCGACCATGAGCTACGAGCTGTTCTGCCACCTCGTCCGCACGCAGGCCACGCTGCAGCGATCGCTCGCACGACCGCGGCCCGGACGGGACGTCGTGATCGGACGCGCCATCGCCGCGATCAACGCGCGACTGCGCGCCTGCGAACGCTACGATGGATACCTCCGGCACATGGCCGCTCGCGCCGCCGCGCCCATCCGCTGATCCGAGACGCCCATGACCATCGCCCCCGAGCTCGCCGCCGCGATCGAGGCCGCGTTCGACTTCCGCGGCGACGTCACCGTCTACCGCGCCGACGGCACCTCCGAGGTCGGCTACCTCTACAACCGCACGACGCGCCCGACGCAGGAGTTCCCGGTCGGTCATGTCGAGATGTTCCGCGCGGCCGATGGCTCGCGCGCCGCGATCGGCTACGACCAGATCGCCCGGATCGAGCACACCGGCCAGGACCACGCGCAGGCCGGCGCGTAGAGGTCTCACGACGCCGCCGCAGCGAGCAGCCCGAGCCACGCCAGGAACGCGGCCGCAAGCACGAGCCATGCGAACGACAACGCGACCGTCACCGCGAAGGGGAGGTGCGGGCCCTTGAATTCGCGGCCGCTCACGCTCGCCTCGAGGACCGGCTATACGGCCTCGAGCGCGCGCTCGAAGTCGGCCAACAGGTCGCGCCAGTCCTCGATGCCGATCGAGACGCGCACGAGCGCGTCGGTGACGCCCGCGAGCGCGAACTCGGCCTCGGTGAAGCCCGAGTGCGTCGTCGACTTCGGGTGGCACACGAGGGTCTCGACACCACCCAACGACACGGCGTTGCGGGCGATCTTGATGTGGCGGAGGAAGTCGAACGCCGCGGCCTTGCCGCCCTTGAGCTCCAGCGAGAACATCGCGCCTGGATGCTCGCACTGGGCGAGCCGGATGCGGATCTGCTCGTTGTCCTCGAACAGCGTCGGGTAGATCACGCGGCGAATCTTGGGGTGGCTCACGAGCCGCTCGGCGATGCGCTGCGCGTTCTTGCTCGCGCGGTTCATACGCAGGGCGACGGTCGGCAGCCGGCCATCGAGCATCCAGCACTCGTCGGGCTGGAGGATCGTACCGAACAGGCTGCGCAAGCCCCGGATCTTCTTCATGAGCTCCGCGTCTCGGGCCAGCGCGATTCCGCCGATCAGGTCGCTGAAGCCCGACAGGTACTTCGTGGCCGAGTACAGGACGAGGTCCGCACCGAGCTGGAGCGGGTGCTGAAATGCCGGTCCGAGCAGCGTGTTGTCGACCATCACGATCGGCCGCGGGCCTTCGGTGCGCGTGGCGACGGCGTCGACCGCGCGGCGGATGTCGGTCATCACCAGGTTGGGATTGGCCGGCGTCTCGATCAGCACGACGGCGAGGTCCTTGGTCGTGCGAATCGCCTCGTCGATCTCCTTGGTCTCACCGCCGCGGACGGGGACGCCACGGACGCCCCACGGCTCGAGCACGTTCTGGATCAGCTTCTGCGTGCCGCCGTAGATGGGGATCGTGTAGATGATCGCCTGCCCGGGACGCACGTACGCCATCAGCGCGTTGACGATCGCGGACATCCCGGAGTTGAAGCACAAAGCCGACGTCGCGCCGCCCTCGAGCGGGACGATCTGCTCCTCGAGGATCTGGGCGTTGGGGTGGTTGAACCGCGAGTAGACGAGGTCGACCTGCTCGCCCGCGCCGAGCTGCGCCCGCCCGCCCATCAGGTCGAACGCGCGCTCCGCGGCCTCGGGGCTGGAGAACACGTAGGTCGAGCTGCGGAACACGGCGGGCCGTGCCGAGCCCACGGACAGGCTCGGGTCGAACCCGCGCGTGAGCACCATCGTGTTTTGGCGCAGGGTGGAATCGGAGTCGGCCATGGGGACGGTGTTCCAGGGAGATGGATCGGCGAAAGGCTAGAGCGTATCAGACGGATCCGCCCCCGCCCGCAACTCTCGCCGCACGCAAGGACCTCCGACGCTTGACACGCCGGGCGGCGGCGCGCAGGCTCCTCGACCACCTCGCTCGATCACGCTGGACACGCGGACACTCGATGAATCCTCGGCGAATCGCCACGAGCACGACCGCGAGCGCGATTGCGATCGCCCTCATCGCGATGGCTCTGCACGGCGATGCCCTGTGGGGCGGATGGCAGTACGACGACGGCGCGCACCTCTACTTCGTCGCCCAATACTCGCCGCTCCAGTACTTCACCGACCCCACGGTCATGTACGCCCAGTCGTGCGCCAACATCACGCCGTGGAATCCGCTCTTCTACCACCTCGGCATGAGCCTCTTCGGCCTGAACGCCGCCGGTCACTACGCCCACCTCGTCCTGACGATCGCGCTGACCGCATTCGCGACCTACGTGTTCCTCAAGCGCTACGTCGATCCAGGCACCGCGCTCGTGGGCGCCACGCTGTACCTGGCGGCTCCGCCGACGGCGGCAATCAGCCACATGCTGATGACCGGGCACTACGCCTACGGTCTCCTGTTTTCGGTGGCGTGCGTCCACCTGTACGCAGGCGCCATCGAGCGTGACAGCGTGTCGCGAGGTGTCGCGGCGGCGGGGTGCTACGGCCTCGCGTGCCT
>Ga0209726_10009218_pt1 | contig 10348 bp, 2 predicted proteins | sample Subgrocontami54m_FD_187453 | JGI IMG/M metagenome (GOLD analysis project Ga0209726, IMG submission 187453) | Subsurface groundwater microbial communities from S. Glens Falls, New York, USA - GMW46 contaminated, 5.4 m (SPAdes) (version 3) | ecosystem: Environmental > Aquatic > Deep subsurface >... | reverse complement strand
ATTGAATATAGAGTGCACATAAAAAGATAATGGTTCCCCAAAATAGCTTGCCAGAACTCATGTTATTTTTTACAAAATAGAATAATGGAATATATAGGAACGGAATAATTGGTATGAGTTTTCGCACGCCCCACGTCTCATCAGACCAATAACTAAAGGGTGCGGTAAGCCCAAACAACATAACAAAACTTATTAGTAAAAATACTGCTGTGGATGTATGTTCTTTTAAAAACTGTTTCCAATAAAACAATGTCACAATCAATAAGGGTGCATATAAAAAAATACTTTTACCCACAGAAAAAAAGATACCATAGATACCTTCCCACCATGCCCAAATTTGAAACTCATGCGCTAATGAATATTTACCACTTACTGTGCCATACATAATCATATTTAAACTCACGATAATACCGAGTACACATACGGGTGGTACTACGAATTTTAGTAACCATGGAACTGATCGAAAAAGTTGATACCCTTTTTGTTTATGGAGTTCAATGATAATAAAAGCAAGAAGCGGGATGCCAAATACTATCCCGTATGATTTTACTGATATAAGAAATGCAAATGCCAGACCAACCAAGAGTGGTTTAGTAATATTTTTAGACCATACACCAAGCGCACATATCAGAAGTGAGAGAGCAAATGCGGCCTGATATTCCATGCCAATATTTGTATAAGGCCATACGGGCGATGCAACCAGTGCACACACTCCAACAAAAAGCGCGAATGATTTTTTATACGCAAGAAGATACGTAGCCAAAAAAATAAATCCAACCGATAGGGCTGAATAAAAAATTGGGATACTACTGAGATACCAGAGATGATTTTCAATATCAATTCCAAATAGATTAAATAAAAAAATAAAAGGCGTATAGAGCATCACTGCTCCAACGCCAGCTCGCTTGATATCAACCGTGCCATCAAAAAGAGAAAGCGCACTTCGCATAGTTTCTCCTTCATATCCGCCAAATCGCGCATGCCAGGTTAGCGTATACAAAAGCGTGGCACCTAAAAAGAGAAGTAAAAATAATGATGAAATATTCCACGCAGTGAATCGAACTCGAACTAATGTCCACACACCCTTTATCCCATCCGCCATTCTTATTTTTTTCCCTTCATCAATTGATCGTGGCGTATACGAAATGGGGACTTCATGTATGCGAATGTTTCGCAGTGAAAGAAGTGCAGTAACTTCTTGGCAATATTCAAATCGTTTACATAAAAGCGGCAATGAGATAAGCGTTTCTGTTTTCACTAACTTGTAGCAGGTAGGCTCATCGGTAAGGCGTTGGCCAAACAATATATTCGCAACCCACGTAACGGCTTTTCCTCCCCAATAAAAAAAGGGGGTACCGCGAAGATTTCCTTTAATCAAATTCCGTGATCCATACACGGCTTGTAGTTTTTCTAATTGCGCCTTGTGAAGAAGCGGCGCGATATCAGCTGAGCGGTATTCCAAATCAGCGTCTTGGATAATTGTATATTCTCCCTTTGCATACGGGAGCGCAGTACGAATAGCGCTTCCCTTTCCCTTATTTACTTCGTGAAATAAAAAAAGAAACCGCTCATCATTTTTGAAATCAGTTTTTCGAAGCTGCTGTTTCGTTTCATCTGTTGACCCATCATCAACCACAATATACTGCACGCCATACTGTTTGAGTTCTTCTGTTTCAACAAGTTCATGGAGCATTGCTAAGACAGTTTTTTCTTCGTTATATACCGGAATAATAATCGTGAGGTCACTTTTCATATAACAAAATCCTATCATTGCCGATCTCTTTTGTCGAATTACCTTGAACTAAAAACCCCAATCTTCACACATTCATTTTATAAACCGGATAATTTTCTGCTGAAAATTTCCTCCCAGTTCCCGCCGTCGCGGTCCACAGGGTTTATAAAATAAATGTCCTCGAGGAGTTTTTAGTTCAAGAAAATTACTCCACAAAATACGGCTGGAAGTCTTTGGTAAAACGAACCTCATGAGGGATAACTGAAATGGTTTTATCCTGATTAATTTTAATTTCAGCAACCAGTCCACGTTTGGTATCTTTTGAAAAATTCTGGTCAAAAATAAAATTTCCTAAGCTATAGATAATGGGTGCGTCTTTATAGGTTTGAATGTCTTGAATCACATGCGGATGATGCCCAACAACCAGTGAGGCACCGGCATCTATGGCAGCATGTGCAATTATTTCTTGTTTTTTATTATGTGTTGTTTTGTACTCGTCACCCCAATGAAACATGGTTATCACAATATCGGCCTGTTTTTTTGCTTGCTTTACATCGCGAATAATTTCTTTTTCGTTCATATCGGCAACTGTAGGCTGAGATGATTTCTTTTTTATGGAGTGTGGCAAAAAGGGAGTGTAGGCTAAAAACGCAATCTTCACATCCTTTATTTCTTTTAAAACTGCTGTATGTGCATCGTTATAGGTAGTGCCCACTCCAACACCATTAATGGACGGCGTGGATAGTGTATCAATCGCATGCGTAATTCCAGCACCTGTTTGATCGAGCATGTGGTTGTTTGCCAAAGATACCACATCAACTCCCAATTCCGTAAGTGTCTTAACACTTTTGGGATCAGCACCGAACACCATTTCTCCTTTTTTAACATCTTTTGTTCCTCGAAATGGATTTTCAAAGTTAGCAATTGTGAGATCTGCGGAACGCATAAATTTTTTCACACGGCGCGTATGATAGCTCCAGTCTTTTTTCTTTTTCATAATCGTTTCGATATGCCGTGAAAGCATAATATCGCCAGCAAACAAAAGTGTTATGCTTTCAGAATTTCTATTCATCGCAGATTTAGATTGAATGATAGATTTTTTTTGCTGCTGCGTACTTTTTCTTCCACCAGACGAGGAAAAATATCCGGTTATATACCCGGTTGTGTTATCCGTTACGTTTTCAAAATCTGCCATATTCCATACAGTAATTTCAACACCCTTTTGTGCATTTTTCTTTTTTAGGTACTGAAAAAGTGTAGCAAGCGCGGTTGGCGAATCAACGTCAATAAAGGGAAGTGAATCAGGATCTGCCTTTCGTACAAACACGAGTGATTTTTCATCACGTTCGCGCGCCTGCTTCAAAGGAAGGTAATGGGAAAAATCAACGCTTACCACCACAAGCGTTGAGTCATCAAAAATAGTTGCAAAATAATCTCCCAATTTTTTTGTCTTTTCGAATGTCGTGCTTGCACGAAATACCAAGGGAACTATTTTGGCGTTCGGAAACACTTTTTTTATCACAATCGCATGGCTTAAAATCGAGTGTTCTTTTTCAAATGGCTCCTCATCAAGTGTTACCAGTTTTGTTTTTGTCAGTTTTTCTATTAATTCTCTCTGTGGGTCCAACAACCCGTAAGGTGTATTAAACCGCTGTTGCGAAACTGCAATATCAACTGAATTTTTATTAAAATGATCAGGGCCCAATACCACGATTGTTTTAATCTTTTCTTTATTTTTTACTTGCGCATAAAAATCAACAATTAAGGGAAATGCAGTAGGCACATGATGCGGCGCAATACCGCCGACAATTGAGGAGGGAATATTTTTTTTCTTCACGGTACTTTTTTCAACTAATACGTCGATTTGAGAAACATACTTTTCATAAGGAACGTGATGATAGTTTTGAGCATTCACAAAAGGAGCCTTAAAAAAGGCTCCTAACAAAAGTGCGCATATACATAGGATTCCTATGCGCATAATTATTTAATCGTTATTGCTGATTTCGGAGAAAGCGCAGCGCTTTCGCGTGATTTGGTTGATTGCAGCAATGCTTGGTCTGCCGAATAGGTACCTTTTGAAACAACGCGTGCTACATAATAAAATGGCCTGCTTCCCCTATCACTACCAAACTCGTCCCGCAAATCACCTTCATTCCTATAGTGCCAGTACGAGAACGTGATCTTTTGATTCTCTTCATTAAATGGATATTCCAAATGTCCTTTTGATAATTCTTTATTACTAGGTGTTTCAAGAATAGACTCATCTGGAGTACTCATGGCAACTCTCCCCGGCTCTGAAATTAACCGTAAGCCCGAAGGAAGATAATCAATAATTTCATACCCACCCTCGTGCGCATTCGCCCCAAATGTAGGCTTGAGATATACCCGCACTAAATCACCTGATGTAAGTGAAGTGGTCGGCTTTCCATTTACCTCATACCATCGCTCAAGCTTTAAACTCTGGTCTGTTGTAATAAGTGAACTTTTTGTTTCATGATCATACTGGGCAACAACCGATACTAATCCTTTGATATTTTGTACCGACAATGATTTAAATTCTTCTTGGTCAAGCGTCAAATTAAACGGCTGATATTTCTTAAGCTTCACGTCTTCCTTCTTTTTTGATGTCGTATACGTAAAAGATCCTTCTTGGTCGGTGAGATTTGGCAAGAGTTCTTTGAGTATGAACATCTGCTCCAATGCAAGTGATCGGCTGCGCGCATACTGATCAAACACATATCTACTTAATTTATCCGCATCGTCATTCCCTAAACGATATGCCAAAAGCGCCGAGAGAGCAGTTTTTTGGTAATTTACTTCCGGATCTTTTTCTTCTTCTCGAATAAAAAGATAGGGTGATTGCTCAGTAAAATGCGGCTTAATGGTTGCGGTGTAATAATTCTTCGCATCGTTGCGTGCGCCAAATGCATGAAGGGCAAGCGCTATATAGATACGATCCAAAATAGTCAAGTTTTGATCGTCTTTTATTCTTTGTAGTTTCGAAAGTACCGGGCTTTTTGATGCAGATAATCCATACAGTGCGTTTGCAATGCGATGAATATCTGCCTTCCCATCACTAAGAGATGCTAAGAGATATTCCTCGAGAAGTTTTTCATTGATCATTACTTCTTTTTGGTCTTTTATTCCATGTGCCGCATGTGCACTCAAGGCTAAGTCAGGATCCCCGTAGGGAAGTAGCGCAATTCCGCCACTTTCTTTTTGATAAGAATTTAGTAACGGTGCCTGATAGTATGGATCTTTTTCTTTAAAATACACATCTAACAAATGAGTGGCGATCACCGATGCAAGCTCATCATCCCCACGTAATGAACCCCAACTCGCCGAACGGATATGCGATAAGTACTGATCTTTCGTACAGGAACAAAACCGCATAGTAACAAACCCGTTTGGACTTGCGGTAAGCGTTACTTGATTATTCGCACCCGTAAGCTGGGTAAAATCAGATTTCGGCTGCATAAAATACGTATCAACAACCTTTATGGTTCGTACTAAAGCATCTCCATGCTCACCTTTTTTTGCAGTAATTTTTATTGAATGATCTCCGCGCGGCACACTTCCGAGCCCAATTTCAAGTTGGGCAGGGCCTTTTTGAACTATTTTCTTAAATGGCAGTGTGTCACTTTCAACCGTATATTCAATGTCGTCTGTTATTCCTGCCGTGCCAAATGTCCGAAGCCGTAATGTTACTTCATCTCCGGTTAAATACATCTTATTGAGGGTTGCGTCCACAAAAAATGGCAAACGTACTGGAAGTGAAAGCTCTCCCGCCCCTGCAAAAATATCTTTTGTAAATGCATTTGCTGAGATAAGCCAAGAAGTGAGATTATCGGGAACCTTAAATGACACATGTGCCTCGCCATTACTATCCGTTTCAACTGTTTTGTATAACACCAAATCCTTAAAATCAGAACGTGTAGGTGGGCCACCGCCGCCCTTTTCTTGATTATGTACATAAATACCGTCTGCAAAAAACGTATGCGCGCCGGTAATTTCAATGTTATATACTTTCCGCCATTCACCAAATGTACGAAGTGCGTGCACCTTTTCTTCACCAAACTCTGTAGTAATAGTATCTCCCAACCGCACAAGGCCGGCTGGTTTCCATACGCCATTCACTAATAGATTATGATTTGAGGTAAGTGAAAGTACATCATTGATAACAATATGCTCGTACGCATAATGCCCGGTTATTTTTTCCACCTTAGCCAAAATAGTTTGGGCATCGTGCGGATGAGCGCGTGTTATCACTACATCTCCCTGTTTCATATCTTCGATACGCGTAAACCCATTCGACGTTTTTACGCGCGTACCAGTACTAAAACATCCTCCCCCTTCTGCCATTGAAGCCAAGGGGTTTTCGTGTGACACCTCAAAAGAAACATCCGAATAGAGATTTCTATAGAGCGAGGAAAGCACATCGTCTTGCCCGCCAAACGTACGCAATGCTTCATCGATAACAGCAATATTTACCTCTCCTTTTTTCGCTTTATCGTTTTTGTCTTTTACACTCACATTCACACGTACCGTATCCTTGGGGCGATACTGGGTATTATCAGCTTTTACCTCAACCTTGAGGCGGCGCTCCTCATTTTTATAGGAAAAACCCAAAGATCCTCTCCATCCGGACGTTGTATAAAATTGCTCTCCTGAAAACCATATGCCATTTAACCCTACATTAGGCACGAATTCTTCTTTAAATGAATCTTGATACTGCGCCGTATCGGAAAGCACATAAGAAAGTGTTCCATTTACTACACGTACAAACATAAACCGTTCTTTTTCTTCCTTTACCGTCCCTCCATTTAAAAATGTCATTGAAATACTGAACTGCTCGCCAATATCATAAATGGTTTTGTCTTTGTTATTATTTTCTAATGTAACACCCAACGAAGGCTCATCGCTATACCATCCACCTCCGTATGCGCTTAATGTTTGGGAAATTTCAATTCCACGCTCATCACGAAGTGAAAACTCAATCTCGTATGAAATATCTTTTTGGGACTTCCATTCAAATGATGCTTTTCCTTGTGCATCGGTTTGCAACTGCTTGTTTAAAACCTTAGTGGCTACCCGATCGCTTTCATATACTGGATAGGTTGTTTTTGTATACTCGTCGTAGCGCCGCTCAATTAAACGCTGCTTATACTCGATTTTTGTAACTTCAACATTGATAGTATGATTATTTGTTGGTTTGCCAAGATAATCAATAATATTCAATGATTCTTGTGTATATTGTTTTGAAAGATCAATGTCATTAAGTGTAAGTGCATAGGTAGTTACCTCCTTTTTATAGGTAGGTTCTATTGAAAGATTTTTCCGTGTGGGAAATACAATCACGGCAGCCGAAGTTGATATTTCTCCTTCTTCTTCATTTTTTGGTGAAACGGTAGCAGTGATAAAATCCGGCGTACCCTCGTTTGCTGACCAATTATCGAGCATTCCCTTGCCGAATTTTACTTTTGCAACAGCCTTTCCCTGTGCATCCAATTTTACTTCACGTGAAGGGAGATTTGGAATCGAAAGCATGAGAGACAAATTTGATACTGGCGTCGTATCAAAAAATTCAGCTGAAATAGCATACTCTACCTCATCATCAATAAATACCGCTTGTTTATTCGGCTTAATCGCTATGGAATACGCGGGCTTCGTATACGTTGCAATCGTAATACCTTGGGAAAGTACTAACTCCTTTCCAAGATATATCGCAAGCGAATAATACCCAGGCCGCACAGAGGAAAACGGCAACGATCCCGTAATGGTTGAGTATGCGCTTATGCGCGCTTTGCTTTCAGCATATACCGGTTCTGAATCACCGTAGCTATATCCATCTCGTAACTGAATGGTAACCTCATTGTTTTTAATATCCGTCCCGTCTCGTCGCTTCATAACTCCCCACACATGGATCGTATCGTTTGGCAAATAAATCGGTTTATCAGTCGTAAGTGCGGTCCACCACGCATCGGGGCGCGCGAGCCCTACTTGTGTAGATAAAAGTAATTTTTTCTCACCGCTTGTTAGCAGGAAAAAGGGTTCTTTTGTCTCCTCGTCTTTTGTTACACTTTCCTCTTCACCTCCTGGTTGTATAAGTTCTTTGGGCATTTTATAGAGCAGCACTCCCTGCTGATCAGTTACACCCAACGCCTTTTTATTATATGAGACAGATACGTTTGACACGCCTAATTTCGACTCACTTGCCTTCACCCATATAATACCCGTGGTACTGCTTTGAGCCGAAACACCGATAAGCGATGAGACTTGAAAAAATGTATATATCGGCCTTGGTTCACTAGGAAGTTGTGCGCGCAAAACATATAACCCTTCGGGTAATTTTTGAGGCACACGGATAAAGGTAAATGGGTCTTGACGATTGGGAGTAGCATTAAATTCTAATATCTTTTGTTCGGATGAAAGATCAATAGCGTCTTCCCTATGAAATCGTGTCCAATCATAACGGGGATTGCGCCATGAACTGTATGTTGAGATAAATTTTTCAGGACTCGCAAAACGATGTAATGAAAGAGGGATTTCAGTAATATTTTTTGTCTGCACGGTAAACAAGGGCTCTTTATCAGGCGCAAATTCCCATAATGGCTTCCAATCAAAACTGAAATAAGGCGCCAAATCCTCCTGTACGCTTTTAGGTTCTTCCACAGTTTCGAATGAAAATACATAATCCTCCTTCAGTGCTTCAGTACCATTTCCCGCTAAAAGGCCCTTTTTAACCGTTACGGTGTATAACGTACGATAGACAAGCTCTTGTTGTGGAACAAATACCAATGTTTTTGACCGCGCCTCAACCTTGCCGGGAACTGCCGGTGTAATTTGTACGGAAGAGCTATCAACGGCTCCAAGATCACGATTAAACTCAAACTCAATGCCTGTTTCTATAGGAACAGAAGTACCTTGGGTACCGGGAATAGTTTTTAACACCTGAAATGGCGCTTCCACCTGATATGCCCAAGCCTGCGCATCATCCTTGTTTTCTTGATCGCTTTGTATTGAAATAGTGACTATTTTTTGTTCTTCAAGCGGTGTTTCTGGCTTAATTTCATACTCTTTCCCTAGTGAATCAAGTTTTTTTACTGAATATGCGATATCTGGCTCAAATGAAAGGTACTTTTTAATAACCGGGACTCTCACGGGCTTTGAACTTTTGAGCGTAAATGAACTCTCGGCCAAAATTCCGCCCTCAGCCGCAAGTGTAGGAGTAACTTCAAAAGAAACGCGGTCAAGAGGTGGTGCATAAAAAAAGAAGTACGCGCCAATACCAAGTATGGCCAACAACGCTACTCCTAAACTACTAAAAAGAAACCATTTTTTTGCAAACATATTTAGAAATTATCACCGCCTATGGCGGGACCCCGCTGAAGCGGTTGGAAATTAGAAATTATTTACAGTATACCACAAAACCATGCTGGATAAAAATAAATACTTCTATATACTATAAATAAGATAATTCATTATATATACACCTATGAAACGAACACTTTCAATGTTAGGTATTTTACTTATAGCAAGTTTTATTCTTGCTGTACCGATCTATTCTCATGCGGCGCCAACAAAAAATGAACCACAAAAAAAACAGCAGACCGTTATTAAAAAAGTGGTTAAAAAACCAGTAAAGAAGGTGGTTAAAAAGAAGGTGGTCGCAAAAAAAGCACCACAAAAAAAAGTTATTAAAAAGAAGGTGGTCGCAAAAAAAACAACCTCTATTCCAAAACCAAAAGTAATTTCGGAATCTGAAATAAATTCACCAATTTCAACAAAAGAAGTAACTGGTGAATTAAAAAAAGAAATAACGTCTGAGTTAAAGGTTACTCCAGAGGTATCCAAACAACCTGATCCAAAACTTGTATCATTAGCAGGCACTTATCGATGCTGGCAGTTTAATGCAAGTGGAGGTGGCGGAAACTGTAGATTTTCAGTACCCATTAAACTTTCAGCTGACGGAACGTATAGCGAATCCTCATCACAAGGAACCTATGCCGTATCAGGTGATACCATTACCTTTTCTGAGTCAAAAATCCGTGGTCCAGGAAAACTCCTTGGGAACAACAAAATCTTTTTTGAATACGATTACAATAGCTGGCACTACACGGTTACTTATCTGTTAAGTGAAAATGAGTCGAGCGTAAATTCTCAATCAACCTCTTCCCAGTCAAGTAGTGGCGGGGTCCAAGCAATTTTAAAATATCCAACAAAAGAGGCTTCATTAGGAAGTATTGGAGTCATTACTCTTATTCCAGAAGGTGATGACCCTAAAAATCCTAAGGAAAAATATACTGCAATAGCACAATATGATGGCGATCGCACTATTGTAGGATCATTTAATGGAGTAAGTTCAACGCCAAAACCTGGCGTAAAATATACCGTTATCGCGGGAACAGGCTCAAGTGAACAAACTACCGGAACTATTGATCTTACGAGTCCCTCATCGGAAACGATCGAAGCAATTATTAATGTTTCTTCAAAACCAAGCAGTGCACAACAAACAACGGTTCAAAAAACAAGCGGTCAACCAGTTGATGTAGAACTCCTTCTTTCCTATCCAAAACAAGATCACTCACTTGATGGAATTACCAGTATTGAAATTAC
>Ga0209726_10009216_pt1 | contig 10350 bp, 16 predicted proteins | sample Subgrocontami54m_FD_187453 | JGI IMG/M metagenome (GOLD analysis project Ga0209726, IMG submission 187453) | Subsurface groundwater microbial communities from S. Glens Falls, New York, USA - GMW46 contaminated, 5.4 m (SPAdes) (version 3) | ecosystem: Environmental > Aquatic > Deep subsurface >... | reverse complement strand
GGACGCCGCGCCCGCGCTTCCCTTGCCGCCCAAGGCAAGCCGACCCGAGACAACCCCCGGCACGCCCATCGCCGCGACCCAGGCATCCATGGCGTGCGCGAGCCAGTCGGCATAGCTGATCACTGCGAAACCGCCCGCGCCCCACTTATCGCCCCAGGAATTCTGGATCACAAAGCCGACACGGTTGAAACCCACCAGAGCGAAAGAGTGGCCGCCGCTGCGTGACGGTTTGCCGTCGTAGGCTATCGCCGGGAGCGTGGCGTGGGAGGTCGGTGGTTTGGCGCTCGTCTTCACCGTATCCCATCCTTTATGGGTGTAGGACGAGACATAGATCGCGCCGACCTCCACAATCGCCGCCTGCAAGTCGATGATGGCCTGCGGGTCGATGCGGTAATACACCCCGAGCGTGCGTTCGATCGCGTCGCTGTCCCATCCGGATCGGGGCAGCGCATCGTCTCCGCCCGCGTAAGGCCACTTGGATTCGAGGCAGACGCCGTTGTGATACCAGCCCTTGAGCGCGCCGCGACAGCTCGAGCCGTCGTAGTTTTCGCCCTCGTATTCATCGAAGCGCCGCGCGAATCTGTACAGCATGCGCGGACTGACCGATTCGAGTTTCTTCGGCATTCCGGCGGATCGCCAGCGCAGGTAGTTGATGACGCAGGCGAGGCCGAAACCGGTGCATGCGCCTTCCTCGCCCTGATCCAGTATGAGTCCGGCCTTGGTGTAGGTGCCCATGAAGCGCTCGATATCGCCATTCGCCGGGAATATCTGTGGCAGCGAGTGCGGCGGCGGCTGGTACGGGCGATCGCGCAGATCCGTCCGGTCTGGCGCCACGTTGAGGGTTGCGCGGCGCGCCGCGACAGGGGCTGCCGCCTTGGCGCGCGCGCCGACGGGCGCGGCGCCGGTCCACGCTGCTTGCGCCCTGCGGAACGTGTCGGTGAACCGATCCAGGCCGTGACTGCCGCCATTGACGACTTTCCGCGCAGCCTTGAGGTCATCTTTGGCTAGTGCCGCGGTCAACTTCGGTTTGTTGGCATCGAGATAGGCCGCCAACAGGCACGCGGCAACCTCGGGCGCGCAGGCGCTATCCGGGTTATCTGCGAGTTGAATCTCGAGCACTTTGCCGAATTTTTCGTAGTTCTCGCGCCCGGTCAATTGCACGTAGCCGCGCCCGCGATAGCGCGCGCCATCGCCCGGTTTCTTGTTGCCGAGCTTATATTCGTAGGCGCTGAAAGCGGCCTGGCCGGGCAAGGTATTGAAATGGGACGGCAGTTCGGCAATGGGCACGAAACCCTCGGTCTCGGCGCGTATCGTCCCGAGCGCGACGCCGATCATGTTGGCGTCGGTCAGAGCGAAGGCCGCCAGGGCCGCGGTCACATACGGCAGATTCTTGGCGATGTTGGACGTCCTGGTGTAAGGGAACAGCTTGTTCACCACGGCGGAGTCCACGCTGACGGCAAGTTTTGCGGGCGGCGCGATGCCCAGCGCCGTCATGGTGCGGGGCCCGGCGATGCCGTCCGCCACCAGGCCCACGCTCGCCTGCCAGGTTCGGAGGGCAGTCTCGGTGTCGGCGTTGAATGCATCGCCGTCGGTGAGCCCGGGATAGGCCGACCCGTCTTTGCCCAGGGCCTTTTGCAAGGCTTTTTTGACCTCGGCGACCTCTTTGCCGGCGTTGCCGCGCATCAACAGCAGCGTTCTGATTTTTGCGTTTTCCATTTTTGTGTCCCCCTTAGGGTGGTTGGACTACGGCATAACCAATCCTCTTTTTGCGGCTGCGTTGGAGTGCGCTGTCGGGTCGCCGGACTAGGTTCGCAACGTAAGGCGCTCAAGCAGCATGACGTTTGCGGCCGGAAAAAGCGTTGCTTGCCAGCGTGCGAAGCGTGCCGGCAAGCGCTCCGCGTCGATCGTGCGGTTAATGTCTTGGTGTGCGGCAGGCCGGTACGGCAGCCAAAACGCGCACGGCGCCGGCGGCCCGACCGCACCACCCCGAGTCGAGCGGCAACTTCATCACTTGACGAGCAGTTGCCACGCCAGAGCTGCTTGCGCGAAGAAGCCGACGGCGAACGCGAGCGTACGAACCCACGGCACGGCCAATGTGTATGCCAGTGCGTGCGCGAGGCGCGCCCAGAAGTACACCACACAAGCCGTGGCCGTGGCGCTGTTGCTGACGCCAGCCGCGTGCGCTGCAAGCACCAGTGCAGCAAATACAACCAAATTCTCGATCGCGTTGGAATGGGCCTTCATCAGGCGGACGGCCCACGCCGACTGCGGTTTCGGATTCGCGGGGTAGCCGACCGTGTCAGTGAGACCCCAAACTGAGATGCGGTCCAGGATGTAGGGAACCCATAGCAAACCGGTTAATGCCGTTACCCAAGTCAAATACACGAGTTCAGTTTTCATGATCTTCTCCTTGTGATTAACGCATGGCCACCGACTCACACCGCGATTTCACCTTACTCTACCCAACATCGAAAATCACAAGACATCTAGAAGCGTAACTTCTTGGCGTCCGGTGCATTGCAGGGATACTCATATGTATGGCCCGCTTCTCCGAAACGAGCTTGGCAGAATGTAGCTGCCATCTCAAGGCGAAATTGACAACAGAGAAGGAGGCCATATGAGATTTTACACCGGGCAACACCGGCACTACTGTGGTGTGGATCAAGGACACGACCCGCTCGCCCTTGCCATCGTGCGCACCATCCACGGCATGGGCAAGGTGTTGGGCTTGTCCATCCTGTACGAGATCCAGGACATCGGCCGCTTCGCGCGGGTGCAGGAGTTTCTGTCCTACTGCCGGCTGGTCAAACCCACCAAGGAGTCTGGCGGCAAGGTCCTTGGGCACTCCGGCAAGAAAATCGGCAACGCTCACCTCAAATGGGCGTTCTCCGAAGCCGCGGTCGGATTCTTGCGCGCCAACAAACCGGCGCAGGCATTGCGCCAGCGCTTAATGGCCAAACATAGCAAGGGCAAAAGCCTGGCGATTATCGCAGCCAAACTCGCCCGCGCCGTCTATTTCATGCGCAAACGGGGCGAGGCGTTCGATACCGAGCGCTTCTTCGCCCACTGAGCCCGATTCGGTGCCGGTGAGCGCGCAGCCGCAACGTTCTAACTGGAGCCAGCAGGGCGCGCGGCCAACTCTGTTAAGTCGACCGATGTCCGTATGCCATACGCATGAGCGACACGTGTGCTTCCTGTTCGTGAACCGCCCGGTGCGGACCCGCATGCCGGGTGGTGTGGGGAGTTGCGCCTTGAAAGCGCATGGAATTCAGTCGCCTGAAATGGCGACCGCGGCAAAGCTTAGCCAGCAGCCGCGTACCGAGTCTTGCGTGATGCCCGGTAACGGTCATTGCGAAGCGTAGACAGGGAGGTTGCAGGCCGGAACGTAAGTGAACGGGAAGATAGCCCCGAAATCACACTGGTTGAAGTAGCTGACCCTATCTCCCAATGGGGAAGGCGGAATTCCAGGGCGCGTCAAGGCGAGTGCTCTGGGGTGCTTCCGGGGTTCGTACCGCCAGCATGCAGCCGAAGGGTTTCATGTGAACAAGGGAGATCCGTCAGGTTCAGGCGAGAGCCTGTAGGACCCGACAAGCTGGTAAGGCGAGGACGGTCCGAAGACTTGGCGGAAGTCAGACTGGCTGATAATACTCTGAGGTTGGGAGAGCCGGCTACATGGGGAAGCGGCCAGCAGAAGTTGAATTGTTCGTGGGCAACATGGGCTCCATACAACGGGAGAGCAGGTCTTCTATGCAAAGAGAAGAAACACCAACCATGGAAACGGGACTCGAACGAATAGCAGCGAAAGCTCGGTGTGAACCAGACCTACGGTTTACCTCGCTGGCGCATCACATCACGCGGGAGCGGGTATGGGGGAATCTGTGTCAGATTCCGAAGCGCTCGGCCCCTGGGGTGGATGGCCAGACGGTGATGGAGGCGAAGGAGAGCTTTGGGGAGTGGGTTGAAGCCATGCTTCAATCCGTTCACCGCCAGGGATATCGAGCGCCGGACATCCGGCGAGTCTATATCCCGAAGCCCGGGAAGCAGGAGAAGCGCCCACTGGGCGTTCCTTGCGTTACTGATCGGGCGCTGCAGCGAAGCGCCGCCCAGGTGTTGTCGGCTATTTACGAGCAGGACTTCTTGTCGTGCTCATTTGGTGGTCGGCCTGGGCGGGGCGCTCATCATGCACTGGCAACTCTCAACGAGGTGATCGCCGGTGGCAAGGTGGGCTGGGTGCTAGAGGCGGACCTGAAGAATTTCTTCGGAAGTTTAAGTCACCAATGGTTGCTCCGGTTTGTGGAGCACCGAGTCGGAGATCCGCGCTTGATCAGCTTGATCCGGCGATGGTTGAAAGCAGGCGTTCTGGAAGATGGAGAGGTTCATCCGAACCAGGAGGGGACTCCACAAGGCGGTTCGATCAGCGTCATGCCGAGCAATGTGTACCTGCACTACGTGCTCGATCTATGGTTCACGCGCGTGGTCAAATCCCGCTTGCGGGGTGAGGCCTATCTGGTGCGGTATATCGACGACTTTGTGCTGTGTTTCCAGTACCGGTCGGACGCGCTTCGCGTCCAGAACGCTTTGTGCAAACGGTTGGGAAAGTTTGGCTTAACCCTGGAACCGACCAAGACCAAGCTCGTCGAATTTGGTCGATTCGCGCAGCGACATGCGAGCAAGCACGCACGGAGGCGCCCGGAGACGATTTACTTTCTGGGTTTCACGTTGTACTGCACGCACAACTTGAAGGGAAACTTCAAGGTTGGGATGCGCACAGAGAAATCCCGCTTGCGGCGCAGCCTTATGTCATTGCAGGACTTGATGCGGCGAATGCGGCACTTGCCGGTCCGGGAACAAGTCGACAATCTCAATACCGTGTTGCGTGGCCACTATGCCTACTACGGCATTGCCGGGAATTTCAAGGCACTGCAGCGGGTACATCGGGCGGTGGAGCGGTACTGGCACAAAATGCTTTGCAGCCGGAGCTGGGCAGGTCGCATCCCGTGGGCTGTATTCCACCAGATCAAAGAGCGGCTTCCGTTACTGCGTCCAAAGCTGCATCTCCCCTATCGGGAGCTACAAGCTCTTGCGGTGCTGTGAATCAACTTCTGAAGAGCGTAGTGCGGGAAATCCGCACGCTACGTTCTGTGGGAACCGGAGGCGGGCGACTGCCTCCGGTGACCCGGTGGCCGCTTAGAAGCCGGTCCTTACCCGATTGGGCGTCATTTGCGTATCCGACTAGGTCCTATTCCTTGGAATGCGCCCAAGCGCCCATTCTTTGATCTTTGGCTTGGCGTTCAAGATCGCGAAGCCTCTCAAGATACACCTTCGACTTTTCGCCGGTGGGAAGATTCACAACGACCCCTTTCGTCCGAGCCAACCCCTCCGCAAGAAGCACTTCGATCAATCGTTTCCCTCCAACGTCGACGAGACCGTAGAGTCGCGGCTCCGCGCTTCGCCCCGCCGCGACAGCCCGTCGCGTGGAAACTGAAAACGGTTCCTGCAAGATTTCGCGTACTCGCTCGGTTGCTCTTTCGCCGCTCGCAAGAATGTCTTCGATCGTCACTCCGAAATAAGCGCGTTGCTCTCCCACACGCACACCGTTTGTCAGGTCGGGCTCTGGTGCGTCAATGTAGTAGAACCGTAATACGAACTCACGGCCGCCACAGTTAATCCTAAAGCTGTCCCCGTCGTTGTACTTCGTCGCCACATATCGACATTGCGTCAGCTGCTCCCATTGCTTTCGCTCGGCGGGAGCGACGTCAGACGAGACGATCACGAGCATCACCCCGACTACTCGAATTAACGTTAGCGCTGCCGATCGCATCACCATGACGCCCAACGTCGCCGCTAACCGGCGGCCCGCTTGCGGGACGTCCGTGTTGAGCGACTAGTTATACGTTGCGATTTGTCCAATAGGCGACCAGTGACGTATTTATGCAGAACACTCGCGATCAGAGTTTGATATGGAACGCCTTCTTCCAGCGCTTTCACTTGAATATCGCTCAAATCGACGGAGGACAAGCGGATGTTCACCCTTCGATCTTTGATCGCGGTAGCCCTCGCTGCGGCCTTAAACTTTTCACGCTCACCCTTCGTGGCCACAGACTTGAGTTGGCCTTTCTCAAAGGCTCGCAAGACTTTCAGTTCGTAAGCATCAAGTGTCGACATCGGGCTCACCTTTGTGCAAATTATCTCGCGTGGCTTTACGGCTTGGAATAACAGTCTTCAGGAAGTAGTGGTCCTGTTCCTCCGCGAATGGTACCAAATGGGCGTAGCTCTCGATCGCGACTACCAACACCCTCTGCTTCGGATACTTGGCCTGGTTCGGATGGTTCACGATGTCGAGCAATCCACCAGACTCGACAGCGACAACAACGCTCTCAAAAGACAGCCCGCGAGCGCGCTTGAGCGCGTCGTTCTTCTCGGGGTTCCACCGAAAAGGCTTCATCAGCCCATTCTACGGAACTGTGTGCCTTTTGTCACCATCGCTTGCAAGCGACGTATAACATTCGCGAAGACACGCACGAGCAAGCGCGCGAAGCGGCGCTGGCGAAGTGTCGCTGTCGATCGCGCGGTTATGCGGCAATTTGCTCGTAGGAAAACTGTGGGGCACCGGCGCGCTGAGATGCGTGCTCGACTGTAATAGCGCAAATGTTGCCTTTGGCATCCACATCGAGAACGGTGTTCTCATCGAGGTCGCGGGTCTCGGCAACCGAGGAATCCAGAAACTCGATGAGTAGGGTATCGGTGTCAGCGAAGTAACGAACTTTCATGGCGCAAACCTTCTGTCAAAGAAAGCGTCATGTACGGTCTCGCCATCGGGCAAGACAATTACGCGGAGAAACCGGTTCTCCATTTCTGGCACCTGTACCCAACGCCGGAAGCGGCCATCAGCCTGGACCTGTTTCTCGAACAGGTGCCCGGATGGCTCTCTCGATCCACTCGTCTCGGATAATCGCCCGATCCGGCCGTTGACGAATAGCCGCGAAGTAACGTGAAACCGTCACGGCATCAGCGTATCAGATTTCCATTTCACTGGCTGACCTTGCCGCATAACGTCATGCTCTGCCGCGGGCCAGCGTGGTGCGAGTGCTCGGTACACCGCTGGTGGCTCGTCGGCAGCAGCAACGTTTGCGTTCAGCGGCGCGCGGTTAGGTTTCGGCGCTACGCTGAAAAGCGTATGATGTGTACGTGAAAACATAGGAGTACACACCATGCGCACCAACATTGTGATTGACGACAAGCTTATGAAGGACGCACTCCGAGCAACGGGTGTGAAAACGAAGCGCGAAGCCGTTGAGCTTGGTTTGAGGACTTTGGTTGACTTGCGAAAGCAGGAACAAGCTCGGCAGCTCCGCGGCAAGATCACCTGGGAAGGTGATCTCGACGACATGAGGACCGACAAGTGATCCTGGTGGACTCCAGTGTCTGGATCGACTACTTTCGTGGAGCGCAGACCCCTCAAGTGGACCTGCTGGACGGGATGTTTGGGCGCACTCGCCTTGCCGTAGGAGACTTGATCGTCGCCGAGGTTCTGCAGGGAGTGCGTGATGAACGCGCGTTCAACCTTGTAAGGAAGACGCTCGACGCTTTCACTCAGATTGACCTCGCAGGACACGACATTGCCGTGAAGGCGGCCAGGAACTTCCGAGCGCTCCGCGCGCAAGGAATTACGGTTCGCAAGACCATCGATTCGATCATTGCAACGCGGTGCATTGAGGATGGACTTACGCTGTTGCATCACGACCGAGACTTCCTTCCGTTCCATACGCACCTCGGGCTCCGGGTAGCTTACTCCGAAACCTAGACGTTCACGCCCACCGGCGCGCGAGCACGGTGGTTGAATGCGGTGCACCGCTTCCCGCGCGTCCGAGTGCGGCGTGAGGTTAGGCGCCCACACGTACGAGCTGCCCCGGGCGGATGTTCTTGAGAACTTCGAGCACTCGCGGAACGAGTGGTCGTAGCGTCTCAATACGGTTATTGACCGCCACAAGAATGATCACCGAAATTGCAAGAGTGGCAGGGTTCTGCTGGAACTCCAGGTTTTGGTCTCCTGTAACGAGAACCTGAAATTCCTGATTTGCTGTCCGGATCAGGGCAACATTCTTCAGCCCTGACCAACCGCGCCTTTGGACGGTTTGGGTTTCGTGCCCAGTCAATTCGAGTGTCAATTTCCTGGGCAAGGATTCATCAAGCAGGATGCGCATCGGAGACAATGACTTCGCGCGCGAGTTCTAGCGCTGCAACCGCCTGCTCACGGCTTACCGACGGAAACTCATCAAGAAAGACCTCTAGGCTGTCACCAGCTTCAAGGTAGTCAAAAAGAATTTTGACGGGTACGCGGGTACCGATAAAGACCGGTGTTCCCCCTAGGATGTCGGGATCGCGGTGCACGACCGGATTTGTACTAGACATAGCCATCTCCTCGGGTCATTGCAGCATCATACCGCGAGCGTCTTGGGGGTGCCTAACGCCGCCATTGAGCGGCCGAGCGAGGGGGCAAAGCCCGCTTGCGAAGGTCCGTCTCGAATGGCTTGTTAGCGCGCATTGGGGTACGAAGATGGCCGCTAGATATCGGCGGCCAATTCACGAGTGAGTTGGGCAGCTGGAATTTCCTTGCATCCGCTTGCGTTCTGGCCAGACCAGAGAGGCGAGAAATCGGCGGAGCCTCTGCTTTCAGCTTTGGCGCGCAAGGGCGCGATGGCAGCGGCGGCTAATGGAAAAGCGGGTGCAGCGGTGCTGATCGGGCCAAGCTCTTTCATGATTCGATTCATGATTCCGCGGGCGGGGCGGCCTGTGAAAAGGTTCGTGAGAGCCGTATGGCGGGCGGCCTCACTCTTCAGTGCGGCGCGATGTACTGCGCTTGTGGTCGCTTCAGGGCAGAGCAGATAAGCCGTTCCAATCTGTACGCCGGCTGCGCCGAGTGCCATGGCAGCTGCAACACCTCTCACATCCGCGATCCCGCCGGCGGCAATGACCGGGATCTTCACTGCCCGCACCATTTGCGGCAACAGTGCAATCGTGCCGACTTGCGAAGTTAGATCATCCGACAAGAAGATGCCGCGATGTCCACCCGCCTCCAAGACCTTGTGCGATGACGGCATCGGCCCCATGCGCTTCGAGCCAGCGCGCCTCTTCAACGGTCGTTGCCGAAGAAAGTATCTTCGAGCCCCAGGCTCTCACTCGCGCCAGTAATGCGGCCGATGGCAAACCAAAATGAAAGCTCACCACGGCGGGCTTGAATTCGTCTAGCACATCGGCGGCTTCGGAACTGAAGGGCGAGCGCCCCGGCCCGACGGGAATGCTGTCTACATCAATTCCATGCTCTTTGTAATAGGGCGCAAGCGTAGCTCGCCATGCCGCTTCGCGCTCGGCGCTGGGCGTGGGTGGTGCATGGCAAAAGAAATTCACGTTGAAAGGCTAGCTGGTGTGTGCCTTGATCGCTGCCAGTTCATTGAGCATGGCGTCAAGACTCAGCATGGCACAGGGCAGTGAGCCCAGCCCGCCCGCATTCGATACCGCCACCGCCAGGGCGTTACCTTGAACACCCGCCATTGGCGCCTGAATGATCGGTATCTCGATTCCCAGGAGATGTTGCAGTGTCATTGTCTGAGCTCCATTTGCTTTACCTTCTCGGGACAATCCCGTAGATGCTTGGCTTGACCGAGAGTCACTTCGCAGCGCCCTGCGCGCTAACGTTCACGCCCACCCGAACACCCATTCGCAGGTGATACAAGCCTCTTGAACCCACACCGTGGACTTCAAAACTCGCTTCCTTGCCTCCCGGAAACGCCAAAGTAATTTCTTGCGAGTGGACCTCGGTCGCCGGTTGTCCTTGAGGGGTTGCAAAGAGGCCAGCGCCTCTCAGGGCACGGTGAGTCTGCGAATCATAGGTGTAGATACCCACGGTCCGGAAAAAGCGACGAAGCGCGTTCGGTTTGGGAAGAATCTTCAAGGTGGTTCTGACCTGCCCCAGATCGGCGACCGTAGCCTCACTTCCGTAAAACTGCACCTTGGTCGAACCGAAGGAGACGTGGTCAGTGTTGACCTCTTGAGTGATGGGCGTGTCAGACAGAGTCTGTATCAGATCAAGGTATTCCGGCTTGGAATCAAAGGCCATCTTGCGTTACGCAAGAGCCCGGCAGCCAGAGTCACCGCGCGGTGAGCTCATGTCGCATAACGTTTCACTTGACCGGGCGCCGGCGCGGGAACCCAACGGCGACGCCGTTGGGCGCTCCGGTCGAAGCGATGGTTCAAATACATATTTTCTAGGCGGTCCGATCCGCACTCAGGGTCCGGGCTCGTCCAACAAACGGTTCAGATCGTGGCTCGCTTCGCGATCACGATCTAACC
>Ga0209726_10009215_pt1 | contig 10350 bp, 8 predicted proteins | sample Subgrocontami54m_FD_187453 | JGI IMG/M metagenome (GOLD analysis project Ga0209726, IMG submission 187453) | Subsurface groundwater microbial communities from S. Glens Falls, New York, USA - GMW46 contaminated, 5.4 m (SPAdes) (version 3) | ecosystem: Environmental > Aquatic > Deep subsurface >... | reverse complement strand
GGTGGTCACGCGCCTGGGCATCGTCGACGACACGAAGTTCGCGATCCCCGAGGTCGCCCCGCCCGCCCCGCCGCCCACGTCGCGGAGCGGCGTCCGGGTGAAGGGCGTGGACGACCTCCTCGTGCGGATCGCGGTCTGCTGCGAGCCGGTCCCCGGCAACCCGATCGTCGGCTACATCACGCGCGGCCGCGGCGTGACGGTCCACCGCACCGACTGCGCGAACGTGCGCGGCGGCCTCGAGGCCGAGCGGATGGTCGACGTCGAGTGGGAGGCCGGCGGGACGACCCGTACCTACCCGGTCGCGATCCGGCTCCAGGGCTGGGACAATCCGGGACTCCTCCGCGACATCGCGGGCGTCATCAGCGAGAGCGCGGTCCAGATCGCGAGCCTCTCGGCGACGGCCAACCCCGACAAGAGCGCGACGGTGAGCGCGACGCTCCAGGTGACGAGCGTCGAGCAGCTCTCGCGGCTCCTCGCGAAGCTCGAGTCCCTGCGTGACGTGTACTCGGTTTCGCGGGACGGGCGGTAGTCGGGCGGGCCTTTGGACTCCCTTCTGGCAAAGGTGCCCGTCCAGTTCGGGATGGTCGACCACCGCGGAGCCGTGACTGACGTCACGGGAGGTCCGTCATGACCATCGCGATGTTCGTCGCGGGGCTGGCCGTCGGACTCTTCGTCGGTTGGCGCCTCCTACAGAGCTGGCGCCGGAGAACGGTCGAACGCGAGTTCCGAGCGTGGCGCGAGCTCGAGGAGGAGCGCATCGCGGCGGAGGCCCGGGAGCGAAGCGAGGCCGTGCTCACTGGCAAGATCGGTGAGCAGTTCGCTCCCCTGTGGCTCGACTTCCCGTTTCACCCAGGGGACGTGCGTTTCCTCGGCAGCCCCATCGACTTCGTGGTCTTCGATGGAGCGCGCGAAGCGCGGCTCGGAAGTGCAACGGCGCTCCGGCGGATCGTCTTCGTGGACGTCAAGACCGGCAACGCGCGACTCACGCCCGTTCAGCGACGCATCAGGGACTGCGTCGAGGATGGACGCGTGCACTTCGAGGAGATCGCCGTGCGCCTTTCGGTGGCTGACGGATGAACGAGCTGACGGCCCTCTTCGCAGGGATCCTCGCCGGCCTCGTCGTCGTGGTGGTGCTGGTCCGCAGCACGGCTCGTGCGCAGATCGATGCCGAGCTCACTCGCTGGCGCTCGCAAGAGCTCTACTCCGTACGGCGCGAAGCCCTCGACCGGGCGAGGCCGGAGGTCCAGCGCCGCGTCGGGAGCACCATCGCCAGCTGGACCCACAGTTTCCCGTTCCGCCAAGAGGACGCGCGGTTCATCGGTCATCCGATCGACTATGTCGTATTTGAGGGGTACAGCGAGGTACGAGCGCGACGCGAAGACGCGATCACCCGAGTCACATTCGTGCGAGCACGCTCAGACGGGAGCGTCGATCCCGACGCAGAGCTGGTGAGGCAGTGCGTCGCCGCCGGCAGGGTCGAGTGGCGCACGCTCGAGGTAGGCGGCCCCGCTCGCCCCTAGCGCATCGCCTCGAGGAGCGGGGTCACGTCGCGGTGGAACACGTCGAGCTCGGTGAGCGGCCGCTCGGCGAGCGCCGGGATCCGCGCGTTCACGCCGTCCTCGTACGTCGGGAGCTCGACCTGGTAGTAGATCCCGGTCGGGATCGGATCGCTCTCGTACGAGCGGGCGACCGCGGCCGCCTTCTTCGCGATGATCTCCTGGACGTCGGTGGGATCCTTCACCGCGCCGTCGTAGCCCTTGTCCTCCAGCTTGTAGAGGCGCGCGCGCTTCTCGGGCAGGTCGGCGCCCTCGTACCACTCCTTGGTGTAGAGGTCGTTGTAGGTGGGGCAGGTCTGGAGCACGTCCACGAGCGCGGTGCCTCGGTGGCGGATCGCCTTGGCGATGAGCTGGGCGGTGTACTTCGGCTCGAGCGCGTAGCCGCGCGCGATGAAGGTGTACCCCGCCGCGACGGCCATCGCGATCGGGTTGATCCCGTCCTGGATGTTCGCCTCGGGCATCGACTTCGTCCGGCGACCCTTCGCGAGCGTCGGCGCGGCCTGGCCCTTCGTGAGGCCGTAGACCTGGTTCGTGTGCACGAGGTAGGTCATGTCCACGTTCCGGCGGCCGGCGTTCACGAAGTAGCCGGCGCCGATACCGTACCCGTCGCCGTCGCCGCCGAGCGCCACGACCGTGACGCCGCTGTTCGCGAGCCGCCCGCCGGTCGCGCTGGGCAGGACCCGACCGTGCAGTGTGTGGAAGCCGTAGGCGTGGATGTAGTGCGGAGTCTTGCCTGAGCAGCCGATGCCGCTGAAGACAGCGACCTTGTCCGGGTCGAGGTCGAGCTGGGCGAAGGCCATCTGGATCGCGGTGAGGATGCCATAGTCCCCGCAGCCCGGGCACCAGTCGTTGTGAAGGTCGGTCTTGTAGTCCTTCAGCGTGAACTTCACGGGCGCCTCAGCAGACACTCGTCACCACCGCCTCCGCCGTTCCGCCGGCGTACACGTTCGCGAGCGCGCGGACCACCTCATCCTCGCTGAGCGGCCGGCCATCGTACTTCAGGATGCGCTGCTCGATCCGCACGCCGGTGTGCTCGGCGACGAGCGACCCGAGCTGGCCGGAGTAGTTCTCCTCGACGAGGACGAGTCGCTTCGCCCGGCGCAGGAGGGCCTCGATCGGGCCGGCCGGGAAGGGCTTCATGAGCCGGCACTGGACGAAGTTGATCTTCATGCCCTGGGCCTCGAGGATCTTCATCGCGTCGAGGATCGTGCCCTTGGGCGAGCCCCACGAGACCACGGTGAGCTCCGCGTCGGCGGGACCATGGAGGGCGAGCTGCTGGTCGGCCGGGATCGTCCTCGCGATGAGATCGAGCTTGCCCATGCGCTTGTCCATCATCGCCATGCGCATGTGCACGCCCTCGGTGATGTGCCCGTCGGGATCGTGCTCGTCGGTCGTGGACCAGAAGCGCCCGCCCTTCTGGCCCGGGCGGCTGCGCGGGGAGATCCCGTCCGGGCTCAGCGCGTAGCGGAGGTACTCGTCCTCCGACTCGGCGTGCCCGCTCGTGGGGGCGTGTCCGTCGTTCGGACCCTTCTCGGCCTCCGGCGTGGGCGTCGTGCCGTCCCAGAGCTTGCCGCGCTCGATCCGGTCGTACTTGAGCTCGAGCCTGTCGATCGTCGTGTAGATCGCGGCGAGCTTCTTGTCCACCAGGACGACGACCGGGAGCTGGAACTGCTCGGCCCAGTTGAAGGCGGAGAAGGTGTCCTGGTAGCACTCGCGGAGGTCGCCGGGGGCCGTGACGATGTGCGGGAAGTCGCCCTGGGCCGCGTGGAGGACGAACTGGAGGTCGCCCTGCTCCTGGCGGGTGGGGAGGCCGGTGGACGGGCCGCCGCGCTGGTACATCGTGACGACCGGGCCCGGCGCCTCGGTCATCGAGGCGAAGCCGAGGCCCTCGACCATGAGCGCGAAGCCCGGCCCGCTCGTCGCGGTCGAGGCACGCACGCCCATGTGGGCCGCCCCGACCGCCATGTTGATCGCCGAGATCTCGTCCTCGCACTGGACGACGAGGAGGTCCTGGTCGCGCTGGTTCTTCTCGAGGAACACGTTCTCATCGGTCGCCGGCGAGATCGGGTAGTAGGTCTGGAAGGCGCAGCCGGCCTTGAGCTTCGCGATCGCGATGATCTCGTAGCCTTTGGCGAGGATGCGCGCCTTCGGCTCCGGCCCGGGGCCGAGGCGGTACGGGAAGTTTGTGGCGTCGAGGTGGTCGCGTACGTGGTCGAACGCCAGGCGCGCGGCGCGCACGTTCAGCGTGCCGATCTCCTCGCGCTTGCCCTTGAACTGGCCCATGACGACCTGAGCGACGAGGTCGAATGGGAAGTCGCACAGCGCGAGCGAGGCGCCGAGGGCGACGACGTTCTTCATGACCTCGTAGGCTCGGAACTGCGAGCCCTTCCCGATCTCGGTGAGCGCGGACTTGATGATCTCCATGAACGGGACGGGGTAGAACTTCAGGTCCTTCCGCGCCACGGTCGCCGGGTCGAAGCCGATGTCGCCGTCGTAGATGACGCCACCGCCCTCCGAGACCTCGTGGAGGTGCCCGAAGTGGGTCGCCCACCGGCGATGGTGGCCGTCCCCGGTGAGCGTCTCGTCGTCCAGGGCGACCAGGATGTCGGCCCGCTCCTTGTACGAGCGCACGTCCTCGTCGCCGACGCGCACCCGGTAGAAGGAGTGCTTCCCCATGATGTTCGAGTGGTATTCGATGTTCGCGTAGACCCGCAGCCCGGCGCGGCTGCAGGCTTTGGCGAACACTTCGGCTGAGGCATTGATGCCGGAGCCCTGTGGGCCTCCGATCATCCAGGTCAGTTGATTATTCTGCACGTCGGAGGTCGTATGCTACCAACTCAGATGAAGGCTCGTCGCGAGCACGACACCCTCGGCGACGTCGAAGTCCCTCTGGATGCGCTCTGGGGCGCGCAGACCCAGCGAGCGGTCGAGAATTACCCCATCTCCGGCTACACCGCCTTCCCGGCCTTCGTGGACGCCACGGTCATCGTCAAGAAGGCCGCGGCCTTCGCGAACCACGACGCGGGACGGCTCGACACCGTGAAGCGCGACGCGATCGTGGCGGCCTGCGACGAGCTGCTCGCGGGCAAGCATCGCGAGGCCTTCGTCGTGGACGTGTTCCAGGCCGGGGCCGGCACGTCGCACAACATGAACTGCAACGAGGTGATCGCGAACCTCGCGAACGAGCGGCTCGGCGGGAAGCGTGGCACCTACGAGCCCGTGAACCCCAACGACCACGTGAACATGGCGCAGTCCACCAACGACGTGACCCCGACCGCGATCCGGCTCGCGGTGCTCGCGCTCGCCGATCCGCTCTGCCGGGAGCTCGAGGCGCTCGCCGACGTCTTCGCCGCGAAGGCGGCGGAGTCGGCGGACGTTCCGAAGGCCGCGCGCACGCACCTCCAGGACGCGGTGCCGATGACCTTCGGCCAGGAGATCGGCGCCTGGAGCACGATGCTCCGCGACTCGGCGGCGCGCATCCGCGGCGCGAAGACCGAGCTCGGGCAGCTCGGCATCGGCGGCACCGCCGCCGGGACCGGCCTGAACGCCGATCCCGAGTACCGCGGCCGGGTCTGCCGCTACCTCGCCGAGTGGACCGGCCAGCCGATCGTGCCAGCGAAGGACCTCTTCGCCTCGATGCAGTCGGCGGCGGCCTTCGTGCGCGCCTCGAGCGGGATGCGGACCGCGGCGATCGAGCTCTCGAAGATCGCGAACGACATCCGGCTCCTGGTCTCGGGTCCGCGCACCGGGCTCGGCGAGCTGGTCATCCCCTCGGTCCAGCCGGGCTCGTCGATCATGCCGGGCAAGATCAACCCCTCGATCGCCGAGATGGTCGATCAGGTCTGCTACCAGGTGATCGGGAACGACACCGCGGTGGCGTTCGGCGCGCAGGCGGGCCAGCTCGAGCTCAACGTCATGATGCCGGGGATGGCCTTCGCGCTCTGCTTCTCGGCGACGATCCTCACGAACGCGACGCGGGTCTTCCGCGTGAAGTGCGTCGAGGGGATGAAGGTCGACGCGGGGCGGGCGAAGGAGCTGCTGGACGCCAGCCCGTCGCTCGTGGTGACCGCGCTCGCGCCGCACATCGGCTACAACCGGGCTGCGGCGCTCGTGAAGAAGGCGCTCGCGGAGCGCCGCTCGCTCCTGGCGGTCGCACTTGACGAAAACGTCATGCCGGAAGCCGAGCTGCGACGCATCATCGACCCGCTCCCGATGACCCGCGGCGGGGTGCAGTAACGCCCCCGCAGAAGTGGAGGCTCGCATGAGGATCCCAGGCGCCCTCGCGACATCCCTCGGTGCGCTCGCGCTTGCCCTGGCGCCTGCCGCGCTCGCGGCTCCCGCGGCGGCCGCCGAACCCGGGTACCACGCGTCGTACTTCTCCGAGAGCTCCTTCCTCTCGCTGTCGCCGGGGCAGACCGGCCAGTTCGCGGTCGGCTTCTCGAACACCGGCGACCAGGGCTGGGTGAAGGGGACGACCGCGCAGGCCTCGCTCCACACCGCCGCCCCGCTCGACAACACGACCGACTTCACGGCGGGCTGGTCGGTCAGCTGGACGTCCGGCAGCGTCTACGCCTTGCAATCCACCGACCTCGTGGCGCCGAGCCAGATCGGGTTCTTCGTCTACAACGTGAAGGTCCCCGCGGGCACGGCGCTCGGCGCCCACACCTTCTACGGCCGGCCGGCCGTCGAGAGCGCCGGCTTCCTCGAGGACTACGGCTACTACCAGATCGTGACGGTCACGACCTCGGCGCTCACGATCACGGGCTCCGTGCCGGCCTCGCCCTCCACGACGACGACGCCGGTGCTGAGCGGCACCGGCGCGCCGGCCGGCGCCACCGTCACCATCAAGGAGGGCACGACGACCCTCTGCACCGCGACCGCCACCTCGACCGGCACGTTCACCTGCGGCAGCTCGGCGCTCGGCGCCGGGGGCCACTCGCTCGTCGCCTCCGCTCCCGGCGTCGGTGACTCTCCGGCGTTCGGCTACACGGTGGACACGAGCGCACCCGCGGTCTCGAGCGCGTCGGCGTCGAACACCGCCACCGTGGTCGTCAACTACTCGAAGGCGATGAAGTGCACCACCGACGGCGCGCTCGCGAGCATCGCGACGGCCGGGAACTACGCGATCACGACGTCGCCCGGCGGCGCCGCGGTCGCCGAGACGATCACCGTCACCGCCGCGAGCGGGTGCTCGCAGGCCACCCTCGTGCTGAGCAACCCGCTCACGAACGCGGCCGCGTACACGGTCACGGTGAGCAACGTCCAGGACAGCCTTGGGAACCTCGTCGGGACCACCCGGACCGCGACGTTCACGGTCACCGACTCCGGCGTCCCGACCGCGTCGGCGGTCCAGTCCGGCGCGGCGGTCGTCACCGTCACCTACAGCAAGGCGATGAACACCGCGACCACCGGGGCGCTCGCGACCTACAAGCTCGATAGCGTCTCGTGCACCTCGCTCTGCTCCGGGGTCACGACCACCAGCACCGGCGCGGTCATCACCTTCACCACCGCGCCGACCGTCGGCACCCACGTGCTCGACATCACCGGCGCGACCGACTCGGCGGGCAACCTGATCTCGCCGAATCCGACGAGCATCTCGATCAGCTTCACCGCGTCCACGAGCCGACCGACCGTCACCGGGGCCTCGGCGACGAACTCGGCGAAGGTGAACGTCACCTTCAGCACGAGCATGGACCCGACCACAGCGCAGACGGCGGCGAACTACACGATCCAGAAGGCCGACGGGACGCCGTACAGCAGCCTCGGCAGCGCCACCTGCAGCCCCTCGACCGGCTCGTGCACGTCCGTAGACCTCGTGCCGAACACCTCGCTCATCTCCGCGTCGTACAACGTCGTCGTGACCGCGGTGAAGGACACGTTCAACAACATCGTCAACCCGAACCCGACGATCCGCGGACCCTTCGCCTTCACCCTCGACACGAGCCCGCCGTCGGTCACGAGCATCTCGGCCTCGCAGACCGCGATCGGCACGGCCTCGCTCGCGATCACCTACAGCAAGGCGATGAAGTCGGTCGTCGCCTGCGGCGGCAGCGGCGCCGCGACCGCCGGCAGCGGCGTGAACATCGACAACAAGGGCGACTACGGCGTCGCTCTCGGCGGGTCGGGGCAGCCCGACCCGACGACGCTCAACGCGGCGCTCGGTGCCTCCACGACCGTGGCGATCAGCGCCGACTGCCGCTCCGCCACCTTCACGCTCTCGGGCAACTTCACCGCCGGCACCTACCTCCTGACCTACGCGACCGCGCAGGACCAGGCCGGGAACCAGATCACGGCCACCTCGCAGACCTTCGTCTTCGTGGACACCGTCCAGCCGACGATCGCCGCCGGGACCTGGCTCAGCGCGACGCAGTTCAAAGTGACCTACAGCAAGGCGATGAAGGGCGGCTCCAGCATCTCGAACTCGGCGGGCAACATAGCCAACTACAACGTGAACAACGGTGCGTACGGCAGCCTCTGTGCCAGCGGCGGCACTCCTACGATCACGGCGAACGCGGGACTTACCGAGTGGACGATCACGTGTGCGGGCGCGAACGGCATCTGGGGCCTCGCCAACGCGAACACCGTCTTTGTCCAAAACGTCGTTGACAACAGCACGAGCGCGAACATCATCACGCCGAACCCTCGGAGCCAGGTCTTCTAGCCAGCAGCCACCGTTCCGACGGGACGGGAAAGACGAAAGGACCGGGAGCCCGCAGGCTCCCGGTCCTTTCAGATCACGCTCGATCCTTCTCGTGCGGTCGCCCCTTGCCCGTCGCGGACCGCGCTGGCTACTCGACGCGGATCGTCTTGATCTTGTCACCGACCTTCACCGCGTTCGCGACGTCCTGACCGGCGGTGACCAGGCCGAAGTTCGTGTACTGGCCGTCGAGGAACCGGCACTCGCCGGTGCAGATGAAGAACTGCGCGTCGTTCGAGACCTTCGGGTCGCCGCCGCGGGCGACGCCGAGGGCGCCGAGGACGAACGGCAGGTCGCTCGGCTCGGTCGGCAGGGTGCCGTTGCCGCCGCTGCCGTCCCCCTTGGGGTCGCCGCCCTGGACGACGAAGCCCGGCACGACCCGGTGGAAGACGAGCCCGTCGTAGAAGCAGGCGCGCGCCTTCGCGACGAAGTTCGCGACGGTGCGCGGCGCCTTGTCCGCGCGGAGCGCGATCGCGATCGCGCCGCCCCGCTCGAGCGTGATCGTCGCCTTCGCGGCCGGGCCGCTGCCCGCCGCGGGGCAGTCCGGCCGCGGGGCGGGGGTCGTGGTCGGGAGCGTAGGCGGCGCGGCGATGATGCTCGTCGCCGCCGGCCGCGCGGTCGGCGCGGCGGCGACGGGCGTGGCCGGGGCCGGCGCGCCGCCGCCGCAGGCGGCGAGCGCGAGGGAAAGCGTCAGCCCGGCGACGCGCCTCATGCCGCGGTGACCGCCTTGATCTTGTCGCCGATCGCGATCGCCTGGACGACGTCCATCCCCGCGGTGACCTGGCCGAAGTTCGTGTAGCTCTTGTCCAGGAAGGCGGAAGCCTTCTTCGTCACGAACCACTGGGCGTCGTTGTTGACCGCCTTGTCGGCGCCGCGGGCGATGCCGACCGCGCCGAGGCCGAAGGTGAGGTCGTTGTACTCGCTGGGCATCTTGCCGCCGCCGCGGCCGCTGCCGTCGGGATCGCCTCCCTGGACCACCCAATCCTCCACCCGGTGGAAGGTCTTGCCGGCGTAGAAGCCGGAGCGGACCTTCGTCAGGAAGTTCTCGACGGTCTTGGGCGCGCTCGACGGGAAGAGCGCGATCGTGAACGATCCACCCTTCTGGAGCTCGACGGTCACGCTCGGCTGCTCGGGGCGCTCGTGCACGGGGTCCTCCTCGATCGGGCCGCGTCCGCGTGCCCGTGCTGATGACGATACGGCGGTATCGTCAACGCATGCCCACCTACCAGGCGCCCCGGGGGATGCGCGACCTCGGGCCGGCAGACGCCGCCGCCTTCGACGCGCTCCAGGCGGTCGTGCAGGCGCGCGCCGCGCGGTACGGCTTCGCCCGCATCGTGACGCCCGCGGTCGAGGACCGAGAGGTCTTCCTCCGCACCGCCGGGGAGACGAGCGACACGGCCGGCAAGGAGATGTACGACGTCGCGCTCCACGGCGAGGGCGGTCTGGCGCTCCGACCGGAAGGGACCGCGCCGGTGACGCGCGCCTACCTGCAGGCCGGGCTCCACCGGGCGCCGCAGCCCGTGCGGCTGTTCTACTTCGAGCCGATGTGGCGCGGCCAGCGGCCGCAGGCGCTCCGCTTCCGCCAGTTCTGGCAGTGGGGCCTCGAGTGCTTCGGCGCGGCGGAGCCGGCCGCGGACGTCGAGATCGTCGCCTTCACCGCTCGCTTCTTCGCCGAGGTCGGGCTCACCGACGTCGAGCTGCAGCTCAACACGATCGGCGACGACGCGTGCCGGCCACGGATCAAGGCGGCGCTCGACGAGTACTTCGGGCGGTACCGGAGCGAGCTCGACGCGGACTGCAAGAAGCGCCTCGAGACGAGCGTGCTGCGCGTCTTCGACTGCAAGAACCCTCGCGACCGGGAGATCGCCGCCGGCGCGCCGAAGGCGCGCGATCTGGTCTGCGCGGAGGACCGTGACCACTTCGCCGCGGTCATCGAGGGGCTCGAGCGTCTCGGGATCGCCTACCGGATCGTCGACACGCTCGTGCGCGGCCTCGACTACTACACCCGCACGGTCTGCGAGTTCGTCCTGACCGATCCGGAGTTCACCAAGGCGGGGGACATCGCCGTCGCCGCCGGCGGGCGCTACGACGGCCTGG
>Ga0209726_10009210_pt1 | contig 10354 bp, 7 predicted proteins | sample Subgrocontami54m_FD_187453 | JGI IMG/M metagenome (GOLD analysis project Ga0209726, IMG submission 187453) | Subsurface groundwater microbial communities from S. Glens Falls, New York, USA - GMW46 contaminated, 5.4 m (SPAdes) (version 3) | ecosystem: Environmental > Aquatic > Deep subsurface >... | reverse complement strand
GGCAGCCGGCGCGGCCTCCACTCCCAGGGCTGGGGAAAGCGGCGGCGGAGCCGCTGCGGGTGCGGGGGCTTTTGGCGATTCCGGCCGCCCGGCGAAAAAGCCGTACCCGGCTGCGGCGGTCGCAGACTGCGCGCCTTCAGGAACTGTGTTCTGAGCGATGCCGCCGAGTGTGGCGGTTATGCCCTCGTCCCCGCCGGCTACCCTGCCACCAAATCCACCCCGACTGGCTGGAGTCGCGCTCCCGCGACCATTGACGGTTGCCAAGGCGTCACCCGCAGCCAGCGCTTTGTTCGAAGCAGGCGCGGTCGGTGCCAGTTCGTAGCGCGGCAGCATTGCCGGACGCTGAACCCCTTCGCCTGCCACGCTGTTGAGGTCCGCACCGCTGATAGAAGACTGAGCGGTGGTTGGTGTCGCATGTAGCAGGGCTGCCAAATCAGAGTCCGCTTTTCTGGCTACTTCCCTCTCCATCAACCCACGACCTTTGAGCCGCTCAGCGTCGGGCGGCTGGGCGCCCCGCCCGCGTCCGGTCTCTGCCGGAGGACCCTCCTGCGACCGCGCCACGACTCCTGGCACCGCAAGCGCCGAGCCGTCAGCTACAACGATTGGCTCATCGGGTGAGAGTGCCTTCTGTCCGGCCACGTCTCGGTCGTGAATGCCGCGGCTTGCCGTCCCGCCCTTTGGCAACGCGGTGACCAACTCTTTCATTGCGCGCTCGCCTTCGGCTGCAGGCTGGAGTTTGAATTTGTACGCCCGCCGGTCCGCAGGCCGCCCGTTCATGACGCCTGGCTCACCAAGCTGGTCCACTCTTGACTTGGACTTCGCTGCCTCGAAAAATCCCGGTGCCAGCCCAGCAATTCCCAGCAGCAACACCAGCGCCGCGGCGATGCTCATCGGCACAAGCCACGCAGTCTGCCGCCGGCGCGGGTGATCGAAGTGGATGGGCACCACGATCCGAAGCCGCTCAAGCAATCGGCTGCGCCGATCCTCGGAAAGTTGCCGCGGCACCTGTGCGCCCTCGGCCACCGCGCTGGCAGGCGTCGCTGCCTGTTTCAAGAGCGTGGTCGTGCGGGCGAGTTGATCGTGCAGTTCTCGGAGCGCGGCATCGGCTTGGAGCGCTTGACGGACCTCGGCTTCTTCGGCCGGAGTGAGTTCGCCCAGAAGCAGCGCGGTGATTTGCGCCTCCAGGGCTTCGCGCGGAGTGGGTGTGAGTGGTTCGTTCATGGGCTGATTCCGGTTCGTGCAAGCTCGGCGGCCAGCGATTTCAGAGCGTGATGGAGCAAGTAGCCCACGTTGCTCACCGAAAGGCCCGTCCGGGCGCTGATCTCTTTGTAGGACAACTCTTCGTCAAACTTAAGATGCACCAACCCCCGGCTACGCTCGTCCAGACGATCGACGCATTGCCGCACCTGAGTCCGAAGCTCCCAACGCGCCAGTTCTTGGTCCGGCGGCAGGGCGTCTTCCTGCGGCAGGTCGGCGGCGGGTGGACGTTCCGCCGTGGCGTGTGCCAGCGGCACGATCCGCGCGCCGTCGCGCTGGGCGTTCAACGCGAGGTTGTGCACCGTGCGATACAGCCAGCGGCGCGGCTCGCGCACCGAGTCGCCCTGCGCGTGCAGTCGGAGAAACGCTTCCTGGACGAGATCTTGGGCCATTTCAGTCTGCCGCGTGAACCGAAACGCGTAGCCAAGCAGGGGCCGCTCGAGGACCGCAAACAGGCCCTCGATGGACTCCGCCCCGCCGGCCTCGGCCCTGGCGGCGTCGGCTTCGGCTACCGCCTTGTTCGGTTCCACGGCACTTTCGATTCGTGACATTCCCGCTCGTTGCAGCCTCATCGGCTTGCACCTTCATCCTTCACTATCTCTTGGACACTCACGAGCCTGTTTTCTTAGACGAAAAAGCGAGCCGTTTGCCCCAGGCAGGCCGAGCGGCAGGCTGGTTTGCCGCTTGAACCGCCGCGCCGCGCCAGGTAAACAACGCTCAGGCTGAATCAGCGAGGTTCAACATGGCAGAGCACAAATCTTCATTCGCAGCGTGCGCGGTCTTTGGCTCGCGCATCGGGGCCATGAACGTGAATCTGCGCGGCAGCGTCTTGGAGTGCGCCAGCCCTCTGGCGCTTTGGCCGCCCATGATGATGACGCGTGGGGCGAGGTTTCGCCCGTCGATCAGCTCACGCCCGTGGTCAAAGCGCCAGAGAGCTGGCGCACTCCAAAAGCTGGCGGACTGTCGCAGGTTGATGGGTAGCCCGGCCGCCAGTTCCAGGAGAATCTCGACCATGAAGCCGCCATTGGTCGCGACGCGTTCCACTACGTCCCATCCTGTTCTTCGCCCGGCGAATGTTAAGACGCGGTGGAACGCGTCCCTACCAGGTTCATGGAGCATAGCGATCGCCATTGCACTGCTTTCGCTTTCCTGCTCTCGCTGCTCTCGTGGCGCGGACAGTCGGCCGGAGCAAGCTCAGCCGGGCTGGGTGCAGCCCATGAAGCAGGTCCACGCACGGTTTACCGGCCGGCGCGGCACGTTCGCGCACTTCGGCGACTCGATCACGGTCACGCGGGCCTTTTGGTCGCCGCTGGCGCACACGCGCAAGAACGTGCCGCCCGACCTGGAGCAGGCCTTCGCGACGGTGAAATCTCACATGCTCGCTGAGTGCTGGGATTGGAAAGGCCCGGAGTTCGGCAGCCAGGGCAGCATGACCATTCGCTGGGCCGCCGAGAACGTGGACGGGTGGCTCAAGCGGCTGAATCCCGAAGTCGCCTTGGTGATGTTCGGCAGCAACGATCTCGGCACGTTGACGCTCCAAGAGTATGAGACGAAGACGCGGGAAGTGGTCCAGCGATGTCTGGCGAACGGCACCGTGGTGATCCTCAGTACGCCGCCGCCGCTGCACGGCTCGGTCGAGAAGGCCGCGCAGTTCGCCGAGGCGGTCCGGAGAGTCGCGCGCGACTTGCAGGTGCCGCTCACCGACTTTCACGCCGAAATCCTGGCGCGGCGGCCTGACGATTGGGACGGCGCGCTGGACAAGTTCACTGAGTATCAGGGCTACGACGTGCCGACGCTCATCGCGCGCGACGGCGTGCATCCATCCAATCCGAAGCAATACCAAGGCGACTACTCGGCGGAGGCGCTCCGCTGCAATGGCTACTCGCTCCGCAACTACGTCACCGCCGTCTGCTACGCCGAAGTCATCCGCGAAGTCTTGATGGCGAGATAGAGTTGATCCCGTGGGTGATGGAAGCCCACCAGAACACAGAGTGGTTGCACCGAGCCGGCTCATTCTTCGGAACGTCGGAGGCGTCCCTTCCGTCCTCTCCCGTCCCTCGGCCGCGGCTTTCTCGGCGGCCCCTCGCAGACGCCGCGCCCCAGCCGGACGAAATCCACCAGAGCGCCGGAGACCTTCCAGATGTGGGCTTCGCAAAACTTGATCTTTATCAAAGTGCGTCCCCCGCTTCGGCGCATCATAGACGGCGATGAACCACGCAAACTCAATGGGCACACAGAGCGTCAGGCAGTTTTACGGCGACGACCATAAGCGGCTGGACGATTTGTTCCATCAGTTCCAGGCGGCGAAGCAGCGTAGTTTCGCCGAGGCGCGGCGTCTGTTCAGCGAATTCCAAGCCGGTCTCGAGCAGCACCTCGTCTGGGAAGAGGAGATTTTGTTTCCGCTCTTCGATAAGAAGTTCGGCCACTTGGCGGGCAGCCCGACCGAGATCATGCGCTGGGAGCACTGGCAAATCCGGCAGTGCCTGCGGGCCATTGCCCGGAAGTTGGCGGAAGGCGAGCTGGCGACCGAGGCCGAGGAGATGTCGCTGCACGCCGTTCTCGCTCCGCACAGCCAGAAAGAGGAAACGCTGCTTTATCCCGTCATGGACGAAATCATCACTGCGCACGAGCGCGGGGGCATTTTCGCCGCGATGGGAAAGGCCCCCTTCGTCGGCGCCGTCCACCAGACGGAAGTGCGCGCGACGTGAAAAAGCCGGCGATCCGCCCGTGAAGCTGTTCGCATCAAGTTTACGATCTGGAAAACAAGGCACGCCGATGCCAACCGTCTGTGTCATCCAACACGCCGTGTGCGAGACGCCGGGTCTGATCGCCGACGTGCTGCAACAGGAGGGCGTCGCGCGCGAACTCGTGCGGCCCTATCGCGGCGATCCCGTCCCGGACCGCATCGGACGCTACGCCTGCCTGGTGGTCCTGGGCGGGCCGATGGGCGTCTATGAGCAGGACCGCTATCCCTTCCTGGCGCAGGAACTCAGGCTGATCGAAAGCGCGGTCAAAGCGCAGCGGCCGGTCCTGGGCGTCTGCCTCGGCAGCCAACTCCTGGCCGCGGCACTCGGCGCGCCGGTGACCAGGGGATTCCAGAAAGAGATCGGCTGGCATCCCGTGACGCTGAGCAAGGCCGCGGCGGACGATGCGCTCCTGCACGGCGCGCCGGCCTCGTTCACTCCGCTGCACTGGCACGGCGATGTGTTCGAGTTGCCGCGCGGTGCGGTGTCGCTCGGATGGTCGAAGCTCACCGAGTGTCAGGCCTTTCGCTATGGACCATCGGCCTACGGCTTCCTCTTCCACCTGGAAGCGACGGCGGAAACCGTGCGGCGCATGGCCAAGAAGTTCCGCCACGAACTCGGCGAGGTCGGCGTGTGCGAACGCGAGTTGCTCGAACCGATCAAGGAGCACTTGCCGGCGCTGCAACCCGTCGGCACGCGCGTCTTCGAACGCTGGTCCCGGCTCGTCACACAGGAATCTCCGCTCGCGCCCAACGCCGCGAAACTCCGGCTCAAGCGCGTGTACGACCCGCCTGCGCTCGACGACGGCGCGCGCTTCCTGGTGGACCGTCTCTGGCCGCGCGGCCAGAGGAAGGAAACGCTGCAGCTCGACGGATGGCTGAAGGACGTCGCCCCGAGCCACGCGCTATGCGGTTGGTTTGATCACGATCCCGCGAAATGGCTGGAATTTCGCCGCCGTTACTTTGCCGAGCTTGCGGCGCGGGCGGAGACGCTGTCCCCGATCCTCCAAGCTGCCCAACACGGGAACGTCGCCCTCTTGTTCAGCGCCCGCGATGCCGAGCACAACAACGCGGTGGCCCTGGCGGATTACTTGCAGTCTCAACTCGGGCGTGAGAGCTTCGGCGAGCGCCGCGGCGACAGAAGCCGCCGGCGCTCCTGAGCCATGAACGACCGCCCGAAGTTTCTCAAAATCATCGCCTGCGAGATCGCCTTCCGCGAGATTTGCCACGTCGCGGCCCACTCGCGGAACCTCGTCGATTTCGATTTCCTCACGCAAGGTCTGCACGACACCCCCTGCGCCGGCTGCGTGCAGATCCAGCAACGCATCGACGCCGTGCCCGCCGGCAAGTACGACGCCATCCTCCTCGGCTACGCGCTGTGTGGAAATATCATCAAAGGACTCACCGCGCGCCACACGCCGCTCGTCATTCCACGCGGTCACGATTGCATCACGTTTTTCCTCGGCTCCAAAGAGCGCTACCAGCAGCTCTCCGAGGCGCGCACGGGCACCTACTACTACACGTCCGGCTGGCTGGAGTGTTTGCAGCGCCGCGGCGAGAAAGCCACGCCCAGCAACGCGATGTTTCTCCCGACGCGCGCCGGGGCGGGTGGCAGCTCGACTTCCACCTACGAGCACTGGGTGCAGAAATACGGCGAGGAACGGGCGCGCTACCTCCTCGAAGTGATGGACCAGTGGACGCAGCATTACTCCCACGGTGTCCTGATCGAATTCGATTTCACGCGGCCGTTGCGTCTCGACCAGCGCGTCCAGGACCTCTGCGCGAAGCGCGGCTGGCAATTCGAGGAAATCCCTGGCGACCTCAGCCTGTTCCAGCGCTGGGTCGATGGCGACTGGGACGCGAAGGACTTCCTCGTCGTGCAGCCGGGTGAGAAGGTCGCGCCGACTCATGACGACCGAATCGTCGAGGCGAGCAAGGAGGAGGATTTCAAATCTCAAATCTGAAGCATCGGCCGATGATCACTGAAGCGTCCGCCCCCGTGACTCCGCTCTCTTTCGGGCCGCCAGAAGCTCAGCCCGCCTCGCGCCGAAGCTCGGGGTTGTGGAGAGCGAGCGCCGCGGGCGGCGCGCTGCCGGGCCGTAGCGCAGACATCCTGTCTATAAGTATCCGCCGAAATCGTCGCGCGCCGCGCGAATTTTCCGGAGCGCCTGTAGCGCAGATTTCCAATCTGCTGTATCGCAGGGCTTCCAGCCTGCGGGCCGCGGACAGGTCGAGCGTTTCGGACTGTTCGTGGCGCCAGCCGATTGGAAATCGGCGATACAGCAGGTTGGAAACCCGCGCTACGAGACCGAGGTTCATGGGTAGCGTTTGCCTCCATTGAACAGAGACGGCTAATCCGCTATGAAACGCCGCACGCTCATCAGCGCCTCCCTCGCGATTTTGCTCACTTTCACTGCCGGCGCCGCCGAACCGCGTGACCAGTTCGGCGGCTGGGGCACGGTCCACGGCAAGGCCACCGGCTTCTTCCACCCCGAGCACCTCGACGGTCGCTGGTGGCTCATCACGCCGGAGGGCAACGCCTTTTTTTCCAAGGGCGTCAATCACGTCCAGTTCAATGGCGACAACTCGCCCAAGCTCGGCCACTCGCCGTATCGCCGCGCGGTCGAGGCGAAACACGGCTCGGCCGCGAAGTGGGCGGAGGCCACCGCCACGCGCCTCCGCGAGTGGGGCCTCAACACCGTCGGCGCGTGGTCGAGCACGGAGATGTTCGCGCAACGCGTGCCCTACACGGTCATCCTCAACCTGGCCGCCAACGCCGGCGCGAACTGGGAGCGCGGCGAGGTCGCCGATGTGTTCGCGCCGAAGTTCGCGCAGGCGGTGCGCGAGCAGGCGCAGAAGCAATGCGCGCCCCGCGCCAAGGACCCCTTCCTCCTCGGCTACTTCACCGACAACGAACTGCGCTGGGCCGCCGACTGGCGCTCCAAGAAATCACTCCTCGAAGATTTCCTGGGCCGTGCTGCCGATTCTCCGGGCAAGCAAATCGCCGTGAAGCTGCTTCGCGCGCGACACGCCACAGCCGAGGCCTTCAACCAAGCCTGGGGCACGGAACTGAAGTCCCTCGACGAGCTCGCGCAACTCACGTCGCTGCCGATGACGAACGAGGTCGCCAAGGCCGCCCAGCGCGAGTTCCTCCGTGAGTATGCCCGCGCCTATTTCAAGACGTGCCATGACGCCATCCGCGCCGCCGACCCGAGTCACCTCAACCTCGGCTGCCGTTTCGCCGGCTACGCGCCGCAAGAAGTCGTCGAGTCGATGGCTGAGTTCCTCGATGTCGTGTCCTTCAACAACTACGGCTTCACCGCGCCCGCCGACCAGTTGAAGAAACTGCACGCCGCGACCGGCAAACCGATCATGCTCACCGAATTCTCGTTCAAGGCGCGCGACTCCGGCCTGCCGAACACGCGCGGCGCCGGCCAGCCCGTCGCCACGCAGCAGGACCGCGCCGACCACTTCGACCGCTACGTGACTGGCCTGGCGGAATTGCCGTTCGTGGTCGGCTACCATTGGTTCCAGTATTCCGACCAGCCCGCCGAAGGCCGCTTCGACGGCGAGAATAGCAACTACGGTCTCGTCAACGGCAGCGACGAACCGTGGACTGTGCTGACCGCGCGCATGAAAGAAGTAAACGCGCGCATCGAAGAGACCCACGGGCAGACGGGCCAGCGGTGATCCGCTCGTAGCAGCCGACGTAAGGAGGCTCTGCCTTGATTTACGATTTACGATTTACGATTGACGAGTCACCGGCTGAAGGGCGGCGCGGTCCGCGGTCCGGAAGCTCAGGTTCGTTGCCGCGTGGCCTCGGCCGGATAACCAGTGGGATTCTGCTCACATCGGTTGCACCGCTCGTGCTCGCGCTCGCCTGTCTTGCCGCGGAACAACCACTCGTCGAATGGACCTTCGACCGCGACGGCGATCTGCAAGATTGGCAGCCGAACGCAGACTTTGCCGACGTGAAGGTTTCCGACGGCGCGCTGACGTGTCGCAGCGTCGGCAGCGATCCCATCCTGGAGTTGCGCCCGTTGCTCGACGTGCCCGCGTCACCGTGGCAGGTGCTCGAAGTCCGCTTGAGAGCCGATCGCGACGGCACCGCTGAGTGGTTTTGGAGCAACACCACGCAGACACGCTACGGCGGCTTCGCGCAGGAGAAGAGCACGCGTTTCCAAGTCATCGGCGATGGCCAATGGCGCACTTACCGCGTCTTTCCGTTCTGGCAACCGGAGAAGAAAATCATCCGGCTGCGGCTTGACTTGTATGACGCGGCAGCTTTCGCCGTGGACTTCCTCCGCATTGCGGAGCTGGCCATGCCGCAGACGGCCGCGCCGGCGGATTTCGATTTCACCCAACGCGCGCTCGGCTGGCAACCCGTCCACGGCGCAACGCTCGCAACGGCGACTGATGGACTCACGATTTTGTCTCCGACTAAAGACGGCTGCGCGCTCGCTCCCCTGCTGCGCATCGACGCTGAGCAGCGCAGCTTTATCGCCCTGCGGCTGGCGGTGGACCGCGGACGCCACGCCACGCTCCTCTTCGCGACCGAGCAGGCCTCCGGGCTACAGACATTCAGTTTTCCCATCGAAGCCGACGGTCACGAGCACACCTACAACCTCGACCTGCTCGCCGCCAGCGGTTGGCGCGGGCAGGTCATCGCGCTCGGCCTGCGGTCCAGCGATGCGGAAAGCGTGCACGCCCGCTTGCGCTGGCTCAAGGTTACCGACGCACCGCAAGGCCCGGCGCAGTTGAAGATCGTCTCGTTCGCGCTCGAAGACGCCGTGCCACGCGCCGGCAGGCCAGCCACGCTGTCAGCCATCCTTTCCAACACGGGCGGCGAAACCGCAACCAACGTCCGAGCCCGGCTCCGCCTGCCTGCCGGCGTGGAGGTCCTGAACGCGCCGCCAAACGCTGCCACGCTCGGCTTCGACGAAGAGGCGACGTTCTCCTGGAGAATTCAGAGTTCCACTCCGCTCACCGGCGCAGCCGAGGTGGTCCTCGCGTGCGACGACGCCCCCACTCACGCAGCACGCAGCACGCGGCTCGAAACAACGACAGCTCGGGCCTCGCTCGTCTTCACGCCCCGACCGCGCGTCTCCTCCAGCGGCTACGTCCCGGCACCCAAGCCCGTGCGCGGCCCCATCGAGGTCGGCGTCTATTACTTCCCCGGTTGGAAGAGCGCCAGCCAGTGGCATCCGATCCAGCGTTTCCCGGAGCGCAAGCCCGTGCTCGGCTGGTATCGCGAGGGCGACCCGGAGGTGGCCGACTGGCACATCAAGTGGGCCATCGAGCACGGCATCACGTTCTTCGCCTACGACTGGTATTGGTCGCAAGGCGCGCGGCAACTGGAGCACGCGCTGCACGACGGCTACTTCAACGCGCGCTACCGGCACCTGCTGAAGTTCTGTCTGCTCTGGGCCAACCACAACCCGCCGCGCACGTCCTCGCCCGACGACTGCCTCGCCGTCACGCGCTACTGGATCGAGAACTACTTCCGCCGCCCGGAGCACCTGACCATCGCCGGCAAGCCCGCCGTGATCATTTTCAGCCCGCACCGGCTCACCGAGGACCTCGGCAGCGCCGACGTGAAAAAGGCCTTCGACGCCATGCGCGCCGAATGTCAGCGCGCCGGCTTGAAGGGACTGTATCTCCTCGCGTGCGTCGGCGATGCCGGCCAAGCGCGCCAAGCGGCGACCGAAGGTTACGATGCCGTCACCGCTTACAACTGGCCCGGCCTCGGCATGAGCGGCGGCGGCAACTACGCGCCCTTCGCGACGCTCCTCGAAGGCTACCGCCGCAACTGGGAGCACATCCTCGCCCAGGCGCCCATTCCCCTTCTCCTGCCCGTGAATGGCGGCTGGGACAGCCGCCCCTGGCACGGCGACAACAACCTTGTCCGCTTCGGCCGCACGCCGGAGTTGTTCAAGCGGCATCTGCTGGACGCGAAGCAACTGCTGGGGACCTCGACTCTTAAATCTCCAATCTCCAATCTGGCGCTGATCGAAGCGTGGAACGAATGGGGCGAAGGCTCCTACATCGAACCGCATCGTGAGTTCGGCTTCGGCTACCTCGACGCCATCCGCGAAGTGTTCACCGACGCGCCGAAAGAGCACACGGACCTCTCACCCAGCGATGTTGGTCTCGCCCCGTACGACGTGCCGCCGCAAGAGTTGTCTCGGACAGGCTGGGAGTTCGATCGCGGCGACGACGGCTGGAGCAACGTGATGGACCTGACCGACCTTGCGGTCCACGACGGAAAGCTGAGCGCGCGCTCGACCGGCCACGACTCGGCGTTCTTTGGCCCGCCGCTCCAGGCGCGTGCCAGTGAGTTTCCGGCGGGGGGCG
>Ga0209726_10009205_pt1 | contig 10356 bp, 10 predicted proteins | sample Subgrocontami54m_FD_187453 | JGI IMG/M metagenome (GOLD analysis project Ga0209726, IMG submission 187453) | Subsurface groundwater microbial communities from S. Glens Falls, New York, USA - GMW46 contaminated, 5.4 m (SPAdes) (version 3) | ecosystem: Environmental > Aquatic > Deep subsurface >... | reverse complement strand
TGCTATCACTGAGAGCGAGCCGAACCGGACCATAAAGTCTCCGTCTACGCTCGATCATCGTTACATTAAAGAAGATGTCGGTTGCGGGCTGGTGCCGATGGCGGAGATCGGCAGATTGATGGGCGTAAAAACACCCGTGATTGACGCGCTGATTACTCTAGCCTCTGTGACGACGGGGACCGACTACCGAAGCGAGGGACTGACACTGGAAAAGATGGGGCTGGCCGGAGTGCAGCCGGACGACCTGGCAAACATTCTGCGAAACGGTTTCTGAGAGGCGGCCATGATGCGCGTAGGACTTTGCTTCGACGGATTTTATTCGATCCAGGAGATGATCGAGCTTGCCCGCCTGGCCGATGACACGGGCATGGAATCGATCTGGATGTCCGATCATTTGTGTTTTCGAGATTCCCTGACGACCTCCATGGCGCTACTCGCTTCGACGAAAACAATTACAGTCGCTCCCGCGCCGATGAGCCCTTACTCGCGCCACCCGATTATTTCCGCGATGTCCATCGCCACTATGGAGGAGTTCGCGCCGGGCCGCGTCATCGCCAGTCCGGGAACGGGGAACGCGGCGGCGCTGAAAGAGGCGGGAATGGAATCGCCCCGGCCCCTCAAGACAATGCGCGAATACGTCGAGATCCTGCGCCGATTCTTGCGCGGCGAGACCGTCAACTTCCAGGGCGAGATGTTCAAGATCAACGGCGCCAAGATGGGCTTTGTCCCCTCGACACCGATCAAAATGTACCTCACGGCGGTGCGCCCGCGCATGCTGCAACTCGGCGGCGAGATCGGCGACGGCGTACTGCTGTCCGCCGGCTGCGCTCCTGGCTACATTGAAAAGTGCGTGGCTGAGATCGGGAAGGGCGCCGCCAAAGCGGGCAAGTCCTTGAACGACCGCGACGTGGCCGGGTTTGTCACGGCCTCGGTTTCAGATGATCCCCGCGAGGCCGTCGAAGCCAACAAAATGTTTCTCGCTTACATCTTCCGCAACACCCATCACGCGGAGAACATTCGCCTGGGCGGGGGACGGGTGGATCAGGAAGGATTGGCTGCGGCTGTCGGTAAGCGCGATTGGGAGGCGGCGAAGAAGTTCATCAGCGACGAGGTGGTTTACGCTCACTCGGTTGCCGGCACGCCGGCGCAGTGCCGGACGCAGCTCGAAGCTTTCACCAAGGGCGGGCTCGATCTGCCGATTGTTTTGCCCATGGGTACCCAGGAAGCCCGGAAAAGTGTGATCCGGATGGTCCGGCAGGTGATAAGTTGAGAGCCACAGGTCATGGCTCGGACATGGAATTAACGGAATGTACGTCTAAAACTGTTAGGAGGTGAAAGTCATGGTCATCAAGAGAACTGCCGCGCTGCGCCGATGGTTCGCATCGTTTTGCGCGGCGATCGTCGTCGTCAGCGCCGCGACGCTCGCATTCGGACAGCAGATTAATCTCGACGCGGCCAAGAAAGAAGGCAAGGTCGTCATTTACGGCACCGTCGTGCCGCAGGTGATGACGCTGATCGAAAAGGGATTCGAGGCGAAGCACGGCATCAAGACCGAGTACTGGCGCGCCGACGCCACCAAGGTTATCGACCGTGTATTGACCGAGTGGCGTGCCGGTAAGCCGGGCTTCGACCTAGTCATCGGCGCGCGGGGGCCGCTTGCCCTGGCGAAGCAGGATAACGTCTATGCGAAGTTCGCTCCCGGCAGCTCGGCCGACTTTCCGGCGAAATTCAAAGATAAGGACGGCCAGCTCACTGCATGGCGCACCACACCGGTCGGCGTTCTATATAACACCGAGCTGGTGAAGGCCGCCGATATACCGAAGAGCCTCGACGATCTTCTCGATCCCAAGTGGTTTGGCAAAATCAGCATGCCTGACCCATCGCGCCACGCCAGCACTGCGCAGTATCTTTGGAACCTGGAGCAGGTGAAGGGCGCGAAGTGGATGGATTTTGTCAGGGCGCTGGCGAAGCAGAAGCCGCTCCTTTTGGAATCCTATTCGACCGTCCCGAACACGATCGTGCGCGGCGAAAGCCTTTTGGGAATTTCCTATGTCCAGTATGCGGGACAAACCAAGGGACCCATAAGCTTTGCGCCGATCAATCAATACTTCGCCGATCCGAGCGACGTCGGGCTTAGCGCCAAGGCGGCCAATCCGAACGCGGCGAAGGTGTTCATCGACTATCTATGTTCTGCCGAAGGACAAAAAAAGGTCGCCGAGACGGGTGAATTTGTCATGGCGCCCGGTGTTTATCCGTCGATCAAAGGCGCCGATAAGATTATGTCCAGCTTGCTCCTGATGAATGAGGCCAGCGCGGAGCAGTTGGCCAAGCTCCAGAGCGAGTTCAGGCAGCTTTTCCTGGCGAAGTGATAGGGAGGGAGACAATGACGCTGGGCTTGACTTAATGCGCTGGGTTTATAATCCTTATACTGGGTCAAATTCCCAAGGAGGTTGTCGTGAAGCAGATTAGCGATTGTTGGATGCGGTTTTGGGGCGCGGTCGCGGTTGTGACTTGCATGGCGTCGAGCGATGCCTTTGCCCAACAGGCGAACGTCGATGCGGCCAAGAAAGAAGGCAAGGTCGTTGTTTATGGCTCTGTGGTCCCGCAAGCGATGGATGGGCTTCATCAAGCCTTTAAGAAGAAATACGGCATCGATGTCGAGTACTGGCGCGGCTCATCGACGCAGGTGTCAGAGCGGGCGTTGACCGAATGGCGCGCGGGCAAGCCGGCCTTCGACGTTGTCGAGGGCAATCGCGGCGTGCAATTGATTATGAAAGGCGACGGCCTCTTCGCAAAGTACGTTCCGCCGGCGTCGGAGAAATTTCCGGCGCAATTCAAAGAGAAGGACGGGCTCATTACCCCATGGCGGGTTCTGCCGATCAGTATTCTGTATAACACGGAGCTCGTCAAGCCAGGGGACCTGCCGAAAACCCTCGACGATCTGTTAAATCCCAAATGGACCGGCAGGATCAGCGTCCCCGACCCGACGCGTCACACGACCACCGCGCAGTTTTTCTGGAATCTTGAGAAATTCAAAGGCGATAAGTGGCTCGACTACGTCAAGGCCCTGGCAAAACAAAAACCGATCTTGGTGGAATCCCTGGCGCCGGTAACGACGACTATCATAAAAGGCGAAGCGCTGGTCGGCATTACCTATATCAAGTACGTCAAGCAATATAAGGGTCCGGTGGGCTATGTTCCGATGGATAAATATCTCACCGATCCCAACTACTTAAGCCTCAGCGCCAAAACGACGCGTCCCAACGCGGCGAAACTCTACATCGACTTCGCTTGCACGCCCGAAGGGCAGAAGGAAATCGCCGAGGACGGCGAGTTTGTCCTGGCTCCTGGAGTCTATCCACCCATAAAAGACGCCGAGAAAGTCGCGCCGCGGATGGTCTTCATGGATAATCCGTCGGAGGATGAGTTTAAGAAACTCATGGGCACGACGTTCAGAGAAATCTTCTTCGCCAAATGAAGCTCAACGGGCTTACGCCCGTGGCACCTTTACTTTCTTCTGCGGAATCCGCCGAAGCACTCACCCTCCTTCGCTCTTCGAGCTATGGAGGGTCCGTCCAACGCATTGTACCCCGGGCTGACGCCCGGTGTCTTCTGCGTAGGCGGATAAGAGCGTTGCAACGACGCCTGGTTCATGACAGAAAAAGGGGGCTGGCCGATTAGCGGCCGGCCCTCGTTGTTTTTAAGCGATTGATTGATGGGATGAAGATGAACGGCTCGATCCAATTGAGCAGGATCTGGGGATGGCCCGTCCGCATGGCGCAACGCGATCCCCAACTCGCGGTGGTCTGGCTGGTCGGGATCGTCGTCGCCTTTCTGAGCCTCTCTCCGACGTTGATGCTTTTCTACGGCAGCGTGCTCAGCAAGCCGCTGGGAGTCCCGGGGGACTTTACCTTGGGCCATTATATCCACGCTTACACCGACCCGCTGACTTACCAGCTACTTTTTAATTCATTCGTCTTTGCCACCGGCTCTTCGGTTTTGTCGACTTTTTTCGCGGCGACGCTCGCCTGGATCGCGATTCGGACGAACGCGCCGTGGAGAAGGTTCTTCGAGCTGACGGCGATTATTCCCAATATTTTTCCGCCGGTCATGCTGGCGGTCTCCTGGACCGTGTTGCTCAGTCCGCGCACCGGGCTGATCAATCGCGCCTTGATGGAGATATTTAATCTGGCCGAGGCGCCGTTCAATCTTTACTCGCTCTCGGGAATGATCTTCGTCGAAGCGCTGATCACGACGCCGCTGGGGTTTTTGATCATATCGGCGGCGCTCTACTCCATGGACCCGTCCCTGGAGGAATCGGCCCGGGTGGCCGGTTCGAGCAATTTCCAAATCGCCCGCCGCATCACCTTCCCGATCGTGCGCCCGGCGCTGTTGGCGGCGGGGATGCTCAATTTCGTGCGCGCCATCGAGAGCTTCGATACTCCGGCGATCATCGCGCTGCCCGCCCGCATCGAAGTCTTCACGACGAAAATCTATCGCGAAGCGGTGGGAGCGTTTCCGCCCAACCAAAATCTCGCGGCGACCTACGGCGTCGGCCTGCTTCTGATCACCATGGTGTTCGTCTATTTTTACCGTCGCCTCACCACCCGCTCGGAACGCTACGTCACAGTCACGGGACGGGGTTACCGGCCGACCATCATCGACCTCGGCAAATGGCGCTATCCAGCCGCCGGGATCGCCGGTTTGATTCTGACGCTGATCGTCGTGCTGCCCTTTCTCGTTCTCATCTTCGTTTCTTTTATCAACTATGTGCATGTGCCGGGAAGCAAGACCTGGGAGTTGTTGACCCTCGACAATTACCGATCGAATCTCTCCGATGCGCGCACTTACCGGGCGTTAAAGAACAGCTTGCTTCTCGCCATCGGCGGCGCGACTCTTTGCATGCTGCTGGCGGCCTTGACCGCTTGGGTTACGACCAAGACCAAAGTGGCGGGCCGGGGATTGATTGAAGGGCTTACTTTTATTCCCTGGGCTTTCCCCGGCACGGCTCTAGCCATCGGCCTTCTTTGGACCTACGTTTACGTTCCGCTGCCGATCTACGGGACCTTGTGGATCTTGCTGATCGGTTATATCACCCGTTTCCTGCCTTACGGTCTTCGAACGATGACGAGCACCATCGTTCAGTTGCACGATGACTTGCCCCAGGCCTCGCTCGTGTGCGGCGCGGGATTCTTCACTACGTTTCGGCGCATCCTCTTGCCGCTGCTTCGCCCCGGCTTTATCGCCGGTTGGATTATTTTGTCGACGATTTACCTGCGCGAATTCAGCTTGTCGGTTTTCCTCTACTCTCCCGGTTCGGAACCCTTGGGCCCGCTGCTCTATCACTTTTACGTCGACGGCAATTTAGGCCCGATGTGCTCGCTGGCGCTGATCGTCAGCGTGGTTTGCGTGGCGATGATCCTGATCGCGCGCAAGATCGGCCAAGTCGACGGCCAGTTGGAAGGGCATTAAGAGGCAATAGGAAGCCTGCTGATCTGCCGGTTGAACAGCCGATGAGGTTCGAGCTGGAGGTGAATCTCAAATCGGCGAAACAGATCGGCGTGACCATCGACCCGAATCTGTTGGCGCGGGCAACCAAGATCATAAGATAGGGCAAAGAAAATTAAAAAGCAAAAAATTACAGAGACAAAAATGGCTATTGATCCTACTTTCGGTTCGGTGAGGTGAAAAGTAGGATATTCCCCGCACCATGCTGGCGGAATTTGGCCGCCGAGCGATTAAAATTCCTGGAAGCGAAAGCTAATGAATCGGCGGATTAGTTTAAAATCCTCGAGGTTCAGTGTCACGACCGTTGCCCCATTATCACGGCATGATAAGGCGATGAGCGTGTCGTTGATCAAGGCGATTTTCTTGCTTTTCAGGTTAGGCAAGCGCAGAGATGTCTTGACGACAATCAGTCCGGCATCTTTCCAGTTTTGGTAGGTTGGATTGACGATTCTCCGGACCCGTTCGAAGGGCAACAAAAACTTTTGTACCCGTCTCACAGCAAGTTCATCCGTGCAGCCCACGAGAAGCTCCTGGGCCACCACACTTGAAAAATAGGTTAACGGAAGAAACCGAGAATACTGGTCCGCGTGCCTAAGGGCAAAAGCGCGGTCCTGAAGACAGTGAATATAAATGTTGGTATCAAAAATGTATTTAGCGGGCATAGAGGTCTTCGACGCCGCCCGCTCCCGCGTTTTCGATCCACGCTTTGGCCGCTTCTTGCTGGAAAAGGACCAAATCGACGGCCTTATGGACTGCTTCCGTCTCACTGCCGGTTTTGAACAGACGCCTTAGTTTTTTGACCTTGGTCTCATCCAATGAATAGTTTTTGCGCTTGAAGCTTTTCATGGAAATTCCCTCCTGTCTAGAGAAAGGATATTTGATCGATCACCCGTAGTCAATTAGTAACTGCGGCGAGCGAAAATGCTCTCTTTTATCAGATTGACACTACTATTGATCGTTAGATAGTCTCAAGAAAAAGATGAAGCTCGAACGGACAAAGGCTGTGTGGAGCAATTTAGGCGTTTCCAAGACCGTTCAATCGGCTGTTTTACGCGCACCGATCCCTGATGGAGGAGGAAAGATGAACAGAAGAACCGCCATCCGGCGACTGGCAACTTTTTTTCTGACTACTGCTTCTCTAGCCGAGGCACAGCAACCAAAGAAAATCTCGCGGATAGGTTATCTATCGTCGTCCGATCCAGCTAGTGAATCCACACGTGCCGAGGGAATTCGGCTGGCGCTGCGCGAGCGTGGCTACATAGAAGGACAGAACATCGCCATCGAGTACCGATATTCGGAGGGGAAGCGTGATCGGGTCCCTGAGCTTGCGGCCGAGCTGGTGCGTCTCAAGGTCGATATCATCCTGGTGGCAGGAGGCGAGGCGTGGATCCAAGCGGTCAAAAATGCGACCAAAACAATACCCATCGTCATGACGGGCATCGGGTCCGATCCTGTCGAGGAATGCCTAGTCGACAGCCTTGCCCGTCCCGGCGGTAATGTCACCGGCCTTACACTCCTTTCCAGAGAACTAGGCGGGAAGCGGCTGGAGCTGTTCAAAGAAGCCGTTCCCAAAGTTGCCCGTGTCGCGGTTCTCTACGATCCAGCCAATTCCAGCAGTGTACGCGAGGTGAAAGAGGAACTCCCGATTGCCGCGCGAGCGCTGAAGTTGACTCTTCAGCCTTGGGAGGTAAGAGATGCGGACGGTTTCGAGAAGGTATTCACTAAGCTAAACAAGCAGCGCCCGGGCGGACTCTATGTGGCCGGCGGCGGCTCGCTAATTAGGCCTAACCAAAAACGGATTGTGGCCCTCGCGTCAAAGAGCCGGTTACCGTCGATGTACGTCAACAGTACATTTGTGGAGGCCGGCGGGCTCATGTCCTACGGGGCGGATCAAGCGGAGGCCTACCGGCGCGTCGCATATTTCGTGGACAGGATTCTGAAAGGCACCCCACCCAGCGAACTTCCGGTGGAGCAGCCGATGAGGTTCGAGTTGGTGGTTAATCTCAAGACGGCGAAGCAGATCGGCGTGACCATCGACCCGAATCTGCTGGCGCGGGCGACCAGGCTGATCAAGTAACAGTGCTGAGGGCTGAGTTGAAGATCCGGAAATACTCAGTACCCACTCATCGCTCAGCACCCGGTTAGTGATTAGTTGGCCGCATGGAAATGGGAGCGAAAACGATGAGCGGAAGTGTTCTTTGGAATGTGTTATAAAGTCACTGTATGAACCATCCGGCCGGACGCAAGGAGATCGCGAGCCGCATCATTCGAGCCGGAGACCCGGTTCCCGATGAGCAATATTGGGACAACGCTACGCCCGAAGAGCGGATGAACGCTGTTTGGGAATTGACCCTGCTCTGCCTAGCTTGGCAACCGAACCCAGCCGATGAACCAAGACTTCAGAGATCTATTAGCAGAATTCAACGCCCGACAAGTTGAATTTCTCTTGGTCGGCGCCCACGCCTTGGCAGCGCACGGCCATGTCCGCGCAACCCAAGATATCGACGTTTGGGTGCGTCCCTCCCCAGAAAACGCGCAGCGAGTCATCGAAGCGCTGCGCGCCTTCGGCGCCCCGTTGCATGACCTGACGGAGAAAGACCTTTCGACACCCGGCGTCATTTTCCAGATCGGGGTGGAACCCATACGCATCGATGTCCTGACCGCAATCGACGGTGTCCAGTTCGACGAAGCTTGGGCTGACCGGATGATTTCGAAATTCGCCGATCAACCGGTCGCCGTGCTCTCCAGAGAACACTTGATTAAGAACAAACTCGCCGCCGCCAGGACGCAAGACCTGGCAGACGTCGAAGCGTTGAAAAGCAAAGACCGAAGGCAAGCTAAATCCTAGCCAAACATATTTGAAAGTTTGCCATGAAGGAAGATCGGATAAGACTGTGTCTCGCGCAAAGAACGCAAAGCATGTCCTGAGCAACGTCGAAGGGGACGCCAAGGTGACGGGCCGAGGCTCGTCATCCCGAGCGATTGCGAGGGATCTAAGAAAGATTTCTCCCGGAGTCTACCCTGAGCTTGCCGAAGGGGTCGAAATGACAAGGGGTTCTTTCTTTGCGAGCTTGGCGTCTTGGCGCGATAAGTTTTCTTGACCTCGTTCCGTGAAACAATAATGGGCGGCGAATGGCTTGAGGTGAGGGGCGTATGGAATCTCAGATAGCGAAGAAGTTGATCGAGAAGGGGCTCGTATACGACGAGGTCAAGCGGCTCGCCGTCAAGTTCGTGCAGCATGCAAGCCCGCAGACGGAGCTGCTTGAGTCGGAGCCGCAAGTGCTGGCGCTGATCCGCGACGTCATTAAACCGGAATTGGAACAGTCGGGGTTGCACCCGGCGATCGACAAGATGGGCAATCTCATCTTGCACCTGAGGGGCCGGGGAGGAACCGGCCGGCTCATGCTGGTCGGTTACGCGATGTGCGCGGCGCCGAGCACGATGCAGAATCCCTATTCCGGCGCGATCGTCGACGGCGCTCCGTATAAGCTCAACGGCGAATGCGTGTGGGGACGGGGAGCGTGCGAGCAGAAGGGGAGTCTTGCGGCGATGATGGCCGCGATCAAGTTCATCGGCGCCAGCAAAGCCGAGTTGCCGGGTGATCTTTATTTCGTCGTCAGTACCGCCGGTGAGACCGGGCGGCACGATTCGCTCGCCTACGTGCTCGATCACGGCAACGTAGAGGCGGACTGGTGCATCATCGACGGGCCGCCTGAGATTCAATTGGGCAACAAGGGACGCGTCGATGTCTTGGTAACGGTAAAGGGCAAGCAGGCCCACAGCAGCCGTCCGTGGGAGGGACTCAATGCGATCGACGGAGCGATGAAAGTGCTGCAAAAGCTCGCGCCGCTGATGCCTTACCCTGAAAGCAAGGCCCATGCGGAACTCGGCAAGGTGAGTTTGACGCCCAACGCCATCGAAAGTTTTCCCAAGGCGACGCATACGATCCAGGGCGAGTGCCGCATCATGTTCGATCGCCGCTTGCTTCCCCGCGACGATCCAAGAAAGGCCATTCAACAGATGCGCGACGCTATTGGCAATATAGAACCGTTCGAGATCGAGATCCAGCCGCGCGATTTCATGTATCCGAGCGAGGTCGGTAGAGACGCGGACGTGGTGCAGGCCCTGGAGCAGGGAATTCGCACCATGCTGGGCTACGAGCCAAAGTTCAGTTATTCGACGGCGGCCAACGACACGGGGCTATTCAATTTCCGCGGCATTCAGGCGATTAACTACGGCGCCCGGGATATCCGGTTCCAGCACACCGATCACGATCTCGTGTCCGTGAACAACGTCTTCAACGCCGCCAAGGTTTTCGCCTTTCTGGCGATTCACCGGTGACGGGGCGTTCAAAACGTTCAAACAGTTCAAATCGTTCAAACCGTATTGGATTTGCCTTTCGGAATCTGACGTATTGAACAACTTGAACGGCTTGAACGATTGGAACGAAAACATTGATGCCTACCTCGGGCCTGTCGCGCGAACGAAGTTTGCGTAGGGGGAAAATCCCCGGCGTCAGCGCAGGATAAGTATTTTACGGCTGGCTGTTTCGGATCAGTTGCAGGTAAAACCGCACGCAGCGCTCGTAGTCCTGAGGTGAAATCCGCTCATTGATGCCGTGATACCTCTTGGCATCCTCTGACCGCAGTGTGATCGGCAGGAATCGATAGATGTTCTTGGTTAACGGGGCGTAATGGCGGGAATCCGTTGCGGCGACCAGCAGTGCCGGGGCGACGATGACTTCCGGCGCGGTTTGCCGGATCGTTCGGTGGATCAGTTGAAAACTCGTCGCTTCGATGTCCGAAACCGCCGACGGCTCCACGCTAATGGGCAGCGCGGCGATTTTCA
>Ga0209726_10009201_pt1 | contig 10360 bp, 6 predicted proteins | sample Subgrocontami54m_FD_187453 | JGI IMG/M metagenome (GOLD analysis project Ga0209726, IMG submission 187453) | Subsurface groundwater microbial communities from S. Glens Falls, New York, USA - GMW46 contaminated, 5.4 m (SPAdes) (version 3) | ecosystem: Environmental > Aquatic > Deep subsurface >... | reverse complement strand
ATCAAATCGGATTCGGAAGTGGATTTCTTGAATAAAACGAAAAACGGCTCAAACAATCTGTATTTTTACGTCCTGAAGCAAAAGGCGTGAGTGGCATTTGCTCAGTTTGTCATCCCCTGCCGGTTTTCCATAAACCGGCACAGGGAAGTCATGGGCTAATGAAGCCCATGTCATCCCCGCGAAGGCGGGGATCCAGCGGAAACATTCCAAGCGTTCGCTTTTAAATTCTGTCAATTTGATACGGCTGGATCCCGGATAGGCCTTTCCGCCAACTTCGTGGCGAGACCTCGCCGCTTTTTGGCGGGCGGCCTTCCGGGATGACAGATAAATAAAAATGCATCATTTCACTTTTTAGACTTTTATAAACGCTATTCCCGCAGCGCGATCCGCACGCAGGTCATCGCCGATGATGACAGCTTCAGCGGCCCGGCAGCCGGCTTTCTGCAACGCCAGCTGGAAAATCCGCGGGTGCGGCTTTTCGATGCCGGCCTCTTCGGAACTCACCAGAAAATCAATCCAGGCGGCGATGCCCAGTTTGCGGATTTTCCGCAGCTGGATTTCCGCAGTCTGGTTGGTCACGATCACGACGCGCTTGTGCTGTCGGCGGCAAAACCGCAGGAACGGCAGGACCCACGCCTTGCGCCGCATCTTGGCCAGGTACGCCTGCCAATACGCTTGCTCCAGCGCGCGCGTCTGCGTGAAATTCGTCCGCCCTCCCCGCATTTCCAGCAGCGTTTTAAAATAAAGCAGGCGCGCATGCGAAGCGCCTTGCGTTTTCAAACGGTGATGGATCACAAGGCGTGCCCGGCGCACGGCATCCTGAAAAACAGGCCAGGAAATTTTTTCGATATGGCGGCGGTAATAAAGGTAAGCCCCGCGCAGACCGGCCTGATGGCTTGGCTCATAGGGATACAGGGTGTTGTCCAAATCCAGCAGGACGGCTTTCTTGGATAAAACACGTGTCATCCCCCGGCTTGACCGGGGGATCCAGCTGCTGGATTCCCGCTTTCGCGGGAATGACATAGACTTTAGGCGTTTTGCCATAATTCCGGAAATTTGGTGCAAACGGCATCGAGTTTGAAAGCCGTCATTTGGGTTTTGAATTCCGCGATTTTTTCCTTGGGATGATGCTGCAATTCGGGTGAAACCAAGCAAAGCTTGAAATCTTTCTTGAGCGCCGCATAATTTTTTGCATCCAGCGGCATCGTTTTGAAACAATCCACCCAGACCCACTCCGCTTTCCCTTTCAGGGCCAGGCACGCTTCCAGCGGTTCAAACTCCGAGAACCGGACCGCCAGGCGGCGTTCCCCTTTGCGAATCATTTGAATCAGCGCCGGAAACGAGAGATCCAAAAAGAAATAGTGCTCGACCTTGTATTTGCGTAAAAGTTCCAGCGCGGGGGCTTCCAGCCCTTCCGCTTTGATATTGAGGATCATGAAAGCATGGCGGTACTGGCGCAGATAATCTTCGAACCGCTCGCCGGGCTGGAAAGGGTCGTGCTGCAAAATCAAGTGATCGCCTTCGCTGCGGATGTCCAGCTCCACCCCCATGGCGGGCGGCACAGCCGCTAAGGCTTCGATGGTATTAATGCGGTGATGAATACAGAGCATAGGAACGGATCTTTATCCTTTTTTTAATTGAGCGCGCAGCTTAAAAATATACCGAAGCGTGCGCCAAATCAATTTCCCGCGTGCGATCCAGCTGCTGCCGCTGCCCCCTTTGGCTACGCCGTAAGCGCGCTTTTTAAAATCCACGGGAATGGAGGCCATACGATACCCCTTTTTACGGGCCAGATAAAGCACATAAAGATCGAGCGAAAAATCCTTGGGGGCGTCAGTCATCATCTCATAAAAGGCGCGCGGAAATAATTTCGGCTGGGCATTCACTTCCGAAAACCACATGCCCAGGGCGAGACTTGAAAGGAGCTGCATGCCGTATGAAAAAAACATTTCGCCCAGCGGACGGTTGTGACGGTGGCCTTTGACGAAAACAAGGGCCTGCTTTTTGGATTCGACTTGATAGAGTTCGTAAGCACGCAGAACATCCTGAGGATCGGGCTGTAAATCCGCATGCGTCCAGGCCAAAACTTCTCCGCGCGCCGCACGCAAGCCGCACAGAATGCCCCAGCCGTAGCCTTCATTAACCGGCACCGAAACCTTACGGGCATAGGGGCAACCTTGCCGCGCTATTTCGGAATCAATGCATGCGCCGGTTTTATCCTGGGAGCCATTGTCCACCAAAAGCAATTCGATATCCGTCCGGCCGTGCAAGACCCGAGAAAATTTTTGTACCACTTGCGGGATATTTTCTTCTTCATTGTAACAAGGCACGACAATCGAGAGACGGATGCTCGCATTCATACTTAGACTTTGCCTTTCATAGGGGACAGGCCTTTGGGCCTGTCCCCTATGCGTGAGTAAGGATGAAACCAGGCTTGGGCAAAAAAGCGATCCCAATATTGGTAGGTTTTTAAATCTTCGGGCGTGCCCCAGGAGGCATAGCGGTCCGTTTCAAAAACGTGAACGCTCATCCCGGCGCGAATCAAAAAATTCATACATTCATCGATGTAAAATTCGTTGTTGATGCGGCTGTTGGCCTGGATCATTTTCTCCGCGTGCTCAAAAAAAGCATGCGCCTTGCGAAACCAGAAGGCGCCAATGATCGCGTGATGTTCCGCCGGGTCTCCAGGCATCGGCACTTTGACCGAAACCTTAGTGGCGCGCGTGGCGCCGTCGGTGGCCACCCAGCCGTACGCTTGCGGATTGCGGCGCACCATGGGATTGCGACGGTAAGTCCAAATCAAGGCATCGATTCCGGAACCGGCCGCCGTCATCTTTTCAAAAAGTCCGGAGTCGTCCAGCATGGCATGATCGCAAGCACCGATGAGCAGCGGTTTTTCGGGATCGACTTGCCCGCGGCCGGCCAGGGCGGTGCAGGCCTGTCCTTCGGTGAGAGCGCGCAGATGCACCCACGTCGTATCCGGAAAAGCGGCGGTCAAAGCGGCTTCGCCGGTTTCATAACGCAACTCTTCGCGTGTGACAAATACATAATGCAGGCCTTGCGGCAGCGCGCGGGCGGCCTTGGCCACCAAAGTGCCGTCATCGACCGGAATATAAGGTTTGGGCACGTCATAACCCGCCTCCGTGAAACGCTTCCCCGCGCCGGCCATGAGCATCATCACGGTCATGTCATGCTTTTTGACGGCCGGCTGTACTGCGGCCTTGCAGCTAAAATAATCCGACCAGTACCGGTACTCTTCCAAATCCTCGGGCGTCCCCCATTGCAGCATGAAAGGGATTTCATAGATATAAATGCGGAGGCCGTCCGCTTTCATGAGTTGAAAAATCTGGCTCACGTAGTGTTCGCCGTTGATTTTTAAATCCGGATGCTTCGCGATCGCATCAAAATATTTTTTAATGTGGGCGCCTTTTTTAAAATAATAAGTGCCGGAACTGGTCCAATCCTGCTGTTTGTTATCATGCCAGGAATGTTTTTCCAGGATTTCTTTCATCCACAAGCCGTCGGCATCAAGCGTGGCATATTGATTCGGGCCGAGCAAATGCGGGTGGAAACCACGATAGCACACGACCGCGCCGTCGCAATTGGTTTCCTGCATCGTGCGTTTGAAATGCGTGTAATCCCAGACCCAGGAAAAATCGCAGTAATTGACAACGGCGGGTTCTCCGTCCGCAATCTCGGCGAAAAGACGCTGCACCACCGCAATCACACCGGCCTCTTGATAGGGCATGGCAATCGCCCGGTGCTGCGGCGCAATTTTTTGAAACAGTGCTTCCAGATTCTCGCCCTGAAAATGCTCCTGGTTGACGCCGAAAATAAAACGGTCATCCGGGGAAAAATTGCGGACCACATGTTCGATGATGGGATAGCCGTCGACTTCAATCAGCGGTTTCGGCACCAGATAGCCGGCTTTGAGGAAACGTTTGCCCATCCCGGCCATCGGGATGACAATTTTCATGACCGCTTCTCCCACAATTTCTGGCGGTACTGTTCTTCCTGCATGTTCAAAAGAAAGGTGACTTCATCTTCCGGCAGCCAAATCGGATCCCAGCCTTTGCTGTTCACAAGTTTAAAAACTTCTTCCGCCCATTGGCGCATTTCACGCCCGGCTATCGCCTGCCTTTCGGAAGGCTGGCCGGCGGGTTTCTGCGTGTAAACGGCATGGTCCGGGCTGAGATAATGGGCGGTGGGCAGGATTTTACCCGCATGCACGGCTTGTTTTTTGGCAAAAAAATCTTCCATCTGGCGGACGACTGCTTCATGCGTCGTGCAGCAATCCTCCGCTGTCGGCGCGGAAACAAAGAGGCCGTGATTGGCCAAAAAAAGGATGTGCGTCTCTTTTTTTAAATTTAAACCGCCGGGGAGCGTCGCCGCGACCTGATGGGCCAGCCGTTCGCCCGGGCTCGCATACGGCACCCAGTGCACATGGGCGCCCGGAAACAAGGTCCTGAATTTTTTGGCGCCCTGCTGCGCGCAGACTAACGCCGCCACGGCAATCGGATGGGTGTGAATCACGTAAGGTCCTAACAACAGATGCAGATTGGCTTCCAGCGAAGGCCGGGGCTGCGTTGCACCGTCAGGCTCGCCGGTGACCGCACTCACCACCGTGATCCCCTGATCTTCGCGGACATCTTCAAGAAAATATCCGGAGGCTTTGACCGCCATGTGCCCGTTGAATTTCACGGAACAATTGCCGCCCCCACCCTGAACCAGGCGGGGATGCTGAGCGGCATAGCGGCAAAGCTCGACCAGATCACGGATGGCCGGCTGCAAAGTTACGCCCTCATTTGATGGTTGCAAACCAGCAGAAAAACCAGCTGGGTGACGCCGTTATGATTGCGCAGCCAGCCGCGGGTGTTGACCATCAATTCTTCAAAATTGAGGCCCAGCTGATAGCCGGCATTCATCACTTCGCGGGCCGTAATCGTACCGCTCACACGCAGGGTTTGATCATCCACGGTGATGGCGTGCCGGACCTCCAGGGTCCGGGTTTCTTTGAGCAAACCGATCAAACGGTCCAGATTGATGCTGTTATTCAGGATATAGGAAACGGCAATCTGAACCGGACCGTCAATCGATTGATCCGCGGCCAGATCTTCCATGGCTTCATAACGGATAATCAAATCCGCAAAATGTTTTTGCGGTTCAATATATTTAATTTTATCGTCTTCGCGGCTGGCAATTTGCTCCAGGATTTGATGCGGGGTATGCCCGCGGCGTGAAACATCCCGTTGAATTTTCCACATTTGCCGCAGCTGCTCTTCGGTATCCAAAAAAATCTTGATCGGCATCATCTCGCGCATTTGCTTCAGATAAAAAGGATGCAGGCCCACCAGAAAAACAAATTTTTTGGGTTCCAGAAGGCTCGGTTCTGAAAATTTCCCGGTACTGTGATCATAATGGCCGATCGTAACGGACCGGTTGTCTTTCAGGGAGAGCGCCACATCCATCCCCTGATGCAAGGCGTTGGCCGAAGGGTTCAGGTGCGTATACACTTGCCAGTTTTCGTGTCCCCGTTCCCATTTGTGAAAATTATCGCCGAAGACCGGGATCGACCGCGACTTGCCCACAATATTACGCAGGATGCGCAAAAGCATATGTTTGCCGGTACCACTGTCGCCGCCGATGCCGATCAAAAGCGGGGCTTCGGCGACTTTCAATTCTTCATTGCGGCGGACCCCCAGATTAAACATCCAAAAAGCGATGAACGCCACGGACGCCATCACCATCGAAAGCGTGAGATCCCTGATAGGCACGGCCGTTTGCAACTGATTTAGAAAAGCCGGGTCGCGTTCAAAAAAACAAAGGAAATAAATCAGATAAATGACATTAAACAGAATAAACGGCGCGCGCGAGTATTCTTTGTTTCCTAAATAAAAATACATGACGAAGGGCAAGCTCCACAGAAACCATCCCGGCATGGGCGGCACAAGCACCACCATCACCGTGAAGACAATCCCTAAAAACATCATGAGGATTTCGCGGTTTAATTTTTTGTAAGACGCAAATTTAATAAAGAGAAGCGTGAGCACGGTCGGCGAAACCACCAAACGCAGATCCTCGGAAATAGGCAGGATAAAATCAAACAGCTTCTTTTGCTCAGGCGAATTAAACACCATTTCGCGGAAGGCCACGGAACCGGCATACGGGCAGAGCAGCCCGACATAGACCAGCCCGAACAAACTCAAATAACCCACCTGCCGCGTCCAGGGCAATTGATATTTATAGAGAAAGACCGCCAGAAACGGTAGCACCACCAGAACATGGCTTTTGGTCGCCGCGGCGACCGCCAAAAGCAGCACGGCGGAACGATAACGTTCACGCAAGAAGAGATAGAGCGCCGAAAAAAGAATGGCGGTCGGAATAATATCTAACTGACCGTGCAGATAATTAATGAAAAATAGAATCGGCGAACACCAGTAAATGAGCAGCGTTCTTTTTGATTGCGTCGGAAAAAACCGGGTCAGCTGGGCCAGCAGAACAATGTCGGCGATCAAAAGCGGGATCCGCATCGCAAATAAATGCAGGGGCGTGACGACCTGCCAATGGCCGGCCAGTAGCGGTGCCAAGGCCAGCCGCGGCAGTGTCATGATCCAGAGCATGACCGTCGGATAAGGGAACATTTTGAGCATGCCTTGCCCATAAAAATATTCCCAAGGATTTTGAAAACCGCTGGACACAAAATAATTAATGAAGGGAATGAACAGATCCTTCATGTAGGGCGAGGCAAAGAAAAATGACGCCGCGATTTTGAGTGCTAAAACACTCCAAAAAAGCCGGGAGCGCCAAAACGGCAGCGTATGTTTCATTGCGAAAGACGAGGACATAGGATTCCTTTGTTCTTTACTTATCGGCCAGTGCGGTTATTTCCCTTATCTCTTTATCTAATAAGCGGTTAGGACGTCGTTATGCCAGCTTCAGCTTCTCCTCCGGAAACGCTCACCCCACAAATAAACTCCGGATTGTGTGGGGTTCGCTCGGCTTCGGCTCGGATTTCCCATTCCATAGGAAATCCGGCCTCAGACGTTCCTCCGGAGAACTGAACTGGCTTAACTTTGCTTGCGCTCAAAAAACCTTGAAAGCTTTCCGGAGAAACGTCACGAGCCGCGGCCGGGATGGAATGCCGGACGCGTGCGAGTGCCGAGTGAGGGCCACTCAAACCGGTATTCATGTTCTGTGGCCCGAACGTTTTCGCAGGAAAGTTTTCCAAGGTTTTTTACGGCTATCTTTTTTGAGCTCGGTTAATGTTACGCAGACATGAGGACGACGAGATTGGCCTCATAGCGCTGGATCAGGGCGCGCAGGTATTCCCCGGTCACAATCAAAAACCCGTCCGCATCCCGCTCAATCCCATCCAGCCACTGATCCGCCTCTAAATAATCTTTCCATAAGAGCGCCGCCGCCAAGAGCCCGGTCTCGGTTTCATCCGGCTGATACCGGAAAAAATAAATACCCGCACGTGCGGCGTCATTGTACGAAGCCTTCACATTAAAGTCGGCTTTGGACAAATGAATGTTCACAAAACCTTCAAAACCGCTCACGAAATCTGTTTGGGTGCGCTCAAAAGCTTCTTGCGCCGGAGCCTCCATAATCCGGACATTCTGGTGCCGGTTCTGCAATTCCCGGAAAGGCTTGAGCCGTTCGTCCGTGGTTTCGGCCTCATAAATGGTGAGGCGTACTTTCTCATGATATTGTTCTGCCAGCGCAAAAAGATTCGCTCGCTGTTCGGGCGTGAACGTATTCATTAAATCCGCATAACTCACATACACCAAAGCCGGCACTTTCAAATCATCCAGAATCGCGACCGCAGCGGCATCGTTTGGATGGGTGAGCGCATGTCCTTCATAAACAGAAACTTTTTCAGCAACCGGTTCTTCAATCATTCGTGCTTCAAGGCGTTGCGACGTTGCTTCATCAGGAGAATCGGAAACCCGGCGCATGGCGGCATGCCCAAAATCAAAAGCCGCAAGCGTAATAATGAGGCGGCGAGAGGTTAGCCACCAGTAATCTTTGCCTTCACCCTCTGCATGATGGTCCAAATCTAAAAAATTTTTAAAAAAGGCGGCAGATTTTCCATCTTTTTTTCCATCCGTCATATCAAATATCACATGCTGGAATCCCTCGCTTTTAAAATGTTCCAGCAAAAGCAAAAGAAAAGTCTTATGCGCAGCCCCCTGCCTTACGCCATCAAGCGTAAAACCTTCAAAGCCGAGGACATCAATAGTCAATGGATCGTCTGCGCTGACCCGGACAAAAAGGTTGGCGCTAAAATCAATTCCTTTTTCAACACCGCGGCCCGACAGAATCACATTAAAATAATTTTTATCAAATTCATCTTGATGTTCCAGCCGAATGCCAACGCCGCCGCTTTCCCATGCATGCGCGGCCAGTTCCGGCATATTGGCAAGCACACGGATAGCGGTTACTTCTAAACCGTTTTGCTTAAGTTGCTGGCTATCCCGGGCTAAGTGTTCCAGATTAAATGTGGGTGGATCCGTAGCCTCACCTTCTTTTCGAAGCACAACATCCTCCCGGCCGGAGTCCTGTGATTCCGGCACTTCGTCCGGAAGTTGACTTTCCGGGCTACGCGCTTCGGGGCGTCCAGACCCGGAGATGGTTTCAGCTGTGTCGGAATCGTCGGATTCCGACCGTGCCTCCGGACGAGCCTTTTTCCCATCCTCCGCAGCAACGGCGGCGTCGGCTTCGGCGATGAGTTGATTCAACGTACTGCGAACAGCCAAAAAGCGCGAATCGCTAGCCACTTGTTCGGATAAGGCGGTACCTAAACGGCTCACGATTTGATGTTTTCCTTGCCGCGCCATGTTTTCGGCATTTTGAAGTGTCTCTTGAAAATTTCTCATCTGAAGGTCCGGACGGCCTGCCTCCGCGCTTGTCTGAGCGGCGATGCCGGCTGCTTGCCTGCGTAGATTTTCAATCCGGGATAACAGCGAACTCGGACCCTTTTTTTCGATTCCGGCCTCTTCCTCAGGGGTCAGGATGCGGTAAATATCCGCGCTGGGTCCTAACCGCATAAAATAAGCGGTTTTCGCACGAGCATGGTAATTCGCTTCACTAATCCCGGCGGCCAGAAGCAAACCATCCGCGCGCAACCGCGACCGGAAAGTTTGGATGACCTCGGTTTGTGCCGCGGGATCGAGATAAAGAAAGACTTCATTCGCGAAAACAAAATCCACATTCCGGTTTTTCGCGGCATCTTGATAAGATCCGGAATGAAACCGGATTTTCTGGATCCAGGGACTATTTTGATTAATCTTCACCAGAGAAGGCGCGTCTTTAGTATCGGGCAACGGCTCCAGCAGCTGGCTGAGATTCCGCTCAATGAGGGCGCGATTTTTTATCAACTGATCCGCGGGCATCAGATTTTGTTCGCGCGAAAGATCCCGGGAAAACCGGCCTAGATCTTCACGCAAGGATTCCATCTGATAAATAAATTTGTCTTGTTCGAACCATTCGGCAGTTGTCCCATTCCGGTCGTAAAGATGAAACTCTAAACCGATTTCATCTAAGGTGACGTCCGCCGCTTCGTAGGCGAGCTGAATCAAGGCCAGAAGCGTCAAAGGTTCTTGCAAAAGACCGGGGCCCAGCAAATCAATCCGGATGGGTTCGTGATTCTTTTGGCGTATTTTATCGCGAAGCTTCCGGCGCAGTATCTTGAAAAAACTGTTATAAAGCTGCGGGTAGCGGAAAAAAAGCGATAATTGTCCGTCATGATAAATCGCCGATCGCGTGTGCATAAAACTGTCCAGCCGGCTGTTGAGTTTTGCGAGACCTTCTCTATCCCCGATCGCGCGGTTAGCTTCCAGCCAATTTAAAAAAGTCGCTTGACCTTCTGTCGCCGCAAATGCTTCAAAATATTCAGGATGGTGATAAAGCTCCATCAGCCGCGGAGCGTCATAAGAAAGACTGCCGTCTCGCCATTGGTTGAGAGCGCGCCAAACCGGATGGCTGAACACCGTTTGGAAGTTCATCATTTCTTCAGTTGTCCGTTCATCTTCATTTCTGGCTTCAGGCCGGCCATTGGCCCGCCGGCGCGTCTGTCCGACCAGCTCGGTGACTTCCCGGCCATCCTGAAAATAACGGGGGCTACCGGAATCCGTCCGTAAAGGTTCCAGCGGCCGCGGGATTCCAAAAACCTGAAAGCCGCCACCCTTTTCGGGAGTCGCGACAATACTGTCAAGCCAACCTAGCAGTTTCCGGGTTTTCGGGTGAAACACACGGCCGTTGCGCTCGACATAAACCGATTCCGGGAAAGAAGGTTCGGCGGAATGCGCGACACGGTAGAGACCGGCGGCCGGGTCTTCTGCCGTAAGTAAAAGTTCGG
>Ga0209726_10009200_pt1 | contig 10360 bp, 8 predicted proteins | sample Subgrocontami54m_FD_187453 | JGI IMG/M metagenome (GOLD analysis project Ga0209726, IMG submission 187453) | Subsurface groundwater microbial communities from S. Glens Falls, New York, USA - GMW46 contaminated, 5.4 m (SPAdes) (version 3) | ecosystem: Environmental > Aquatic > Deep subsurface >... | reverse complement strand
TCCAGGGCTTGGTCAGCTGGTGGTTGCCTTTTGTGCGAAGCACTATTTCCCCAAGGAGCAGGTTGACTATTATTGCAGCTGCGCCTATTATTATAATGTGCAGCAAGCCCACTGCCAGGCCGGACTGGGCAACCACATAAGGTATGCCAAGGATTCCTGCGCCAATGGTTGTCCCGATAAGCGTTGCTATGGCTTCTAATAATCGTCTGTTCAGCCTCATTTTTTGCCTCTGATAGTATTATCCTCTCTTTCACGAGTCTAAACATTTAAATATATCGCCCTGAAGCTTTCTTCAGTTCGGGGATGTAGTATAAACTTTTCGCAGCGCGTTTAGGCGCTACGGGCAGGTATGAGCTGGTAGTATAGGGGCCTCCAGTGATTGGAGATATGAGCCGGAAGGCGATGACAAAAAACCCTATGAAGAAAGCCTCGGATCAGGGTTCAAATCCCTGCATCCCCACTCTAATTTCTTCATCAGCTGATAATGCGTCGGAAGCCAAAAAAGTATATAAACCAGCTTCACTAATCTTTTAATCCATGAGCCAAGAAGTTATTACTGTTTCAAAAAAAGAATGTGAGAATCTTAGGAAAAAGGCCGAAATAGTCGATGATGCAGTACTCCAGCTAAAACTAAGCTTGGAAGACCTAAGAAAGGGCAGATTAGGCAAGTTCGTAGAAACTTCTTAACTGTCTCGAGTATCCAAAAAGCTTAATAAGCAGCAGCCAACTTTCTCGGTTTTGATATTCTATGGGAGTAAAGAACGTTTCCAGAAACACGCTTATCGCTGCGAGCTCAAAGGTTGCGGATTCTATCCTTGCAAGAGCGGTTGGCCTGATGTTTTCAAAGCCTACAGAAACGGCTATGATTCTTAGCTTTCCGAATGAAAAAGCCGTGAGCCTTCACATGTTTTTTGTCTTTTTCCCGATTGATGTCCTGTTCGTGGATGGCAGCATGAGGGTTGTTGAGCTCGTGAAATCCCTGGCCCCGTTCACCACCTACTCTGCAAGGCAGAAGGCAAAGTTTGCCGTTGAGCTCCCGGCAGGCTCCATTGCCAAGAGCAAGACAAGGATTGGCGACCAGATAACTTTTCTCAAGGTTGTTGAAAAGAAGATTCCCAACGGCAGGAGCATCACGGTCTCGCAGGCGTAGCAGCCGCACAACGAGCCGAGCAGGTGGGCGAAAAGTTTATATATAAAACGTCTTTTAATATTAAAATACGTTGTAGGTGATATGAAATGGAAGTTGCCATGACTAAAATATCAGAGAATGGGCAGGTAGTTATCCCTTCGGAAATCAGAAAAGATGCGGGCATAACACCATCAACAAAGTTTATAGTATTCAATGAAGGTGGCAATATTATGTTAAAACAGGTTAGGAAAGAAGCGTTAAGGGAAGATATGCTGCTAATTGAAAAAATCAGGATAAGCGAGGAACAAATAAGGGGCGGTAAAATTGTAAAAGCCGATACTTCCATAAGTGATGAAGAAATAGACGACCTGCTGATGGCTTAAAATGCAAATCATATTCTCAGAAGAGTTCAGGAAAGAGTTTAAGAAAATCAAAGACAAGCCTACAAGAATAAGGATTATTAATCATCTTAAAAAATTGGATCAGCTTCCCGAGTCTGGAAAGCCATTGCAGTATAATCTAAAGGGTCATCGCAGTATTAGAATCCCGCCTTTCAGAATAATTTATAGAATAGAACAGGATGCTATAATTGTAAACTGCTTCGATCACAGGAAAGATGTTTACAAATGATAAGGCGTAACGTGCCTCTCTTTCCCACTTTCAAGAGATTACAATAATTTAAATAGGCGCCTGATTTGCGTGTTCCAATCGGTTTTTGCGGGGTGCCAAGCATTTTTTCAGGATTCCGATTTGCTGGCATACGCATCCGGAAGTATCCGAAAAGTTCCAAAAGGTTTAAATACAACTTACCTCCAAGTGTGCATCATACTTGAACCTGTAAGGTAGCATAGTCGGAATCAGTGAGCTTTTCACTGTTTAAGTAAAATTTGAGGTGTTGAGGCTTGTCGTTGGGTTTGCATTCACTTTCACAAAAAAAAGGTGCGGTTTACAGCTTAATTTTGTTGATTGCAGTTGTAGCACTCGTGGTAGGTATTCTATATGTTAGCGGTGTAACCACAACAAACCCGCAATCATTCACTCCCAGATGGGTTCAAGCATCTGCCGCCAATGCTTCCATCAATATTACAATAACGAATAGCGCTGGCGAAAATATGAGGAGGGCTGATATTACACGACCCGGTACTGTGGGCTCTATCGACTGCGGTGTAAATCTGCCAGGCACATGGGTATGTACCAAAACAAGTACAACTATAATAAAATTCACTGATAGCACTGGTGTAGCAGCCGGTTCGTCTGTATCATTTAACCTCAATGTCACTTCTCCAACCGCTGGAGGCAATCATTCTTTCCAAGTTGATACATTCAATTCAGGCGATGCTAATGGCACCACTACAAATATAAATTTATCAACTGACGGTGATTCGCCATATGTCACGCTGGTAAACGTTACTGACGGCACCAATGTATTGGCTGCTACGAATGGACTTTACTTCCTGAGCAATACAACAAGAGGCCTGATTTTTGTCATCAACGCCACCGATAACGCTTCTGGTATCGGAAGGGTTGCGCTTTATTATAACCTTAGTGGCTATGGTGGGGTAGGTATTGTTTCAATTCCTGACCACAGAGGAACCAATGGGACTAATGTATCTTCTGTTGTTGCATCGAATGCCAGCTACGGCACTGCCAATCTTTTCAATGTGACGCTGAATGACTACACGCTCAAGAACGGCTCTACATTTGCTTTCACAATCCTAGTGAACGACACTGTTGGCAACGGCAACGTGAGCAACTCTTCAAACTCAACAGCTGTTTCAACGTTCGCCTACAACTTCACTATTGATACGGTTCCTCCGCAGTTTGTTGACATCCTGGTCTCAAACCAGAGCAGCTTAAACGCGGTTAACTCGATAAGGGCAATTAACGCCTCTGCAACATTCGGCAGCACATCAAAGTATATCGTTAATAGCACTGTCTTGCTTAACATCAGCGCGCTTGTCCGCGGCGATGACGGCGGTTCTGGCACGGTAAGGGCTAACATCCTTAACAGGTCAAGCAGCAGGGTGAACATGAGCCTTTTGACAGGCACCAACGGTTCTGCATCCCAGCAAACAACATGGTCGCTGAATACTTCAAACTTAAATATCACAGATCTTGTGACTGGATTCAGCGGTGACCGCCAGTATAATGTTAGCGTCCATGTCTACGATAATGTTTCAAATGTGAACAACACCTATAACTATGTGGTAGAAGTTGATGACACCCCGCCAACAGGTTCTGTCACCACTAACATTACGCAGGATGGCAAGCTCTCCGAAGCTAATGCGACATTGAATATTGCTACAAACGCGACATTCAACATCACGTTAACAACGTCAAACAATATTGACAACACAACAAAGAACATCAGCGTGTTTGGAAATAAAGGGTTTATCTTCAACCTCACTTACCTTAGTGGTTCTCCTTCAGGCACTTCTTCATGGGTCATAGCAGTAGGCAACGACACGGGTGCTGGTTCGCTTACCAATATCACCACCGCCAACCTTAGCAGATTATGTGACTTGACTGCGAATGATAACTCACAATGTAACCTCCGCTTCAACTTCTCAGACGTTCTGGGAAGGTACAACGACACCATTAATTTGACAGTGTATGTTGACGCAATTCCGCCAAATGTCTCAATAGCAAGCCCTGTATCGTTTACAACAAACTACTCAACTACTGTGATGATAAACGTTTCAGTCAACGATTCTATCGGTCCAATAAGAAATGTTTCGTACAGGTGGAGAAACAGTACAGCCTTTGCTGGCAGCGAGGGCACGCAGGCTGGCGGCAACAATGTTAGCAACTGGATACCGCTGACCTTTAACTCCGGCAGCAACGCGGTTGCCAACACGCAGGGTTACTGGAATGCAACTCTTACAATCAGCAACCTGCTTGACGGCAATTACAGCATAGAGTTAAACGCCACTGACAGCGCAGCAAGGCAGAACGCTACTATATTTATTGGAAACATAATTTTCGACTCAACAAGGCCGTATAATATCAGCATTAAATCGCCTGCAGCCAACTCCTTCCACAAGGACAACGCGACTTTCACTGGCTGGACAACTACCAATATTACGGCAGTCGCCAACGAAACAAGGGATTCCTTTACCAACTCTACCCAGTCTGGCCTGTTGAACGTCAGCTTCAGGCTTGAGAATTCCACAGTGAACTTCTCCTGGGTGCCGGCAAACATAGGCATATTGCAAGCCTTGGCTAACGGCAGGCTCTACAGTCCCGACAGGTTTAACATCACTCATATTGATGGCCAGACAACCAATGCTTCCAACGGTAATTTCACACTGAGGCTGAACGTTACAGACACCGCAGGAAACCAGAACACATCCGTTACTATTAACGTGACTATTGATACTATTCCGCCTTCGGCGATATCATTTGTGCTACCTACGATACCAGCTAACAAGACTGGCAACTTTTCAGTCAACGTGACAGCCCTTGATTCAAATGTTGGCACAGTGCAGTTCAGGTGGGTGAACGACAGCAGTGCCGCTGTTCTGCTCAGCCGAAGGGGCGAGTGGACTCCAATGAGCTCGCTGAATCTCACGCTGTTTAACGGCACGTTTACCAACTTGACAGACAACTACATGTCATTCCTTGATGGCAATTACAGTATTGAAGCCAACGTGACTGACAAGGCAGGCTGGAACCTTACCACGTTTATCCAGATAATCCTTGACAGGACATCCCCTGCAGTGCAGCTGGTCAGCTCAGCAGGCAACAGCATTCCACCCAACAGCATATTAAATTCCAGTTTTGTGGTTAACGTCACAGTTAACGACACAGGCAATTGGAACATGAACTTGGGCAACATCAATACTACTAATTTGAACGGCAGCCCGTCCTTCAGCCTTATTAACAGAAGCAGCAGCACCATCAGCAGCAACGCGACCATAATGAAGGCGCCCGATCTCAGTCCCGGCGGCAACTATTCCAACGCGACGTTTACTTTCAGCCAGGTGCCTAACGGCGTTTACGACATTAACATAACAACAAACGACACTGCCGGCAACGTGAACACAACAATAATCGCTAATATTACCCTTGACAACACTGCCCCAAGTGTTAGAGTCATCAACACAAGCCCAACTCCAGGTGCGGGTAACAGCGTCAGTGGTACCATAGTGATTAACGCATCCATAACCGACAACATATACTTTGGGCCCAATGGCATTGACAACCAGTCAGTCGTTGTAACTTTTGTCAACTTAACCCCTCTCACCAACCGCTCGTTCAGGATGACCAGGAATAACGACGGCAAGCTTGACCTGTGGAACGTCAGCGTGAATACAGCCAATCTGGTCGATGGCGAGTACCAGGTCTACGTTAACACTACTGATAAGGCAGGTAACAGGAACGCCACAGAATCTATAACCATAACAGTCCAGAATGGCTTAGGAGTGAACACGCTGTACAACCTCAGCTTCCTCAACGGCTTTGTTTCTGGCAAGACGAACACGATTAGCAGCAGAAGCCCTATATTGACAATCAATACGTCAAGCAGTGCAACGTGCAAATATTCACTTGACCCGCTTAGCAGGCCTTTGAACTATTCTGTCCTGCCAAGCACCACTACTGGCACTGGTCTCTTCCATAATGGCACTCTCGGCAATTCAGTCCTTGACGGCGCTCACACTGTTGACTGGCTCTGCCAGGACTCCCAGGGTTATTTCGTTCCTCAGACAAATACAAGTCTCTCAGTTTCATCAGGAACATTCACCTTTGATACAACAAGCAACTGGAACGTCACAATTCCGGGGCAGACTGACGCCAGTTCAGCTGGCACTTATTTCCAACCTGCAACAAGCGGTCAGCCAAGTGGCTGGGTTAGCTTTGTTTTGGCAACAGGTCCGCTTGCAAGCAGCACTTTAGCATCTGCAACTGGCGGTTATAACGTTACAAATGTGCTGGCGTCACTTATGGCTGGTACTGCGGCAGGTAACTTCACCAGGATATATGCCTACACGGCTAGCACAAACTCGTGGGAGACTTTTATCGTTGGTAGTTCAGGCAATACTTTCATTAATTTCACTAACCAGACAACGTATTGGATCAACGTGACAGCTATTGAGAGAATTGAAGTAAGCTAGAACTCTTCGTGAGTGGGCGGGTATTGAATGGTTTCTTTTGTATTTAATGATGGAATGGGAATGGAGAAGCAAGTGAGGAAAGGAGCAGTATTCATTTTTGCGTTATTCCTTTTAGTGTTGTTTGCTTTGAGCGCATCAGCCCAATACGAAAAAGTTAATATCTTTCGTGGCAATGTGACAATAGGCGGCAGCAACGCTGTCAACGGAGCAATTGTCGAGGCTTTTATTGGAATTTCGTCTTCTGCAAGTGAGTCGTACACTATAGGTACCTTGAATATGGGGATTGACTTCAACTACACGCTTGATTTTGTTTGTAATTCTGGAAGTACTGTAACGCTTAAAGTATGGGGCATTAGTGCTACTACTGCAACTTGCAGTGATTTGCTTAGGAACGAGAGTTCAAACCTTTCTGTTTCATTGCTTTCCAACGGCGCCTCTTGCAGCTACAATAATGCCTGCTCCAGCGCCTCATGCTGCTCAGGCACCTGCGCGGCTTCTTGCTCTTCTGGCGGCGGTACTACCAGCGGTAGTAGCAGCGGCGGTGGAGGTGGCGGCGGAGGCGGAGCTGCCTTGGTGTCTGAAACTTCCTCGCCTGTTACAATTAGTGGCTCATCAACAACAGGCATCTCATTCACTAAATCCGGTGACATTGCAGTCCAGACAATCAGTCTTGTAACTACGGCCGAAGCTGCTATTGTTGGTGGTCAGGTTACTGTGAGAGAAACTACCGTTGGCAGCGAAACATCTTCAGCCATTGAAGTAGGCGACGTTAAGGTTTACAAGTATCTTTCAATTACGAAGGTTAACATAAAAGACTCTGACATTCAGAATGCCAAAATCAAATTTGAAGTTCCTGCTTCCTGGATTAACAGCAACGGAATTGACCCGAAGACCGTGAAGCTCAACCGCCTGGTGGGCAACGTGTGGGTTCCTTTGGCAACTGCAGTTGTCTCGTCAGACTCTGGCAAGTACGTCTATGAGGCTGAAACTCCAGGCTTTTCAGTGTTTGCAATCTCTGGTGAGCAGTCCACTAGCGCGTTCCAGATTATTGATGCGATAAGGGATTTTTACGCTGGAACGTCAAAGCTAACACCATTTGACATAATTGACATGATAAGAAAATTTTACGCTTGATGAAGGAGGATTAAAATGAAAAAAGATTCAGTATTCCTGCTTTTGGTTATCGCTGTTTTCGCAATTCTTTCCGTATCTGTTTTGGCAGCTTCGGTGAGCAGGAACATGCCTTCCAGGGTTAGCCCTGGTGAGGACGTTGCAGTCGCGTTTTCCATAAGCGGCGTCAATGCAGGAGAGCTTTTTACCTTGGAGGATAAGCTTCCGGCTGGCTGGCAGTTTGTTTCGTGGGATGTTGCTGGCGCCAAGGGCGGCAAGGACAAGGTTGACCACAGGTCTGTTGCTGCTGACAACAGGCATGGCTTCAGCTATGTTTCCGAGGGCTCCAGTTCGCAGATAACTTTTAACGTGAAAGTTCCGGCATCTGCCTCGCTTGGCAGTTACAATTTTGATGCGGTTTACTTTGACTCTTCTGGCCAGGGCAGGAGCCAAGGCTCTGTAACCGTGAGGAACATTGCTTGCGGTGATGGCGTGTGCGAAGGCTCTGAGAACACACAGACTTGCGTGGCTGATTGCCCCGCCCCTGCGCAGCCTTCTCCAGTTCCAGCACAGCCTTCTGAGCCTGTTCCGCCAGCCAAGAAGCCAACATCTAAAGGGATACTTTACGTGGTGATTGCGGTTGTAGCCGTTGCGGTGATAGCGTGGTGGCTATTGAAGAAGCGCAAGAAGTAATTTTAGCCTATCTGCTATGTTGTTAACTTTTTTTAACACGTGTTAAATTTTTTTCTATCTTAGAACAGCGCGTATATGAACGGTGATAGTGGCGATGCGTGCCCGAATACTATCAAAGCCCCGACAAGCACCAGCGTTATTAGTATTGGCAGGAGCCACCACTTTTTCCTTACACGCATGAAGTTCCAGATGTCGCTTATGAGGTAGAAATGTTTTCCAAAGAAGCCTTTCTTCTCCTTGCTTAGTATCTCGGCAACTCTTGCGTCCTCACTTGCCGGTGCCGGCTGGCTTTCTACGGCGTTTTGCTTGGCTTCCATTCTACTCGCTCATTTTGTGTTTGTTTTTATAGTTTGCGGCTGCGGGTTCAAGGCACTGTACATGAGAAGACATGCTTTCTGATGAATCTCTTTTTTTTGTCTACTGCCTAAAGCCTCTTTGTCCTGCCAGCTTTCAGGTCTTTTTCGGCTGCCTGCAAAGATTCAATATCATCGTCTGTGAGAAGTGTATCCATATCGACTACTCGCTTTTTTAGGTAATTCAAGTCCTGCCTAATTGCCTTAAGCTCGCTTAATATGTTCTCCTGCATTGCCTCTGCCATCCTATTTTCTTTGCCTAGGCTTTTATATAAACTTTTCTTCTCATGGCTGTTTAGTACCATATAACAATAGAATTCGACTAACTTCAGTCCTTCGCCAGGCTTTCGCTGTCCCACAGGTCTTTTTGGTTGTCTTCCCGCTTTATGAGGAAGGTGTCCAGCGCGAGGTAGTCTATACCTGTGCCTGTGAAGCACCTGTAAGCGTGCTCGGGTGTCATGACAATCGGCTCTCCCCGGATGTTAAACGACGTGTTAACCAGTATTGGCACCTTGCTGTGCTTTTCAAACTCTTTAATCACGTCGTAGTATCGCGGGTTTGCTTCTCTTCTTATGGTTTGCAGCCTTCCTGAGCCGTCCACGTGGGTTATTGCAGGCAGCAGCTTCTGTTTTTCCTTCCTCACTGGGTAAACGAATGACATGAATGGCACTTCTATGTCCACTTCAAAGTAATCTTTAGCGTCCTCGGCTGTCACCACAGGCGCGAAGGGCCTGAACTGCTCCCTGTGCTTTACCTTGAGGTTTAGTATGTCCTTCATTTCCGGGTTGCACGGGTTGGCGAGTATGCTCCGGTTTCCAAGTGCCCTTTCGCCGAACTCCATCCTTCCCTGGAACCAGCCTATGACTTTGTTTTCCCACAGCAGCCCGCCCACAGTTTTTATCAGCTCTTTTTCAGCCAGTTCCTTGTAGGCTATGCCTTTGCTGTCAAGAAATTTTTTTATCGCGTCATGGCTAAATCCCGGCCCCAGGTCTGGCCTGTCCATCGCAGCAGCCCTTGGCTTGCCCAGCAGCATGTGGTAGACTACAGTGGCAGCGCCCACCGCAGCCCCTGGGTCAGAGGGCGCTGGCGGGACGTAGATTTTACTGAACGGCGTTGCCCTTGTCAGCTTTCCGTTGGCCACTGAGTTAAGTGCTACTCCTCCTGCAAGGCACAGGTTTTTGGTTTTTGTAATCTCATGAAGGTGGTTGACAGCCTTGAATATCACGTCTTCCACGACTTTTTGCAGGGACGCGGCTATGTCCTTGTGCCTTTCCTCAACAGGGCTTTCCTTCCCCAAGTCGCCGCTGCGACTGGGCCCAGTCGACCGCTGTCGACTTGGGTTCCTTGTCGGGCCGAATTTTTCCTCGAATCTCCTGCTTAGCATCCTCATGCCGTAGTGGAATGTGAAGTAGCTCATGTCGAGCCTGTAGCTTCCGTCTTCCTTGATGTCAATTATCTTCTTGAACTCGTCATAGTAGGTCGGCTTGCCGTAGGGTGCAAGCCCCATAACCTTGTATTCGTCATTGTTTACCTTGAAGCCGAGGTGTGCCGTGACTGCGCTGTAAAGCAGGCCGAGCGAGTGGGGGAAGTGAATCTCCTTGATGAGTGATACTTCGGTTCCTTTTCCGTAGCCGAGTGTGGTGGTTGTCCACTCGCCAACCCCGTCTGCCGTGAATATGGCAGCTTCCTCAAAGGGTGATGCGTGGAATGAGCTTGCCGCGTGCGCCATGTGGTGGTCCACGAAAAACACGTTTCCCTCGTATTTGAGCTTCTTGCGCAGTATGCTTGGTATCCTTAGCTTTTCAGTAATCCAGGAGGGCAGTGCCTGGACAAAGACCTTGTATGACTTCGGGAAGGTTTCTATGTGCGAGGAGAGCAGCCTTTCAAACTTGAGCAGGGGCCGCTCATAGAAGCCCACGGCATCAATTTGGCTTATGGAGAGTCCGGCTTCCTCAAGGCAG
>Ga0209726_10009194_pt1 | contig 10362 bp, 4 predicted proteins | sample Subgrocontami54m_FD_187453 | JGI IMG/M metagenome (GOLD analysis project Ga0209726, IMG submission 187453) | Subsurface groundwater microbial communities from S. Glens Falls, New York, USA - GMW46 contaminated, 5.4 m (SPAdes) (version 3) | ecosystem: Environmental > Aquatic > Deep subsurface >... | reverse complement strand
CGAACGCCTCTCAACTGAGCAATGACTACACGGTCGTCCGCGGCAGCCACCAGATATCGCTTGGCGCGAGCGCCGCGTACTGGCGGTACTACTTCGAGACGCAGGCACGCTCCGGCGGCTTCTGGATCTTTACAGGCCAGCTGACCGGGCTCGGCCTGGCGGACTTTCTCATGGGCCGCGTCGGCCGGCTCGAACATGGCGGCCCGGCGATCCTGCCGATGGACCAGTGGTACATGGGCCTGTATGGCCAGGACACCTGGCGCGCGACGTCGCGGCTGACGATCAACGCGGGCCTTCGGTGGGAGCCCTACTTCGGACAGAACGTCACAAGCGGCGCCGTCTATAACTTCAGCCGCGTGAACTTCCGCAATAACGTGAGGAGCCAGGAGTTCGTGAACGCGCCAGCCGGTCTCCTCTATCCGGGCGATTCCGGGTTCCCGCCGGGCAAGCGCGGGCTGTTCACGCAGTGGCTGAATTTCTCGCCGCGCGTGGGGCTTGGCTGGGACGTGAGCGGAAACGGCAAGACGGCGGTGCGTACGTCCTACGGGCTGACGTACGACTTCCCGAACGCCGAGTATCAGCTTATCAACGCGAACTCGCCGCCCTATGGCAACCGCTCCATCGTGGAAGATCCTCCCGGCGGGTTCGATCGTCCCTACGCCCATCTGGGCGGGGATCCGCATCCGATTCTGACGAACCGCAACACGCAGTTCCTCCCGTACGGCGCGTACGGGGCGACCGATCCGAACATCAACTCGCCGCGCATCCAGCAGTGGAACGTCACCCTCGAGCAGCAGCTCGGGACGGTCTGGCAGGTGGCCGCGAGCTACATCGGCAGCCACACCGACCGTCTGTGGGAGCAGGTGGCGATCAATCCCGGCGTGTTCCTCGGATTGGGTCCGTGCACGCTCCAGGGAGTGTTCTACGCCACCTGCACCACCAATGCGAATCTGAACCAGCGGCGGGTGTTCTCGCTTTCCGGTGAAAACCCGGCCGCGGCGCAGCGCCTGGGCAACATGGATATCCACCAGGCGGTGGGGACGCAGGACTACAAGGGGCTGAAGCTGTCGTTCCAGCGCCGAGCCGGCGACGGCGTGAGCCTCAGCGGCAATTACACGGTGTCGCGCTGCTTTGGCGATCCTGCGCTGCAGACGGGCGGCTTCCCGCAGATTGCCAACGGCTATACCAACCCCGACGATCCGTCATTCGATCGCGGGATCTGCGACCAGGATCGGACGCACATCGGCGTCTTGGTCGCCGGCGTGCGAACACCGCGGATAGACAACGGCGCGCTGCGTGCCGCATTCTCGGATTGGCGGATCTCGGGCATCTTCAGCGCGCGTTCCGGACAGCCGCTGAACGTCATCGCCGGCCAGGACCGCGCGTTCACCGGCATCCAGAATCAGCGGGTCAACCAGGTGCTCACGAACCCATACGGACAGAAAACGCTGAACGACTGGCTCAACCCGGCCGCGTTCGCGCTGCCGGCGCCGGGCACGCTCGGCAACTTCCGCCGCAACAGCGTGCGCGCGCCCGGCTTCCGGTCGATCGACCTGGCACTCTCGCGCCTCATCCCGTTCGGCGCCAGCCGGACGGTGGAGCTCCGACTGGAGACGTTCAACCTGCTCAACACGTTCAACTGGGGCGCGCCGATCGCTGGTCCCATCCAGGGCGGGAGGATCACCGATACGAATTTCAGTTCGGGTACGTTCGGCCGTGTGACATCAATCGCGGGCACGCCGCGCGTCCTGCAGTTCGGCGTCAAGTACGGCTTTTGAAGGACCCGCACCTGAACGCGAGGATAGGCAACAGTGGCGGGTCTCCGGATTAAACCGAAGACCCGCTATCGGACACGCCGCCGGCCACAGACGGCCTGGGGCAAACCAATGACGAAGCTTTTCACTTCCACGGAGTCACATCCGTGTCTCAGTGGCCCGTCGAACTGAAAATCGCGTTAGGGAACGCGATTCCCAAGGTTCAGGTCCCCGCTGCGCTGGAGGATCACCACGACCCCGGTCTTATCGAGAGTGCCGGCGCCCAATTTGAGCAGAAGCTGGGCTGTCTCCTCCCGGTATCTGCGCGGGATCTGAAGGCGACGGGCCCCGATATCCTTTGTGAGGACGGATAGGGAAATGCTCAACGGGGTCTGCCCGAACTCGTCCTTCTGATCGATGTTTGCGCCCTTGCTGACCAGGTATTCGATGAGGTCATTCATGCCCTGATAGGTGGCCGCGTGCAGTGCGGTCCACCCGTACTGCCCGGCCGCATTCACGTCGGCGCCGCGTGCCACCAGGAACTTTGCCGTCTCGACCGCCGTGGCCCGTTCCTCGGGTTCCCGTTCCCTTTGCACGTCCGTGCCGGCCCCGGCCGCCATGATCAGCGGCGTCGTGCCCCGCTCATTGGCAACGAGTGGATCCGCCCCGGCGTCCACCAGAGCCTTGATCACGTCAAGGTTGTTGACTTCCGCAGCCAGGAAGAGCGGCGTGGCGCCCTGCAGAATGATTTCCGTCACGGTGACGGCGGTGCGCTTCCCCTCGATTGCGACGTTGCCGTTCTTGATTTCCTCGGCAGCCTTCTCCCTGTCCTGGCTGAGACGGGCATTCGGATTCGCGCCGTGCTTGAGCAGTGACTTGACGACGGTCAAGACGGCGTCTTTGGAGTTGAGGTCGATCCCGTAATCGGAATCCCGCACGACGCGGTGCAACGAGGTGTAACCGTTCGCATCTGCGAGGTTGGGATCGGCGCCATTGTCGAGCAGCAGGTCTACGGCATTCGTGCGACCCATGGCGCTGGCGATCATCAAGGGTGTCAACCCCGTTTTCGGCTGGGCGACATTCGGTTTCGCACCGGCGCGGAGCAGAATGCGGGTGCTGTCCTCATCGCCCTGCTGGGCGGCGAACATCAGCGGCGTGAAGCCGGTTTTCGAACCGGTGCGGACGTCGGCGCCCTGCTTGATCAGTTCCTCGACCACCGCGGACTGACGTTCCGACAGCGCCCACATCAAGGCGGTCTGTCCACCGTTCAATTCCCGCGCGTTGGGGTTCGCGTGGCTTGAGAGCAACGCACGCACGTCCGCGAGGTTGCCCCGTCGGGCCGCCTCCATGAGCGGCGTCTCGCCCGACATCAGCGCCGTATTGGGATCGGCGCCGGCCGCGAGCAGCTTTTCGGTCATCGCCGGATCCACGTGCGCCGCGGCCGCATACAGCGCCGTTGCGCCGAATTCGTTCGCCGTCTTCACGTTCGCGCCGGCGCGGAGCAAAAGATCGGCCATCGCCAGATCATTGCGGGTGGCCGCCCAGACCAGCGCAGCTGTCCCTTCAGGCCCGGCGACATCCTTCTTCGCGCGGCCGTTCAACAGGGACTGCACGGCGGCGCGGTCCCCTTCCTTCGCAGCAGTCACCAGCGACACATGGCTGGCGCCGGCGGCAAGCGCGGCGCCCCCAAAAATCGTCGAGCCCATGAGTGCTGCCAGAATCGTTGCTCTTGTTTTCATCGCCATTCTCCTGCTTGGACCGTGTTCCGAAGGTCCCCGCCTTCGCGGGGACCTTCGGCGAATACCCGACTAGGTCGTCGGCAAGTCCAACCTTCCCGTGCTGTCGCCCAACTTGTCCACGTGCGGAACATCTGCCTTGTCCAGCATGGTGAGGAGCAGATTGGCCATCGGCGTGCGATTCGGATAGCGGACATGCTCTCCGCCCTTGATCCCGGCAACACCGCCGGCGACGAGCAGCAGCGAGAGATCGCTATAGAGGTGTAGGTTGGCGTCGCTCAGCCCGGCGCCGTAGAGGATCATCGAGTGATCGAGCAGCGAGCCGTCGCCGTCCGAGGTGTCGCGCAGCCGGCCGAGGTAATACGCCAGCATCTTCGCGTGGAGGATGTTGATCTTGGTGGTCTTCTCCTGCTTCTCGCGATCGCCCTGGTGATGCGTGCAGGGGTGATGGGCATCGCCGAATCCCAATTCGGGATAGGCGCGGCCGCTCATTTCATGGCCCATCTGGAACGTGATGACGCGCGTCATGTCGGTCTGCCAGGCGAGCACCATGAGATCGGCCATCAACTTGTAGTAGTCCGAGAAGACTTCCGGGGCGCCCGTGGGGGTTCCGAAGGTCACCTCCTGGTGGCCCTGCTTCTCGGCCAGTTGCATGCGCCGCTCGATATCGCGGATGGCCTCCAGATACTGGTCGATCTTGCCGCGATCCGTTCCGCCGACCTTCAGGCGCAGCCGCTTGACGTCCACGCCGATGGCGTCAAGGATGCTGCGGTCTTCCTGTCTGATGGCCAACCGCACCTTCGGATCGGTGCCCGCGTCGCCGAACAGACGCTCGAAGATGGCGCGTGGGCGGTTCTCCATCGGAAGCGGCGTGGTCTCGTTGCGCCATGAGATCGTGTCGTAATAGGCGCAGCCGTAGGCAGACTCGCAGGCGCCGACGATTTCGGGCGCTTCCAGGCCGATTTCAAGCGAGGCGAGCTGGGTGGATTTGCCGAACTCCTTCGCGGCAATCTGATCAACTGATATTCCGGCGTGGAGATCTGCGCCGGACGTCATCTTGGCGTGTGTCCCCGTCAGCCAGGCGGTGCACGCGCGCGGATGATCGCCGCCCACTTCGCCCGTGAGGCCCGCGGCCTGTTGATTATCGAGTCCCGATATCACCACCATGCGGTCTTTGAAGGCGGCGAGCGGCTCGAGCGTCCGGGTCAGCTCCCAATTGGCGCCCACGGTCTTGGGCGTCCACTCGCCGTTCAAATTGAAGATCCCGTTCGGAGTCTGCATGAACGCCATGCGGGTCGGCCGCGTCGTGGGGGCGGCAAACGCCGGTGTCATGGCGTCGAGTACCGGCAGGGCGAGCGTGGCACCCACTCCGCGCAAGAAGGTGCGCCGGGGAATAGCTACCTTAAAAATTACCATCGCCAACCCTCCTCATTCGAAATGGTGTGCTCTGAACGATGCCAAGAATGACGGATGACCACTTCTGATTGTCCGCGGCAGCCTCGCGCGAGATCTTGCGAAGAGCACCGTAGTCGTACTCTTCCACGCCACGACCGAGCGCATAGGTCATCAGCCGCTCGGTGAAGTTTTCAACGAACATGTCCTTCTTTTTCATCAGGACATCGCGCAAGCCCGCCGGCCCGTTGAACGGAGTACCGTCGGGCAAGGTACCGGAGGAATCGATGGGTCCGGTCCCGATTCCCGTGGAGACCCGCCAAGTCCCAAGACCGTCGAAGTTCTCCAGTGCGAAGCCGAGTGGATCCATCAGGCGATGGCAGACGGCGCAGGTGGGATTGGCCCTGTGCTGCTCCATGCGTTCCCGCATGGTCAGCTTCTGCGCGGTCGCATCGTCTTTCAGCGATGGAACATTGGGCGGCGGAGGCGGTGGCGGAGAGCCTAGGAGCTGCTCCAGCACCCACTTTCCGCGGATGGTCGGCGCCGTTCGGTTGGGATACGAGGTCACCGCCAATATGCTGGCCTGTCCGAGCAGTCCGTATCGGTTCGGGTCTTCGAGCTTCACGCGGCGGAATTCACTGCCGTAAATGCCCTTGATCCCATAGTGCTCGGCCAGGCGCTGATTGAGGAAGGTGTAGTCCGTCGTCAGCAGGTCGGTGACGCTGCGATCCTCCCGCACCTGACTTTCGATCAGGAGCTCGGTTTCCTTCGCAAGTGCGTCGCGCAAGTTGTCGTCGAACGTCGGAAAGGTCGTCTGGTCCGGGGATATCCTTGCGATATTGCGCAAGTACAGCCATTGGCCAGCGAAGTTCTTCACCAGCGCCTGCGAGCGCGGATCGGCCAGCATCCGCTTGACCTGACCCTGCAGGACCGACGGGTTGGAGAGGCGCCCGCTCTCGGCCAGGGCGAGGAGCTGGTCGTCGGGGATGCTGCTCCACAGGAAGAAGGACAGGCGTGAGGCAAGCTCGATGTCGCCGATCTTGTAGACGGTCCCGGGAGCCGCGCCCGGCGGATCGACTTCCGCACGGAAAAGAAAGTCTGGCGACACCAGGATCTTCTGCAACGCCAGTCTGACGCCCGACTCGAAGCCGCCGTTCTGTGCGCCCGTCTTGTAGAGCGCCAGCAGTTGCGTGACGTCGTCGGGACGTACCGGACGCCGATAGGCGCGGTGGGCGAGATTGGACAGGATTTTTTTCGCGCACGCCTCTTGATCGGCGTCCGCGGATGGATGACAGATGAAAATCCTGTCGCGCGTGACTGTGTTCCCCGGCCCTTGCACGTTGAACGGACCGGCGACGGTAATGCTGCCCACGCCTTCGAAGTACGTCAGCACGTCGTCCCCGCGAATCCTGTCGATGATGCCTTCCCTGATCAGCGTGTCTTTCAGGAATGTCGCAGCAAGCTCTCGTGTTCCGGCCTTCACCGGCAGGCGGATCTTCAGATGCGCATCGGGAGGGGTTCCGCCGCCGAGCACGACTTTTTTGGGGTTGGCCGCAACGGTGAACAGTTGGAGCCTTTGATCGTCGAGTCGGAGATCGAGCTTGCGTTCCCGCTGGAGGCCCAGATATTCGTCATCTCTGTTCCTTTGCAACGTGACCGAAATCTCGTATTCGCCGTCCACCGGGAACAGGTGGCGCACGATGGTGCCGCCGCGCGAGCCGACCGGCGCGGTTTCGTCCAGACGATCGTTCTGAACGAGGCGGTGAGGAACGTCATAGGTCTGATAGGACACGGGGATCGTGGTATCGCCCACGGCGGCCCGGCTGATCTTGCGTGCCGTCGACAGGTAGCGTTCCAGCAAGACCGGCGAGACCTGCAACACGTCTCCGATGTTGTCGAAGCCGTAGCCGATGTCGTCGGCCGGCAGCATCTCCGCGACGTCAACCTCCAGCGCCAGCAAATCGCGGACGGCATTCCCGTACTCCGTTCGGTTGACCCGATGGAGCGTGGGGCGTCCCGGATTGGGCTTCGTCTCCGCCAGGCGATCGCGTCCGGTCACGATGTATTCGACGAGCGCGTTGTAGGTGGCCGCATCGGGCTGCCGCATGTCAGCAGGCGGCATCTCGCGGTTGCGCAGCTTGCGCGCCAGCTTTTCCCACGTCGCGCCGTTGGTCTCGAAATTGGAGATGTCGAAGGTGTCCAGGTGCAGTCCGGCAAATGCCGTGGGACCCCTATGACAGGTGATACAAAACCTATCGAGTGTCGCGCGATGAGCGGTCGCGGCCGCAGAGGAAGGATCTTGCGCCGGCGAATTTGGCGCCGGAGAATTTTGCGCCGAAAGTGTTACCGCGAAAAAGAAAACCGCCCCCGCCAGTAACATGCTGAGTGGGGTCAGTCCTCGGAGCCGAATCATGAACGCTCCCTCCCACCGGCAAACGGGTCAAGTGACGAGGCAGGTTACACCCAGTGAGTACCTTTTTCCAACAGATTTCTTCTGATTTCCTGGTACGGTCCAACCGCTCGCCCCCCTCCGCCATCTCGCGCTATCCTCGGCCCGAATTTCGAATGTTATCTACGCTCTATGCGATGGACCTCCAGGATCGCGCTCCTAGCACTCCTCTTCGCCTCACCTGCCATTGCTGAACAGGGCAGGCTGCGCGAACGGCTGACGCCCGAGGTCATGGCGGTGGTCTATCCCGGCGCCGAACGCCTCGGGATGGAGGAAGGCTCGCCGCCTGCCATCGCGGTCTTCAAGGGCGACCAGATTGTCGCCTATGTATTTTCGACCCTCGACATCATCGCGGCGCCAGGTTACTCGACGACACCGTTCGACGTCATCGCCGGCGTCGATCTCAGCGGCCGCATCACGGGGGCCAAGGTCGTCTTCCACCAAGAGTCCATGATCGTTCACGATCGCGTGCGCCAGCGTCAGCTCGATACGCTTCTTGCCCGCGAAGCGGGCAGGTCGCTGCGCGGCGGCACCAACGCGCTGCCACCGGACTACGTCGACGGTGCAACCATCAGCGCGCGCGCCATGCGCGCCGCCGTCCTCACCACCGCGAGACTGGTTCTGCGCGCGCACGCCGCGCGCACCGCTGTGACCGCTCCGACTGCTGTGACCACTGTGACCGCTTCTTCGACCGGTGAGACCGTGCCGACCCTCGATCTCGAGAGCTTCAGCATCAAGTCCTGGGACGACCTTCTCGCCGAAGGCGCCGTGGTGCGACGGCGGGTGACCTCGGGCGAGGTCGGGACGGCCCTCGCCAATGCGGGCGCGGCCGGTGTCAAGCTCGATTGGCCGCTCGGCGCGGGCGACGATCTCTATGTCGAATTCATGACGGCGCTCGTCACGCCACCCGCTGTCGGCGGCAATCTGCTCGGACTGCTGAAATTCGAGGACTACAAGAGCCAGCTCCCGAGCGGCACCCAGGCGATCTTTGTCGCCTCCAACGGTCCGTACGATTTTCTCGGCACCAAATACTTTCAGGAGTCCGCGGGCAACCGCTTCGATCGCCTACGCGTGATCCAAGACGGGAAGACTTTTGGGTTCGTGCAAAAAGACTATTCCTATGCAACGCCCATCCAGGGACAGCAAGTCACCGGGCTGTTCGCGCTGCCGGCCAATTCCAGCTTCAACCCCCTGAAGCCGTGGCGACTGGAAATTTTGATCACTAGCGCCGCCACTCCCCCGCTGACGGTCGCGTTCGGGCTCGACTACAAGATCCCGGACACCTATGTCCTCCAGGTCCCGGTCCCCCGCGTCCTCAAGCCGCAGCCGCAACTGCAACCGCAGCCCCAACCGCAATCGGTGCTGGAGCCGGAGCTGGAACTGCTGCCGCCCATCCCCACCTGGGTCGAGGCTTGGAGCGACGCGCGGGTAGACATTGCGATTCTGGCCGTGCTCCTGTCGTTGCTCACTCTGATCTTCATATTCCAGGCGACGCTCGCGCGCTTTCGCGTTGCCCATCGGCTCGTGCGCACTGGATTTTTGCTCGTTGTTCTCGTGTGGCTCGGGTGGACCGCTGGTGTGCAGCTCTCGATCGTCAATGTCATCAACTATGTCAGGGCGCCGTTCAATCACCTCGAGATCGGTTTCTACCTTGCCGAGCCGCTGATGGTCATCATCGCCGGCTACACGCTCTTCTCGCTGGTATTGATTGGGCGCGGCGTGTTCTGCGGCTGGCTGTGCCCGTTCGGGGCGCTGCAGGAGCTGCTCGGCCAGCTCTCCCGCGCGCTGCGCGTGCCGCAGTGGAACCCGCCGGTCGCGCTGGAGAAGCGCTTGTGGATGGGCAAGTACATCGCAGCCGCAGCGGTGCTGACGTTGGTGATGACGCAGATCGACTCAGCGGGGGCCACGTTGGAGATCGAGCCGTTCAAGACGGCGATCACCACAAGATTCACGCGAGCCTGGCCCTATGTGATCTATGCCGGCGCATTGTTGGCCATCGGGCTGTTGTCGGAGCGGGCCTATTGCCGCTTTCTATGTCCACTGGGTGGCGTGCTCGCATTCCTTGATCGGCTGCACCTTCTCAATCGGCTCAAGCGTCGTCCCGAGTGCGGCAGTCCCTGCCACTTGTGCGAACACGCGTGCCCCGTGCGGGCGATTGAGCCGACGGGCAGAATCGTCACGGCCGAATGCTTTCAGTGCCTCGATTGCCAAGTCGAATATCACGACGAGAAGCGATGTCCGCCGCTCGTGCGGACCGTCAAGCTACGCGGCGAGGCAAAGCCTAGCGAGGCTCCGCCTGCATCGCGTAGCTCCGCATCGCTAGCGCAGTGTCTGTTTGCCCCGCCTCCGGCGGGGCGAGACGTCTTGAAGGCGCTGAGAGAGCTTGACTCAAATGCAAAGAATCCTGGCCTTCAAGACGTCTAGCGGCGTCAAGGTGAAAAATGCCTGAAGAGAAACTCGCAGCTCGAGCAGGCACGCCCGATTTTTCTCGCGCGGAAGGACGTCCGCCGCGCCGCCGTTTCTTGCGCGTCGTTGCGGCGGTTGCCGGCCTGCCGCTGATCATCGCGGCGGTGCGCGCTACCGCGCCGAAATCTCAGTCGCACCGCTGGCGCGGCGAAGTGCTGGGCGCACTGTCGGAGCTCACTTTATGGCACCCCGACGCCGCATTCGCGCAACGTACGATCCTGCGTGTGCGCGATGAGATCGAGCGCCTCGAGCGGATCTTCAGCCTCTATCGGCCGGACAGTGAAATCTTGCGCCTCAATGACGCCGGCAAGCTGATGAAGCCGTCGCCCGAGCTGCGCAAACTGGTCGAGGAGAGCCAACGCCTCGGTGAGCTGAGCGGCGGCGCTCTTGACATTTCAGTACAACCCTTGTGGCGGCTCTACGAGGCACATTTCTGGTCGCATACCGACATCCAGCCGGACATCGCGGCCCGCGCGCGCGACGTGGCACACACCGTGGTGGATTTCCGCCAGATCGAAAGCGGCGCGGCCGTAATCGGGTTCGCACGCGCCGGCATGGCCATTAC
>Ga0209726_10009189_pt1 | contig 10369 bp, 7 predicted proteins | sample Subgrocontami54m_FD_187453 | JGI IMG/M metagenome (GOLD analysis project Ga0209726, IMG submission 187453) | Subsurface groundwater microbial communities from S. Glens Falls, New York, USA - GMW46 contaminated, 5.4 m (SPAdes) (version 3) | ecosystem: Environmental > Aquatic > Deep subsurface >... | reverse complement strand
TCAACGACTATCAACCGTATCTTCGCGGCACTATCGCCAGTTTAGGTTTTAATCAGATCGGGATTCCATATGATCGGGCGGAGCGGGTGAGAGGGGAAACTAAGTTCTCGTTCCACGAACTCATCACTTTGGCATTAGACGGGATCTTGAATCATTCACTCCTGCCACTGCGGATGGCAAGTTACACGGGACTTGCGATTTCGGCGCTTACCTTTCTTGGCATCCTGATTTACGCAGCGGGGAAGTTGTTATTCGAAAAAGATTGGCCTGCTGGGTTCACCACTACTGCAGTACTGATCCTTTCATCGATAAGCCTGAACGCTCTATTTCTGGGCGTCATTGGGGAATATCTTGGTCGAATTTTCCAACAGGTCAAGGCCCGTCCGGTCACTATTATTGATCGCACGATCAATTTATAGATTCCAGATTCGCACTTAGAGTTTCATACTAACCGTAGAGAAAGCAAAAGTTCCCGCGCTAGGTTTCAAGACCGTTCGGTAACGTCACTACTGAATTCTAAAAAAATCAAAACAAACCTTTTCTTGAAGCTTTTATAGCCAGTATCAGCCATGGTCTCTTAATGTTGACCTAGCCGGTGAAATTGAAAGAAAAGAAAAAACTCGGGAGTAGATACTGCAATGATCGACGGGCAGCCAGAAAACCAACGGCTAGCGAACGTAGCAACGTGTAGGGATTCCTTTTATCTGTTCGGGAGTTTTTTTTTTCTATCGGCAGTATATTTGTTCTTTATTTTTGCTCCCACGATTTACATTCCGTTTGCGCACCACGACGATTATTACTACTGGTCTTATGACAACAAAAATGAACTTGGCCTTCATCCCCAATATATTTTTTTTGTAATCATCGGAAGAGGAATTTTTAATCTCATTCATCATCCGGTGGCAACACTCGTTGACACAGTCTCCGATCTCTGGAAGCTGCGAATGATTACCGTGGCGTTAATCGCGGCATCGATGGCACTGTTCGCGCGGTGGATGCACAAACTAACTTCAAATAAGATCACAGCGTTTTTGATAAGCGCCAGCATTTTCACACTTCCTGCCAGCCAAATATTTGTTTTTTGGAGTTCATTTGGTCTTTTTACTGTCGCGACTCTTTGTTCACTGACGAGCGCTCTGCTGATGGAAGCGGTGAACCCGCAAACATTACTACAGCTCAAGATTTTTGAAGTGCGGCAATGGTATGTTGTTTTATTGTCGTTGGTCCTTTTGATTGTGTCGTTATATATCTACCAACCGTTCTCTATGTTTTATTTGGTGCCATTGTTTGCCCAGATTTTGTTCGTGGATATTGCCGAATGGCATCAAACCAAGTTGAAAGCCTACCGCAACCTTACGATTTTCTCCATCGGTTGTTTACTGTATTTTGTTTTCCACCGTTATATTTTTCTTCCGATCTATTTTGCCCGGTATCCCAAACAGGAAACGCTCTATCTGTCTAGTAAAACTCATGTGTTTGATATTACAACGGCTCTAGTCGCCAAAATTGGCGTGTTCTACGATGTTAGCGTGACTAGTTTCAATCTTTGGAACGTTTATCCCGATGGCGCTGTCGCGTTTTTTGTTGGCATGTTTATCCTGGTCGGTGCTTTGGCGGTTGGAGTGCGCTTTTTTCTCAGAAGCCGGGAAGGACATAGGATTGCGATGCGTTCTGTTATCGAGAAGTTGTGCCTATTATGCAGCTTGGCCGTGATGGCCAATATTCCGATTCTTCTAGCCGTAGGTGGGCACGGTGGATTTCGGGTGTTGTTCGCTTATTCGGCGATCATTGTCCTGGCACTTTCTTGGGCAGTCGTGGAAGTTACGGGTTTGTTGGCTGAGAATTTGAGACCGGCGACTATCTTTTTTGGCTTGAGTGTGATGATGGCTGGAGGTGGATTTTTGGCACAGCGTAACACTCTCGACACAGCATTAAACGACTACGCCGAACTTTCATTTATCCGCGCGAAAATAGCGCCACATATTGACGAATTGACGGCAGTTCACATAATAAGACCTCTGCCCCAAAAATCCTTCCTTAATCTGCCGTGGGCGGGCAATGGCGAGTTCAATATTAATAGCTCCTACTATTGGCAGGATATCGCATGGATGATTCGGTCGGTGGTGCTGGAATCTGTCAAAGATAAGGCATCCGTCAGGGTGTACTCTACGGACAATTCGGAAAAGAGCGTTGCGGCAGCTCCAAGGAATGAGATCGTTGTCACCAGCAGCTTGCCAGAGGAGCCCATCAAAGCACCCCACGGCGCTTTAATAATAGATATGAATGAACTATTTTCACCAACAAAGCAGATAGCTTCCCTCGGTTGTGGCGACTTTATAATCGGTGCGCAGAGAATCAGTCAACAACGCGAATGTCGTGCGTTTGATGGGAGCAATCAGCCCGATAGCTTTTGGGAAGCACCAGGACCGTTTCCGATAATTTTGGATCTCACCTATCGGCATGGAAGCGAAAAGGTCTTCAAATATTCGCTGCAAACGGGTCCTCTAGCGGACGATGCTACAGAACGGATGCCACTGGCTTGGAAACTTCAGGGCTCGAATGATAACGCTAAATGGATAGATGTAGATGAAAGGCAGGATCAGACAGGATGGCAAGTTGGAAAAACAAGGACGTATTTCATAAAGCATCCCGATACGTTCAAACACTATCGATTTGTCTTTACCAAGGGAATAAACCCTGAAATTTTACGAATATATGAAATTACGATGTATAAATCGGAGCGTCGCAGCTGAGAGAAATTTGCGAGGCACGGAGTCCTATCTGTTGTTGGCGCCTCGATGAAAAATTGATGCTCGGAAAACTGGCGTTTCCTTTAAGAAGAGCCTGGATCACGATAGTGTAATCTTTCAGGTGAACTCTATGGATCGAAATGCGGCTACTAAGCCGGCTCTAGTGAAGCGGACCCTTGCCTGTGAAAACATTCGATTCTTTGTTTTCCTGGATGAGCTTACGTCGTATGACCGATCTAGCATCTCAGACTACCTTGTTGTTGCCCCGAAAGAGGTCACGGCAAATCTTGTAACGGGAGTTGCCATCCTCCCTGTTTGCGACGGTAAGATTGGCCTTATTCGAGCCTATCGACACGCCATCAGGAGCGATTCCTGGGAGATTCCACGGGGATTTATCGAAAGAGGCGAAAGCGAAGTATCGTCGGCGTTACGCGAGCTGGAGGAGGAAACCGGGCTTGCCTGTGAAGCCAGCGAGATCAAGTCCCTCGGCTATGTCACCCCGGATGCAGGAGTTTTAGCCGCGCGCCTGCACATATATGTTGCTCTACGGTGCATACGAACTAAGCCTTACGTCCCCTTCGAGTTCGGCCATCAGGAATTTCGTATCTTTAGTCGGGATGAAATGGAGAGTCTGATAGCGCGATCCGAGATTCAAGACCCCTGCACGCTGATCGCTTACACCAAATACATCCGCCTTTAGGCGCTCTCGTATTGACGCGACTGAATTTGTTTTGCTCGGGCAGCGCAATGTTACATGAACGGTGCAAGTTTGACTCTTTGATATCAGAGCAACTCGAATGACTGGAAGTAATCTTGACGTTATTTTATCTAGATCCTTTTGGGCCATTTATCTTCAGTGTCGTCGCGTCATCATGACCCTCTTGCATCGGCTTGGCGCCTTCATATTTAAGCTATACCGTTACCGGGGGGTCATCTGGGCGATGGCCAAATTTGACGTAGCATCGCGCTACGCCGGCACGATCGGCGGCGTGCTCTGGGCTGTTCTCCATCCGGCTTTAACGGTCGTCATCTATTGGTTTGTGTTTTCTCTGGGTTTCAAAGCCCGGGGGCCTGCGGGAATGCCCTTCATACTCTATTTCGTTAGCGGCCTTGTGCCTTGGCTTTTCTTCAGCGAAGTTCTGGTATCGAGCATGAATGCTGTCACTGCAAACGCCGCTCTCATAAAGAAAACGGTTTTCCCGTCGGAGGTTCTCCCGCTGGTCCATTTTGTTTCGAGCAGCGTCACCCATGTTGTTTTGCTTGTTATTCTTTGCATCCTCGCCTGGTGCTACGGTTATGGACCTAAGTTGACGGTCATACAGGTTATATACTACTACGCCGCGCTCGGCTGCTTTTTACTGGGGTTATCCTGGTTGGTCGGTTCGCTTCAGGTGTTTCATCGTGATTTGGGACAAGCGATAACCGCAGTGCTCGGTCTTTGGTTTTGGTTAACTCCGGTGGTTTGGTCGCCCGAGATGATCCCGCCGCGCTATAGTCTCATATTTGAATTGAATCCACTCTATTATGTGCTTGAAGGATACCGGTCGTTGATGACCGGAGTTCCGTTCTGGCTACACTGGCGGCAAGCATTGTGTTTCTGGTCGGTGACGTGTCCGGTGTTGCTTTTGGGTGCGTATGTTTTCAGGCGACTCAAGCCCCATTTTGCCGATGTGCTGTAAGGTCGTGATAAGAAAATGAACGATGACATCGCTGTCTCGGTACGCGACCTGACGAAGAAGTATCGACTCTTCGCGACGCCAATGGAGCGTCTCAAAGAGTCCTTTCATCCATTGCGCAAGCGTTACCACAAAGAATTTTGGGCGTTGAAGGGCATCAGTTTTGATATCCCGAGAGGTGAGGTCTTGGGGGTGCTAGGCCGCAACGGCTCGGGTAAATCGACACTGCTCCAAATTATCGCTGCGGTACTCCAACCCACATCAGGGACGGTGGCCGTGCATGGCAGGGTGTCCGCTTTACTGGAGCTGGGCGCCGGATTCAACCCCGAGTTTACGGGGCGGCAGAACGTGCTGTTGAACGGTGCCATTATGGGCGTGCCCCACGATGAGATGATGGAACGCATGCCTGCCATCATAGACTTTGCTGACATTGGCGAGTTTTTCGATCAACCGATGAAGATCTACTCATCTGGGATGTTTGTGCGCGTTGCTTTCGCTGCGGCGGTTCACGTGGAGCCGGATGTTTTGATCGTTGATGAGGCTCTTGCTGTCGGTGACGCTAAGTTCCAACATAAGTGCTTTCAGCGCTTAGCGGATCTGCAGTCCGCGAAGAAAACTGTAATTTTTGTTACCCATAATTCCTCACTAGTCACAAGCTATTGTGACCAGGCAATTTTACTTGACGGCGGACAGCTAATAACGGCCGGCGATCCAGTGCATGTCGTCGATAGGTATTACGACTTACTTTTTGAGGATACGGCCAGAGCGGGTTATATGCATTCTGAGCAGTCCGATTCGGTCAGGCGTAGCGGTGGTGGAAATGAAAGCGAGTCGTACGATGTTCTAAATTTTTCAACCACCGATGATCTTTGTAACACCCGTCTGAGTTATAACAAAAACGAGGTTCGATTCGGCAGCGGTGCGGCCCGCGTGATTGATTTCGCCATCGAATCTGAAGGCCAACGAGACGTGGCAAACGTTCGGTTCGGAGCGGAAATACGGTTGTATATTAAAGTGCTCTTTTGTCGCCGAGTTCAGATGCCCGTAATTGGGTTTGCAGTGAAGACTCTGGAAGGCGTGGAGATTTTCGGTACCAATACGTTTCAAATGGGGCAGAAGCTCAAACCGATGCCCGAGGGGCAGATCCATGTCTTTAAGTTTTCCTTTGCACTCCGTGTTAACCCGAGCGACTATTTCTTTGACATCGGTATCGCCGAGGCGGACGGAACCAGAGGTGGAGCGATCCTTGATGTTCGCCGCTCGATAGCGCATTGCGTAGTTTCCTTGGACACAGAGCGATCATTCGATGGCCTGTTAGATCTTTCGCCGAGTTTTGAGATTTTGACAGGGCGTTCTCTAAGGATAGACAGTCATCAGGGAAATAAGTCTTTGGAAGGGCTATAAAGTTATTTTCTCGATTCGTACGATATGTCCGATCTCCAGTTGATCGATGCGCTGCTCACAGGTAAGCCTTACTTTGGGCCGGCAATGCGTGCGACGCAAAGTCCCCCGGTGCGGCACGGGTATCTTGCCGCAATTGTAGTGGCATTATCTGAATCGAAGCGTCAAGGTCATTTTGAAATCTTAGAAATCGGCTCTTGGGCGGGTGCCTCGACGATAACCTGGGCTGAGAGCGTGCTAAACCTAGGAAAAGAAGGAAAGATCACCTGCGTCGATCAATGGCGGCCGTATTTTGATGAAGGATTGGAAACCGGGCCGCATTACCAAGGGATGAACGAAGCCGCTAAAGACGACAAGATTCTCAAGCTTTTTTTGCATAATATTCGCGCGGCGAATGTTTCGCACATGGTGGATTATTTGGTTGGCGACACTCGCAAAGTTCTTCCTGGTCTCCCTAGCTCCAAGTTCGACATCGTTTATATCGACGGCTCCCACTTGTACGACGACGTGCACGCAGATATTACAGAGGCAAAAAGGCTGGTTCGGGACGGCGGAATTATTTGCGGCGATGATTTGGAGTTGCCGCGGACCAAAGTCGATGACGGCGAACACCGCGCGGCGGTCGAACTGAAAAAGGATTTTGTTTATTCATCTACCGGAAATGCGTATTATCATCCTGGCGTGACCGAAGCTGTTGCACTTGAATTTGGAGACGTGGCGAGTTGGGCAGGAGTATGGGCAATGAGGAAGGCCGGTTCACAATGGACGAAAGTGGAACTGGATGCCGCGGCAGTACAAATCCCTCATCATATTAAGAACGCTGCTCCTGCGCTCGACGCTACAGAAGTGGGACAGACGCGAGATTATTGCCTGATCAAGGTCGGGAAAAAATTTATCGCCACGGCTAAGTCATTAGGATCGACGAACCTTCTGATCGAGCGATTGGGGGAGCGCCAGCTACCGCCGGTGTTGTTCAGTGGCGACAGTCTTGAGGAGGTCCGCACAAAAGCGCTTGAGACTGAAGAAAAGCGGCACCCCTTGGTTCAGCTTGTCGACTCGACGGATAGTTTTAACTTAGTGAAGACTACAGAGCGATTTTTGGCCGTGGCCAAGCAATTAGGACCTACGGACCTTTTTATCGAACGGTTAGGGGAACGGGAGTTGGCTTCTCTTATATTTTCGGGTGAGACTTTAGAGGTAGTTCGGGAGAAGGCTCTTGCTTTTGAACGACAGACGGTTGAGCCCGATCAGGGACCTTTGTGGAGGCGAGTGTTTGGGAGGATCGGTAGGCTTTTCCCCGCGCGTCGGGAATAGAATTAATCTCCGGTTAGCCGCCATTACAGCTTCCGAATGACAAATTCGCTATTGGCTCTCATTCTTGATATGAGTTTCTTGACTTTCGTTCGGCTAGCAGTTGGCCAACGAAATTATCAGCATCTCGACAAACAAACTGTGTCGCTGCCGTGCGCAGAATCAACGTGTATCTATGCAAACTCTTTTTAGGAACGAACAATTAATTTCACCTCAGGTTAGCATCGTTCTTTTAGACTGGTCATGTCGCGAGAGTCTCCACGTCCTTGACTATCTGCAAAACCAAACCGTTCCAAGAAACCAATACGAAGTGATCTGGATCGAGTATTTCAACCGTAAACTTTCCGCAATCGAGCAAAAGTCGCAGCAGTGTGAAGCCGCCGGTAAGGCGCCAATTGTGGATCAATGGGTGCTGATGCAAACGCCGCAAAACATCTATTATCATAAACATTTGATGTACAACACGGGCATTTTTCTGAGCCGAGGGCGCATTGTGGTGATCTGCGACTCGGACGCCATCGTGCCGGAGACTTTCGTCCAGACGATCATCGAATCCTTTGACGAAAATCCAAATTTGGTTTTGCACCTGGACGAGGTGAGGAACAATGACAAAAGATTCTACCCGTTCAACTACCCATCGATCGAAGAGGTCATTGGCGAAGGCAGCATCAACTGGAAAGACGGCAAGACCACTGGCCTATGGGACAGGGAAGATGTTCTTCACTCGCGTAACTACGGCGCCTGTTTTGCGGCGCTACGACAAGATTTGATCAGTATCGGCGGTGCTGACGAGCATATCGACTACCTAGGACATATCTGCGGTCCTTACGACATGACCTTCAGGCTGATCAATTTTGGCAAGAAGGAGATCTGGCACCCGACGGAGTTTCTCTATCATGTGTGGCATCCGGGGCAGGCCGGCGAGGATAATTATTTGGGTCCCCATGACGGTAAACACATGTCAACGACGGCGTTGGGCGCGCGAACGACGGGTCGAATATTTCCGCTCGTCGAAAATCCCGCTATCAAGCAGTTGCGGCTCGATGGCGGATCAGATGCCGATCCGTCACTTTTCGCTAAATTGACTTGTGAAGAAACGCTAAATGCATGGTCGGTAGAACACTTAAGAAAAATGAAACCTTCAGTTTGGGGGGAATGGCCGTCGCCAAGGAATATAGTCTTGAAGGGGAAATTATTAAAAACAATTTCCAAAATGGTCGCTAAGCAGCTCTGGATCAAGCTCATCAAGGTGCCCCGACAGGTCAAGACGCCGGGAGTGGCTCTGCGTAAAACCATCAATGGATATTTTTTCGTAAGAAATATTTTTCAACACAGCGTCTTTATCGTTCGACAATTACGAGAGGTTCTCAAAGGTCTTGCGGACGGCGGAACCACTGAAGTGTCTCTATACGGAGCCGGTGATATAGCGGAACTGGTATACGTACTCACCACCGATATCCGTCTCAGGCTACATTCTGTTTACGATGATTTTGGGGATCAAGTTTGGTTAGGCTTTGCGGTGCAGCCCGTCACCGAGTGCTTGAAAAGCACGGAAAAAATTATCGTCGCTGCCGTGATTGGCATCGACGAAAAGATCGAACGTTTGATGAAATTGGGCGTGGAACGGGAAAGAATCATTATTCTGCAGTAATGGAAGATGTCCTCGACATATCTTTGCTCGTGCCCACCCGTGGGCGTCCCAAGTTGCTGCGGAGATTCTTCGATAGTGTGGCTGATACGACTTCGCGATTGGAAAGGATCGAGATCGTCCTTTATATCGATGCTGACGATCTGCCAACCCATGAGGTCGCTCATCCTTCCCTCCAGCTAATAAAACTCATCAAGTCTCCCGGCGAAAAAATGGGCCGCATGAACCAGATGTGTTATGAGGCGAGTCGCGGACGTTACGTAATGCTGATGAATGACGACGTGGTGTTCCGCACAAAAGCCTGGGACGAAAGGATATTGAATACATTCGCTCGGTTTCCGGATGATATTGCCCTAGTTTATGGCAACGATCTGCATCAACGAGAATCGGTCGCGACTCTGCCGATCGTTTCTCGTGCCGTTTGCGACGTCCTGGACGGAATTTGTCCCAGGGACTACCTGAATGTGTACATCGATCTTCATCTTTTAGATGTTTTCAAAAAATTGGCGAAGCTCGGTCATCGGAGGATCGCTTATCTCGAAGACGTTATTTTTGAACACATGCACCACGAAGTGGGCAAAGCCTCGATGGACGCGACTTACGTGAAAAAGAACGAACGGTTCGATGATTCGTTATATATAAACTTAGAGGATGAACGGCGGAATCAAGCGAAAATGTTGAAACGGTACATCGACGCGACTCAGAAAAAACGACAAGTCGACAGCGCGTACGGCATCGGCGAAAGTCAAAACGATAAGAAGCGGGGCGGCTTCAAAGCAATATTGAAGAGAATGATTTCATCCGCTTTCAATCAAAATTCGTAAGTAGCCTTTTGTCAACAGCATGCCACGTGATGTTCGTGTATTGAGCGAAGGTATTCGCGGAACCGTGGCGTAGTTTAAGTGGCACATCCAGAACCATCGTGAAGTGTCGGTTTGGTGAATCGGCAGAAATTTAGGACAGTTTCTTTTGACACCATTATTCACCGAATTGTTCTCGGAAGACTTCTGTAAAGATTCATTCGTGATTACCGTTCTAAAACCAACGCCACTGAGTCTCCGGCGATTGCAACACCACAGCGGTCCGCCGATATTCCTGTCATTAGCTTGGGGAAATGTGCCGCGAGTACGCTGATGACGATTCAATCTTGTTTTTACCGCGGATGATTAAGGTAAATAGCACTAGGCCAGTCAGCATCATCGTCGTTAACTGGAATCGCGCCGGCTTACTCAATGACTGTTTGCGCGCGCTTTGTAGTCAATCGTATTCGGATTACGAAATCATCGTCGTCGATAACGGCTCTGCCGACGATTCGGTTACCATGGTCAAAGAACACTTTCCATTGGTCACGCTCGTCGAGCTGACTGAAAACCGCGGTTTCACCGGCGGCAATGCTGCTGGGCTTGAAGTTGCCGTTGGCGAGTTCATCGCGCTGGTTAACAATGATGCCTGCGTGGCACCGGACTGGTTGGAAAAGTTGCTCCGACCTATGCTTATGGATTCCGCGATTGGGATTTGCGCCTCGAAGCTCATTATCGACGGCAGCGAAGCGATCGATAGCGCCGGCGACGGGATAACGACCG
>Ga0209726_10009173_pt1 | contig 10381 bp, 9 predicted proteins | sample Subgrocontami54m_FD_187453 | JGI IMG/M metagenome (GOLD analysis project Ga0209726, IMG submission 187453) | Subsurface groundwater microbial communities from S. Glens Falls, New York, USA - GMW46 contaminated, 5.4 m (SPAdes) (version 3) | ecosystem: Environmental > Aquatic > Deep subsurface >... | reverse complement strand
GAGCCGTACGTCGGTCCAGGATCGGGATCAGCAGCAGAAAAAGCCCCCCGAGGCCGAAGCCGAGGATGCCCACGACCTCCCCCTCGATGCCGAGGATGTGGGCAGGCAGGTACTTGAGGGTCTGGAACATGAACATGAAGTACCACTCGGGCTTGATGCCGGCCGGCGCCGGCAGGAATGGATCCGCCTTCCTGCCGAGCTCCGCCGGATAATAGGCGGCCAGCGCGGCGAGAACCGCCAGCGCCACGAGCCAGCCCACGATCTCCCGCAGGAGAAAATTCGGCACGAACGGCATGCGGCGGGTTTCCTCGCGCCGCCCCTCGACAGCCGGGGGCACGCTCATGCCGTGCTTCTGGACGAGGTAGAGGTGGAGACCTATGAGGGCCGTCGCCGCCGCCGGGAGGATCGCCACGTGGATCCCGTAAAAGCGCGTGAGCGTGGCGCCCGTCACGTCGTCGCCGCCTTTCAGCAGGCGGCCGAGGAACGGACCCATCACCGGCACCGCACTGGTGATCTCCGTTCCCACCTTGGTGGCGAAGTAGGCAAGCTCGTTCCACGGCAGGAGGTAGCCGGTGAAGCCGAAGCCCATCGCGAGTCCCATCAGCGCGACGCCGGAGAACCAGGTCACCTCGCGCGGCGGTCGGTAGGCCTTGAGGAGCAGGACGCTGAAGAGGTGGACGAACAACGTGAAGATCATCAGGTTGGCCGCCCACGCGTGGAGCGAGCGGAATAGCCAGCCGAACTGCACCTCGGCCATCAGGAACTGGATGGACTCGAACGCCTCCTCCGCGCTCGGACGGTAGTAGAGCAGGAGCAGGATGCCCGTGGTCACCTGCATGATGAAGAGGAGCAGGGTCATGCCGCCCAGGTAGTACCAGAGCGTGTGGCGGTGGACGGGGATCTCCTTCTTCCGGGCGAGCTTCTCGAGATCCTTGAGCCCGACGCGCTGGTCCAGCCAGGTCCAGAGCTTGCCGTGCCGCTCCGTGCCGCCCTCCATGCTCAGGTGCTCTTCCTGACCACGATTTGGTTCCCGCGCGCGTTGACGACGTACGCGTCCAGTGGGCGGGGCGGCGGGCCCTCGACGTTCTTGCCGTTGAGGTCGTAGTGGCCGTTGTGGCAGGCGCACCAGATCCGGCTGAGGTCGGTCCGGTACTGGACGGTGCAGTTGAGGTGGGTGCAGATGGCCGAGAACGCCCGGAGCTCGCCGGCGGGCGTCCGGACGAGGATCGCCGGGCGGTTGCCGAACTTGAAGATCTGCCCGCTGTTGGCCTTCACGTCCCCGGGCTTGATGGAGAGCGTGACCGTGCCGGCCGTGGACTCGGCGACCTGCGGCGGCACGAGGTAGCGGCTCAGGGGATAGACCGCGGACAGAAAAAACGCCACCCCGCTCAGTCCGAGGAACCAGTTGACGAACCCCCGACGCGACGACTCGGGCTCCAGTAGATGCTCGGCCATGACATCCCTCCTCAGTGCTGTGGCGGTGACCCGGCGACCGGCCGGCGGTCCGTCTGCCGGATCTTCATGACGAGGCCTGCGATGAGCGCCAGGATCACCACCAGGACAACGCCGAGCCAGACCCGGCGCAGGCGCAGCTCGTCCATCGCGCGCACGCCGCGCGCGTAGCCCTTGGCGGCGATCGCGAGCCCGGCCTTGACCTCCTCGTTCACCGGCGCGACCGCGAACGAATGCACGGCGGTCCGGGCCTTGACGAGAGCCTCCTTGGCGCCGTTGAGATCGAACTGCGCCTGGCTGACCTCCACGCCTGCGTGATGGGCCTTGTCCAGGATGGCGCCGGCCTTCTGTGTCTCGGCACTGAGCGACTCGATGCGGGCCCGCATTTCCACCGCGGTCTTGCCGCCTTTGTCCCCGGCGGTGTGGCACGTCGAGCACACGGCCTTGTCGCCCAGGCCGAGCAGGAAGTCGCCGGGGGTCTGGATGGCGTGGTTCTCGTGGCAGGTCGCGCAGCCGGGGTTGCCCATCTCAGCAAAAGCCTTGGCGTGGACGCTCTTCTTGAAGAGATCGGCCGTCAGCGAGTGGCACTGCCCGCAGACGTTGCCCACCCAGGTGATCCCCGGGGGGACGGCGCCGTGGTTGCCGTGGCAGTCGTTGCAGGTCGGCGCCGAGAGGTCGCCCTTGGCCGTCATGGCCTTCCAGTGGACGGAGGTCTTGTACTTCGCCGCCTGGTCGGTCGGGATCTTGTAGCCGGCCATGTACTTGGCGTCGCCGTGGCAGCGGCCGCAGGTGTCCGCCACCTGCGTCGGATAGACGCTCGACTTGGGGTCCGACGGCGGCCGGATGTTGTGGGCGGGATGACAGCTCACGCACGTCGCGACCTTGGGATCCCCCAGCTCGCGCAGGCGGCGGCCGTGGACCGACGTCGCATACTCGGCGACCTGGTCCACGCGCAGCGAGGGGTTGTAGCGCTTCATGAAGGCCGCGTCGGCGTGGCAGCGGCCGCAGAACTGCACGATCTGCTGGCGAGAGGGCTTGCCGACGAACCCCTTGGCGGGACTCATGGCCTCCGGCCCGTCCGCCTTGGCGTCGCCGCCGTGGCAGGCCACACACCCGAAGCCCTTGGCCTTGTGGATGTCGCCGTCGAATGCCTTGACGGGCGCCGCCAGGCGCTCGTCTCCCGTCTCGAGGTGGCACGCAACGCACTTGTCCGCCGGCGCCTGGGCAGCCGCGACCCCGGGCCAAGCCATCAGCGCGAGCAGGAGGAGGCCTGCCAGTTCGGACGCCCTCACCCCCAAGGCTACGGTGTCCTTCGCGGCTGGCTGATCGACTCGAGGAGCGTGACGAGATCCGCCATCTCGTCGGCCTTGAGCGTGGGCCACGCGAGCCGTTGCCCCGCGACCGTCGGGGTGACCACCGTGTGGTTCCAGAGAGCTGCAAGGACTGCGGCAGACGAGTCGAGCCCCTTCGCCCGGGTCAGGTCGCTCGCCGGCTTGCCCCGCTCGCCGGACACCCCATGGCACTGGAGGCACCCTTTGTTCGAGGCGACCACCCAGCCCTTGGGAACGCTGCCGCCGGCGGCGAAATACCGGACCGAGTAGAGATAGGCGACCAGATCGGCCATGTCCTCCGGCCGAAGCTGGGGCACCGTGATTCCGCGGGCCGTCATCGCCGCCATCATGGCCGGGGCCTTGTTCCAGATGGTGGCGGCGAACTCGACAGGGCTCCGCCGGACGCCGAGCGCCACGAGGTCCGGCCCGACCTGGCCGCCGACCCCACCCACGCTATGGCACTGGATGCACTTCTTCTCCACGAAGAGCTCCCGCCCGAGCTGGGGCCGGCCGGGCAGGACGTAGAGCGGGCCTTCCGGCGCTCCGCTCGTTGCCGGCGCGAGGAACGCGACGAGGTTGCGCAGCTCCTGCGCGGTGAAGGCGGGCCGCTCGACGCCTTTCGCCTTCATGGCTTCCGCCATGGCAGGGCCGTGGTTCCACATGGCCGAAGCGACGTAGATGGGCGAGGCGAACTGCTTGAGCGAGTCCAGGTTCGGCCCCACGACGCCGCCCGTGCCGCCGACTTGATGGCAGATGATGCACTTCTTGTCCGAGAAGAGCTGGCGGCCCGCGGCCGTGTTGCCGGGCGGGTCGAAATAGTTGAGGGTGTAGAGGAAGCCGACCAGGTCGCCCGCCTCCTGCGCGGTGAGCTCCGGCCGCGTGATCCCGAGCTGCTTCATTCGATCGGCCATGCGCGGCAGATGGTTCCACATCGCGGTGGCGACGTCGTAGAAGGAGCGCGGCTTGATCCTCCGCGCGAGATCGGGGCCGATCTTGCCGCCGACTCCGTTGATCGAGTGGCACTTGACGCAGCCCTTGGCCCCGAAGACCCGCGCGCCGGCCAGCGGGTCCTGGCTCGGGCTGAACACGGGCTGGGCCCATGCCGCGTCGAGCGACCCCATCAAGAGCAACCCGGCAACGGCGACGGCCAACCTCACGGTTCGAGCCATTGGCGATCCTTTCTCTTGTAGTCCCGGCGGCCGCCGGGATGGATTTCTCCCAACGGCCGCCGATGCTACGCGAATCACCGCGCGTTCACAAGATTTACTCGAACTTGAGCTTGAGCACGCCCGGTGCGTACGCGTGCCGCACCTGGGCGTTGTCGAATACCGCCACGCCGAAGGCGTACTCCTTCTTGAGATCGGTGAACTGCACGTCGTATTCACTGCCGGTGGCGAGCTTCCGCCAGACCACGCTCGTGCGCACCCCGTCCTTGTAGACCATCGTGGCCGAGATGTCGCCCCGGTCTCCGGCGAAGGGGGCGACCACCATGCCGGGCACCTCGTCGCCGGCCTTGTACTTCGAGTCGTCGAACGGCTCCTTCTCGCCGTCCACGATCCAGAAGGGCGGCGCGGGCGTGTTGCCCTTGAGCGCCCACTTCGGACCGTTCTTGGCATCGTTCAGGTTGTCGGCGTAGCCGCCGCCGGTCTTGGAATCGCTCTTCCGGCCGGCCCCGGGGGCCTTGTCCTTGTCGTAGCGGGTGTCGTCGAGGTACTGGTCGTCGACCTGGCCGACGGGGGCCGTGCGCACGCCCTTCATGTGCCACATGTCGGCCCTCTCGCCTGGGTTGGGCAGGTACTTGTTGCCGTAGGGCTTCCCCTCGCCGGTATGGCAGGCCGCGAAGCACCCTTTCTGCTCGAAGGCCGGCGAGCTGATGTTCCAGATCATCCCCCACTTGTCTTCGTAGTAGAGGTTGTTATCCCCGCCCTTGTTGTCGGGGTCCTTGAGCTGCTTCCAGGAGCCGTCGGCCTGCTTCTGCCAGGGACCCCGGCGCACGCTGTCCGTCGGGTCCTTGTACTGCATGAGGAAATAAATCGTGTCGCCCGCGTAGACGGCCCGGAGCGAGACCTCCGTGGAACCGCCGGGCAGGTTGCGGCCGCCGACCGCCTTCACGGTGACCGGCTGGGCCTTCTGCCAGACGGCGTCCAGCGTGCCGTCGAGCGCGGGCGCGGCGGCCACCTTCTGGGCCACCACCACGTTCTTCTGCTGCGCGTCGCCCTCTCCGGCGGTCAGCGCCAGGCCGATTCCCAGCCCCAGCGCGATCACCGGGAGGGTCCACCTCCACGATCGCGTCATGACATCCTCCCTTTCCTTGTTGCGCCGTCGCTCGGACGGCGCGTCAGTGAACCGACATTCCGTGGCGCACGCCCATCGGCAGGTTCAGCAGCACGATGGCGGCCACGGTGAACACGCACGAGAGCGCCGCCATCGGCACGAACGCGCGGCCGGCGGCGCGAGGGTCGGCGTAGGCGCTCCCCGACAGCCGGTGCCCGGCGACCAGCGAGACCACGAAGAAGCCAACGATGATGGCGACCTGGAGCAGCCCGACCATGGCCTCGGGCGCGAGCGGCGCCTGCTGCCAGTCGGGCTGGCCAAGGGACCAGGGCGTGTACAGCTCGACCGCACGCCGGACAACGGGCACGATGCCGCCTCCCTCCATAAGCAGGTGGGAGAGGTTGTGAGCGAGGTGGACGGCGAGGCCGATGGGGATGAACATATAGCCGAAGAGCACGAAGCTTCGGCGCACGCCGATGGCGTGGGCACCCGCCAGCTTGTCGGCCGCGACGGCCCCGCACAGCACGAGGAGCGGAACCACGACGAGCGAGCCGCCCAGCAGAATCGCGGATTCGACCAGTCCCAGATAGGTGACGGGCTTGAGCGTCGCGCGCACCCAGTGCGGCAGCGAGCCCGACAGCGCCAACGTCCAGTCGGGCCACGCGCTGAGCATCTGGGCGGTGACCACCAGGGTCAGCCCCACGAGCGCGACCGCCAGGTAGGCTTCGTCGAGCATTCGGCGCCCCGACGCCCAGAGATCCTTGCCGAAGGCGCGGAAGCGCAGGACCAGGTTGTCGCGGGCGCAGCTCGTGACGCACTCGCCGCACAGGTTGCAGTAGTTGTTCCGGTCCATGGACGCCGGGAACTCGAACATCGGGCAGCCGCGGGACTCGGGACCGCCGCGATAGCAGCTCTTGTCGGGGTCAGCCGTGCACACGCCCCCGGTCCTGGCGCGGAGCTCGATCGGCGCCGTCATCGAGTAGATGCCGATGAGCCCGCCGATGGGGCAGAGGTGACGGCAGAAGCTCCGCCGCTCGTAGAAAAGCCCGACCGCCACGGCCGCCGCCGCGACGATCAGCACGATCCACGCCGTCACCCGCGGGGAGCGGACGACGCCCAGCTGCTCGTCGGCCCAGGTGAGCAGGACGAACATGCCCGTCGCCCACCAGAGATTCCTGAAGGGCTTCGGCAGCCGGCGCAGCGGGGCGGCGAGCCGCGCCGTCCATTCGTTGAGCGCCCCGAAGGGGCAGGCCAGGCACCACACGCGGCCGGCGAGGACGAAGGTGAAGATGATCCCGGCCCACCAGATCGTCCACGTGAGCTTGGTCGCCAGGTTGGCGCCGCCGTCCTGCACGTCGTAGAAGCCCAGCAGCACGACGACCGCCATGAGGACCAGGAGCGGGATCTGCAGCGAGGGCTGGAGCGCCCGCGAGGTCAAGAGCCGGCGCAGCCACTGCACCCGAAGGAGGTCGAGGGCCTCGCCGGCCGGCGCGCGGGTCCGGGCGCGGAGCCCAACGGCGTACATCGCCAGCACGCCGATGCCCGCGACGAGCGCGATCACCGTCCACGCGACGGGTCCCAACCCGGAAGAGGCCCGCGCCACGCTGACGGGGAAATCCACCACAAGCGGCGGCGCAAAGCGCCGGCCCTCAAGCTCGGCCAGCACGACGCGGACCCGGTGGGCGCCGAGCTTCGTGGGGCTGGCGGCAACCGCGTAGTGACCGGCCCATGTCTGCTCGGTGGCCGGCTCGGGGTCCGGTGCCGCGCCGGCCGGGGCGAAGCCAACGAGCACCCGCCCCCCCGTCACCGGGGCAAGGTCCGAGCTCCTGAACACCTTGGCCACGAGACGAGCCGACGGGTCCAGCGCCAGCGGGCTCGGATGGGTCAGCAGCTCGACCTGGTATCCCTGGACGGTGACGGTGCCCACCGTCCCGAGAGGTGCCTCGCCCCCGTGCTTCTGTCCGCCGTCCGCCGCAGCCGCGGCCGGCAGCAGCGCGAGGACGAGCGCCCCGAGCAGGCGCGCGATCATCGCGCGTACTTCCGGTCGATCTCGGCGCGGATCCGGTCGGTGGAGTACCCCGCCTTCTGCATTCGAGACGCGTCCAGCGCCTCGTCCATGCAGATGTCTCACGTGGCAGCGTGGCCGTCGGTGAAGCAGGACAGGAGGCTCTTGTGCCCCTGGTGCTTGTCGCAGGCGCAATAGCAGTAGAGCTGGTCGAGGACGTCGGGGCTCTCGCGCGCGATCCGGTGTGTCGCCGCCGCCTTGCCCACGAACCGCGCGGGGTCGAGCGTCGGCCGGGTCTCGCGGCGGGCCGTTGTGGAATCCGCCGCCGGAGACGATGAGATGGCCGGTGCGGCGGGCGGCGCCTCCCCACGCCACACGAGGGCCACTCCGACGGAGAGCGTTATGACAGCGAGGAGCGCCGGCCACCAGTAGCGGGTGACGCCCGGCCGGGACCGCGGAGCCCGCCGCCCATTCTCACCCATGACGCCCCTCTCTGTCGGTTGGCACCTTTATCGTTTGAGGACGGAGTGACGCGGACGCTGCCATCACCCGGCCGTCCCCCTCACGTGGGCCAGCTCCTGCAGCAGGCGCCAGTTGGCGAGGCGGTCGGCCTGCGACTTCAGGAGCGTGGCGGACGGTCGCCCCTCGGCGTCGAACTGGCGGGCGAAGCGGCCCTCGGTGCGCGCGAAGGCGACGAAGTCCACGACGTCGCCCGTGCCCGGCGTCTTCGTCCAGTCCTCCTTGGGATCCGGATTGCCCTGGAGCGACAGCCGCTTCGCCAGGTCCGCCCCGCGCCTCGGGTCGTGGACGAAGAGCGGGAAGGCGCGCGAGTCCACCGCGAGCCGGGCCTGGTGGGCGGCACGGTCATCGCCGACCCCGTGCTCGGGCTGGCAGGTCGTGTACGCGATGACCACGGCCGGGCCGGGGTAGCTGTTCGCGTCGAGGATGGCGCGGTAGAAGTGGTTGATGTGCGCGGCGGTCGTCTGCGCGACGAAGACGTCGGGGTGCATGAGGGCCAGGAGCCCCAGCTCCTTGCGCCGCTCCCCCTTGCCGGGGACCGCGCTGCCGACGGCCGCCATCTTGGCGTCCTGGGAGAGGAACGACGCCGTGGACGCCTGACCGCCCGTGTTCGAGTAGACCTGGGTGTCCAGCACGAGCACCTTGATGTCCATGCCTGAGGCGAGCATGCGCGACAGCGACTGGAAGCCGATGTCGTACATGGCGCCGTCGCCGCCCACGACCCAGAGACGCTTGGACTGCCAGCCGCGCTGGTCCCACTTCGCGCGGACCCCCATCGCGACCGCGGGAGCGTTCTCGAAGAGCGAGTTGATCCACGGCACGAGGAAGGGATTGTACGGATACGTCGAGGAGTAGACGGTGTTGCAGCCCGTGGCCGCGACGATGCCCAGGCCCTGCGGGCCGTGGACGAATCCCGTGCCCGCGACCATCATCCGGAGGGCCGTACCCTCGCCGCAGCCCATGCACGAGCCGGCCCCACCGACGTAGAGGAGGGCCGATGCCTCGGCCAGCATCATGTCGGCGAGCGCCTTGTCGTTGATGTACTCCCTCGGCGTGGGTCCGACCTGGCGGAAGAACGCGAACGCGGTTCGGTACCGTCCGAGCGTCCCCTCGTCCTTTCTCACCATGCGGAGGGCGTCGTAGCCCAGCTCGTGGCAGACCTCGACGCACTCGGCGCACCCCTTGCACTTGGTCGGGTCCACGAAGATGCCGAACATGGCGCCCGGCAGCCCCTTCCGCGAAGGCACCTCGAAGTACTTTCGCGTGCGCACCCACTGGGAGGCGAGAAAGGCGCGCTCCTCGCCGGGCGCTGCCTCGACGCAGGCCGCGATCGCCGCCTCAGTCACGGCCTTGCCCAGGATCGCGGTGTCGGGGCACTCGGTGACGCAGCTCATGCAGCCGACGCACTTCTCGGCGATGAATTCCGGGAGATCGGGCGCGAGGTATGAGAAGTCCCGGAGCGCCGCCGTGCCCGACGGGATCAGGCTTCGCGCCACGCCGACGTCAGCGGGAAGGGTGTGCGATCCCGTTCCCGCGGCATAGGCGCCGATGACCCGCGAGTTGAAGTCCGTGACGTACGCTTCCACGTCCAGATCGAGCACGCTCGCGTGCGGCAGGTGGGACTCGTGCTCGTCCTTGGCGAGACCCGGCGTCTTGGTCAGGACCTCGGGCGTCTCGCGCTCGTCTTCTTCGAAGTCGTTGATGGCGACGGGCTCAGCCATGGCGCGGCACCTCCATATGGGCCACCACGTCCGTCATGGAGAGAATGCCCACGGGCCGCTCGCCGGCTCCCGCAGGCTCCGTCACCACGAGGCGGTGAATCCTCCGCTCGCGCAGCATCTGGATAGCCACGGCCACGGGCATGTCGGGCGCGACGCTGACCGCGGGAGAGGTCATGAGATGGCGCGCCTCCATGCCCCGCCAGTGGGACAGGTACGCCTCGACGAAGGTCGAGTTGGCGAGGTCGGTGCGCGAGATCACCCCGACGGCGAGCCCCGTTTCGTCCGTGACCACGAGCGCGCTCACGTGCTCGGCCTGCATGGTGCGGGCCACGTCGGTCAGCGAGGTGTCCGGCCGGCAGGCAACCACGCCCGTGTGCATCCAGTCGCGCACCAGCGTGCGGCTCACAGCGGGAGCACCTCCACGACCTCGTCGTATCCCCGCCGCGCGGCGCGCAGATTCTCCTGCACCACCGTCTCGCTCCGCTTACCGAACAGCTTCCGCACCGACGACTCCACGGCGGCGAAGGCCTGCTCCACGCCGACCTTCCGGCGATCCAGAAACGGGGTCGCGCGGAGGAAGATGCCGAGGAGCACGATCCCCTGCATGCGCTGCCGCAGGGCCGGGTTCGTGCTCGTCTCCCGGGCAATCTTCACCGTGTCGAGCGCGAGCAGCCGCAGTCCCTTGTCCCGGATCGCCGACTTCGCCGCGTCGGACATTTGCGCCCAGATCCGGGCCGGGTCGGTCTCCGCGCTCTGGACGAACACCGTGCCGCCGGCGGCGATCCCGGCGAGCGGATCGCCGAGCTTGAACGCGTTGATGTCGTTGAGCGGCACGAAGTCCACTTGCGCCAGCTCGGAGTGGGTGCGGATCCGCTCGTCGGCCACGGTCAGGTAGTAGGTCGTCGGCAGCCCCTTCTTCTCCGATCCGTAGAGCGGATAGGCCTGCACCCACAGCTCGAAGGGGAGATCGCCCAGGAGGGTGGCGATCACGCGGTTGGTCGCGACCGAGCCGAAGCCCCCCACCGAGTGCCCACGCATCGAGAAGGCGCCCGGGGGCCGCACGTCGGGGTCTTCCGTTC
>Ga0209726_10009169_pt1 | contig 10384 bp, 8 predicted proteins | sample Subgrocontami54m_FD_187453 | JGI IMG/M metagenome (GOLD analysis project Ga0209726, IMG submission 187453) | Subsurface groundwater microbial communities from S. Glens Falls, New York, USA - GMW46 contaminated, 5.4 m (SPAdes) (version 3) | ecosystem: Environmental > Aquatic > Deep subsurface >... | reverse complement strand
TGACCTATTGCGGCAATCTGTCCCGTCTTTCGGAGCTCGAGGGCAATCCTCGTTACCAATTTTTTAAAGGCGACGTATGCGATCCCGGCGATCTGGCCCGCGCCCTTGAAGGCTGCGAGGGGGTCGTGCATTTGGCCGCCGAGACGCACGTGGACCGATCGCTCTTGGACGGCAAAGTATTTTTCGAGACCAATACCTACGGGACCTACGCGCTTTTGGAAGAGGCCAGAAAAAAAGGCGTGAAAAAGTTTTTATACGTGAGCACGGACGAGGTCTACGGCAGCCGGGAAAAGGGTTTTTTCGTCGAAAAGGACGCGCTGAATCCGTCCAGCCCCTACTCGGTTTCCAAAGTGGCCGCGGACCTTTTGGTCTCGTCTTATGCGCACACGCACGGAATGCACACGCTCGTGACGCGCGGCTCAAATACCTTCGGACCTTATCAATACCCCGAGAAGGTGATCCCGCTTTTTGTGTCCAACGCTTTATCCGGCCAGAAACTTCCGTTGTACGGGGACGGATTGCAGATCCGGAATTGGATCTATGTCGAGGACCATTGCCGCGGCATCCTGGCGGCTTTCACGAAGGGGAAAAAAGGGGAGACCTATAACATTTCATCCGAGAATTATCTGACCAACATCGAACTGACCCGCCGCCTTTTAAAGGTCCTCGGGAAACCCGAGTCCCTGATCCAAAGCGTCAAAGACCGCTTGGGGCATGACCGACGCTACGCGATCGACTCAAAAAAATTAAAGGACTTGGGATGGAAGGAGAAGTTTTCTTTCGACCAGTCGCTCCGCGAAACCGCGCTTTGGTACCAGTCGAACGCCGCCTGGTGGAAAGCCATCAAGGAAAAAGGCGAAGATTTCAAGAAATATTACACCCAGGCCTACGGGGATCGAATTAAAAGTTGAATATTCTTGTCACCGGCGCTTCCGGAATGTTCGGGAAGGTGCTCGTCAAGCGGCTTCTTAAAGGGAACCGGGTCCTCGGCATTTCCAAGAGCGGAAACCACCAAACGACCGTTTGCGACCTGGCAAAGCCCGAAGCAGTTGAGCGGATTTTTCAGGCGCATCCCTTTGATCTGGTGATTCACACGGCCGCTTATTCCAACGTGGATGGTTGTGAACTTCACCCCGAGCTTGCCCATCAATCCAACGCACTCGCGACGAAATATTTGGCGGCAAATTGCGGCCGGCGCCGCGTCCCTTTGGTCACGATCAGCACCGATTATGTGTTTGACGGGCGAAAGACGGCACCTTACAAAGAGAACGATCCCACGTGTCCGATCAATGTTTACGGGATGACAAAGCTCGCGGGAGAGCATTATACGCAGACGCTCGCCCCCGTGTCGGCGATCATCCGGACGAGCTGGCTTTTCGGCCCCGACAATCCCGACAATTTCGTGAACGCGATCGTGCGGCGGCTGCAAAAGGAGAAAACGGTGTCGGTGCTGGACGATCAGGAAGATTCTCCGACGTCCGTCGAAGACCTGGCGGAAGCGACCGCGGAGGTCGGAAAACTTTTAACGTCCTTTCATCAAAAAAACCCGAAAAAAGAATTTCATGAGATTTTTCAATTTTGCAATTCGGGCAGCGTGACCCGTTATGGAATGACACTCAAAATCAAAGAGTGTCTTCGCTTAAAGGGCGTGGAGGTGCAACGTTTGGATAAAAATAGCATAAAAAATCGGGTGGCGCTCCGGCCGCGTTATAGCGTCATGTCCACGCAACATTTTCAGAAGACGTTTAAAAAGCCGATCAGGGATTGGCAGGCGTCTCTGGAAGCGTATCTACTCGAGCGCCTGCCTGACCGGCAGGCAGGTGTTTGATGCGGGTCTTGGTGACGGGCATCACGGGTTTTGCCGGGAGCCACTTGGCCGATTTCCTTGTGGCTCACGGCTCCGCCGAGGTGTACGGTTTTGCGCGCGCAAGTTCCTCGCGTGAGCATTTGGATCGTATCGCTTCTAAGATCCGCTTGAGCGTGTGCGACATGAATGATGGGGCGGCCGTCGCGCGCGCGCTGAAGGAAATTCGCCCCGATCGGATCTTTCATCTGGCGGGGCAGTCTTTCGTGCCGGATTCATGGCAAGAACCTCAAACGACGCTGGCGACCAATATCATCGGAGCGCTGAATTTATTGGAGGCGGTGCGGCAAGCGGGCATCCAGCCCCTCATTCATATCGCCGGCTCCAGCGAAGAATACGGAAGCGTCACCGGAGAGATGCCGATCAAAGAAACGGCCGCGTTGAATCCTTTGAACCCTTACGGGATTTCGAAGGTTGCCCAGGATCTTCTGGGCCTTCAGTATTACAAACAGTATCAATTGAAGATCGTGAGGACCCGCGCGTTTCCGCACCTCGGGCCCCGTCAGCGCGAGACGTTTGTCGCAAGCGATTTTGCCAAGCAGATCGCGGAAATGGAAAAAGGGAAAAGACCCCCGGTGTTATCGGTGGGCAATCTTGAGGCCGTCAGGGATTTTACGGATGTGCGCGATATCGCCCGCGCTTATTGGCTTTGTCTCGACAAAGGGGAGGCGGGAGACGTTTATAATATCTGTAGCGGCACGGGGCATAAGATCAACGAAATTCCGCAAGCGTACCTTCGGCATAGCCGCGTCAAATTTGAGATCAAAAAGGACCCGCAGCGCGGCCGGCCAAGCGAAGCGGTTGCCGTGACCGGGGATGGGGAAAAATTCAGACGAAGGACCGGCTGGGCGCCTGAGATCCCTTTTGAGAAGACGCTGACGGATCTGTTGGGTTATTGGAGGGAAAAAATTGAGTAAGAGGGTGTTGATCGCCGGGGGAGCGGGGTTCATCGGTTCGCATCTTTGCGATTATTTTATCAAGCGCGGCGACCGCGTGATCTGCCTGGATAATTTTATCACGGGTTCCCGGCAGAACATCCGGCATTTGTTTCCCCACAAGCGTTTTTCGCTCGTGACCCATGATATTTCGAAACCGATCCAAATCCCCGGTCCCGTGGACATCGTGCTGCATTTCGCCTCGCCGGCGAGCCCTCCGGATTATCTGCGGAATCCGATCCAAACATTGAAGGTGGGGGCGCTCGGCACGCATAACGCGCTTGGGATCGCGAAAAAGAAAAGATCGGTATTTCTGCTCGCTTCCACGAGCGAGGTTTACGGAGATCCTTTGATCAGCCCCCAAAGAGAGGATTATTGGGGCAACGTGAATCCTGTCGGCCCGAGAGGCGTTTATGACGAGGCCAAACGGTTCGCCGAGGCGTTGACACTGGCGTATCATCGCGAGCATGGCATTGACGCGAAGATCATCCGCATCTTCAACACCTACGGCGAGCGGATGGGGCTTGAGGACGGGCGCGTGATCCCGAATTTTATTAGCCAGGCCCTTCGCGGAAAACCCCTGACCGTCTATGGGAAGGGTCGGCAGACCCGGAGTTATTGTTACGTCGATGATCTGGTCCGGGGAATTGACAAAATGATCTCTTCCCGCTTGAACCAACCCGTCAATCTGGGAAATCCCAACGAAATGTCGGTGCTGGATTTGGCCCAAAAAATCATCCGGCTCACGGGTTCGAAAAGCAGGATTGTTTATAAACCGCTGCCGGTAGACGACCCGAAAGTCCGGTGTCCGGACATTCGTTTGGCAAAGAAGCGTTTAAAATGGTCGCCGCGAGTTTCTTTAACGGAAGGACTCGTCCGCACGATCGCTTATTTTCGTCAAGAGATCCAAAAAAGAAGCCTCTAATCGATGCCTTTTTCCGAAGCATCCATTTATCTCTCGGTCGTGATCCCCGCCTACAACGAAGAGAGGAACATCCGAGAGTCTTTAAGGCGTATCGAGAGTTTCATGGTGTTGCAGAAATATGACTGGGAATGCATCGTCTCGAGCGACGGCTCGAAAGACCGGACCGTTGAATGGGTCAATGATTTTGTCAAAACGCACCCCAGCGGACGCTTCAAGCTCGTCTCGACCGAGAAAAATGAGGGCAAAGGTTTTACGGTCCGCCGCGGCGTCCTTGCGTCCCGGGGGAAGTTCATCCTGGTGACGGATGCGGATCTGTCGGCCCCGATCAAAGAAGCGGATAAGTTGATCGGCGTCCTGGAGAGCGGCTATGATATCGCGATCGGTTCAAGGGCCGTCCGGACGGAAGGCGCGGACGTTCAGCAGAGTTTTAAACGGCGGCTGGCCGGCAGGATTTTCAACTTTTTCGTGCGGACCCTCGTCTTGAAGGATTTTCTGGACACCCAGTGCGGGTTTAAAGGCTTTAAGCAAGGGGCCGCGCAAAAACTTTTTGGGATGCAGAAGTTGAATGGTTTCAGTTTCGACGTCGAGATCCTGTATCTGGCCAAAAAATACGGGTTTAAGATGAAAGAAGTGGCCGTGATGTGGCGGCAGGCGCCGGAGACTCATGTGCGTTTGGTCAGAGATTCTTTCGCGATGATCAAAGACCTTCTTAAGATACGTAAATTGCACTCGCCGGAGAGCGCGACCCATGTCTCATGACCTTCTTTCGGTGATCAGCGTCTCTTTGCCCTTACTATTATTTTCCGCCGCGGTGAGGGCAGAGGAGCCGGCGCGTTTCACGAACCGGCTGGCTTCCGAAAAAAGCCCGTATCTTTTGCAGCATGCGCACAATCCGGTGAACTGGTATGCCTGGGGCCCCGAGGCGTTCGAAAAGGCAAAGAAAGAGGACAAGCCTATTCTCTTGTCGATCGGTTATTCGACCTGTCACTGGTGTCATGTCATGGAAGAGGAGTCTTTCGAGAACACGCGGACGGCTGAGATCATGAACGAACATTTCATCTCCATTAAAGTGGATCGCGAAGAGAGGCCGGATCTGGATCACGTTTACATGGGCTATGTGATGGCAACGACGGGTAGCGGCGGATGGCCGATGACGGTCTTCCTGACCCCGGACAAGAAACCGTTTTATGGCGGGACCTATTTTCCTCCGGAGGACCGGTTTGGAATGCCCGGATTTCCGAATCTTCTCAAGTTTATCGCCGACGCCTGGAAGAACCGGCGGGAAGAAATCGTTAAGTCCGCCGATTCGGCCGTTTCCTATTTGCAGGCGGAGCGGCAGGCGTCCGGGACCGGTCCGGGATCTTTGACGGCAGACCGCCTCTTAAGCGACGGCTCTGAACAATTGGCCGAACGATTTGATCCGCATTGGGGAGGGTTCGGCCGGGCCCCGAAGTTTCCGATGGGACACGCCTTGTCGTATTTATTGAGGGTCTGGAACCGCGGGAAAAACCCAAAGGCGCTGGAGATGGTCGAGATCACCTTGCAGAAAATGTCCGAAGGCGGCTTAATGGATCAATTGGGAGGCGGGTTTCATCGTTACTCGACGGACGAACGGTGGTTCTTGCCGCATTTCGAGAAAATGCTTTATGACCAGGCGCTTCTGACCCGGGCGTATCTTGAGGCGTATCAAGCCACCGGCGACGCGCGCTACGCGAAGGTTGCGAAAGGAACGCTGGATTATGTGCTGCGCGAGATGACAAGCCCCGACGGCGCTTTCTTCTCGGCCCAGGATGCCGACAGCCCTGATCCCGAAGACCCCTCCAAGAAGCGAGAGGGCGCCTATTATGTCTGGAAGGAAGAAGAAATAAGAAAAATTTTGCCCGAAAAAGAGGCCGGGATCATTCTCTACCGGTACGGAGCGTCAAAAGAAGGAAATGTGACGCAGGACCCTCAGGAGGAGTTTAAATCGCAGAACGTGCTTTTTATAGCGCACTCTCTCCCCGAAACGGCCTCGCATTTTAAAATGGGAGAGAAGGAGACGGAAATAATTCTAGATAAATCGAAGGGAATTCTTTTAAAATACCGTTTGAAGAGGCCCGCGCCGCATTTGGACGACAAGATCCTTGCGGATTGGAATGGCCTGATGATCTCGGCTTTCGCGATGGCCTCGACGATTTTGGACGAGCCCCGCTACCAAGAAGCGGCGGCGAAGGCCGCCGATTTTATTTCGAGCCGATTGACGGACAAACAGGGGACGCTGCTGCATCGTTATCGCGACCATGAGGCGCGCATCGCCGCCACGCTCGATGATTACGCTTTTATGGGCGAGGCTTATTTAGAGCTTTATGAGGCCTCGTTTGACGAGCGGTGGCTGAAAAAAGCGCTCGAAACCGCTCAAGCCATGATCCAATTTTTTTGGGATGAAAAAGAGGGAGGTTTCTTTTTGACTTCGCATGGGGCCGAGCGGTTGATCACGAGGCCGAAAGTCGCTTACGACGGAGCGGTGCCTTCCGGCAATTCGGTCGCGACGCTGAATCTGTTGCGGCTCAACCGCCTCACAGGCAACCGGCGGTTTCAGGAATACGCCGAAAAGAACTTGAAGGTATTTTCGGAAGAAATGTCAGCGCAGCCCACCGGTTTTTGCCAGATGCTGATCGCAATGGATTTTGCGAAAGGGCCGTCCTATGAGATAATCTTAGCGGCGGAGAAGAGCGATGGGATCTTTCAGGCGATGCGGCGGGAGCTTTATTCCCGGTTTATTCCCAACAAGACCGTGTTGTGGAATCGAACGGGCAAGGAATACCCGCCGGTGGGCGGGAAAACGACCGCTTATATCTGCCGTAATTACGCGTGTGAGCTGCCTGTGACGGACCTGGATCAGATGAAGAAAATTTTAGGAGAGATAAAACGATGACTGACAACGCCGCCGTGAAATCAAAAAATTCTTTGCGGCAGATCCTCGATCACGGCCAAAGCATTTGGTACGACGGCCTTGTCTCCAAAGAAGAATTCAAAAAAATGATCGAGCGCGACGGCATCCGCGGCGCCACGACCAATCCCACGATCTTCGAGAAGGCGGTCGCGAGCGGCGTTTACGATGCTCAAATCAGTGAGCTCGAGAAATCCCATTCCACCGAAAAAATTTATCAACTTTTGTCCGTGAAGGCGGTCCAGGAGGTCGCCGATCTTTTTCTGCCGGTATTTCAGGAAACGGCCGGCCAGGACGGTTTTGTCTCGATCGAGGTCAGCCCCTTGCTCGCTTATGACACCGAACGCACGATCCAGGAAGCGCGGGAGCTGCATCGCCTGGTGAACAGGAAAAATGTCATGATCAAGATCCCGGCCACGAAACAGGGGATTCCGGCGATCGAGGTCGCGGTGATGGAAGGGATGAACATCAACGTGACGCTGATTTTTTCGTTGCAGAGATACCGCGAAGTCATGGAGGCCTATCTCTCGGGCCTTGAAAAGAGGCTCTCGCAATCGAAGCCGGTCAATGAGATCGCCTCGGTGGCCAGTTTTTTTGTCAGCCGCGTGGATACGGCCGCTGACCGGGTGATCGAAGAAAAACTTCAGTCTTCAAAGATATCGTCGCGCACCGGCACTTTAAAAAATTTGCTCGGAAAAGTCGCGATCGCCAACTCCAAGCTGGCCTACAAAGAATTCGAAAATGTTTTCTCGTCGTTCCGTTTTCGCCGCTTGAAGGGGAAAGGCGCTCAGATCCAAAGGCCGCTCTGGGCCAGCACCGGCACGAAAAACCCGCTCTATAGCGATGTGCTGTATGTCGAATCGCTGATCGGCCCCAGCACCGTGGATACGATGCCGCCCGCGACGCTCGAGGCGTTCAGGCATCACGGGGTGGCCGCGTCGCGGTTGACCAAGGGGCTTCAGGAAGCCTCTCAGGTTTTCAAGGACCTGAATCTCGTCGGCATTGACTTGGCCGCCGTCACGGACAAATTAGAAGAAGAAGGCGTCAAACTTTTTTCCGATTCTTATTCGAAACTCATCCAGGGTATTCAAGCCAAGAAACAATGAAAAGCCACTGGGGGTCTTACGCGCCTGTGATCGCCGAATGGATAGAGCGCAGCCGCAAAACCTCTTTGGTCCAACGGTTGTGGGAAAAGGACGCCTCGCTTTGGACCGCGGACGCCGCTACTCAGCGGGAAATCCGCGATCGCTTGGGATGGCTGGATGTCGTGAGGCCCATGAAAGAATTGGCCGGCGATCTCGCTTTGTTCTCGAAAGAAATAAAGGAAGCGGGTTTTTCCCAAATCCTCCTTTTGGGGATGGGGGGCAGCAGTCTGGCGCCCGAGGTTTTTCAGCACGTGTTTGGTTCTAAGGCGGGATATCCCAAGCTCCTTGTCTTGGACAGCACCGACCCGGGAAGGGTCCGGGATGTCGAGAACGCGATCGACCTCCAAAAAACGCTGTTCATCGTTTCCAGTAAATCCGGCGGGACCGTCGAACTTATTTCTTTCTTCAGGTATTTTTTTGATAAAGTCCGCTCGGCCCGCGGCGAAAAGGCGGGGGAGCATTTTATCGCGATCACCGATCCCGGAACGCCTCTGGAAGCGTTGGCAAAAACAAATCATTTTCGAAGAGTTTTTTTGGCACCCGAGGATGTGGGCGGGCGTTTTTCGGCGTTGACCTATTTTGGGCTTGTGCCGGCCGCGCTCATCGGAGTGGATGTGAGCCGGCTATTAGACGGGGCGCAGCGGATGATGGAAAACACTTCTCCCAATTCCGGCGTTTCCGAAAATATCGCGTTGACGCTGGGAATCGGCATGGCGGTACTGGCGGAGGAAAAAAGAGACAAGCTCACGATCCTCACTTCTCCGGCCCTTCGGCCGTTCGGAGACTGGCTGGAACAGCTCATCGCCGAAAGTACCGGTAAAGAAGAGATGGGAATTATCCCCGTCGTGGGAGAGCCGCCGATTTCGCCCGAAACTTACGGAGAAGACCGTTTTTTTGTGGCCTTGACCTTTAAGTCGGATCCTAAGGAGGAATTTGAAACACGCTTGTCCGCGCTTCAAAAGGCGGGCCATCCTTGTTTGACGTTTTGTTTGGAGGACGCCTATGAGCTTGGCGCCGAATTTTTTAAATGGGAAATGGCCGTCGCGGTCGCCTGCGCCTTGCTCAAAATCAACGCTTTTGATCAGCCGGATGTCCAGGCGGCCAAAGACAAGACCAAGGCCTTGCTTCAAATGACGGCCTCGGGAAAACCCCTGTCGGTGAAAACATCGGGCAGTTCTTTCAACTCTTTTTGGAAAGCCGTGGAATCCGGGGATTACATCGGGATCCTGGCGTTTCTTCCGGACCGGGAACCGCTCCGGGAAAAATTGGCGAAGCTTCAATCTCTTTTACGCGATCGAACGCGCGCCGCGGTGACCTTAGGGATCGGTCCCCGCTATCTTCACTCCACCGGGCAATTGCACAAAGGCGGGCCGAACACGGGCCTGTTTCTCATGATCACTTCTCAAATCGCCGAAGACCTTCCGATCCCCGGAGAAAAATTCAGTTTTGCCGATTTGGAATTGGCTCAAGCCATGGGTGATCTGGAGGCGCTTGAAACAGAAGGACGGCGGGTATTTCATGTTCGGCTGGATTCTCCTGCGCCCGAGGCGTTGGAGGCCCTGGCCGCTCAGATAGGGGAAAACTGATCTTATGAAATTTATTCAGACAAGTCTTCCGGGTGTGGTTCTCGTCCAACCGGCGGCGTTCGAGGATCCAAGAGGTTTTTTCTTTGAAAGTTACCGCAAAGATCTTTTTGAACGAAACGGCATTCCCACGGAATTTGTACAGGACAACCACAGCCGCTCAGGCTACGGCGTCTTGAGAGGCCTCCATTACCAGACCGGGCCTAAAGCTCAGGCCAAGCTGATACGTGTGGTCAAAGGAGAGGCGTTTGATGTGGTGGTGGATATCCGGAAATCTTCCAAAACCTTCGGGAAATATGTCTGCACGACGCTGAACGCCGAGAATAAGACCTTGGTTTATATCCCGGCCGGATTTGCGCATGGTTTTTGTGCGCTCCAAGACGGCACGGAGTTCATTTATAAGACCTCGAATTATTATTCCCCCGAAAGTGAGCATGGGATCCTTTGGAATGACCCGTCGATCGGGATCCCGTGGCCGAAATTGGATATTCCTTACCTTCTTTCCGAAAAGGACCAGAGAAATTCCCCGCTACAAAGCGCGGTTCTCTTTTAATCCTCTTGAAATACGTTGATACGCCTCAACTTTTGAACGAGGCCTGCCGGTTGATCGCGGACAGCCCCTGGGTGGCGGTTGACACCGAAGCGGACAGTCTTCATCACTACATTGAAAAGCTGTGCTTAGTGCAGGTGAGCGTGCCGGAAGAGGACATGATCATTGACCCGCTCGTTTCACTCGATCTCAAGCCCCTGGTCGAACTGTTGAGCCGGAAATCGTTGATCCTTCACGGTGCCGATTTTGACATCCGGATCTTGAAACGGTTTTACGCGTTCGCGCCGAGCGAGATTTTCGACACGATGATCGCCGCACAGCTTCTGGGTTATGAAAAACAGGGGCTGGCCGACTTGGCCGAAAAACATTGCGGCGTCGTTCTCTCCAAATCCGCCCAAAAGGCGGATTGGTCGGTCCGCCCTTTGAACGAGAAACTGCTTTTATACGCGGCCA
>Ga0209726_10009165_pt1 | contig 10386 bp, 7 predicted proteins | sample Subgrocontami54m_FD_187453 | JGI IMG/M metagenome (GOLD analysis project Ga0209726, IMG submission 187453) | Subsurface groundwater microbial communities from S. Glens Falls, New York, USA - GMW46 contaminated, 5.4 m (SPAdes) (version 3) | ecosystem: Environmental > Aquatic > Deep subsurface >... | reverse complement strand
AGAGTAGCGCAACGCAGCGAAGGCCATGAAAATGATTCAACCCAACTGCCGGGTGCAGTTCGCCGCCGAAGACATTGACTTCATCCTGTCCGTGCTCGGCACGAAGATCGGGAACACGGACGGCTTGGTCCGCCTGCTCACCGACGAGGAATCGCGCGATCAAATCCTCGATGATCCGGCCCTGCTGCACGCGCTACTCGAACGCGGCGGTTGTCTGCGCGTCTCCACCTATTTCTATTTCTACATCCTCGTCCGGCAGGTGTTTCTGCGTTCCGACATACGAGACCGTCCGGTAGCGGATTATGTGGCCGAGTTGCTGGCGGAATTCGCCCGCACGGAGCAGACACGATGTGTGGTGCCCGGCCAGGCAAACCCGCTGGATTACTTTTTTGACATGCTTGCCGCGCTCCAGACGGCGGATGACCGGACGAGTTTTCAAATTCGCGTCCATATTGGAAATCATTCCCTGTTCCTATCCGGCGTGTTTCCGGAGCGGATTCGATCGCGCGCGGAGCGAAAAGGGTTTCCCGATTTGAAATACTACGAGGCCCTGGGCCGCTCACAATATCGCGCCGCCAGCGATCACCGGCTCGCGCAACGCCACGAACTTTCCGTCATTTTCCAGACATTGTCCGAGCGCTTTGAAACCACGCGCCGCGCGCTGAACGACATTTCGGAACGGTTGTTCTCGCTGGGAGAAAACAATTACACGCTGGAGATGCTGCTCAACGCGAAGGGGAGTTAAGCACTCAGCCAAGACTGCCGTTGCTGCATCCACCGTGAGATTGAAAGGCTTTAGCCGGGAAGTGGCATTGGCAAATTCAATCGCTTGCCCCGGAGTCATGCTTGCGCCGATATAGTCGCGCGAGTCAATCCGCTTGGCGAGCGTATCGGCAGCGGCCAAGGCTTCGGCTTCGGTGGGATAAGAGTCCAATCGGCGTTTGTTTGCGTCGAGATAGTTGACCACCTGAAAACCATAATTGCCGTTTGGCAGGGTCCGGCGATACACCGGCACGCTCGTTCTGCCGGGTTGAACCCTGCGGGGCCAGTTTTCGTCTTGCTTGGCGTTGCGTGACTGGTTAGCTTTCGTGCGTGTCGGCGTTGCAATTCTGTTGCACAAAGTCAACAGTGCGGAGTTTCTGTGGTCGGTAAAAAGCTAGAAACACCAATGTATGCAGGGCGAACGGAGAGGTGGCCGAGTGGCTGAAGGCGCTGGTTTGCTAAACCGGTATACGGGTTAAACCGTATCGGGGGTTCGAATCCCCCCTTCTCCGCCATTTTTCATTTTCCCCTTTATTCAATTACTGAGGGTGTAATCGCCGTCCCCAAATGAAGCCGAGCCTGACCGACACCCTCTGTACCCACTGCGGGCTTTGTTGCGACGGGTCGTTGTTTGCCGATGTGGAACTCGCCAGCCGTCACGAAGCTTCGGCGTTGGAAGTCATGGGATTGGAGATCGAGGACGCCGATGGGGATGACGGCGGGCTGTTGTTGCAGCCTTGCGGGGCGTTGAAGGGGAAACGATGCAGCCTGTACGTTTATCGCCCGGATTGTTGCCGGACGTTTGAGTGTCGTTTGCTACAGGAGGTCAAGCGCGGTGCGGTCGGTGTGGATCGGGCCCAAGCGAAGATTGCAGAGGCGCTACAGCGGATCGAGCGCGTCCAGAAACTGGTCGTCCAGTTGGGGTCAATCAATGAGCGTCTGTCGTTGAAGGAGCGTTGCGGGGAGGCGCTGGAACTCGCCGAGGAGGCCACGGCGAATCCAAAACTAGATCGTAAGCGCGCTCAACTGCAGGCCGCGATGACCTCCGTGGAAAGTTTGATTCAGGAAACGTTCTTGGGCGGTTGAGGGAGAGCCGAGACCGTCGTTACTGCTTCGGACCGTAACCAGGCTTGATATTGCCCTGGTCGTCGAGTTTGCCGCAGGCCCAGAGCAGACCGCGTGTGACGAGGTCTAGGTAACGGGCGTCAGCCACGGTGGCGTTGTTATGGCCGATGGTGGTGCTGAACACGCGCGTGCCCTGGTAGTCATTGACCCAGGCGACAACGGAATCATTCTCCTTCGGCGTGCCGTCTTTGTTCTTGGTGATCTGCTTGCCGCGCGCGAGCGGGGTGGCGGTTGGGAAAATCTGGATGTTGTTGTAAAGCTCCTCGTTGATCGTGGTCCAGTCGCTGAGGTCGTGGGTGAGCGCATGGGTTTTGTCCGTGAACTGGATCGCAATCGGCTGCTGCGGGCCGTGGCCGCTGGATTGGAGGCCGAGGTAATCAAACCACATGGCGCGTTCGGCGCCGGTGGTTGCCGGTTCGCTGGGATTGCCGATCCGGTAGCAGTGCATGGCGCAATGCAGATTCACGCCCGGAGTGCCCGCGCGGAACGGGGCGAGAACGCCCTTGATAATGACCGGATCATTGATGTCGGCCGAGCATTCGTCGTGGATCACGACATCGTAGCCCTTGGCGTAATCGGGGTTGCCGTAGATTGCGAGCGGCGGCTTGGTGTCGGTAATCTCGCTGTGAATTTGATCCACGACGACGTTGGCGCGGGCTTCGAGACCGTGCTTGAGAATTTCCTTTTGGCTCGCGTAATCATGGCAGCAACCGCCCGTGATCAGTAGGACCCGCAGCGGTTTGGTGTCCGCTGCGTGGGCGGAGTTCAAGGTCAAGGCGCAGCTGAACAGGCTGGCGGCAAACAGGGAAAACAATTTTTGCATGGGTGGTTTTTAGACGGGTTGAACTCATTTGGAAAGCCCGGAGTTCAGTCCAGTTGTAACTGGGGCACGGTGCGAATGGAGCGTTGTTAGTGCCAAGTGGCGCACCACTTCTCCCGTGGACCGAGTTTTGCCTTGTCAGCCGCAAGTGAACCGACCTCAACAATCAACTTGCCATGCGGCTGCGCCGTGGCGATGTGGTGAAGGCGTGGGCGATGTGGTGAAGGCAACCGTTCAAAATTCTATCCGCAAGGGCTGAAAGCCCGACAGATGATAGCCCAGGGTAAAGCGAGTCCGCGAGCGACGCCCTGGGTTGATCGTCCCACAAAATTTCCAAGCCCTTTAGGGGCGGCACAAAATCTTACGCCGGTTTTAGCAGCTTTGTGCCGAGGATGAGAGATTCCACTTCGGTGGCGATGGTCTGGCGCAACGCGGCGGCGGCGGCGCGTTCGCGGGCGATCTCCGCCCGCGCGGCGGTCACGCGCTCAACCAGCTTGCGCTGAACTTCCAGCGGCGGGAGTGGGACCGGAAAGTTTGCCAACTCATCTGTGTTCATGCTTTGCACCGTTGTGCTCCACTTCACTAACTTGAGGAGGTCTTCCACGCGGTGTTGCAAGTGGACGGCCAAGAATTCGGGCAATATAACTGCGTCATCTTTCACATGAAACGCTCGCATATCCTGATTGATGGTTGCCTCGCGAGCCAGAAGCGCAACGGGGACTGTCCGCTGCAAGATGCCACTGCGCATCACGATCAAGACGGATCGCGCAGGAACTGCAGGAACCCCGCTTTCAACAATCGCAGCAGCAGTCAGATGATCTATGGTGTCTGTGACTATTTCCGTCTTCATGTCTTTCGGCGAAACCCACTGGATATTGCCATTCCAAAATCGCGGTTCTTTCGTGCTTGGGGTGCAACCGCTAATTCCGACGCAAAGCTCGCGCAGAGTCTTGGTCGGATACTTTCCCGTCTGTGCTTCAGCAATTCCAAGCAACTTTCGTGTGAGATATTCCACGCTCCACCGGTCAAGATTGCCCAAGCCAATCGCAAAACACTTCGGCCTTTGGCCCTTCGTCTCCAATTTGATGCCAAGTGCCTTTAGAAATTCCTGCTTTGCAGATTCCGCGATCTTTTCAACACGCCCATCGGCGGCGGCGATTTGCGCGTGCGCCGAATGCCACTGCTCTACAATCGCCCGTTGTTCGGCCAGAGGCGGAAGCGGCATTTCCAATTTCAGGAACTCTTCCTCTTTGAAACGATTCCGACTCACGGCGGCAGAACCAGCGGAAGCCGCGTTGACCATTTCAATCGTCTTGGGCCGCGTGCAAAAGAGGTAAAGAAATTCCGGCATCACGCGCACCATGTCTGGCAGGAATTGCGGAAACTCGCTGGAGACACACAGGCCAGCGTGTTCCGGCTGGACCACGGCAAACGATTCTTTCCACGCAAAGAGCCGGTTGTAGATGAGCGCGCCGGGAACGAGCGGGGTGACGAATTTCGCGCTCATCTCTTTGCCAAGAACTGTCTCACGGTGAAAGACGCCTTCGGCATACCACTTCACGCCAGCCATCCGATATTCCTTGTCCGGTTGGGCCAGTTCACGCGTCGTGACTTGAGAAACGACATCACCAATGCGGACGGATTGCCAGCCTTTGGGAAGGTTGCTGGCGTCGAAACTCCGCCGGAGCGGAATCCAGCGGTCGAGTTCGCTGAACCAGATAAACAAGGCCCGGCCAGAAGCAGGCGGCGACTGCGCCGCTACTCCGCCGGGCCGGGGACGAAAAAACTTTCGGGTGCCTTTCGGAATTCGCGGTAAAGCTCCACGCAGGTTTTCAGCGGTGTGTCACCGCTGCTATTCATTGGCTGCCGCTCGTTCGGATAGAGTTCGTTCACGTCCGGCTCGCCCGTGGCGGTGATGCCAACGTGTTCAGCTTCGTAAAGAAAGACTGGATAGTTGAACCGCTGCTTGAGCAAGGCACGGCTTTCGGTGGCAATCTTCTCGGCCATCGCGCGTTGGTATTCGTTCAGTTTTTTCTCGCGTTCCTTTCGCGCGTCCTTGTCGCCCGCAGCTTTGGAGGCCCCAATGGCGGCTTCCAGCCGTTTGGTTTCCCGTTCGATCTCGTCGGCATACTTCGCCTCGATCTCGGCGCGGGCCTCGGCTTTGAGTTTGTCGAACTTGCTTTGCTCTTTGTCGGAAAACTTTTCCAAAAACAGGATGGACGCCTTCACGCTCGCGCCGCTACTGAAGAAAGTTTCCGGCGGCAGGCTGATGACGGCGCGGAGAAACGCGCGGTCCTCCACGAACTCGCGCACGTAGCCAAGCGACGGATTGTTGAACACGCCTTCGGGCAGCACGATGCCGAGCCGTCCGCCCGGCATGAGCAAGTCCAGGCAGCGTTCGATGAAGAGCAGTTCGGTTTTGATTTTGCCGAGTTTGGCCGACGGCTTGTCGCCATTGCCGCGTTTGGGCAGTTCAAACAGACTGGCGATGGGTTTGCCCTTGGCGGCTTCGACGCGCGCCACGGTGTCGCGATAGGCTTGCCCGTATTCGCCAGCGTAGCGTTTCTTGGCTTCGTTCCACTCCTTGCCTTCCGGCACTTCCACCAGCGCGGTGGCCTCGACGTGCGCGCCGAAGGGCGGATTGGTGAGCAGAATGTTGAAGCGGCCATCGAAGATGCCGTTGACGTTGAGGAAGCCGTTCCAATGATGCACGCCGCCGTGGCCGTCGCCGTGCATGATCATGTTCATCTTGCTGGTGCGGGCCATGCGGTCATTGGCGTCCGTGCCATAGACGCAGCGGTTGGAGAGTTCCCACATGCGCGAGGCGGTGTTCTTCGGGTCAAGGTCGCGTTGGACATGCTGCCATTTCTCGCGCAGCAGTTCCGCGCGTTTGGCGGGGGTGAGTTTCTTCTTTTCCAGTTCGGCTTTGAACTTCGCGTATGCACCGTCGGCCTCTGCCAGAATTTGTTCGCGGACTTTGGCGAAGAAGCGGATGAGGAAACCGCCCGAACCGCTGGCGGGATCGCAGATGATGTCGCCAAACTTCGGCTCGGCCATCTCGACCATGAACCGGACGACTTCGCGCGGCGTGAAGAACTGGCCAATTTCGCCCCGGAACGTGCGGCCCAGAAATTTCTCGAACGCGATGCCCTTCACATCCTCGCTCGTGTCGGAGAGGTTGTAGCGCTCCAGCAGGCGGACGATTTCGCGGACGGTCGGGAACTTGAGGCGGATTTCCTCGTCGTTGGCGAACAGATAATCGGCTTCGTATTCTTCCTTGGTCTGCGCGAACAGGACATTGACCGGCTCTTTGAATTCGTCGGCTTTCTCGTCGAGGTAATCGGCGGTGAAACGGTTGCGGCGGTCGCGCCCACGCAACAAGCGGCGCTCGAAACAAACTTTCATGAACAGCACCTTGGCGATTTCATCGAACGCGGCGGCGGGGTCAAGATGCTCACGGTTGCGGATGACATTGTGGCACTGGTGCAGCAAGTCGGCGAACTCGTCTTCCTTGAAAACTTTCAGCTTCTTGATGAGTTCCGCGATTTCCTTGTCGGTGGCATCGGCGTGCGGGATGTCGGTGATTTCCTCGACGTAACCGGGCATCCGGTCTTTCTTCACGCGCCAGAATTTCGTCTCGCGGTTGTTGTGCGTGACAAAGAACGGCGCATCTGTGATCCGGGCGTAGCTCTCGCCCTGCCCGTAGTCTCTGGCAGTGATAGCGGCGTTGTCGGACTTGCACTCGGTGACAATCAGCGGGGCTTTCTCATCGGCTTTTTCTTTGGCCGTCCGCCAAATCACGATGTCGGCCTCGGCGGCTTCGCGTCCGCGCTGGACTTTCAGTTCCTCGCCCATCTGGTCGAGCGAGAATCCGTAGTCGTTGACGAGCGTGCAGACAAATTGCTGGCGCACGAGTTCTTCGGGGAATTCAACGAACCAATCCTGGCGGATGTGGCTGAAGATTTTTCCTTTCGCAGCGTCGCGGCGAAGGGCGAGAGGGGTTTTGTTTTCTGCGTTCGGCATGGCGCGGAATTTACTGAGTCGCCCTGCCGTTGGCGAGACTTCTACCGCCCTTACAGGGCTTGGATTTTTTTTGACGATTAACCCAGGGCGTTGCCCTGGGCTATTATCTCTCGGGCTTTCAGCCCTTTCGGTTTGAGCCGACTTACCCCGGTGCTACGGCGGAGTTCACGTTTATTGGTTTGCATTCGTGGTCTGCCATTTCTCGCCGCGCTTTGATGCGGAAGTGGTTCGCCGCTTCGTCATCCAGTCGTTCGGGCGGCTTGTTCTAGGCCAGGGCGCGTTCGATGAGCGACTGCTCGCGTGCGCCATACTTTAGCTTCAGCGCCTCGGTGTGCGCGGCGGGCGTCATCTTCTTCCATGATTTTTGCAACGCGTTGATCATCTTTCCGTCGTCCGATTTCGCGGCGAGGGCGGCCAATTGCCGTTCGAGAAACACGAGGCACAGCGCGTCTTCGAGGACGCGGCTTTCGGGATCGTTGGGGAAATTCTTTTTCAGATTCAACTCCTGCACGCGGCGGACGGTGTCATCGTCATAGCCCACGGCGCGGAGAATCTCGCCCGCCTTTTGCGCGTGGAATTTCTTCAAGTCCGCGCGCCATTGCAGATAGCCGGGGCGCGTCATCGGATACGAGTCGCGCGGGATCAGCCAGCGGGCGAGATGCTGGCAGCGGGCGGCAAGGCGTAACGGTTCGCTGGCCGCGGGGCTGAGTTTGAGCACCCAGTCCGTGAGCCATTGGGCATAAATCAGCTCGCGCGGGCGGGCCGCTCCGTCGGCGATCTCCACATTTGGGTCGCGGGCGTTTTCCTCGTCGAACCGCCGGAGCGCGGCGGCGAAGCGTTCCGGGTCATTGGGTTCAAAATGCGACTGCATGCCGGGGTTATTTCAGAGTGGGGCCGGGCGGGCAAGGTTGGAGATCAATTCTTCGGGAAAAAAGATTGTCAACCGGCATCGGCCCTGCTGAAATCAGCGGTGATGCAACCGTTGTCCAGGCGACAGGTCGTCCGGCTCAAGCCCGCGCTCGCGGGTTTGATGGCCGGGTTGGTCTTGTTGTTGGCGCTGGTCGCGGCGAGCGAAAGCTTGCATCACCAGTTTCATGGCAGTTCCACGGATGGCCAAAGCCCGTGTGCCATTTGCTCGGTGATCCGGGGCCACATGGATGCCCCGACATCGGCTGCGCCGGAAGCCGCCGTGACGCTTTTCGTCGCGTGGACGCTTCCCCGCATTGAAGCGGCAATACCGCACCCGGTGGATGGCTCGGTGGCATCCAGCCGCGGTCCGCCCGCTTCCTTTTCTTCCCTGTAATTCGTCACTGGCCGTTCATGGGCCGGCTTTTTCCGTTTGGAATTTAACCTTTGGCGTACCGCGTTGCATGGTCGCCGTGACTTTGAACTTTTATGAAACGATTGAGAATGACGAGTTTGACCGTTTTGGTTTCTGCGTTGGTGCTGGTGCCGCCTGGTGCGGTCCAGGCGCAGGAAACCAATCAAATGAACCAGTTGCAGCGGCAATTGGAGCAGATGCAGGAAAACTTTGAAAAAGTGCAGCGCGCCCAGCGGGAGCAGATCGAGGCGTTGACCAAACAACTGAATGAAGTAATCCAGCAATCCACAGCGGCGGCCGAGCAAAAGAAGTTGGAGTCGCAACTCGCCTTGGACTTGGCGACCAACCAACCCGCCGCGGCGGCGTCTGCGGCCGCGCTTGCGCCGGCGTCGTGGTCGCCCGCGCAACCGCTCACCGTCGCCCGGAGTGGCGGTTCGTACCTCAACATGAGCTTTGATGGCATGTTCGCCGTCGGCGGCTCGTCGGCGCAAGATGTCCAAGCGCTCGAATACGGCGGCCATGATCCGAAGCAGAATGGTTTTACCGTGCAAAATCTGGAGATGACGCTGGATGGCAAGGTGGATCCCTACTTCAAAGGCCAGGCCAACATCGTCCTGCAAATCACCCCCAACGGTGAGACGACCGTTGAGGCCGAAGAGGCGTATCTGGAAACCATTTCACTGCCGTGGAATCTCCAGGCGAAGGCCGGGCAGTATTACACCCAGTTCGGGCGGATCAACCCGACGCATCCGCATACGTGGGACTTTGCGGATCAGCCGCTGGTGATTGGCCGGTTTCTGGGGCCGGACGGCTTGCGCAATCCCGGCGCGCAGATTTCGTGGCTGGCACCGACGCCGTTTTACTCCGAGCTGTTCCTGTCCGTGCAAAACAGCCAGGGCGCGACGGCCAACAGCTTCCGCAATGTGGCCGGCACCGCGTTGATCACCCAGCGTCCCGGGGTGGACACCTCGGTGCAGAACGCGGGCGACATGCTTTATGCGCCGCGCTACGTGATGTCGTTCGACCTCGGCGATGAACATACGTTGGTGCTGGGCGGGTCCGGTGCGTTTGGCCCGAACGCCAGCGGCCAGGACGGGCGGGCGGCGATTTACGGCGCGGACCTTTTCTACAAATGGAAATCGCACCATCACGACCAGGGCTTTCCGTTCGTGACGTGGCAAACGGAGTATTTATACAGCCACTATGACGCGGCGGCTTATGCCGGCAGTCCCGGCTTTCCGGCGGCGGCGGCCACGACGATCAACAACTGGGGCGTTTACTCCCAGGTGTCGTACGGCTTTCGGCCCCGCTGGGTCGCGTCGCTGCGGGGCGATTACGTGACCGGCCAGCCGGGTGACTTCTGGACCAACTCGCTGCTCGACGACCGTTCCCGCATCTCGCCGGCGCTGACTTTTTACCCGAGCGAGTTTTCCAAGATTCGCCTCCAATACAATTACGACCACATCCAGAACGTGGGCGGGGAAAATTCGGTGTGGTTCCAATTCGAGTTCCTCCTCGGCGCGCACTCGGCGCACAAATTTTAGCCACGGATTTACACAGATGAAACACAGATTGAATTTTATGAAAAAACTATTGCTCGGAATGGTTGGGGCGTTGCTTGCCGTTGGCGCGCAGGCCAAGTTGAACGTCGTTGTCACCACGCCCGATCTGGCGTCCCTCGCGGAAGTGGTCGGCGGCAAACAAATTGACCTCACCACCCTGGCGCGGCCTACCGAAGACCCGCACTTTGTGGATGCCAAACCCAGTTTCATCGTGAAGCTCAACCGCGCCGACGCCTTGATTGAAGGCGGCGCGGAGTTGGAAATCGGCTGGCTGCCGCCGCTGCTCACGGGTGCGCGCAACGCGAAGCTCGCGTCGGACGCCCCGGGCTATGTCCGCGGCAACGAGGGAGTTCAAATGCTCGAAGTGCCGACGGAGCTGGACCGGTCGAAGGGCGACATTCACGCGGCGGGCAATCCGCATTTTCTGGTGGACCCGGAAAACGCGAAGATCGTCGCGCGCCATATCGCGGAGGCATTTTGCAAACTGGACACCGCGAATTGCGCGACCTACCAGGCGAACCTGAAAAAGTTTCTCGAGCAGATGGACGCCAAAATGGTTGAGTGGCAAAAGCAACTCGCGCCCTTCAAAGGCGAGCAGATTGTCGCGTATCACAATTCCTGGGTCTATTTCGCGCGACGCTTCGGACTGAAGATCAATTTGTTTCTCGAACCGAAACCCGGCATCCCGCCGTCGCCGGCGCATCTCGCGTCGGTGATCACCAAGATGAAAGCGGACAAGGCGCACGTCATCATCGTGGACCCGTATCTGAACC
>Ga0209726_10009164_pt1 | contig 10387 bp, 7 predicted proteins | sample Subgrocontami54m_FD_187453 | JGI IMG/M metagenome (GOLD analysis project Ga0209726, IMG submission 187453) | Subsurface groundwater microbial communities from S. Glens Falls, New York, USA - GMW46 contaminated, 5.4 m (SPAdes) (version 3) | ecosystem: Environmental > Aquatic > Deep subsurface >... | reverse complement strand
TGGACGATGGTGGATGCGGGTTCCCTGCTGAAGACGGTGGGCGAGAAGATATCCGAATCGCTGTTTGTCCCGCGCGTGGCGTTCCTGATCACGGAGGGAAACCTGCTGCGTCCGGCCTATTCGATCGGATATGAAACAGAGCCGGGGGTGGAGTTTCCTGAATCAGCGGCACTGGTGGAGCAGATCCGGAGGAATCCCGGGCCGATGCGCGTCTACTTTGACGATAGAAACTCGTGGATCTACCAGACACCGGACATCACCGAACAGGAGCGTGAGAAGTTGCGGGTGCTCGAGTCGCAGTTGATCCTGCCGCTGGCGGTGAAGGAGAAATTGCTGGGGTTCATCAGTCTGGGTCAGAAGAAGAGCGAAGAACCTTATTCCGGCTCTGACTTGCGGCTGCTGCGCTCGCTCGCCTCGCAGACCGGGTTGGCGCTGGAGAACAGCCGGTTGACGGCGGCGGTGGCCACCGAGGCGGCGCAGCGCGAGCGGCTGAACCGGGAAGTGGAGATCGCGCGCGAGGTGCAGGAGCGGTTGTTTCCGCAATCTGCTCCCGAGTTGGAAGGGTTTGATTGCGCCGGAGGGTGCCGTCCGGCGTTGGGGGTTGGCGGCGACTATTACGATTTTCTGAAGCTGCCCGGGGACAGGCTGGGGATCGTGGTGGGCGACGTGGCGGGGAAAGGAATTGCCGCCGCGCTGCTGATGGCCAGTTTGCAGGCCTCTGTCCGCGGGCAGATGCTGCATGCCGAGCAGCCGCTGGCCACCATCATCACGCATGTCAACACGCTGATCTACGAGGCCTCCACGTCCAGCCGCTACGCGACGCTCTTCTACGCACAACTGGATACCAAGACTCTTCGCCTGGACTATGTGAACGCAGGTCATAACCCGCCCATTCTGTTGCGCGCGAGCGGAGAGGTAGAGGAGTTGAAGGTGGGCGGTACGGTGGTGGGGCTTTTGCCGCGATTCCCCTATGAGCAAGCCAGCGTGCAACTGTATCCGGGCGATCTGCTGGTGGCATTCACCGACGGCATCAGTGAGGCGCAGAACCTTGCAGAAGACGAGTGGGGCGAACAACGATTGATCGAGGCGGTGCGCAAGGCAGGGGCTCTCGGGGCCGCCGACATGATCCCGTTTCTGATTCGTGAGGCGGACGCGTTTGTGGATGGGGCGCCGCAGCACGACGACATGACGCTTGTGATTCTGCGGGTGGGGGCGAAACGATAAGGAGACCTATTCGATCGCGACGAGCACGTAGTTACTGGCAACTGTCTCAAGTTGAAGCCGGACCGGAACATCTCCGGTGACGACTCCCTCAGGCACAACCACGTTGATCTGATACAGGCCGACGTAGCCTGGGGTAAGTCCGACGTAAAGGGCCGGGGTGCGAACGCCGGATGGAAGGGCGAGCGCCCCGAACAATACATCGGTGATGGGGGAGGGGACGCGTGCCGGGGGCTGGGAAGGGGCCGCTGCGCCGCTGGCCACCGGCGGAACGGTTGGTCCCAGTCCCAAGGCATACAGCACGATCGCCTCACCCACGTGTGCCGGGCGGCTGTTGGGGAAGCCGAGGCTTTTCGGAAGGGCGAAAGTTCCGTCCGAATTCACGGCGATGCCGTAGAGGCCCTGCAAGTAGAGAATGCGAGGGAGGGAATTGAGGATGGTGGTGGAGGCTGTGTTACCGCGCTGACCGTCGCGGTCCACGCGGACAACGGCCGGACCAGTTTGAGCGTCGAAGGGAACCTGAAAGTTGACCTGGCCATAGGAGGCGAAAAGGATCGGGGCTGGGCGGTCATTGACCATCACGCGCACTCCGCCCAGTTCAGTCCCGAGCGGAGCCGAGCTGCTGGATTGGGTTGCGGCGTAGGAAAGCTGCTGGCCAAAGATGGATGCAATTCCACCGCGAGCGATCGGATCATCGACTTCATAGTCGACACTGTTAACCACGCCCGGATAGGAGATCACGGGCGGGGATGGAATGACCAATTCGAGGTCAACCGGGATGCGCAACGGGTTGTTGGCGCCATTGGAGGAGACCGAAACGGAGCCCTTGTAGTGGCCAGGAGAGAGTCCGGCAACGTCGGCCTGAACGGTGAGGGTGTCTGTTCCGGTTTGCACGCTCAGCCAGGAGCCACCAGAAGTAGTGCTGGCAGAAGCTCCAGTGACATTGAGACTGCCTTGGCCGCGGTTGGTGATGGTCAGACTCTTTGTTTGGGCCCTTGTGTTTTGGGCAATGGAGAAGCCGAGGCTCGGCTGGCTGGCTGCGGCAATAGGCAGGCCAGTCACGCGCATGGTGACCTGAATAGTCTTGTTATCGAGTGCAAATCCTGAGTCCTTGACCGTAATGGCGCCGTTGTAGACCCCTTCGGCCAGACCGGGGAGATGCTGGGCGGTCACTTTGTACGGCAGGACGAAGCGGAGACTGCCAAGGCCATCGAGGGCGAGGGAAAGCCATTGGCCACCGGACTGAGTGGTGATGGTGGAACCAATCAGGCTGTTGGTATTAAAAATGGCTTCATCGTTGGATCGGTTTGGGGCTACAAAAAAGTCCAACCGGGAAGGGACGCCGCCGCCGATCTGTACTGTGACAATGATGCTCTGCGGCGCATCGAGTGCGTTTGGGTCGCGGACAATAATGGTGGCGCTGGCTTCACCGACCGGCAGCGATTGAGTGGGAAACGCGATTCGAACCGGAATACAGGAGCCTTCGCGCCCGGTGCAGTTGCGAATTGGACCGGCCGATGCCACAGCCCAACTTGCTGAAGAGGTGAATGTGAGATTGAGCGAGCCATCTCCGGCGTTAAACGCCTGGACCTCCTGGGTGGGACCCGCGGCTCCGGCGGCAATGGAAACCGGACCCACGACGGTTTGAGTCAACCGCAGCATCGGCGCGCCAGATGCGAGCGCCGGGACGAGGAGCAGGCAGAATGGGATGAATGAACGCATAAGTTCAATACTAGCGCGACTGAATAATCAGATTTCCTGGGGCATCGAGATGAATGCGCCAGCCGGCGGGGACCAGGGTCGTGGAGCCGTAGTCGAGCACGAGGGCAGGACCGTGTTTGGGTTTGGTACTGATCTGCGAGCGCTGGTAGACGGGGACTTCGCGCCATGCACCATCCACATGCACACGGCGGCGGAGAGGCTTGCCATGGGGCGCTGAGGCGGGACGGGCCAGGTCTGGTTTGGTGGTCTGCCGGCGTGCGCGCACGCGGATGGTGACCACCTCGATGGAGCGGTTCGGGCTTTGGTAACCGTAGACCCGATGGTGCTCCTTGTGAAAGGCCTGCGCAGCTTGCGCCGGATCGAGCCATGCGACGTTCAGCTCATAGCTTTGCCCGGTGTAGCGCAGGTCCGCTGATCGCTCCAGCGCGGCGCCGCGGCATTCACTTCGCGCCTGTTTCTCCAGACCGCGGAAGCGCATCTCCAAATCGGTGCGCCCCAGCGCGCCGGCGGCATAGTCACGCACAAAGTCGGCCAGCAGCATACCGAGGGCGGACAGGCCTTCGGCGAAGCGGGGCACGAGGACGGTACCGATGCCCAGCTCGGACGCGATCTGACAGCCGTGCAATCCGCCGCTCCCGCCAAAGGCGATGAGCGCGAAACGGCGCGGATCGTGACCACGTTCGAGGGAGACAGCGCGAATTGCCCGTTCCATATTCGCATTGGCGACACGAACGATGCCTTCGGCGGCGGCTACCAGATCCAGGCGCAACTGTGCGGCGAGGCGTCCCACGGCTTCTTCGGCGCGCCCCACATCGATTCGCATCTGTCCGCCCAGGAACTGATCCGAGCTAATGCGGCCCAGCACGACGTGCGCGTCGGTAACCGCGGGCTCCACGGATTTCCCGTAGCAGGCCGGGCCCGGGTCGGCTCCGGCGCTCTCCGGGCCCACGCGCAGCAGCCCCCCGGCGTCGACGCGGGCGATCGAACCTCCGCCTGCGCCGACCGTGTGTATGTCGAGCATCGGCACGCGCACCGGGAATCCGTCGACGGAGGATTCTGGCTTCTCGCGGGGCATCCCGTCGCAGAGGCTGACGTCGGTGGATGTGCCGCCCATATCAAAGCCGAGGACGCGGTCAAAGCCCGAGAGGGCGGCCATGTGGGAGGCCGCAATCACGCCTCCGGCGGGACCGGAGAGCACGGTTCGAACCGCGTTGCGTCGAGCCTCGGACGCGGTGAGAAACCCGCCGTTGGATTGGAGGATCGCGATCTTGTGGCGCGAGCCGGCCTCGAGTTCCTTGAGGTAGGCGTCCATCAGCGGGCCGACGTAGGCGTTGATCACAGTGGTGGAGGCGCGCTCATATTCGCGGAACTCCGGGGATACCTCATGCGAGGAGCAAAGATAGCCCACGCCCGCCAGCGCCTCTGCCACGGCCTTTTCGTTGTCCGGATTTTGATAGGAGTGCAACAGGCACACGGCCACGGACTGCACGCGCGCCTTCTCGAGCTGTTGGCGCAGCCGCTTGAGCCCGGCCTGTGTAGGAGGCTTGGCTATTGTGCCGTCGTACCAGGTGCGCTCACCGACGCCGAAGCAATGGCGGCTATCGACGAGTGGGCGCTTGGGAAGCGGGGTGAGGTTGTAGAGTTCGGCGCGGTTCTGGCGGCCGATGCGGAGCATGTCCTCAAAGCCGGCCGTTGTGAGGAAGGCGGTTGTTGCGCCCTTGCGCTCCAGCAGCGCGTTGGTGGCGACAGTGGATCCGTGCACGACCTCGGCTTTGCGCGATCCGGCCGCCAGCGCGAGTCCTTCGAGAATCACCTTGGCTGGGGCGGCTGGATTCGAGCGCAGTTTGAAGCTCTCAATCCGTCCGCCATCGTGAAGGACGATGAAATCCGTAAAGGTGCCGCCAGCGTCGATTCCGATGCGCATGCCTTCGACAGCTTAGCGCACTCTGTAGGCCGACAGGATATTATTCAAAACCCACGATCACGGTCCATCTTCGGGCTTCGGTTCCTCCAGGATCGCCTCCAGTTCGGCGATTGCATCCAGATCCTTTGGCCGGCCGGCGGCCCTTTTGACCTGAATCAACTTCTCAAGATTGAGACAAAGGCAAGAGACTCCGAACGGCTCCATTTGAACACAATGCGGCAACAAATCCTCATAACTACCTCCGCCCGTGATCTCTCCAAGCAAGTCGATCGCGCCGAGATCGGAAGTCAAGGTGAAGTTGAGCCCGCGCCAAAGGGTTTCTTCCTCCCAGCGAAATGGAAGTCCCGGAACGGCCCCCCTGAGATAGGGCCTGGCGCCGGCCAGCGCAAGCACCAAGCTACGGACGTTCGCCCTGGTTCGTCTGTAAACAATATCCAGGTCAACAGTCAACCGAACCGACCCATGGGCCGTCGCCGCCACTCCGCCAATGAGAATGAACTCCACGCCGGCCAACGTTTCCAGCAACTTCTGGAAATCCGTCATTGGGATCGCAGGGCCTCTCGCCCGGCGCGCCGCATCTCCTTGGCCAGTTTCTGCATTTCCATCAGCCTCTGGATTCGCTGGGTAACAGTTAACTTCAGGCTTTCCCGGAGGAGGGTGCGGTCTATGTCCTTCTTGTAGGCTTCGATGACTGGATCAGGCTCGATTGAAGGGCTCCCCTTGCCGTGCATATCCTCATCATAGGCCAATCCCGCTCCATCCTGTGCGGCGGTGGAGGCGGGAGGATCGCCCTCCCGCATGGCATCATGGAATGGAGGAACCCTTTCCCCAATTCCCTTATGATCCAACTGAGCGGGGTATCCAAGATCTTTGACGGCAGCCGTCAGGTGGTTGCGCTTCATCCACTCGAACTGGAAATTGCGCGAGGCGAGATGGTGGCCATCATCGGACCATCGGGGTCCGGCAAATCGACTCTGCTGAACCTGATTGGCGGGCTGGACCGGCCGAGCTCGGGCGAGGTGACGATTGATGGGGAGGCGCTCGGGGAGTTGCGGGACGATGATCTCACGCGGCTGCGCCGGGACAAGATCGGATTTATTTTCCAGTTCTTCAATCTGTTGCCTAGCCTGAGCGCGGAAGAAAACGTGTCGCTGCCGCTGCATCTGCGGGGCTGGGACCGGAAGCAGACTTCGCAGCGGGCCGGAGAGCTGCTGGGGTTGGTGGGATTGGGAAGCCGCCGGGAGCATCTGCCCGACGAGTTGTCGGGCGGGGAACGGCAGCGTGTGGCGATTGCGCGGGCGTTGAGCATTTACCCGCCGATCGTGCTGGCCGATGAGCCGACCGGGAATCTCGACACGACCACGGGGGGAGAGATCCTTGCCCTGATCGGCGGCCTGCACCAGCAATTCAACACAACCGTGCTGATTGTCACGCACGATCTTTCGGTGGCCGCCAGTTGCCAGCGGGTCTTGTCGCTGCGTGACGGGCGGATTGTTCAGGACAGGCGTCAATGAAACTGCTGCTGCTGCTCACCTGGCCCTACGTGCGCAAACACCGTCTGCGCTCGCTACTGACGCTGGCGGGGATAGTGCTTGGGGTGGCGGTGTTTGTCGGCATGCATACGGCGAACCTCAACATTGGCCGCGCTTTCACGCGCACGGTGGATCAGATTGCGGGTGCGGCGCAGTTGCAGGTGTCGGCGGGGGAGACCGGGTTTCCGGAGGAAGTATTGGAGCGGGTGCAGTCAGTGGCGGATGTACGGGCGGCGGCGCCGGTGATTGAGGCGGCGCTGAACACGGGCTTGCCAGGGCAGGGCAATCTGCTGGTGCTCGGCGTGGACATGACCGGCGACGGCAGCCTGCGCGAGTACGATCTGGAGGAGGAAGACGTCATTGACGATCCGCTCATCTTTCTCGCGCAGCCCGATTCGCTCATCCTGAGCAAACAGTTTGCTGAACGCAACGGCATTGTGCGCAACGCCAAAATTACGCTGAACACGATGCAAGGGCAGAAACAGTTCACCGTGCGGGGGATCATGAAGGCGGGCGGGCTGGCGTCGGCCTTTGGCGGGAACCTGGCTGTGATGGACATCTATGCGGCGCAACTGGTGTTCGGACGGGGCCGCATGTTTGACAGGATCGACATCGGCGTGAAGGAAGGGGTGAGTGTGGAGGAGTGCCGCCGCAAGCTGGAGCAGCTGCTGGGGCCGGGGTTCCAGGTGGAGCCGCCTTCGTCGCGGGCGCAACATTTCGAGTCCGTCTCGAAGGGGCTTTCGGTCACCATCAACATTACCAGCGTGTTTGCGCTGCTGATCGGGGTTTTCATCATTTACAACTCATTTGCGATCGCCATTACCGAGCGGCGTTCCGAGATTGGCATTCTGCGGGCGCTGGGCGCATCGCAGAACAAGGTTCTGGGGCTGTTTATCGCCGAAAGCGCGCTGGCGGGGCTGGTTGGATCGGCGGTAGGGGTTTGGCTGGGACTGCTGCTGGCCCGGGGGATTACGCCGCAACTGAGTTATCTGGTGCAGGAGGTCTACGGAACTCCGCAAGCGCCCGAGCAAAGCATGGGCGATCCTGGGATGATCCTGCTGGCAATGGCGATTGGACTGGCGGCCAGCATCGCCGGAGGGATACTTCCGGCGCGCGCCGCGGCGCAGGTGGATCCGGTGAAGGCGCTGCAGAAGGGCCGGTACCAGGTGATCGGCGTGGGGGAGAACCGGCTGCGGCGGATCTTCGCGCTGTTGTTTGCCGGCTCAGCGACGGCCTGCCTGTTGCTGGGCCGCTCGAACACGGCCTTCTACGCGGGTTACGTGCAGGTGATTGCGTCACTGCTGTTGCTATCGCCGGCGCTGGCGGTGTGGCTGGCGCATGCGCTGCGGCCGTTATTCCGCTGGATTAGGCCGGTGGAAGGAGCGCTTGCCGCCAATAGCCTGATACAGTCCCCGCGCCGCACCTCGGCCACTGTTTCGGCGCTGATGCTGTCACTTGCGCTGGCGGTGGGATTTGCCGGAGTGTCGGGCGCGATATATAAATCTGTACTGGATTGGATGGACAGCGCACTCAACCCGGATCTGTTTGTCTGGCCGAGCGAGAACATTACCGCGAGGAATTTTCGCTTTCCCGGCAGCTTTGAGCAGGAACTGCAACAAGTGCCGGGAGTGGAAGATGTGCAATGCGTACGGAACGCGCGGGTGATTGTAAAGGGCGCGCCGGCCATGGCGGTGGCCATCCCGATTGAGCGTGTGTCGAAGCGGGTTGCCCTGTCGCCCGTGGAGGGTTCGGCCGAAGAGATGAACCGCTTGAGCGCGCAAGGCAAGGGCGTGATTCTGGCCGATAACCTTGCCCAGATGAGAAACATTCACAGGGGAGATGTGCTGGAACTGGACTCGCCTTCCGGGCGCGTGCGCCTGCCTGTACTGGGTACGGTGATCGACTATTCCGACCAGCAAGGCAGCTTTCTGATTGACCGGTCCCTCTATCAAAAACTTTGGCAGGATGACACATTCAATGGGTGCCGCGTGCATGTGAGCAAGTCGGCCTCCGTGGATCAGGTGAAGGAGGCCATACAGGCGCGCTTCAGTCAGCACCGGAGGCTGTTTGTGTTCACCAACCATGCGATTCGCAAGTATGTGCTGGACACGACGGCGGCGTGGTTCGGGCTGACCTACGTGCAGTTGGCGGTCGCGCTGCTGGTGGCGATTCTGGGAATTGTAAACACGCTCACCGTGTCGATTTCCGACCGGCGCCGCGAATTGGGCGTGCTGCAGGCGGTGGGCGGGCTGCGGCGGCAGGTTCGCTATACGATCTGGATGGAGGCGGTGGCTATCGGGCTCATCGGCTTGGTATTGGGTCTTGCGATGGGAGCCATCACGCTGTACTACAACCTGGAGATGTTGCGGCGCGACATCGCCGGACTGCGATTGCCGTTCGCCTATCCGTACCTGTTTGCGCTGGCGCTGCTGCCGGTGATCGCCGGGGCGTCCTGGATCGCATCGCTTGTGCCGGCCGAGAGCGCCGTACGGGCCTCACTGGTGGAGTCATTGGAATATGAATAGAATTCTCACGGCAACGGTATTGGCCTGTACGGTGATGCAGGGGCAGGATGTGCGCAAGATCATCGAAGAGGTGCAGCGGCGGTCGCGCACAAATTCCCAGCGATATGAAGGCACGCTGCAGGTGGTGGATGCCAGGAACCGGATCACGGAAAAGAGATGGCAATATGATCGCGTGGGCGCGTTCGGGGAGAGCAAGACCGTCCTGCGATTTCTTTCTCCGCCGGAGGTAAAGGGCGTGGCGCTGCTGGTGCACAATTTCAAGGAGCGTTCCTCGGACCAATGGATGTGGACGCCGGCTCTGCACCGGGACCGGCGCATCGCCTTGCAGGATCGCAGCACCCGGTTCTTTGGTACTGACTTTAGCTTTGAGGATCTGGAAGAGCGCGACGTGGATCACTCCGACTACAAGCTGCTGGGCGAGGAGACATTGGAGGGGTCACTGTGCTGGAAGATTGAGGCGGGGCCTCGCAAAGGCCGGTCTTCGCAGTACACGCACACGGTGGCCTGGGTGCGGAAAGATATATACGTATTTATCCGGATCGACTGCTACCGCGGCGAGGAGCTGGCGCGCCGCATTGGCTACCACGAAGTGGAAAAAATCCAGGGGATCTGGACGGCCAAGCGGCTGGAAGTTTACGACTTCAAGCGCAAGAGCCGCACCGTGATGAAGCTGGAGAAAATGGAATACAACGCCCCGATGAAGGACGAGGATTTCACGTTGCAGGCGCTGCGCCGCGGTTCATGAGGCGGCTCGCCGTTATTGCGCTCGCCTGTGCTGCCTGGCCAGCGGCGGCGCAGCGCTATTCTCAGCGCGGTTTCTTTGAAACGGTGACCACGCTCTATCCGCAGGCTGCGCCCAATGACAGCGGGCATGTGGTGGCCGAGGGCCTGCTGCGGTGGGAGGGATCCTATCAAGCTATGCCGTCGCTGAAGCTGCAGGCCGCATTTGACGCGCGGACGGACACGCATCATCAGGTGGAGCGGACGGCGCGGCTTGACTTGCAGGACCGATCGATGCAGCGTCCCGCGTTTTCCCTGCGCCAGCTGAGCGCGGTTTGGCATCGCGGCCCGGTGACGGTGGAGGCCGGCAAACAGTTCATACGCTGGGGAAAGGCGGACATCCTGAACCCCACCGATCGCTTTGCTCCGCGCGACTATCTCAACGTGGCCCATAGCGATTTTCTCGGGGTGATGGGCGGCCGGGTGACGTATGAATCGGGGCCCAATACGGTGGACCTTGTGGTTGTGCCGCGGTTTACGCCGAGCCGGACTCCGCTACTCGACCAGCGCTGGGTGGTGTTTCCCGCGGTCGGCCAGATTCCAGTCCAAGATGCCGGGTCGCGCATTCCGGGTCGCACACAGTTCGGGGCGCGCTGGAATCATAACTCGACCGGATACGAATATTCGCTAGTGTTCTACGATGGGTTCCATCACCTCCCGCTGCTGGATGGCCGATTCAGCTT
>Ga0209726_10009161_pt1 | contig 10389 bp, 10 predicted proteins | sample Subgrocontami54m_FD_187453 | JGI IMG/M metagenome (GOLD analysis project Ga0209726, IMG submission 187453) | Subsurface groundwater microbial communities from S. Glens Falls, New York, USA - GMW46 contaminated, 5.4 m (SPAdes) (version 3) | ecosystem: Environmental > Aquatic > Deep subsurface >... | reverse complement strand
CTTCGATCATTGGTATGAGACCGACCACCTGCCGTGGGCGTTGCGCGCGTTCGGCGCTCGGCGCGCCTGGCGCTCGTGGAGCCGCACCGACCCCGCCGTGCATGTCGCGTTCTACGAATTCGACTCGGTCGCGGCGGCGGAGGCGGTGGTCAATTCCGACGCGATCGCGCCGCTCGTCGCCGACTTCGACCGCATGTGGGGCGATCGGGTGCCGCGCAAGCGCGCCATCCTCGACGTGGTGCAGGAAATCGCCGCATAGCCTCGTTCCGAGGTGGCGAAGCCGGCCACGATCGGCGATCCTTCCGCGTTTTGCTTTGACACCGGAAGGGCGCCGACCATGAGGCTTGCCGACGCCGTCAACATCGAAGACCTGCACCGGCTGGCCAAGCGGCGCCTGCCTAAGGTCGCGTTCGATTTCATCGAAGGCGGTGTCGAGGACGAGCGCGGGCTGGAGCGCAACCGCGCGGCGTTCCAGAAGCATCAGCTGCTGCCGCGCTATCTGGTCGATGTGTCGAAGCGCGACCAGTCGCAGGCGCTGTTCGGCCGCAAATTCAACAGCCCGTTCGGCATCTCGCCGACCGGCACCGCCGGGTTGTTCCGGCGCGGCGCCGATCTGATGCTGGCCGAGGCCGCACGCGACGCCAACATCCCCTACATCATGTCCGGCGGCAGCAACGCGGCGATCGAAACCGCCGCGCGCCTCGCGCCTGACAACATGTGGTACCAGCTCTATGCCGCGCGCGACGGGAACATCTCGGAAGACCTGATCCGCCGCTGTGCCGATGCCGGGGTCAAGACGCTGGTGCTGACGGTCGATGTGCCGGTGCGGCCGCGCCGCGAGCGCAACGTCCGCAACGGCTTTGCCAATATCCGCGGCACGTGGCTCAAGGCGGCGCTGAGCTTGAAGCCGGCGATCCTGGCCGAAGCGATCACGCATCCCGGCTGGGTCGTCGAGTATGTCCGGCATGGCGGCACGCCCAACCTCGAAAACTGGATGCCCTATGCGCGCCCCGGCGCCAGCGTCGATGAGGTCGTCGATCTGTTCGGCGCCAACACGCCGGCGCATTCGCAGACCTGGCGCGAGCTGGAGAAATACCGCCGGCTGTTCCCCGGCAATCTGGCGGTTAAGGGCATCATGAGCCCGGCCGATGCGATCCGCTGTGCCGAACTCGGCTGCCAAGGGGTGCTGGTGTCGAACCACGGGGCGCGCCAGCTCGACCAGGCACCGGCCTCGCTCGACGTGTTGCCGGCGGTCAAGGCGGCGGTCGGCGACCGCATGACGGTGATGCTCGACAGCGGCGTGCGGCGCGGCGCCGACATACTGATCGCGCTGTGCCTGGGCGCGGATTTCTGCTTTTTCGGCCGGCCGACGCTTTACGGCGCGGTGGCGGGGGGATTGCCGGGGGTCAAAAAGGCGGTCGATATCTTCCGCAACGAGATCGATCTGGTGATGGGGCAGATCGGCTGCCCCAGCCTCGACCAGCTCGGTCCCGATTTCCTGTGGCACGAGGACTGGCAGCGCAACCGCTGAGCGGCGCTGTTATGCCTCGGGGCGCTCCTTGCGGAGCGCCAGCCATTCCTGTGTCAGCTTGCCGTCATCGGCCGGGAAATGCTCGTCGAGCAACCGTGCGAACCGAATGCGGTCGATGCGGAAATGGCGGTAGTCGGCGCGCAATTCGCACCACGCGGCGATCAGCGTCACATCGACATAATACGCCATGGCGATCGGCCAGACGATCCGTTGCGTTTGCCCGCCTGTCTGATCGACATAGGCGATCTCAAGCTTGCGGGTTTCGTGAATTGCCCGTCGCACCTCGGCCGGGTCGATATGGTCGACCGGCGGCGCGTTGCCGTCCGAGACGTAGACGGGCGCGGCCGTCAGGTGCGGCGTCAGGTCCGGCGGGACAACGGTCGTCAGCTTGGCAAGCACGCCTTGTGCCGATTGCTGCAGCCTGGGATCGCGGATGCGGCGCAGCAGCCGTATCCCGAGGGCGATGGCGTCGATTTCCTCGATCGTGAACATCAAGGGCGGCAGATCATAGCCGCGCCGCAGCATGTATCCGATACCCGGCGCACCGTCGATCGGGACGCGGCTGGCCTGCAAGGCCGCGATGTCGCGATAGATCGTGCGCGCGGTCACTTCCAGCCGCTCGGCCAGCCCCGCTGCGGTCAGCGGCCGCACCGCGGCACGCAATGTCTGGATGATGTCGAACAGGCGGTCGGCGCGGCGCATCGATGCTGACATAACGGTGTCAGTAGGGGAGCGCGATAGTACCGCCCCGCAGTAAGCCACGGAGAAAAAACATGGCGTCGATACGGGTTGACCCGGCGAGCGAACCCTGGACGCCCGGGCTGCCGTTCTACGGGCCGGCAGCCGTGCATGAGGGCAGGGATATCGTGCAGCTCAAAATCCTCAGCGACCGCCGTGCCGACGGCGGCGGGATCGCCTGGCTCGTCCGGTTTGCACCGCCGCCGGGTAAATTGATCAAGATCGTCGCGACGGCGCTGTCGGACGAGCACGTCCTCAACCTCGCAGGCGGCCGCACCACGAAAAACGGCGAGCCGGTCCGGGCCGCCGGCGGCTACACGCTGAATCCGACCGGACAGCCGCATAGCGCTCTGATCGGTGCCGAAACGGTCAGCCTCGTGGTCTACACCGGCGAAGCCGACGAGATCGTCTCGATGGAACTCATCGATGTCGCAGGATGAGGCCGCCGCCGCTTCTGGCCGGCCGGCTCTACGGCGATGCCGCGCGGGCGGCCGATCTGGTGGCGCGCAACAACCTGCCGCACCCGGCTTTCATGCCGCGGGAAATCGCGGCCTTGCCGGCGTCGAGTTGTTGCCGTCGGCGTCCTCGGTACGGGCCGTCTCGGAGGGGGGCCGGAACCGCGTGGCGATCCGGCCTGCGCTACCGGCCGACATCGATATTCTGTGGGAGTTTCTGACGATAGCCGCCTACGAGCCGAGCGCGGCCGCCGCAAAGGCCATTCCGTTCGTCGCGGCCCATCTTGCAGGATGGCGGCGGGATCCGGATTTCGGATTTGTCGCCGAACGCGACGGCGTGCCCCTCGGAGCCGCCTGGGCCCGCCAATTCGCGCGCGACGAACAGCCGGCGTTCTATGTCGATGCGCGCACGCCCGAGGTGACGATCGGCGTCGGCACCGACAATCGCGGCGGTGGTGTCGGGTGCTTGCTGCTGCTCTCTGATCGCCGAGGCCGCTCGCCGGCGCGTCGGGTTGTGCCTGAACGTGCGGCACGATAATTCGGCCCGCCGCCTTATGAACGGGTCGGATTTCGCGTCGAGCCCGGTTCGGCCGTTCCGAACCGGGTCGGCGGCGTATCGCTGGGAATGCTATTGGCCCGACCGGCGCGCCGATTGGCAATTGGCGATCAGCGTTCGCCGCGATCAGCGCCGCGGCAGCGGCGTCATGTGCGGCGCGTCGAGACCGACGCCGACCAGCTTGCCGAACAATTCCGCCACCTTGCGATGGTCGGGCGCGGGCAGCGGCGGCTTCAGGATCGAGGCGATGTTGCTGCGCAGGTGAGCCGTGCTGCCGGTGCCGAACAGCACGACATCGACGCCGGGTTCGTGGCGCACGAAGCGATAGGCGGCATCGACGACGCTGCTGGCGCCGCCCGGGTGCACCACGAAACCGAGCGGGTCGGCCGCATCGCCGAGCCATTGCGGAACCTCGCCCGCGGCGGCGAGGCCGCGCATCGTCGCGGCCAACAGGTCCGGCTTCGAGAAGATGTTGCGCACCGCGAACATCAGGAGCGTGCCAATGCGGTGCCGCAGCGTCACCGGGAAGACGCGCTCGCGCGCGTTCTGGTGCATCATCGAAAACCCGACCATCACGACATCCCACGGCCCGTCCTGCGCGGCGCGATGCAAGGTTTCGTGCTGCAGATCGTGCGGCGCCGTCTCGGTAATGCCGAGGAAGCGGAACTTGCCCTTGTCGCGCTCCTTGAGCAGCGCCGGCGCCAGGATTTCGAGGGCGTGGCCGTAATGCGCCGGCGGCACGCCGTGCAGCTGATACACATCGATGTAGTCGGTAGCGAGTTCGCGCAATGAGTTGTCGAGGCTGGCGACGAGGCCCTCCGGGTCGGCCCGGCCGGTGCTCCAGCGGAACGGCGCCTTGGTGCAGATCACGACCTGGTCGCGCGGCACCGATTTGATGGCCTTGCCCAGCACGTCTTCGGTCGTGTAGGCGGCCGCCGTGTCGAACAGATTGACGCCAAGCTCGATCGCCTCTCGGATGATGGCGATGGCGCCGGCCTCGTCGCTGCCGGTGCTCAGTCCCAGCCGGCTGAACCCGCCGGTGCCCAGCCCGGCGACGCTGACCTTGAGCCCGGTGCGGCCGAGCGTCGTGTATTCCATGCGAACCATCCTCGATGAGCGGCAATGCGCTGTAAGCTAGACCGCCGACGTGCGCTGCAACAGCCGTACCGCGCGGTGCAGAGCGGGGAGTGGCGTCTCAATGAGGATACGGGCCGCGGGGGTCCCCTCTGGACAATCTGGCTATCCAGTAGCTACATTTCTTCAAATGAGCACCCACACCGTGGCCGAGGCGAAGAATAAGCTCTCCGAGCTGATCAACCGCGCCCTCAAGGGCGAGGGGGTCGTGATCACCCGGCACGGCCATCCGGTCGTCGAACTGAAGCCCCTCCGGCCGCCTGCTGCGCGCGTTAGCGAGGCAGACCTTGAATGGCTCAAGGCGCGGCGCGTCGGCCGCCTGCCGGCAAAGACCGATGCCGGCGCTCTCCTAAGCCGAATGCGAGATGAGGAACAGGAGCGATAAGCATTTATCTCGATACGAGTGTCGTTGTCGCGCTGCTGACCGTTGACCCCTTTAGCGCTCGGGCCGACAGCTTTATCCGGGCGAACCCGACCGATCTGGTCGTCAGTGATCTTGCGGCGACCGAATTTGCCTCGGCGATTGCACGGCGGCTCCGGATGAAAGAAACCACGCCTGCCGAAGCACGAGCGGATTTCGACGATTTCGATGCCTGGGCCGCCCGCGCCGCAATCCGAACCGAAATCACTCCCGTCGATATCGCCGTCGCCGGCGCGTTTCTACGTCGGCTCGATTTATCGGTGCGAACGCTCGATGCGATCCACATAGCGGCGGTAGAGCGTATCGGAGCGGCGCTTGTGACCTTCGACCAGCGCATGGCGGCCGCGGCGCGGACCCTTGGAGTGGCGGTCGCCGATGCCTGAGCCACTGCGCAAATCATTGCCGGGCGCGGTGAAAATACGCGATCCTGCGGCAAAGCGGCGAATCGCCGGCGGGGGAGCGAAGCGATGAAGCTCGAAAACGTCGTCAATATCGAAGACCTGCACCAGATGGCGAAGCGGCGCCTGCCGAAGATCGCCTTCGACTTTATCGAGGGCGGCCTCGAAGACGAGCGCGGCCTCGAACGCAATACCTCGGCCTTCCAGAAGCACCTGCTGCTGCCGCGCTATCTCGTCGATGTGTCGAAGCGCGACCAGACGCGCACGATCTTTGGCCAGACCTTCAACAGCCCGTTCGGCATCTCGCCGACCGGCGGGGCCGGATTGTTTCGCTACCACGCCGATCTGATGCTGGCCGAGGCCGCGCGCGACGCCAACATCCCGTACATCATGTCGGGCGCCAGCAACGACTCGATCGAGGCGGCGGCCAAGATCGCGCCGAAAAACCACTGGTATCAGCTCTATGCGGCGCGCGATCACAGCATCAACGCCGACATGATCAAGCGTGCCAACGACGCCGGTCTCGGCGCGCTGGTGTTGACCGTCGATACGCCTGTGGGCTCCAAGCGCGAGCGCAACATCCGCAACGGCTTTGCCAATATCCGGGGCGGGCTGACGCAGGCGCTGAGCCTCAAGCCCTCGATCCTGCTCGAAGCGATGACGCATCCCGGCTGGATCGTCGAATATTTCAAGCGCGGCGCCGGCACGCCGCTGCTCGGCAACTGGGCGCCCTACGCACCGGCCGGGTCGGACCCCGAGCAGGTCTATAAATTCGCCTCGTCGGTGCGCCCGTTCAACGCGCAGACCTGGCGCGACCTGGAGCAGTACCGAAAGCTTTTCCCGCGCGCGCTCGTCGTCAAAGGCATCATGAGCCCGGCCGACGCGCAGCGCTGTGTCGATATCGGCTGCGACGGCATCCTCGTATCGAACCACGGCGGCCGCCAGCTCGACCAGGCGCCGGGGTCGCTCGACGTCCTGCCGGCGATCCGGGCAACGGTCGGCGACAAATTGACCCTGCTGCTCGACAGCGGCGTGCGGCGCGGCGCGGACATTCTGATCGCGCTGTGCCTGGGTGCCGATTTCTGCTTCATGGGCCGGCCGACTCTCTATGGCGCCGCCGCCGGCGGGTTGCCGGGCGTCAAAAAGGCGATCGACATCTTCGTCAACGAGATCGACCTCGTGATGGGACAGATCGGCTGCCCGAGCCTCGCCGATCTCGGCCCCGACTTCCTGTGGACCGACGACTGGCCGCGCAACCGCTGAGCAGCGGCGTCCGCCACCCCGACCGTCGGATAACCGCGGCAACCCCCGGCCGCCTGCGGGTAGGGTAGGTGTAACGGCGGTCGGTCCATAGACGCGATTACGCCGAGTGCGTATCCTGGCGCGAGCCGGGTTCCTGGAAAATCGGGCCTGACATATGGCAGCAGGGATGGCGCTGACGCGGCGCGGTCTGGTCGGCGGCCTTTCGCTGGCTTCGGCCGGCGCGCTCCTGTGGCCGCTGGCGTTGCCGGCGCAGAGCAGGCTCGAAACAACCAGCGTGCGGTTCAACGCCGAGCCGAGTTCGTGCGTTGCGCCGCAATATGTCGCCGAAGCTCTGCTGCGCGAAGAGGGCTTCACCGATGTCCACTACACCGCTCTGGATTCCGACGCCCTGGTTCAACAGGAGATTGCCCAGGGCAAGGTCGATTTCGCGATGGACTTTCCCCTGAAGTTTGTTTCCGCGATCGATGCCGGCATGCCGCTCACTGTGTTGAGCGGCGTGCATATCGGCTGCTTCGAGCTGTTTGCGCACGAGCCGATCCGCAACATCCGCGATCTGAAGGGAAAGCGCATCGGCGGCGATGCGCTCGGGGCGAGCGCTCCCACATTCCTCGTTTCGCTCGGCGCCGCGGTTGGCTTTGACGTCGTGCGAGGCGTGCACTGGGTCACCGGCGGTACGCCGCCGCCGCTGGAGCTCTTCGCCAAGGGTGAACTCGACGCCTTTCTCGCCCACCCGCCGGAGGTCCAGCAACTGCGCGCCCGTGGGATCGGCCACGTCATTGTCAGCAGCACCAACGACAGGCCCTGGTCGCAGTACTATTGCTGCTTGCTCGGGGTAAACAACGCTTACCTGCGCAAGCACCCAGTCGCCACCAAGAGCGTCTTGCGGGCCCTGCTGCGCGCCGCCGATATGTGCGCCACCGATCCCGCCCGGGTCGCCAAGCGGGTCAGTGAGCTTCGGGGAGCCGAGAATTACGAGATGGCGCTGGCCACCCTGCGCGATATCCCCTACGGCAAATGGCGCGACTTAAGCGCCGAGGACACCATGCGCTTCTACGCGCTGCGCCTGCACGAAGCCGGGCTGATCAAGTCGACCCCGGCGAAGATCATTGCCAGGGGCACCGACTGGCGCTTCCTCAACGAGGTCAGGCAAGAGCTAAAATTGTGATCTCGGCGAGGACGCGCTGATCCACCTCGGCAATCCGCTCACCCACCTGGTCACGCGCCTACCGTGGCGGGTGCAGACCAAATTGCTTCTAGCGTTCCTAGCTATCGTCGCGTTGCTGATCGCACTCGGCGCAGTCGGGCTTGGCGTACTGAGTGACGTCAACGACCGCGCCACCCAGTTGATCAAGCTGGAGCGCAAGATCGCCGCCTACCGCCAAGTGCAGCTCGACGCGACCAGCCAGCTCTACCATGTCTCCGCCGCGCTGTTCGCGGCTAACGAGCAGGCGCTCGGCAACACGCTGCGCCAGCTCAACCAATTCGGCTACGACCTGGAGCGGCTGCAATTCGTCGCCGGCGACGAGATCGAACTGCTCGCTCGTGTGCGGCAGGATTATGAGAAGTTCGTCGCGGTCGTGACGCGGCTAATCGAGCTGATCCGCGCCGGCCGCGCCACCGAGGCTCATGCCATGCAGGTGGCCGAGGCGCAACCGCTCGCCGACAGTCTCGAACGGCTGACCAACCAGCTCGTCAACAAAGCCGAGTCCGACGTGGTCTCGGGTATCGACGAAAGCGAGGAGGCGTACCGCACTTCGCGCGTGGTCGTCATCGGCTTTGCCGTCGGCGCGATTGCGCTCGCGCTGCTGCTCGGGCGGACGATCTCATGGTCGCTGGTCGGCCCGATCGGCGAGATCGGTGCCCGGCTGCACCGCATCGCCGCCGGGGAATTCGTGCAGCAGGTCGAGGTCGCCAACCGCGACGAGCTTGGCGAGCTGGCGACCAACGTCAACCGCACGTCCGAGCAACTTGGCCGGCTCTACACCGACCTCAATGCCGAGAAAGAACGCTCGGAAGCGCTGTTGCTCAACACCCTGCCCCAACCGATTGTCGATCGCCTGCATCGTGGCGAGACGGTGATCGCCGACCGCATCGAAGCCGCGACGATCCTGTTCTCCGACCTGGTCGATTTCACCGCGCTGGCGGCGCGAATGCCGCCGGAGAGGATGATCGAGTTGCTCGGCCAGCTATTTGCGCGCTTCGACGCTCTCGCCGCCTCGCTGGCGCTCGAAAAGATCAAGACGATCGGCGACGGTTATATGGTCGCGGGCGGCGTGCCGAACGAAATGCCCGACCACGCCGCCGCGGTCGCGACGATGGCGCTGGGCATGCGCGAGGCGGCCGCCGGGGTCGGGGCCCAGATCGGTGAGCCGTTGCGCCTGCGGATCGGCGTGCATAGCGGGCCGCTGATCGCCGGCGTCATCGGCACCCACAAATTCGTGTACGACGTGTGGGGGGATACCGTGAATACGGCAAGCCGTATGGAGAAATACGGAGAGCCGGGACGCATCCACCTTTCCGCCACGACGAGAAGTCTCCTCGGCGACCGCTTCCGCTTCGAAGCGCGCGGCCGGGTTGAGGTCAAAGGCAAGGGCGTGATGGAAACCTTTTTCCTCGAAGCTCATCGAGCGGTGGGCTGAGCGCGGCGCGGCCAAGCACCGACCGTCGAGCCGGCAGCCGTCGGGATGGCCGCTCGGGACGCGATCGATCGATCATAGGCGAAGGCCCCGGTAGCCGGCGCACAGGCTGCTTCCAGCGGGAGGCTGCTGCGCGCGGCGTGAATCCGCGTTGTCGGGGGCCGTACCGATACGTCATCTTGCGGCACCCGTTAAAGAGGTCGCGGGTTGCGGGAGACGAGCGGGATGAGATTGCACGACGCGGTAAACATCGAAGACCTGCACCGCATGGCAAAGCGGCGCCTGCCCAAGATCGCATTCGATTTCATCGAGGGCGGGCTCGAGGACGAGCACGGACTGACGCGCAACACCGCGGCGTTCCAGAAGCACCAGTTGCTGCCGCGCTACCTTGTCGATGTGTCGAAGCGCGACCAGTCGCAGACCATCTTTGGCCGCACCTATGCGAGCCCGTTCGGCATCTCGCCGACCGGCGGCGCCGGGCTGTTTCGCCGCGGCGGCGATCTGATGCTGGCCGAGGCGGCGCGCGACGCCAACATCCCGTACATCATGTCGGGCGCGAGCCACGATGCGATCGAGGCGGCGGCGCGCGTCGCCCCAAAGAACGCCTGGTATCAGCTTTATGCGGCGCGCGACGGCAAGATCTCCGAAGACATGATCAAGCGCACCGCCGATGCCGGTCTCGATGCGCTGGTGCTGACGGTCGATGTGCCGGTCGGCTCGAAGCGCGAGCGCAATCTCCGCAACGGCTTCAGCAATGTGCGCGGCGGGTTGTGGCAGGCGCTGAGCCTGAAGCCGTCCATCCTGCTCGAAGCGATGACGCATCCGGGCTGGATCGTCGAATATCTGCGCCACGGCGGCGGCTCGCCGATGCTGCAGAACTGGCAGCCCTACGCCCCCGCCGGCGCCGATGCCGAGACGGTGCAGAACTTTGCCCGGTCGCTGATGCCGCATCATGCGCAGACGTGGCGCGATCTCGAAAAATATCGTCGGCTGTTCCCGCGCAGCCTGATCGTCAAGGGGATCATGCATCCGGGCGATGCCGAGCGCGCCGCCGAATTGGGCTGCGACGGCGTCATCGTGTCGAACCACGGGGCGCGCCAGCTCGATCAGGCACCGGCCTCGCTCGACGTGTTGCCGGCAGTGAAGGCGGCGGTCGGCGACCGCATGACGGTGATGCTCGACAGCGGCGTGCGGCGCGGCGCCGACATACTGATCGCACTGTGCCTGGGCGCGGATTTCTGCTTTTTCGGCCGGCCG
>Ga0209726_10009158_pt1 | contig 10391 bp, 12 predicted proteins | sample Subgrocontami54m_FD_187453 | JGI IMG/M metagenome (GOLD analysis project Ga0209726, IMG submission 187453) | Subsurface groundwater microbial communities from S. Glens Falls, New York, USA - GMW46 contaminated, 5.4 m (SPAdes) (version 3) | ecosystem: Environmental > Aquatic > Deep subsurface >... | reverse complement strand
CTCGTCGGCCGCCGCGCTCGTCGTCGCCGCGTGCGGCGTGAAGGTCGCCAAGCACGGTAACCGATCGGTCTCGAGCCGCTGCGGCAGCGCCGACGTCTTCGAACAGCTCGGCGTCAACGTCGGGGCCGCGCCGCTCGTTGTCGAGCGTTCGCTCCACGACGCCGGCATCGCCTTTTTCTTCGCGCCTACGTTTCACCCATCGATGCGGCACGCGGCGCCGACGCGCCGCGAACTTGGAATCCGCACCGCGTTCAATCTCCTCGGGCCTCTCACGAATCCGGCCGGGGCGTCTCGCCAGATCGTTGGCGTCCCGCAACCCGAGCTCACGGGACTCATGGCTCATGCGCTGCGGTTGCTGGGCACCGAGCGCGCCTGGGTCGTCCACGGCGCCGGCGGCATCGACGAGATCTCGACCGCCGGTCACACGAAAGTTGCCGAGTGTCGCAGCGGCGCGGTGCACACGTTTTATGTCCACCCACATGAGTTCGGCATCGCAAAGTCCGCGGCCGATCAGTTGGCCGGCGGGGACGCGGCGACGAACGCCGCGATCATCCGCGACGTCCTGGACGGGAAGCAGGGGCCGGCGCGCGATGTCGTCGTGCTCAACGCCGGCGCCGGACTGATGGTGGCTGGACGCGCAGGCTCGGTGCGAGCGGGGATCGAGCAGGCGGCTGCCGCCCTCGATTCGGGCGCCGCCCGGCTGACGCTGGATCGCATGGCCGCGGCGTCGCGTGCGGAGGCGACCGTATGACGAACGACGCACCAGATCTCCTGAAAACGATCGTGGCCGCAACCCGCAGGATTCTCGAGACGCGACGCGAGCGAGAGCCGCTGGAGGCCGTGGCGGCCCGCGCGGCCAGCCGCACCGCTGGAGGGCAGCGTTTCGAGGCCGCGCTCGCGAAGGCCGGCCGCATCAACATCATTGCAGAGTGCAAGCGGCGGTCTCCGTCCAAGGGCGTGCTCGCGCCGGTGTACGACCCTGTTGCGATCGCGGGCGCGTACGAACGCGGTGGCGCGGCGGCGATCTCCGTTCTGACGGAGCCGACCTTCTTCGACGGATCGTTGGAGCATCTTGCCGCGGTTCGTCAGCGCGTCTCTTTGCCCCTGCTCCGCAAAGACTTCGTTGTCGATGCATACCAGCTGTATGAGGCCGTGGCGGCGGGCGCGGATGCGGTGCTGTTGATCGTCGGCGCCCTCGAGCAAGCCGAACTCTGTTCGCTTCAGGTGCTCGCGTGGAAGCTGGGTCTCGCGGCTCTCGTCGAGGTCCATGACGACGAGGAAACGCGAAGGGCAGTGGATGCTGGCGCGCGCGTTATTGGCGTGAACAACCGGAACCTTCGCACGCTGAAAGTGGATGTCGAAGCCTCGGAGCGGCTCGCCGCCCTCATCCCGCCATCCGTCGTAGCGGTCAGCGAAAGCGGTTTGCGGTCTGTGGATGACGTGCAGAGACTGGGACGGCTGGGGTATCGCGCGTTTCTGATTGGCGAACGGTTCATGACGGATCCCGATCCGGCCGCCACGCTGGCGGCGCTGATCGGCGGGCCGAAGGCGCAGGTCCCGGCGTGACGTTCGTGAAGGTCTGCGGAATGACGCGCGCGGCGGATGCTCAGGAGGCGGCGCGGCATGGAGCGAATGCGGTCGGCTTTGTGTTCTGGCCGGGCAGTGCACGGTATGTCGATCCCGATCGCGCGGCCGACATTGTCGGCAGCCTGCCGGCCGGCGTCCATTCGGTTGGCGTCTTCGTGAATCAGCCGGCGCGGGAGATCGAGCGCATCGCGGCGCGCACAGGAATCTCCATGATTCAGCTCCACGGGGACGAGTCCGCATCACACGCGGCGGATCTGCCCTTCCCGGTGATCAAGGCGACCTCGCTCGACGCGGCCGGTGCGACGCTTGACGAATGGCCGGAGGACGTCGTGGTGCTCCTCGACGTGCACGACCCGGTGAGACGCGGGGGCACGGGAGTGCGGATTGATTGGACGCGGGCGGCTGCAGTGGCGGCCAGGCGGCGCGTCGTCCTGGCTGGTGGATTGACGCCGGACAACGTGCGCGAGGCCATCGAGGCAGTACGCCCGTACGGCGTCGACGTGTCGTCGGGTGTAGAGGATTCTCCGGGGATAAAGAGTGTGGACAAGATGGTTCGTTTTCTGAGGAACGTGCGGGGGGTGAGCCTTGGCTGACGTCCGTCCGACTGTGGGACGGCGCGATCCCGACGCACGCGGGTACTTCGGCGCGTATGGGGGGCGGTTCGTTCCCGAAACGCTCGTGGCGCCGATCGAGGAGCTCGCGCACGCCTATCTCGAGGTCCGCGAGGAGCTGTCTTTTCAAGCCGACCTGGGCGCGCTACTCAAACACTACGTCGGTCGTCCCACGCCGCTGTACGAGACGACGCGGCTCGCGGCCGCATCGGGCCGGACCAGGATTTTTCTGAAGCGGGAGGACCTGACCCACACCGGCGCCCACAAGATCAACAACGCGCTCGGCCAGGCCCTGCTCGCCAGACGCATGGGCAAGCGGCGCATCGTCGCCGAGACGGGAGCGGGGCAGCATGGGGTTGCCACCGCGACCGCGTGCGCGCTGCTCGGGCTCGAATGCCACGTCTACATGGGCGCCGAAGACATGCGGCGCCAGGCGCTGAACGTGGTGCGGATGGAGTTGCTCGGCGCCAGCGTGGTCCGGGTCGACTCCGGTAGCCGCACGCTGAAGGATGCGATCAACGAGGCCATGCGTGACTGGGTGACGAACGTCACCAGCACCTATTACCTCCTCGGCTCCGCCCTCGGCCCGCACCCATATCCGCTGATGGTGCGCGAGTTTCAGTCGGTGATTGGACGCGAAGCACGGGAGCAGTGCCTGAGTCAGATGGGCCGGCTGCCGGATGTGATCGTCGCTTGCGTGGGCGGCGGGAGCAACGCGATCGGCATCTTCGACGGCTTCATCGAGGATGAGCGCGTGCGGCTCATTGGGGTCGAGGCCGGAGGCGAGTCGATGGCACCGGGCCGCCATGCAGCCCGATTTGCGGGCGGCAGCACCGGCGTGCTGCAAGGCACACGGACGTTCGTGCTGCAGGACGAGGCTGGGAATATCGAGCTGACGCATTCAATTTCCGCCGGGCTCGATTACGCGGCGGTGGGACCGGAGCACGCCTGGCTGCGGGACCTGGGACGGACCGAGTACGTGAACATCTCCGACGAGGAGGCGCTCGAGGGATTTCAGGCGCTCGCGCGCCTCGAAGGCATCATTCCTGCCCTCGAGTCAGCGCATGCCGTGGCCTATGCGACACGTCTGGCGAGCGAGTCTCCCGACGGGACGCTCATCCTGGTGAATCTGTCCGGCCGCGGTGACAAGGACGTACAGAGCGTGGCGAAGGTGCTCGAAGCGACGGGGAAGGTGTCATGAGCCGCCTGGCTCCTACCTTCGACCGAATCCGCGGAAACGGTCATCCCGGTCTGGTCACCTATGTCACCGCAGGGGATCCGGACCTTGCGCGATCGGCTGATATCCTGGTAGCGCTCGACCGCGGGGGTGCGGACGTGCTCGAGGTCGGTGTCCCGTTTTCCGACCCGCTGGCGGACGGCCCGGTCATTCAACGAGCCACCGAGAGGGCATTGGCAGCGGGGACGACACTCACCCGCGTGCTCGAGATGGTGGGCCAAGTGCGGCCGAAGATCGCCGCCCCGATCGTCATTTTCAGCTATGCGAACCCAATCCTGCGGATGGGCAGCGAGCGATTTGCCGATAGGGCGAGAGACGCCGGGGTGGATGGGGTATTGGTGCTCGATCTGCCAATCGAGGAGGCCGGCGAGTTCCGCGGGCAGATGCGGCAACGCGACATTGATACAATTTTTCTCCTTAGCCCTACGACGACGGACGAACGGATTCGCAAGGCGGCTAGCCTCGGCAGCGGCTTTCTTTACGCGATATCGCGCCTTGGGGTGACCGGCGCGCGGGACACGCTGGCAACCGGCGCTGACGAGATGGTGGCCCGAATTCGGGCGGTCACCTCGTTGCCGGTGGCGCTGGGGTTCGGAATCTCCAAACCCGAGCATGTGCGCGAGGTTGGCCGCTGGGCCGATGCAGCGGTCGTGGGGAGTGCGCTGGTCAACATCATTGCGGACGCCGGTGGGTCTCCGGACCTCGCCAGCCGTGTTGAGGAGTATGTGCGGTGGCTGAAGTCCTGACGATAGAAGAGTTGCGGGAGCGGATCGACGTGATAGACGACCAGCTGGTTCGGCTGCTGAATGTGCGAGTAGCCTGTGCCGTCGAGATCGGACGTCTCAAGCACGATCAGGGCCTGCCGATTTATCAGCCAGAGCGCGAGAAGCAGGTGCTGACGCAGGTGCACGCGTCTGCCGTGGCGCTGGCCGGGCCGCTGAACGCAGACGCCGTGGTGCGTATTTTCGAACGCGTGATGGATGAGGCACGACGCGCGGAGCGCCGGGCTGCCGACGGGCTCTCTCGTGAGCCGAGCTGAGCGTCAGGTGGAGCAGCCCTTCAGGGCTGCTGAACGTCGCAGCGCTAAAGCGCTGCGCCACCACCATAGTGTGGGCTTCAACAGCAGAGGGGAACGAAGATGGTCGTAGTCATGAAGGAACGAGCCACCGAGGAGGAGATCGACGCCGTCATCGCGCGGCTGATCGACTTCGGCATGGACGTGCACCGCTCATCGGGGGCCACGCGCACCGTGCTGGGCGTCGTCGGCACCGGCAAGGTGGACCCGGCGCTCATCTCCCTGCTGGACGGCGTTCACGAGGTGCTGCGGATCACCGAGCCCTACAAACTGGCAGGCCGCACGTTCAAACCGCAGGACACGGTGGTGACCATCGACGATGTCCGGATAGGCGGTGACGAGGTCATCGTGATGGCGGGCCCGTGCTCGGCGGAAACGGAAGCGCAGGTGGATGCCTCGGCCGCTGCCGTGAAGCGTGCCGGTGCGAAGGTGCTCCGCGGTGGCGCATTCAAACCGCGCAGCTCGCCGTACAGCTTTCAGGGCCTCGGTGAACCGGGCCTGCGGATGCTGCGCGACGCGGCTAACACTCATGGCTTGAAGCTGATCTCGGAGGTCATGGATGCCAGCCAGATCGAGCTGATTGCCAAGTACTGCGACATCTTCCAGGTCGGTGCGCGCAACATGCAGAACTTCACACTGTTGCGCGAGCTGGGACATGCGCGGAAGCCCGTGCTCTTGAAGCGAGGTCTGTCGGCCACGATCGAAGAGTGGTTGATGTCGGCGGAGTACATCCTCTCTGGCGGCAATAACGACGTGATCCTGTGCGAGCGCGGCATCCGGACGTTTGAAACCGCCACGCGAAACACCTTCGACATCTCAGCGATTCCGGTGGTCAAGAAATTGAGTCACCTGCCCGTCGTGGCAGATCCGAGCCATGGCGCCGGACGCCGCGACATGGTGGCACCGATGGCCCGTGCGGCAGTCGCCGCTGGCGCCGACGGCCTCATCATCGAGGTGCACCACGATCCGGACCATGCGTTGAGCGACGGGGCGCAGTCGATGTTCCCGAACCAGTTCGATCGTCTGATGGCCGAGCTCCGGATCATCGCGCCGGCCATCGGGCGCAGCATCTGCCTCGAACCGCTGGCCAAGCGAGGTTGGTCGCGATGAACCAGGACAAATCCCAAAGCCCAAAGCCCAAAGCCCAACGAACGACCAACTCCCAAATCCCAACCGGCAGCCATTTGGTGATTGGGTTTTGGGATTTCGTTGGGATTTGGGATTTGGGCTTTGGGATTTAACCGATTCACCCGTGCCTGACTCCCGCCAGCTCCCGGTCATTCAACCCGGCCAGGGTCTGCCTCCTATCTTCGACAAGATCGCCATCATCGGGCTCGGGTTGATCGGCGGCTCGATCGCGCTCGCGGCGCGGGAGCTGTGGCCGAAGGGCCTCGTCATCGCCGTCGACACAAAGGACGTGCTGGAGGAAGCGATGGTCCGCGGCGCGATCGATGTTGCGGCCGACGATCTCGTCGTCGCGGCGGAGGCCGACCTGGTCATCCTTGCGGCGCCCGTGCGGCAGAACATCGCACTTCTCGAGCAGCTACAGAAGGATGTCACGGGATCAGCCGTCATTACCGATGTCAGCAGCGCCAAGCGCGCAGTTGTCGATGCGGCACGACATCTGCCGGCCCGCTTCACGTTCATCGGCGGCCACCCGCTCGGCGGCGCTGCGCGAGGGGGGTTCACCCACGCCCGGCCGGATCTGTTTCGGGATCGCCCGTGGATCTTTACTCCGCACACCGACGGCAGCGGGGAAGCGCTCGAGAAGCTCTATCAGTTCGTCACCGCTCTGGGTGCCAGACCCACGACCATGACGCCCGCGCAGCACGACCGCCTGCTCGCGTATGTCAGTCATCTTCCGCAGCTGGCCGCGAGCGCCCTGATGGAGGTTGTGGGAGGCACAGCCGGAGTGGAGGGGCTCGCGCTAGCCGGACGAGGGCTCGTGGACACCACTCGATTGGCATCGAGTCCGGCGAACGTCTGGAAGGATGTCTGCGCCACCAACGCTGACGAGATCGGCGCCGCCCTCGACACGCTGATCGGTCGACTGACCGAGCTCCGCGCGGACCTTGGTCACGGGGACGTGCTCGAAGAGATCTTCGACCAGGCCTCCAGGTCGCGTGACGAGCTGATGAAGGGTCGCTCCTAATCTAAAGCGCTTTTCAGCTTGGTCTGATCCCACGGGCGGACCAGGTCGGTTCGCGGCAGGCGGGCGCCGCACGCCGGGAAAGCGACCGAGCCTCATACGCTAACGCCGCGAGTCGTGTAGGAGCTGACTCGCCACAACATCCGTCACGCGGCTCAAAACGCCGGTGCAACCTCGTTGCATCAGGAACGCGCGGACGGAACACGACTCGGCTGAATCGGCTCGGCCGCTTTCTGTGTGCCTGACGGCGTTGGCGCACGCCTGCCGCGCCCCGCCCTGCTCCGCCCAGTGTGACCCGCAACTCCTGCGCGACGGAGGGGGGCGGATGGCCGACGCCTGCGACCAGGCCGAATGCGGAGCGAAGCCGGAAATGGGCTGCCGCGCCCCCGCCGCGCGTCTTCCGTCCCTACGTTCTCGTTGCCGTGAGTGGCCCGGCTGTTTTGAGCCGTGTGACGGACGCTGCCGCGAATGGCCCCTTAGACGCGCGGCACGCCGACAGAGCCAGCGCGGCGGTCCATGTCCCGGCCTGCGAGCCGGCGGCGGCCATTCGGCCCCAGCTCCCTCGCCACAGTGTCACGAAGTCTGCAGTAGCCGGGGCGGCTGCTTCGTTCGGCGCCGACGGTTACTCCGGGCTGAGGCGTAGCGCGCGTTCTGCGGGGTCTGTGGACTGCTCGAAGAGCGCCGGAAACTCCGCGGTGATCTCGTCATCCGTGGTTTCGATGCGGACCTTGAAGATCATTCTGTGCGATCCGGGCTGCAACTGTTGCGCGTTGAGCAGCGTCACCATCGCGTCATACGTCGCCCTCGATCCCGCGTCGAGTGGGATGGGCATGGCGAGGTCTCGAGGCGTGCCCATCCCGTATGCTTCATTGAAGTCGGCGAAGTCAGGTTCGACGTGTACGTATCGCACGGCCGTCGCCTCGGACCCCGCATTGGTGAATTCCAGCCTGACTCGAAACGGCATCCACACCTTCGCGTCCTCGGAAAACCCATCCACGTGAAGGATCGCTACCCGCAGACCCGGCCGCGCTGCGCAGCTGGACACGAGAACTGCACATGTCACGATGCCAATGAAGCGGCTCCAGAGTCTCGTCACGTCGAGCCGTAGCCTACGACAGTAATCCAATCAATCGTGCCGGAATGGCAACACCCAACCACAGTGCGATCGAGATGAGCCCCACGATCTTGGGCCAGACAGGCCCGAGACGAGCCTCGTCAGCCATGGTGATCTTGTAGCGGATCGTGAGGGTAAAGAGGATAGCCACGACAAGGACCTCCATCTTGATCCAGAACAGCGGGCTGTAGAACTCCTTCGTGGCTGTGGACATCAGTTGAGGAATGCCCGTCACGAGCAGCCCCACGAATCCTCCGATCAGCCACGGCTGCGCGTCGCGCGCCACCTGGGCAAGCGGCTGCCGTCGCGCACCGCTGCCGAGCAGCCGAAGGTCCACAATCAGGACCGCGCCCGCAAAGACGGCCAGCGCGACCAGATGCAGCGCCTGATCGACCGCGTAAAACCAGACTGACTGGCGGATGGCTTCGCTGAGCGGGTGGGCTTCCAGACGTTCGAAGTATGTTTGCAGGCCGGTTGGGATCAGCGGAAACATTGGCACCTCACCTGATGTCGAACCAGTTGTACGCGATCAATCGCCCTGACGCGATGATGCTGACCCACAAGACAATCGAGACGACGGCGGCGAACCTGGAGCGGAACGGCATGACGTGAGCCGAGTCCCACTCGGCGATCGAGGCATACGTCGTGTAGTGAAAGACCAGAGCGTTGGCACCCGCCAGCGCCATCATCAACATCTTGATCCAGAAGAAGATGTTGTCGAAGAAACGCGTGGGCTGCCCGTACACCAATATCAGCCCGGTGACGGCGCTCAAGGCCATCCCGACCATCTGCGCCGTGAAAAAACTCCTCTGTACTTCAGAGAACGGCGTTCGCCGGTTGCCAACTCCGAGCAACCGCAAGTCCATCATGATGATGAGACCTGCGAAAAGGCACATGCTGAGGACGTGGATCGTGAGGAGGGCGGGGTACCCGTAGATCGACTCCCGAATAGCGGCGCTGCTGGGCAGGGCGTCGACCCACTCAACCCAGGCGCGTACAGAATCGAGCATCTGAACAATCCCGGGGTCGGGCCGTTACTGCGCGGGTGCAGGTGCCGAGGGCGCGGCGGTGCACCGTTCAGGGCTGCCGGCTGGACCGCGGTCCCGGTAGACTTCGTGGCACATCGCGCACGCGTCAGCGACGGTTCCGCTCACCTCCACCATGGCATCTTGATTCTTCGATTGCGCCGCTTTGTACGCCGCCAACCCCGCGTCGGCCAGGCCCTGTGTGTACTTCCGGAAATCCTCTTGATCCACCGGGACCGGCTTGCCGTTGGAACAGAGGCGTCCGGGAATCAACAGAAGATTCGCGCTCTCGGCAAGGGCGAGAGCGCTGTTCTCGACCCCTTCCCAGCCGCCGTAGAGACCGGAGAACCGCGACGTCGCGGAGCTGTCGCCTGAGTCAGACTTCTCGGGCGCCACTGCGGGATCTTTCGTTTGCGTATCGAAGATAGTGTTCGAATTTGGAAAGTCGATGGCACGCATCACTTGAAGCAGGCTGCCGTGCGCTTTGGCGGCCGGTGCGACCGGCGCGGCCGACTCCGCGGGCGTGTCGGTTCCGGGTCCAGTTCCACAGGCAACAGAACTCAGACAGAGACACAGAAGGACGAACTCAAGACTACGCATCGATCGCACCTCGATAGAAGAAGCGAGCCTATTCCACGGCTTTAGCGGCGGTCAAGATTCAGCTGGACGATTTAACCCCAGCGCTCACGAGTTTCTCGCTTGAGTTAACGATCAACGACAGGTGGAGCAGCCCTTCAGGGCTGCTGGCGAGCGCAGCGCTAAAGCGCTGCGCCACCCTCAACCCAAGTGATTTTCGGGATCTTCGGGATCAGGAGCGCTTGGCGGCGCCGCTGACGGCTGTCAGCCAGCCAAGCGCGACGGCGATTCCCGCGGTCAGCAGGATGAGGCCCCACGTCAGGCCCCACGGTATGAGCTTGCCGGCTTCCTTCGCGGCCGCCTGTGACGGCATGAGGCCTATAGCAATGGCAATGGTGATCGGCGCGATCGCGAGGATAGGAATGGCGCAGAAGATCCACTTCATACCTGGTCCCATCATCGGCCGGTTGAGGGTCCTGGGGTCTTCTCGAGGCCCGTATACACGAAAGCGACGGTAGCTGCGGTGCCTGATGTGACGCGAACCGACGCCGTCGAGAGGCCGTACCGCTCGTGCCACGCTCGGATCGAGTACGTGCCTGCCGGGACGTTGGCGATTTCAAACGCACCATCCTTGCCGGTCACCGCGAAGTAGGGATGATCGACCACCCCGACGTAGGTCGTCATCCACCGGTGAACGTCGCACTTGAGGCTGACCATTTCCGGTTCGGGCTTCAGTGGATGGCGGAAGACCAGGCCCGCCACCGGCTGGCCGACGTTGAACACGTTCCCTCCGGCCGACGCGCTGTGCACGTTGTGCAGCAGCGCGTCGCTGTTGCGCACCTGCAGCGTCTGGCCCACGCGCGCACCGATGACACGCGGCACATAGACGCATCCGCGCTGATCGATAGTGACAGGAGCCGCTGGAACGGGAGTGGAAGGGAAGCGACCCAGCAGTTTCACGAACACGTGGGCGAGGCCGCCCTCGCGATCGGTCACAACCGTCTCCTGGAATACACG
>Ga0209726_10009153_pt1 | contig 10394 bp, 4 predicted proteins | sample Subgrocontami54m_FD_187453 | JGI IMG/M metagenome (GOLD analysis project Ga0209726, IMG submission 187453) | Subsurface groundwater microbial communities from S. Glens Falls, New York, USA - GMW46 contaminated, 5.4 m (SPAdes) (version 3) | ecosystem: Environmental > Aquatic > Deep subsurface >... | reverse complement strand
GGTGCCGAATCTTAAAAGTCACGGAAGAATGATCGGCGTCGATTTTATAGGTGGCGGCTTGGAGCGGGGTCTGCAGCAGTAAAACAGCAAAGAGCATTGCGAAAACAGAACGCAAAGTTTTCATCGTTTCTCCTAACGGTTGAAAGGGGGGCTTCAAGGCCTTTCCGCCATAAACCGGCGGATCCGCCGGGCTCTGGCGGACAATTTACTGAATCCGGCGGGCCAATGCAACTGCGGCAGTATAAATTTTATGCAAAGAAAAGCGGCGATGGGACGCTGGAGCGTATCTTATTGAGGTGTAACGGGTTAACGCTAAAGTTCGAGGACGATCCGCTGGCCGTTGTGCAGGATGACGGCTTTGCGGCGCTGAATATCTTCAACAACGGCGTCTTCCACCAGAAGATCGCCCACGCTCACGACTTGATTGTTGATCAGTGCGAGCATTTTATTGCCGGAAGACGTGATTCCGTTCAGAACAAATTTTTTAGCCGTCGTGCCGCTCAAATCCGGCAGGATCGGTAAAAACTGTTTCGCCGGTGCCGCTTTCATTTGTGTGCCGGACACAGGTCCGGCAGGCGCTTGCTTCATGACGGATTGTGAAAACAATAAAAAGGCGCCTAAAAATAAAGCCATGCTTGCGATAAGCACGCCGTTGCGCGAGAGCTGAATGGGATTTTTTTTCGCCGCAAACTTCGGCGGCGCAGGCACCGATTTAATTTTTATAGCCGGCGGACGCGGCGCTGCGGTTTGCGCCGGCGCTGCGGCGGCAATGGGCATCTCGGGCCGGGCCAATTTTTCTAAAGCTTCTTGAATCAGGCTCACGCGCTCACCCCTTCGAGATCGGCTTGCGCGCATTCCACCATCGAAGAATCGACGACGACCGAGTTACGGGTGAACGCGGCGATCATGGCGCGGTCAGACAGCACATTGATGATCCGCGGGATCCCGGCGGACAATTCATAAATGAGCCCCATGGCATCTTCGGTAAAAAAATTGCTGTCTGCTCCAGCCACCTTCAGGCGGTGCTCAATATAATATTGAATGTCGGCGGCGTCTAATTCGGGCAGATGATAGCGGATCGCAATGCGCTGTTTGAGCTGAACCAAGTCCTTGCGGTTAAGCAAATCTTTCAGCTCCGGCTGCCCGACCAGGATAATTTGCAGCAATTTTTTGGTCGTTGTTTCAAGATTTGAAATCAGGCGGATTTGCTCCAAGGCCTTTGGGCTGAGGAGCTGGGCTTCGTCAATGATCACGACCGCATTGGACCCTTTTTCTATTTCCGCGATCAGGAAATGATTCAGGGCGTCGAAATAATCTTTTCTTTTTTTGCCTGCGGGTTTGATGCCGAAATCTTCGACAATGACCTGCAGGATTTCGAATTCGGAGAGTTTGGGGTTAAACACAAGCGAGGTGCGGGTATTCGGCCCAAGCTTGGACAGCAGCATGCGGACCAGGGTGGTTTTGCCCGCCCCGATCTCCCCCGTTATCTGCAGGAACCCGCGCCGGCTTTCGATCCCGTATTGCATGGCGGACAGCGCGGCCTGGTGGTGCCGGCTGAAATAGACAAAACGCGGGTCAGGGGTCATGTTGAAAGGCGCTTCGTTGAGGCCGAAAAAGGACTCGTACATGTCTGCCCTAAATTACGGCAATGGCGGGAAAACCTTAAGAGACTTTAGACCCTAGACATAAGACATTAGACTAAAGATAAAGCATCATTTTAGTCTTAAGTCTAAGGTCTAATGTCTTAAGTCTGGTTTATTTGGAGGGGCGGAATTCGAAGACGCGGCCGTCTTTGCGGGGAATTTCGAAGGTAAAGGGCCGGATGCGTTCCACCGGCGATGTCTGGCTTTTCTTCTGGGTAAGCTCGCGCACGGCCACCCGTTTGGAAAGCTTATCGATGGCCGGCAGATAAATGCTGGCGCTCTTATCTTCATCGCCGTTGTTCACGGCCACGACATAATAATTTTTGCCGCGCTGGAAAATGGCGGTCTTGATGTCCTTCGTCACCGAATAGCAGCCGCGGCGGATCTTCAGGAATGCGAGGATTTCCAGCACCAGCTCGCGCGTCGGCGAAACGCCCACATGCACAATGCGGCCCTTGCCGACTTTTTTAATATAGCCGACCACGTGCCGGCCGTAAGCGCCGAAGTCCGCTTGGATCTGCCCGGTCTTCACGTGATCGAAGGTGTAGACGGAGCTGATCAATTCCACGGGCGGGCGGCCCTGCCCAAGCCGGATTGAAAATTTCTTCTTAAATTCAAACAGCACGCTGTGCGGCTCTTCAAAACCGATGACCGCTGAAGATTCAAAACGGTCGTCTTTGCGCGGATAATCGCGGAAAGCGATGAGCGTGCCGCCGTCCTCCACATACCGCCGCAGGTTTTTCTGCGCGTCCGGCTCAAGCCATTGATTGCCGGAATAAAACAAAAACTTCTGCGCGCATTTTCCGGCGCGCGGATCGTAAAAATCATAATCCACGTCCGCATCGTAAAGCGTGGTCAAGACCGGGTTCTGGTGCGACAGCGTGCGCGCCGCGTATTGGATCGGGTTGAAAGTCACGGCCACATCCGAAAGTTTGGTCAAAGTCGGCGGATGGATTTCTTTGAAAATACTGACGACTTGTTTAAAAACTTCATAGAGTTCGCCGCGCACGCGGCCCCATTCGTTAATCGGCGACATATACCAGTTGTCGCGATTCACCAGCATGTACCAATTCCAGCCGGCCACGCCGGCCAGCAGCGCCGAGAGCGACAGCAGGCGGTAATGGTTGGGCGTGAGCACGCCGGTTTCATAATGACGCGCATGCCAAACGCCGGAAGCAAATTCGGCAATATAAGGGATCGTGGAAACCGTGCGCAGATAGCGGATTTTGTCCATAAATTTGCGGTGTTCGTACTGGTCTTCCGCCAATTCGCTTGAAGGATAAAGGTCCACACCGACCATGTCCGAAACGGACTGCATCTCGACCCAGTCGTGCGCATAAAGGAAAGGATAAAGATTCAGGTAAATCGGGATGTCCACGCCCAGACTGCGGTAAATGCGCACATTCCATTCCGCGACCTGGCGTGAGTAATCATATTTAAAACGCAGGTAATCGATATTGCGCTTAAGTTCCTTGTCGCCCTTGAGCGGCAGGCCGGTTTCCCCCGCCAGCATCGTGGCAATGAATGGGCCGGCTTCATCGAAGGATTGATAGGCCGTGCCCCAGCTTTCATTTAAATCCGCGAGATCGTTGTTATAAATATTCTTAATAAAATCCTGGAACATGCCCGGCTTGCCGCTAAGGCCGTATTGATGGCCGAACACGTCCGGCCACGGATCAATTTCATTGTCTGCCTGCAGCAGCACAATATGGCCGCCTTTTTTGCTCGCAAGAAAGGGGCGGATAATTTTCATGACTTCTGTGAGGTAGGTCTTGGCGTATTGCTGGAATTGCGGATGCAGGCGGTGATAACGGTAGGCGTAAGCCGGCGCGCCTTCGTTGGGCCATTCGCTATAGATGTAGGGTCCGGGCCGGATAATGACTTTGAAGCCTTCGCGCCGGGTCAGCTCGAGAAACCCTTTGAGGTTGCGCGTTTGATCGGTCTTGCCCGTGAAGTCGAATTTGCCGCGCTGATACTCGTGATAATCCCAGGCCACATAAGTCGCGACGACTTTCAGCCCCATTTCGCGGACCCGCGCGAGAACATCTTTCCAATACAGCGGGTTGAGCCGCCAATAATGGACTTCGCCTGAAATCAGCGGCACGCTCTGACTGCCGACCCAGACTTCATTCTTCTTAATAGTAACTTTGGGCATAGTTTATTTCACAACAATGTTCACAGTGCGGGAGGGCACCACAATGACCTTCACGATTTCCTTGCCATCCACCCAGGGCTTGACCTTCTCCTCGGATAGGGCCGCCTCCCGGACAGCGGCTTCATTCATCTCCTTAGATACGGTTATCTTGGCCCGAACTTTACCCCCTACTAGGACCGCCATTTCAAACTCTTCTTCTATTAGATAACGCGGATCATAGGCCGGCCAGGACTCCCAAGCCAGGTCTTTGGCATGTCCCAGGCGGCTCCAAAGCTCCTCGGCCATGTGCGGGGCATAAGGGGCTAACAATAATAGGAAGGTTTCCAGCACAGAGCGGGCATGGTCTTCGTCTTTCAGGGTTTCATTCACGAAAATCATGAGCGCGGAGATGCCGGTATTCAACCGCGTGGCCTCGATATCTTCCGTGACTTTTTTGATGGTCTTGTGCAGGCGTTTGAGCTCCGCTTCGCTAGCCGGACGGTCTACAATGTTTTTGAGAAAATTATTGTCTTGGTCCACGAAGAGCCGCCACACGCGCCCGAGAAAACGGTAAACGCCTTCCACGCCTTGCATGGACCAAGGCTTGGTCATTTCCAGCGGGCCCATGAACATTTCATAGAGCCGCACGCTGTCCGCGCCGTAGCCTTCCACGAGGATATCGGGATTCACCACATTGCCGCGCGACTTGGACATTTTCTGATTGTCTTCGCCCAAAATCATGCCTTGATTGATCAATTTATAGAAAGGCTCTTTCGTCGTGACCACGCCGCAGTCATAAAGCACTTTGTGCCAGAAACGCGAATAAAGCAGATGCAGCACCGCGTGTTCCGCGCCGCCGACATATAAATCCGCGGGCAGCCAATATTGCTGCGCTTCCTTACCCACCGGCAGGCCCGTGTTCATAGGATCGAGATAACGCAGGTAATACCAGCACGAGCCCGCACATTGCGGCATCGTATTGGTTTCGCGTTTAGCCGGCTTGCCGGTTTCAGGATCTTTCGTGTCCACCCATTCCGTGATCGCGGCCAGCGGGCTTTCGCCCGTGCCTGTGGGTTTGTAATGCGGTGTTTCGGGCAGCATCACCGGCAGGTCTTTGGCCGGCACAAGTTTGGTTTTGCCGTCAATGTGAATCACGGGAAACGGCTCGCCCCAGTAGCGCTGGCGGCTGAAAAGCCAGTCGCGTAATTTATATTGGATGGATTTTTTGCCCAGGCCCTTTTGTTCGAGCCAGGCAATTATTTTTTCTTTGGCTTTGGGCGTGGGCAGTTGATCGATTGAAAAGGATTTGTCCGGCGTGCTGGAATTGATATTTACGCCTTCGCCCGTAAAAGCAGATTGCTTCGCTGCGCTCGCAATGACGTCATTGCGAGACCCCGCAGGGGTTGAAGCAATCTGGGGTTTAACGACTTCAACAATTTCAAGGCCGAATTTCTCGGCAAACTCAAAGTCACGCTCGTCGTGCGCGGGCACGGCCATAATCGCGCCCGTGCCGTAGCTGATCAGCACATAATCCGCAATCCAAACCGGGATTTTTTTGCCGTTCACGGGATTGACGGCATAAGCGCCGGTAAACACGCCGGTCTTTTCCTTGGCGAGATCGGTGCGTTCTAAATCGGATTTACGCGAGGCCGAGGAGACATAATCGTCGACCGCTTTTTTCTGGGCGGCCGTGGTGATTTTGGCAACCAGCGGATGTTCCGGCGAAAGGACCATGTAAGTTGCGCCGAACAGCGTATCCGGTCTCGTCGTAAAAACACGAATGAAATTCCCCTCACCCTGCCCTCTCCCGGCGGGAGAGGGATTCTGCATTTCATCCGCGTTCCCCCTCTCCCTCGGGGAGAGGGTTGGGGTGAGGGCGAGTGCAAAATCAACCTCAGCCCCTGTCGATTTGCCGATCCAATTGCGCTGCATTTCTTTAATGGCATCGGGCCAATCCAGGCCCTCCAGATCGTCGAGCAGCCGGTCGGCATAAGCCGTAATCTTAAGCACCCATTGGCGCATGGGCTTGCGGATGACCGGATGATTGCCGCGCTCGCTCTTGCCGTCAATCACCTCTTCATTGGCCAGGACCGTTCCCAGCGCCGGGCACCAATTCACGGGCTGGTCAGATTCATAGGCCAGGCCCTTCTCATATAACTTTTCAAAAATCCATTGGGTCCAGCGGTAATATTTCGGGTCGGTCGTATTGACTTCGCGCTCCCAGTCATAACTGAAACCCATGCGCTGAATTTGACGTTTAAATGTCGCGACATTTTTGGCCGTGGTTTCGCGCGGATGCGTTTTGGTTTCAATCGCATGCTGTTCCGCCGGCAGGCCGAATGCGTCCCAGCCCATCGGATGCAGCACGTTGAAACCTTTCATACGTTTGTAACGCGCGATAATATCGGTGGCGGTGTAGCCTTCGAGGTGGCCGACGTGCAGGCCGGAAGCGGAGGGATAAGGAAACATGTCGAGCACGTAATACTTGGGCTTTTCCGCGCCCGGCTCGCCGGGATTGGCGGCGCGGAAAGTTTTGTTCTTTTCCCAGTGGCGCTGCCACTTGGGTTCGAACTCGTCGAATGGGTAGGCCTTAAATCCGGATGCCATAGTTTAAGTCCAAATGTCTAAACCCTAAATTCTAAACAAATCCCAAAATCAAAATTTCAAATGTTTCAAACTTTGGAATTTGAAATTTCGAATTTGTTTAGAGTTTCGTATTTAGGATTTAGAATTTTAGTTTGCGGAGGGGGGGAGTCGAACCCCCACGGCTTTAGAGGCCACTGGATTTTGAGTCCAGCGCGTCTGCCAGTTCCGCCACCCCCGCATGTAGTTAACCACACAACTTTTATTGGTCCTGATAACTTCGCTGCAGGCAGACGTTCGCGTGCGTCTGTCCCAGCCTTCATTATACTTTCAATCGGTAGGCTGGGACTGCCCCAACTTCCCATAGATTAAATACAGGATGTAAGTTGGGGCTGCCAATTCCGCCACCCCCGCACGCAATTCTCCTCAGTCAAATAGACGGGGATTTTAGCACAAGGCAGAAGGAAATCGAAGGCAGGATTACGCGGAAACTTCGGACTGACGGCGGGCCGCGGCCTTGGTTTGGAGCAGGGCCAGGATCATTTGAATCCCCTTTTGGGCCGCGCCAGGGGTAATTTCGGGGAAGCTATTGCCATCGGCCAAGACCAGGTCTTTTCTCAATGCCGCGGCCTTGATAAAAAGGCCTAAAAACGTCAGCGCTTCGGCAGAGCTCAGGCTGTAATTCTGCACAAGCTGCTGCATCAGAAGCTCATCGATTTCAATACCTGCATTAAGCAAGGCCTGCGCGTCGGCGGCAACTGTGGAGAATTGGACCGGCATGCCTTTGATCGCGTGGACTTCAGGCATTCCGCTAAATCCGGCCGGTTTAAGTTCTTTCTGCTTCAGCGGATCATTTTTGCCATCCAGGCTCATCGGTAAAATCAAGCCGGGCGCGGCGCGCGCAAAGTCACGTACCACACTGTCATCCTGCCCGTGCTGGAAAGGCACGCCGACCAGATCCATCCGTTTAAGCGCTGCGAGCACGTTCGATTCCCCGCCCGCTTTACTGAGCACGGAAAGGATCTGCCAGTGCAGCAGCATCTCTTTGCGCTGCGGCGGCAAGTTTTCTTGATAGAGTTCCAGCCACGCTTCGGACAATAATTCCGGATCGGCCAAAAGCTGTTTCAAGCCGGCCTGTTGCGCATCCGTGAGTGCCGTAAATTCTTCCACAGCTTTTTCGACATCAGCCGGCGCAGCCTGGGCTTCAGTTCCGCCCACGCCCCGCGTCAACACTGTCAGGCCTTTTCGCAGCACGGCATCGTAAGTGACATCAAGGTCTGCAACCTCGTAAAACCGGCCCAATTCGCGGCGCCCGCGTTCCATGAATAAGCGCCGGTTGAGCATCCGCTGGATCAAAGTCTCAAGCGAAGACTCTTGCTCAAAATCGTGCGACAACCGGTTGAATGCGATACGTAATTCCGCACGGCTCTTGCGGCCTTCCCTGTGTAAATCAGACAAGGAAATTTCATTTTTTGCGATTGCGGCAGGATCCGCGTCAAAAAAGTATGGAAGCACGGAGGGCGCAGCTGGCGGCACGGCAGGAGAATCGCTGCGGCCACCCCGTACTTCCAAAAGAGTTTGGGCTTCTTTAGAAACGGTAAGTTCATCTTGCGGTTGTTTTGTTTCGGATTCACTTTCCCGAGCAGGCTGCTGGCGGCGCTGTTTATCAGGCAGCATCGAAGGCACCGCAGGGACCGGCTGGACTGCAGCAGGATTCACTGTCCGCACTTCGGAGCGGAAAGGCAGATAAACTTTTTCGTAATAGTCCAATAGATTGGTGTGCGTCCCGGCATCAATGGAAGCTTTTATCGTTTCATGATTATCTTGAACATATTCGAAAAAATCTCCTTCAAGCCAAGCGCCCAGTATCTGCTCCCAGCCCTCATGAAGCGCATTTTTTCGAAAATCTAAAAGGAAAAATAAGCCGCCTAAATCATCCATTAAAAGCATCCTTTTTAAGAGTGATAGTTTGACAAATTTTGGGTAGACACCGGTTTCTAAAAGTTTTGCTTCAGAGCCCTTATTCACCCAGCGTTTAGCAATACTCATAAATTCATCCAGAGTTAAATCGCTCCGGTACCGGCCCTTGACGTCCTCATTAAGTTTGAAAACGGGATCAAAATCATGATCTTGAATTATTTCACCCTTGAGCCGCCGTTCTCTTACAATTTCGATGGCTTTCGCGATATCAATAACTTCGCTGTACACACTATACAAATTACGCTGGCCATCACCCATGCTCTTTAGAATTTCGGGCAATTGATCAAGATCGCCAGCGTGCATCAAAATTTTCAGAAACGGATAAATATAATTCATCTGTCCCCCGCGGCTGGTTAGCTCTATATCTGCCCCTTTGAAATCCCGGAACACACCCGACAAACTGAGCTCGTAGCGACCTAGCCCCGTCCGGCCCGAACGGATCACGCGGTTGATTTGGTTTCGAGTCTCCGGATCCACCGCCGCATTTGGAAATTCCGCTACAAGCCTCGCAAATCTTAAAGCCGTCTGAATTTCAAATTCAGCCTCCGGCGCAGCATCTGCTTCTATGATTTGAGGGGCCCGAACATAAGGAAGATAGGCCCCATTTTCTTGATCGGTGACAAACCATTGATCGTTTTTGTATTCAACGATCATTCGATCTAGGGTCATGGCTATTTGCTTTTTAAATGTGTCGTACGTGCCGGTGGGAGATTTCTTGCCGTCATAATTGATGGTATCGACGCTTAATTCCGGGTATTTCTGGGCAATCTGCTTTATAAAATTACGGATCGCTTTACGCGTTTCGGAAAATTCATTTTCGGAAAAAAGCGCGATGTCGACGTCAGAAATTCCATTAAGCGGCTCATTTCCGATAAGCATACGTCTCGCAGTTCCGCCCACAAATTGAATCCGCAAGTTGTTTTGGGCTGCAATAATGACTAAATCCCTCAAAACTCCCTGCCCATCGAGCCGGATTTCTATCGGCAGGTTATCCGCCGCAGCAGCCTGAGTCAAAACACCTTCGCCGATCGTCCGCACTTCGGCGCGCGCAGCGTTGCGCATGACGCGGCCGATGACATCGCGGGCCGCCTCGGATTCGATCTTCTTATAGTGGATTACAGGCGTGAAGACCTCTTCGTGGACATTGCGGTAATTGTCCTCAAGACCGAGGACCCTGGTTTTGTGTTCGTAGCGATACAGTTCGGTGATAAAAACTTCGAAGAAGGACATCGGAATGTTCTGGCCCAGCACTTTGTCGCCGTGCTGCTTGACGGCCTGGGATAACTGGGCCAAATGCGCATCGAAATCCGCCTGCCATGTGCGTGCTTCCTTATCCATTTGCGGCGTAATCAATTCACGCAAGGCCTCGATGTAAGCACCCTCCCTCTTGACGGGCGCCGTTGACTTTTTCCACCGTTCCAGGAAAAGAATTAAAAGCGTGAGCCGTTCGGCGCGGATCGCTTCTGTTTCGTTGAATTCCTTATCGCCGGTCATGCGCGGGACGCCGAACGCCTTAATCAGCGGCGAATCGAGCGGCTGCTCAAGGTGTCTGAGCAGAATTTCGGGCGGCGCTTGAAACGCCAGATAACCTTCGCGGTCCCAATTATTTAATTCGACAGCCGTGCGGCGCACGACGAAATTACTGTCCATCATGATATAGGGCAAGGCTTCAGCAAAACCGGGCGGATACCGCTCTTGCGGCGCCAGCAGTTTGAGACGTTCCGCGGAATCAGTAGTCTCATTCCATTTCCGCACCCATAATTCCAAAGGATATTCGATCTCGAAAGCCGCCGGCGCCGGCTGCTTTTTGCCGAAACCCGGCAATTTCCACGCACGCACTTCCGAGCGCATACGCTGCTTAAGCTCTTCGACGATCAACAGCGCTGCCAGCGAAACGCGCATCGCTTTTTTGTTGGGACGGCGGCCTTCACCCACGTAATAAGGCTGGGCCGGGTTGCCAAATAACTTTTCTTCGATCAGGACATCGCCATACGCAAAAAGATAGTCCAGGTCCGGATCAAGCTCGCGCAGTGCAATCCGGGCTTTTTTAAATT
>Ga0209726_10009150_pt1 | contig 10396 bp, 12 predicted proteins | sample Subgrocontami54m_FD_187453 | JGI IMG/M metagenome (GOLD analysis project Ga0209726, IMG submission 187453) | Subsurface groundwater microbial communities from S. Glens Falls, New York, USA - GMW46 contaminated, 5.4 m (SPAdes) (version 3) | ecosystem: Environmental > Aquatic > Deep subsurface >... | reverse complement strand
GTCACCTTCAAGCAGCAAGGGAGGCAAAACTCAAAGGTGCGTTGGTAGGGCGAAGAGGAGTCGGCTTCGTATTTCCATGGACGCTCGCGTCAAAGCGGCAATGGATCATTCCAGCATGCTTTCGGGATTCAAGTGCTGCACTTCTTTGATGAGTTCTTCCGAAATAAGCTTCCGGAGTTTTTTCAGATTCTTTTCGACGTCCTGCGTGGTGCGCTCATACAAGTCGCAATCCGCCGGCGTGAGTTTTTGCGAATTTTCAAGCTGCCGGATCAACCCGCCTAGCACATCGTGCTGCTGCCGGATGCCGGAGACAAAATATTCTTTTTTGACCATAAATCCTCCCTTATAAATCCTCTCCATCGTAGGATCTTCATAGCCGGTTTTATTTCGATTTAAGTAAAATCTGTGTAAATCCCGCTGCGGCTCACGGGCTCATGCGATTGCGGCAAAAGGCCCATGCGCATCTGCCATTGCTCCCAAGCCAAAAGCCATGGAGAAACAAGATCCCGGTGTCTTACCTCGCTACGCAGCACCAGGTTCTCAAGCAACTCCGGCTCACTCACTTGAAAAATTTTATCAAAACCCTGTTTTTCAGATCGGAACTCAGATTCCAAAACAGAAGTATCCATGATCGTGTTCCTTTCTTGCCTCTGTGTGCGCATTAGTTGCGGGAACAATCCGGCTCGTGCAAATGCCGGCAATAGTTTTGTTTGATGGATCGCAGCTTATGCAGATTTGAGGCCACCTGCTCGGTCTGGCAGTGATAAACCAGGCAATCTTCGGCATTCAGCTCCGATTTATTTTCCAGCGCTTGCAGCATATCTTCCAGCAATTGTTTTTGCTTAGCCAATCCCGCGATCATCAGAGGTATCGGAAACATAGGTTTTCTCCTTTTAGTTGGCTTGATTCTAAACGCTCGCTCGCCGGGTCTTTTGGCCGCCGCGTAAAATCTAAGTAAGGGCTTGCTTGTCATTCTCGGTCTCAAAGCGGTAGCCATGATGCTTAATCGTCAAAATCCGGTGGGCTTCACCCTTCAATTTACGCCGCAGCTCCCCGATATGTTTGTCCACAGCCCGCAAATCCACATTGAGCGACTCGTCCTGGCCCCAGAGCGTTTCCAGAATATATTCCCGGGAAAGGGCCCGGCCGCCGGCCTCGATAAAAAGCTTCAGCACGCCGTATTCTTTTGCGGTTAAGGCCAACGGTTTACGGTTCAGGAGAACTTGATGGCGGGAAAAATCCAGTTCCAAAGTGCCAATCGTATGGATAGGGCCCGCGGCCGCAGCCTCTCGGCTGCGGCGCAGCAAGGCTTTTACGCGGGCCACTAACTGACGCGGACTAAAAGGCTTGGTGACATAGTCATCCGCGCCCAATTCCAAACCGAGCACGATATCGGCCTCTTCTGATTTGGCCGTCAGCATCACAAGCGGGATATTTTTGGTTTTATCATTCTGCCGGATCATTTTGCATACGGCTAATCCGTCCATATTCGGCAGCATGAGGTCTAAAAGAATCAAAGCCGGTTTTTCATCCAAAGCCTTGGCCAAGCCCAAGGCGCCGTCCGCAACGGTTAAAACACGGTAACCGTGCTGTTCCAAGTTAAATTGGATTAATTCTTGGATGTGAAGATCGTCTTCGATCACAAGAATGGTTGCTTTGGCCATCCCCCGCCCTTGCTGTTTTGATGTTCAGCTTAAGGACACGGCATCGAAACGGTGTGAGGAACTTGTAAATTCCGGGTAAAAAGAAACCGCCCTATCTCTTTTTCTGCTTGAAACTTGGGATTTAATGTTTAAGATAGCGCTTAGATTTGCCGTACTACGTCAGGTGCATTCAACCTCCCTTAGGATTTAGGGTTACATGAATAATAATTATTACGGATGGGGCCTTCCGATTGATATTTCGACCCACGGGGCCTCTGTCGATCGTTTGATTTACGTCATCCACTGGCTCATGCTGGCCCTTTTTGTCGGCTGGCTGACCTATTTGATTATCGTTCTCATCCGTTTTCGCGCACGCCCCGGCCATACCGCAGCCTATAAAGAACGTCATTTCAAAGCCCCTACCTATATAGAAGTCATCGTAGCGCTCATCGAAGCCGCCCTTCTGGTTGGATTTTCCATTCCGGCCTTCCATGCCTACCGGAATGTGGTACCGCCGGCCGACCAGGCCGTGCAAGTGCGGGTGGTCGCCGAGCAATTTGCCTGGAATATCCATTATCCCGGCGCCGACGGCAAATTTGGCAAAACCGACCCCAAGTTGATCAGCCGGGTCAATCCCATCGGATTAGACCCTGAAGATCCGGCCGGCAAAGATGACGTTAAAACCGTCAATCAACTCCATATCCCGGTCGGTCAGCCGGTCATTGCTTACTTAAGCTCGAAAGATGTCATCCATAGCTTTGCGCTGCCGGTCATGCGCGTCAAACAAGACGTTATCCCGGGACAGGAAGTCCGGGTTTCGTTTGAAGCGACCCAGACCGGTAATTTTGAAATCGCCTGCGCGCAGCTGTGCGGCCTCGGCCATTACCGCATGCGCGGCTTTTTTATCGTGGATACCCCGGAAGTGTTTCAGAACTGGTTGAAGGAGAAAGCCCCCAAATGAGTCATCACGATCACGATCATCACGGCCATCATCACGACCTGCCTTTTTGGCGCAAATATATTTTCTCTGTTGATCATAAAGTGATCGGTGTCCAATACGCGGTCACGGCGCTTTTGTTCTTATTTGTCGGCTTTACTTTGATGATGCTCATCCGCTGGCAGCTGGCTTTTCCAGGACAACCGCTGCCCGGCTTCCTCAGTACCTTGTTCGGCGATGCCAATGCGCCGGGCGGCATTATCCTGCCGGAATTTTACAATCAGCTCGGCGCCATGCACGGCACGATCATGATTTTCCTCGGCGTCGTGCCGCTAAGCGTCGGCGGATTCGGCAATTATGTTTTACCTTTGCAAATCGGCGCGCCGGATATGGCCTTTCCGAAATTGAACATGCTGAGCTATTGGGTTTATTTCATCGGCGGCGTGATCATGCTTTTCAGCTTCTTTGTCACCGGCGGCGCGGCGCAATCGGGCTGGACGTCTTATGCCCCCCTTGCCGTCATTGCCCAGCAAGGCCAGACCTTTTGGCTGATCGGCATGGTCTTTTTGATTACGTCTTCTCTTTTGGGTTCGATTAATTTTATCGTGACTACAGTGCAGTTGCGGGCCGACGGGCTTTCGTTTTTCCGCCTGCCGTTCTTTGTTTGGGCGCAGTTTGTGACCAGCTTTCTGTTGCTGCTGGCTTTCCCGCCGCTGGAAACAGCCGGCGTGCTGCAGCTGATGGATCGTCTGGCCCACACCAGTTTCTTTATGCCAAGCGGCCTGGTCGTCAGCGGCGAGGCCTTGGCCATCAGCGGCGGCGGCAATCCTATTTTGTGGCAGCATCTCTTTTGGTTTCTCGCCCATCCCGAAGTTTATGTCCTGATTCTGCCGGCCATGGGCATTGTCGCGGAAGTCATCGCCTGCAATACGCGCAAACCGATTTATGGCTACAAATCCATGATCTATGCCGTGGTTTTTCTCGGCTTTATGTCGTTTATCGTCTGGGCCCACCATATGTATCTGGTCGGCATGAGTACCGAGATGAGCGCCTTTTTCCAGGTCACGACCATGATTATTTCGATCCCTTCCATTATTATTCTGACGGCCCTGCTCTTGAGCCTTTGGGGCGGCGCGATCCGCTTTAACACGCCGATGCTGTTTGCCATCGCTTTCCTGCCGATGTTCGGCATCGGCGGTTTGACCGGCCTGCCTTTGGGTTTGGCCGCGTCCGACATCCACCTGCATGACACGTATTACGTCATCGGCCATTTCCATTATGTCGTAGCGCCCGGTACGATTTTCGCGCTCTTTGCCGGCATTTACCATTGGTTCCCCAAAGTGACCGGCCGCAAGATGAACGAAATCCTCGGTAAAGTGCATTTCTTTTTCTCGTTTATTTTTATGAATGGCGTATTTATGCCGATGTTCTTCCAGGGGCTGGCCGGCGTCTCGCGCCGTTTGTGGGACCCCACTCAGTATGCGCATGGCCTGTCGACCCAGCCGTTGAATGTTTTTATATCCTTTTCGGCATGGGGCCTGGCGCTGGCACAAATCCCCTTTATCCTCAATTTCTTCGGCAGTATTTTTGCCGGAAAGAAAGTGGATCAAAATCCGTGGGAAGCGACGACGCTCGAATGGAGCGCGCCGACCCCGCCGCCGCACGGTAATTTCCTAACGCCCCCGGTGGTTTATCGCGGACCGTATGAATACAGTGTCCCCGGCCAAAAGAAGGATTTCTGGCCGCAGGCCATGAAGGAGACAAACTAAATGTCTGCCCCAGGCGAAATTCGTTACATCGACCACCCGCACCCGGTTTCCGGCGTGACCAACGCCAAGCTCGGGATGTGGTGCTTCCTTGCTTCCGAAATTATGCTTTTCGGCGGTTTCTTTTCGACGTACGTGCTGCTGCGCGCCGGAAACCCGGCTTGGCCGACGGGCTCGCATCTGCTCAATGTTCCCCTCGCGGCGCTTAACACCGTCATCCTGATCACCTCCAGCGTCACGATGGTGATGGCGTGGTATTCCCTGGCCATCAAGAGTCTGCCGAAGTTTAAGATGTATCTGGGGCTGACCATCCTGCTGGCCTTTGCCTTTCTGGTGGTCAAAGGTTTTGAATACGGGATGAAATTCGAACACCATATTTATCCGGCCAAAAACACGTTTTATGCCATTTATTTCACCATGACAGGCTTGCACGGTCTGCACGTCGTGGGCGGCATTGTGGCCAACTTGTATTACCTGTTTCCCGGCAGTAAAATGTGGGAGACCAATCCCGAGCAATTCACCGGCCGTATTGAATGTGCCGGCCTTTACTGGCATTTTGTCGATCTGGTTTGGATTTTTCTGTTCCCGGTTCTTTATCTTCTTTAAAAGGAGCATGCGATGTCGCATTCCGAAGCGGAATTGAAAAATCAGGTAAAAGTTTACATCAGCGTGTTTGTGGTGCTGATGTTTTTGACCATGGTCACCGTGGCCGTCTCTTATCTGCACCTTTCGACTCTGGCGGCCATTGCCGTTGCCTTGATCATTGCTTCCATTAAAGCGGGGCTGGTGGCCTGTTATTTCATGCACCTGATTTCCGAGCGCACCATCATCTACGCCGTACTGGGATTGACGGCTATTTTCTTTTTGGTCCTTTTGATCACGCCGGTCTACAGCGTTTAAAGGGAAAAAGGGGGCAGATATTCAGTGCCTGCCTGTCCCCTTTTTTACTCATGTCTCTAAAAGCTTTCCATATTTTCTTCATTTTGCTTTCCATGGCCATCGGCGTCGGCTTCGGAATCTGGGGCATCATGGATTACCAGACTTCCGGCAAAATCCTGCATTTGGGCCTTGGCGTCGCTTCGCTCGTGGCTACGCCGGCTTTGGGCTTTTATCTGATCAAATTTTTGGCAAAATTACGCGCGCTCAAAAAATCATGAAAAAAATCCTGTCTCTTTTACTCCCTTGGCTCGTTTTAAACAGCCCCGCCGCTTTTGCCTGCTCGGTCTGCTTTGGCGATCCCAACTCCAACATGTCCAAAGGCGTCACCGCAGCCGTCATTCTGCTGCTCGCGGTCATTGGCGGCGTGCTGGCCGCCTTGGGCATCATCATCGTGCGCTGGTCCCGCCGCGCACGGAAGCTCTACCCGGCGTTAGAAGAAAATCTGTAATCTGCCTTAAACCTTTCCCTGCCCCCCGCGTCTAACAGGGTGAACTCTCATGAAAGGAGATTCACCATGAAAAACGCAACTTCAAGTCACCAAATAAGTTATATCGGATGGCTTTTCACCTTTTTGCTGGCCCCTGCCCTTGTGGGACAGATTCCTTCGGTTTTAGCCCAAGGCGCGGAAGGCCCAGGCTTCCGGCAAGGCGGCCAGGCTTTCCGCCAGGGATTTCAAGGACGGCCTTCACACCACGACCGGGACAATAACCCTCCCGGCATGCGCGGCGGACGCGGCACAAATTGGGAAAACCGGCCGGGCCCGCAAGGCGGCGCCGGAGCCGGACCGGATTTCCGGGACAGACAGGGAAAAACAGAACGCTTGGACACCAATCAGGATGGACAGATCAACCAAGAAGACCGCCAGGCTGCGCGCCAACAATGGCTGGCGGAACATCCGAAATTGAAGGAACGCATGGATGCCAATCACGATGGCGAAATTGACCAGACCGAACGGCAGGATGCCCGCCGGCAGTGGCAGCAGCATCGTGACCGGGATAATAACCCTCCGGGAAGACGCGGCGGCCGCGGCACGAATTGGGAGAATCGTCCGGGGCCGCAGGGCGGGCCGGGCACAAGTCCTAACCAGCAGGCCGAACCGGCCGCTTCCGAATCTGCAACGGAACCGACGGTAGCTTAAAGCCATCAGAAAAAAAAGGGGACACGTACTTATTCCGTACGTGTCCCCTTTTTTTAAGAACCTGCCCCCTGTTTTTTACAACGTCCTCGCACCCTCTTCAATATCCGCCGGAGGGCCCATACCGACTTCAACCCCCAACGCTTTCAGCTTCTCAAAAAGCTGCTCCCGGTGCAGGCTCTGCAGCCGGCTGATTTCATCCAGCTCCTGCATGATCGCTTTATCCAAATCCAAAACGCGGTAAGCGGATTTCAATTTCTGCGAAGGAACGGTTTCAGTCTGGATGCGCACGGCCTCGGCGTCGCGCTCTTCAAAAAGCCGGCGGATCTTGGCCTGCGCCACTTCCGTCAACCGGTTGGAAAATTGCATGCTGGCGATCATATCTTCAAAAGCCAAGGCGATACGACGCTGAAGATCCAGCGCCATTTGGAGGGATTTTTCCTGCAAAGCCTGCGGCACTTTGGCTATTTCGGCAAGGGCTGCCTGGCGCAATTTCTGCTCCCGCTGCCATGCCCCGAGGGAAACCAGATTGGAAAATAGCAAAACAAGGATAAAAACGAGCAGGAGCCAATGACCGCGGTTGAGTTGAACTTTGGGCGCACTCATGCCGCCATTCTACAAAGAAACGGCGGGAGCTGGAAGCAGTTTAAAACAAAAACCGCAGGGAGCGGCAAGCGCCCTGCGGTTTTTCGCAAATTAAGAAGGAAGCCGGTGGATTATGCGGGCTTCTTATTGTAGAAAGAAAGCGTGCCGGTAATACCATCGCCTTCGTAAAGCAGGAAAATATTCTTCACTTTGGTCAGGTCGATTTCATCAAAAAGGCTCATCGGGATTTCAAAAACCTTTTCGGTGGCCGACACAATACCATCGAGATAAATCATATCGGGACGGCCCGTGATATCTTCGACAATCATACGCACTCGAAGAGCCGGACCTTTGAAGCCCACCTTCAAAGTGACGCCGGTCAAATTGGTGCTTTCTGTCGCCGGCGTGCCGAAATTATCGTAGCTGAATCCGGCGCCCGCAAAGCCATCGTTCCCTGTATTAAATTGAATATCCACGCCACGGCCGTTCGACGAGACGAGCGCGGAAGCGCCCAAAGCCGGGTCTGCCACCGTAAAGGTGGTGACGGCACCGCTGTTAATGCCGCCATTCATGAAATCCACGATATCCGCGGTCGTCAATGTGGCCGAGGGCATTACGATGGGCGGAGTCGGCAAAAGGTTGACTTCAAACGTGCCGCTCTTGCCGTGCCCTTCGGCAATGAAATAGATAATCCGCACTTGAGTGATGTCAATCTGGCTCTCAAAAAGCGCGGTTGGAATGCGGTAAAATTTTTCCTGCGTCGGCGAAATATTGCGGATGTGTACGAAACTGGAATGGCCGGCACCGTCCACTACTTCCAGCTTTAACTGCGATTCGGTGCCTTTGACCCCGATGATAAATTCGTCGAGGAGGGTCAGATCCGCAGTTTCAATCGGACCAGTGCCAAAATCATCAAAGGTAAAGCCGGCGCCCGCAAAACCGCCCGAACCGCCTGCCGCTGTCCCGGTATTGTAGGTCGCTAGCAAACCGCGATCCGTAAATTCAACATCATCCTGCGAATTGCCGCTGGAACCCAGTGACGTAACAAAAGTTTCATAGTCCGGCGCTTGATCCTGATTCAGATCATTTTCGGTCAAAGTCGCGTCCGGATCAATCAACCGCGGATTAGAAGGTAAGCGGTTGATCTCCAGCGTGCCGCTCTTGCCGTGACCTTCCACGATGAAATAAATGATGCGCAGCTGCGTAAGATCCACGCCTGCAAAGGCCGCCGTCGGAATCTTGTAAAACTGTTCGGTGGTCGAACTGACCTGATGCAAGCGCACGAAATTACTGTTGCCGTTTTTATCTACCAGTTCTAATTTGAGATCGGCCGAATTGCCTTTTACGCCGAAAACAAGATGCGTGAGGCCGGAAATATTGCCGCTTTCAAACGGCCCGGTTCCAAAATCATCAAAGGTAAACCCGCCGCCCGCAAAACCGCCCGCACCGCCGGCCGCCGTGCCCGTATTATAGGTGACCAGCACGCCCCGATCGCTGACCGTAGCCGAGTCGCTGGAGTTGCCGCCCGAACCAAGCGAGGTAATCTTGGGCGCGCCGGCTGTCCCGTCGGGAAGCAGTGTAATATTATTGTTCGTCAACGTGGCATCCGGATTGTAATCGCGCGGGATCACATTGTCCGGCAACCGGTTGATCAAAAGCTGACCGCTCTTGCCATGGCCTTCCACGATAAGATACATAATGCGTACTTTAGTCAGATCCACGCCCTCAAAAAGCGACAGCGGGATGCGCCAGAATTTTTCCGTGGCGGACGCAACATTGTTCAAAAAAACATAGCTGCTGTGGCCCAATGTATCCACGATTTCGAATTTCAGCCGGGTGCTGTCACCCTGAATGCCCAAAATCAACTCGGTGAGGCCGGACAAATTGCCGGATTCAATCGTGCCGGGAGTGCCGAAATCATCATAGGTAAAACCGCCGCCCGCAAAGCCGCCTGAATTTCCGGCTGCGGTCCCGGTATTGTAGTTGATGCGCACGCCGCGATCCGTTGCGGTTGCGGAATCACTGGAATTCCCGCCCGAGCCGAGTGAAGTGACTTTCAGCGCGCCGGCTGTTCCGGTTGGAAAGCTGGTGATATTAGTATGGACAAGAGTCGCATCCGGATTGAATTCACGGCTGGGCACATTCCGCGTAAATTGCTGCGTAGTGGACCACAAGCTGGTGAACCCATCGACAAAGTTGCCATCAACCGAACCTTTGACCCGCACGAAATAGGTTTGGTTGGTACCCAAATTCACGGTTTCAAACAAGCCGGTCGGAAAACCATTATGAACGATATTACTGAAGTTGGAATCCGTGGCGACCTGCACGTGATAAATCGTCGCGCCGGCAACCGAGGTAAAATCAACTTTGGTTTCCCCCGTCAGATTGCTGGTGGTTATCTGGCTGATTGCCGGTTTGGCATCCACGATACGCGTGATCACCAGCTGCTTATTATTCGACCACTGGCTGACGGGCCCGGTTTCCACCGAAACATTTTTGGAACCGCGCACGCGGACGAAAAAGGTGCCGCTTTCATTAATCTTGACGGTTTCCGGCGGATTCACCGGAAAACCTTCATGCACGATATTATTGAAATTAGCATCGCGGGCAATTTGGACCTGATAAATGACCGCGCCGGTTAAAGTTGAAAACTGGATCGTGCTGTTACCGACCGCATCGGCTGTGGCGGAATTCACCACGGGCTTTTGCTCCGTAAAGGGATCTGTTTGCACGAGCGGTAAATAAAAATCAATGCGGCCGCGCCGCTCCGGAGACAGTTTGCGGGTGACTTCAATGGCGATTTTCTTGACGCTTTCATAATTAAATTCGCCGGAACCGCCGGTGAGTGTTTCAAAGTTAAAATTGATATTCTGGAATTGGTTGGTAAGCGTAACAAGAAATTCTTTTTCGCGATTGTTGGAATCGGTAAAACGCACGTTTACTTTGGCGCCGTTCCCATCATTTTTAAGGGCCATGACAAAACTTTGCGGCAGCACAAAGGAGGTTTGGCCTTGGGGCGGCAGGATTTCAGCATGGGCAATGGAACCGTCCGAACCGCCGACGTCATAGCGGAACTGGCGGATTTCATCGCTTGGGTTTTCGTCAAATACTGTGATGTAGCCCGGCACGGTCGAATTGTTCATAAACCCGCGGCCATTGGTGCGCGTCCCAGCCGGCAATTCGGTCAGGCCGGCACGGCTGAAACCAAGCGTGGGGCTCTTGACCGGCACATCCAGGTTGCCGGTGTTCACAAAAATTTCACCACGGCGTTCCTGCTGATAATTGACAAGGTCGATATCGGCATAGTTCTGACGCAAAATAATTTTAGAAACCGCGGCCGCCGCGAAGCCCGCCTGGCCGGCAAGATCAAATTCGTAATCCTGGAAATTAT
>Ga0209726_10009146_pt1 | contig 10399 bp, 8 predicted proteins | sample Subgrocontami54m_FD_187453 | JGI IMG/M metagenome (GOLD analysis project Ga0209726, IMG submission 187453) | Subsurface groundwater microbial communities from S. Glens Falls, New York, USA - GMW46 contaminated, 5.4 m (SPAdes) (version 3) | ecosystem: Environmental > Aquatic > Deep subsurface >... | reverse complement strand
GGCACGGCTGGCGCATGCTCTATGTGCCGGACGTCACCATCACCACCCTGGAACGGTTTCCCACCGGCCGCTTCCTGACCGAATCGCTCGGGCTGATGGCCCGGTGGTTTGGCAATATGCTGAGGACCAACGGCCGTGCCCTGCGTCTCGGGCCGCGACGGGTGGGGCTGTTCCTGTGGTGGAGCCTGCTCGACCAGCGGCTGTCGGTGTGGACCAGTCTGTCCGGCCCGATATTCGCCTTGCTGTGGCTGCTGATGGTTTCGGCCTGGGCCCTGCCGACCTATCTGTTCTGGGTGATGGGCACCCGGTTCATCCAGGCGCTGGTTCTCGGTCTGGCCCGTTCGGGGGTTCTGACGCCGCGCACGCCGCTGCTGCTGTTCTATACTCAGGTAGTCGGCGCCCTGGTCAAAGCCCATGTCGGCTTTCGCCTCAATCGCCAGAAATGGAACCGGCAACGGCTGGCTGCCAGTGCCTGTCGGCGCGGCGATGCCGTCTGGGATATCTATCTCACCGTCCTGGCCGGCATGGCGTTCCTGCTGGCGGCGGCGGTGGTGGGCGCGGTGATGCCGGGCCCCGACCGTCTGACCGCCACGGCCCTTGCCGCGCAGTGGAGCCCGCCCGATCCGCCCGACGATATGGTGGAGCGTGATCCGATCAGGTTGGATCACGCTCCAGCCGCCATTGAGGCGGCGGCCAAGCGCGGAGCGCGCCCGGCGAGGGCAGAACAATCAGAGCATTTTTCGACGTGGTCGGAAAACGCTCTAATGCCCGAACGGGCTGGGGATCTGCAAGCGCTGATTGATGCGGCGCCGGCGGGGGCGGTGGTGCGGCTGGCCGCCGGCGAATTCCATCTGGCCGAGCCTCTGGTCATCCGCCGCGATGATGTCACCCTGGCCGGTGCTGGACCGGAGCGGACCCGGCTGGTGGCCTCGTTTGCCGGACGCGGCGCCGCCGTTGTCGAGGTCGTGGGCGCGGTTACCCCTGCGCGGTGCCTCCGGCTGCGCGGTGCGGTGGGGGCCGACGGCACCCGGCTCGATCTGGACGGAATGGCTCCGCTTCCGGGTGCCTCCGTGATGCTGACCGCGGCCAATGACGAAGCCTTTCTCGACGGGCTGGGAGCGGTTGCCTGGCGTCAGGCCCAGCCCGAGTTGCGGCGCACCCTGGGAACAGTGACGGCCGCCGCCGGATCGGTGGCGGAACTGGCCGACCCGGTCGGCTTCGCTCTGCCGGCGGGTGCCCGGTTGTGTCCGCTGGAGTTGCGGCGGGGCGTAACCTTGCGCGGCTTCTCGGTGGTTTATGACATCGGTGGCGCGCCGGACCCCGCCGACTATACCAACGCCCGGCCTGACCATGCCGTCGACGGCATCCGGGTTCGCGGTGCGGTCGTCCCGCATCTGGTGGATCTCGCCGTGATCCATGCCGGCCGCCACCCGCTGGCCCTCGATACGGTGCTGGCGCCGCGGATCGAGCGCATCGTCCTGCGCGGCGCCTGGAACAAGGGGCCGGGCGGCAATGGCTATCTGCGTCTGGCGCGCACTGTGCGCGGCCGGTTGACGGATATCGAGGCCACCGGCCTGCGTCATGTGGTGGTGCAGTGGTCGACCCACCATACGGTCATCACCGGCCTGACCACTGACGCCGACATCAATCTCCACGGCGGCTTCAGCCACCACAACCGGATCACCGTCCACCCACTGGCACCGCGGCCGGGACATCCCTGGGACACTACTGTGACCCGCACGCCGGCAACCGCGGCCTGGGCACCGCCGGACGGGCCGGACAACATCGTGAGTCGTCTGGGCGACACGGACGCCGCCGTGCCATGAGCATCAGCCGCGAGACTCGCAGCAAGCGTCTGATCCACCGGGTGACGGTGCCGTTGTCGGTCACCATTGCCGGCGAGACGGTGGATGCGACCGACTGGTCGATGGGGGGCTTCGGCCTGACGCTGCGCCATATCATCCCCCATGACACGCGGCTGACGGTGCGGCTGGCTTTTCCCCTTGGCAGCGCCGAGGTGGGCTTTGCCACCGATTGCGTGGTGATGCATAGCGGCGCCGCGGGACGTCACGGCTTTCGCTTCGTCGACCTGACGCCCGATCAGGTGGAACTGTTGCGCCAGATGTGGATCTCCGCCACCACCGGGCAGGTGATGCCGCTGGACGCCTGCCTGACACTGGTCGACCCTCCCCAGCCCATGGCGCCAACGCCGGATGCTGTCCCATCGCGGACGGGGCCCCGGCTGGCCGGCTATGCCGTGCTGCTGGCGCTGGGGGTCGCGGTGCTGGCGGGCGTGGCGGTGTCGGTCCATGCCCGATTTTTCGTGGTGCGCGCCGATCATGCCGCGGTGACCGTCCCAGTGGTCCGGTTGCGCGCTCCGGCCGAGGGGCGCCTGGGGGGAGTCGCCCTGGCTCCGGGCACGGCTGTTTCCGCCGGCACGCCGCTGTTCGATCTGGCCGGGCCGGAGGAGGTGGCCGAGATCACCCTGGCCGACGCCGAACTCGCCCGGCAGGCGGCGGCGGTGCAGGCGCTCCAGCGGCGCCGCGAGTCGCTGGCCGATTTCTTCGCCGACTATGCCGACCTCGCCGAGGCTGCCGCCCGCCGCGCCGCGGCCGATCGGGTCCGGGCACAGGCCGCTCTGGTATTGGCCGAACGCGATCTGACCCGCTGGGAGGAACTGGCCCAGGCCGGATTCGCCGCCCAGGCCCGGCTTGAACAGGCGGAACAGCGCTATGCCCAGGCCGAACAGGGGCTGGCCGCGGCCGAGGCGGCGGAGGATCAGGCGGCGGCCAATATCCGCATGGCACGGCAAGGCCGCTGGTTCTCCGGCAGCCGGGTCGAGGGTGCCGAGCCGGCCAAGCTGGACGAGGACATCCGTCAGGCCGAAGCGGCGCACGGGATGCAAGCGCTCCGCTTGGCCGGGTTGGTGGACCGGCTGGCCGAGCGTACCGTCTCCAGTCCGTGCGACTGCGTGGTGGTTCAGGCGCTGGCGGTGCCCGGCGAGTGGGTCGGTGCCGGAGCCGCGGTCTATCTGCTGCGGCCGCGCCACGAGGCAGCGCTGCTGTCGGTCAAGGTGGACCAGGACAAGGTCGATCTGCTGGCCCCCGGAGACCGCGCCCTGGTTCGCCTCGCCGGCGCTGCCTCGGCCGAAGCCGCGGTGGTGCGGACCATCTCGCGCGCCCCGCCGGCCGATGGCCGCTTCGGCCTGCCCGAGTCTCTCGGCCGCGACGCCGCTACCGTCCTCCTGTCCTTGCCCCAGGGACGCACAGCAGAGCCCGGCACACCAGCCCAAGTGCTGTTCCCCATCCCGCCGCGCCGGCTGCTGCTGTCGTGGCTCGGCTGGGGGTTGTAATGCTCTCGCTCTGGGTGATCACTGGATCGAGGAGCTGACAAGGCGGTTTGACACGCTGCAAGATAACCTGGCTTCCGAATGCGCGATGATGCCGTAACCGGGCAGCAGCCGAGGATCTACAAGCTCGGATCGCCAGCCAGCGGCAAACCAGCGATTGATCGCTCTGACCAACACCCATCTAGCCGAGCTGACGCCCCGCTACCGGTTGGAGGCGGTTCCTGGGGGAGAGATGGACCTTGCAGGTGGTCGACCGCGACATGGGCAACGATGTCGGTGGCGTTGCCAACCTCTCCGGTGGCGAACGTTTTCTCGTGTCCTTGTCGCTGGCGCTCGGTCACAATCAACGGCACTTGCCGCGATACCGCGCAGTGCCTGGGGATTTTGCCGGAGAGACAGTCTGCCAGAGAAACAGTACTGGAAGAGTACTGGCGGAGGGAAGGGGGCTGGGATCAAGCCTCCGCTGGTTTTTTTGCGTGCGATTTCAATGTGTTGTAGACAGCGCCGACAAGCCCAGCAGCCACCTTCGTCCAACAGGGCCGGTCAGTGCGTTCGACCGTCGTCGAACACGGCATCCAGCGTTAGCGCCTCAAGGCCACGATCGAACCAGCGGTCCAATGTATCAACGTCAGCCGCTGACACTTGCTCGCGGACGGACTCGGAAACCGGCCCGAAGCGGCGCTCAAGTAGGCGCAGCAAGGTTCGCGCCTCCCCTTCCTGCCGGCCCTTTTCCAGGCCCTTTTCCAGGCCCTTTTCCAGGCCCTTCGCCAGGCCCTTCTCCAGGCCCTTTTCTAGACCAATCCGTTCTACGCTGGTGACGTACCGCATCTTCGCCCTCTCCTCGAACGCCTCGATATCCTGCCATAACTGCCGGTCCAGGTCAGCCGGCAAACGCATCATCCAGTCGATCACCGCGAACAGATCAAGAACCCGCTGTCGCTCCCAGCCTCGTTCGTAGAGCAGTCGGACCAGTTTCCACTTGGCGGCAAAGCGCGCCGGCATGTCGTCGCGGGTCGCCCGGGTCAGCAGATGCGCCGCGGTCACCAGGGCGAACGGATTGGTCCCTGCCAACAGGTTGTCTTCGCGGCCGGCCAGGTCAAGCAGTTTGGCGACGGGAAAGTCGAGGCGGTGCCGGCAGCCGAGCACCTCGAAGCCATAGGAGGCCGGCTTCCAGGCCGGGACATCGTCGGCCAGCACCGCCAGGCTGGCGACCGGCTTGCGGTAGCGATCGAACAGCCGATAATTGTAGACGAACATGCGTTCGGCGAACGCCGTGTCCGGAGTGCCCTGGACCTCGATATGGATGTAGATCCAGGTCTCCTCGCCGGATGCCGCGGTCACCCGGACCAGCTTGTCGACATAGCGCCGCCCCAGCTCGGCGTCCTGCACCACCGCCTGTAGTTCCTTGTCGAGGAAGACGTGTTCGTGCGACCAGTCGATCCCGGCGTAGGCATCGGGAAAATAGAAGGCCAGGAATTCCGGAAAACCCCGTTCGATCGCCTCTTTCCAGGGGCTGTCGTAGTCGTCGCCGTTGCTGGTCATCGTCTGGGCGGTCCGTCGATCCGATCGTGAGCCGGACGCACAGTGGGCTGCGACCGAGGCGACGTCAATCTTTCACCGGTCGGAACAGCCCGAGCCCATAATGGCGATTGAAGCCCGGGGCCAAGGATCCCCGCACCGGCTCGGCGAAGGTCAGGCGCCACCGCGCACCGTGCCAATCCGGGGTCATGGCGGAGGAGCCCTCCCGGTGATGGCGAAAATCCATGTCGCCGCCAACGGACGGGTCATCCAACCGTTCCGCCACGACCGGCCCCGCCAGCCCAGCCCGTTGGCACAGGGCGCCCAGCAGCGCCGCCGCCGAGCGGTTGACCTCCACCGCCCCAATCTGAGAGGGCTCTCAGAATTTGTAGCCAACGAAAAGCCCTATTGATGGCTGGAAACGGCTATCCGTTATTGGGCTATCGGCGGCGTCGCCCAGAAGGTAGCCAAACCCGACATTCGCCGTTGTAAACCATCTATCCGTTATGTCCCAGGTGGCTGCGATTCTAATCTCGGCCCGCCTGACGCCGGCCTCCGCGTCAAAGCGCTGCAATCCAGATCGGCTCGCCTGGGCTGGAGAAATACCGTAATAGGACTGCATATAGTCGTCGTTTGACCATGTGACAGAAACCTCCGGCGAGAGCCTGACTTTTTTGGATAATGCGTAGTTCAAGCCAATATTTGGCCGTATTTGAAAGCCGTCGGTACCGCCGAAATCCTGAGTGAGATCGAGGCCCAGGGATAGTGAGCCGAGAGAGTATCTGGCAAACAGATTTCCGCGTGCGGCGTCGTCGATATCCCCCAGTCCGCGGAGTCGATCTGAACTATCTTCGTCTCGTCCTCGCGCGTATCCGACCGATACCCCAAGCTGAAGACGGTCATCGCGATATGCATAGGCACCGAGGCCGCGCTCAAGATTCAGGAAAACCCGATCTTTCCAGGTTATTGAGAAGTACGGTATGGGATAGGCCGTAAACTCATCCGATCCGTCATATTCTGGCATCACCAAAGGGCCTGCGCCGAGAGTGACTTGCCAATCGCCCCTTGACTTTCCTGCGTCGGTTGCCCTGTCTTGAGACCATGCAACGCCAGTGCTGATGGAAAGAAGAGCCGCAGAAAGAACCCCCGGCAGTATCAGGCTGCGACAACCGCCGACATAGCGCCGATGTGTCAGCTTTTGCAGACATTGTGAAATCAGGTTCATCTTTCGGGTATCCCCTTCACCATAAAAAGTCAACATCGTGCGCCGCTGCGGCGCGCGTATCACGCGTGATTATCATTGGCATTCTTGTAATTTGTCCGGAGATGGCGTTACGAGACCAATCTTTACGCGAACAACAGCCTCTTGGATTCTGCCTTCTTCGACGAATGCCACGCGACGTTGAGCGCGCATGCTGCATAATGATGCAGGGGCTCGGCCAAGCGGGGCTGAGGGCCGCAGAGACGTCGCCGCCAACATCTGAGGGAGCTTACCGCAGGATTAAATAGAACGCAACGGTATTGTTTTGTTTTTTAATTCGATCTGCTCCGTGCTAGAAAGCAATATGGAGGCGGTTGCCGGGCTAATGGTGAAGGCTGGCCATGTCAGAGAACCGTCATGACACAGAATAAGAAACCGCCCCTTAAGGAACCCAGCCAGCCGAAACGGCCCTACGGAGGGCGACCGTCGCTAAAGGAGGCCGAGCAACTGCATGACCGTATTCTGGACGCGGCTACCGAGCTGTTCGCGAAGCACGGCTACGGCGAGACCAGCATTGAAGCCATCGCCGCGCATGCTGGTGTTGGAAAACTGACGCTCTACCGCCGCTTCAACGATAAGGATGCCTTGTTTCAAGCTGTGGCGGTTAGGATGTCCGAGCAGCAGCGCGGCGAGATGGCGAAGATTGGCGAGGGCGAGGGGAATCCGTTGGAGGTACTCACCGCTGTTGGGCGGCGCTTGCTGGACAGTGTCCTGTCGCCAGAGTCGATCGCCTTTCATCGGATCGTGTTCGCAGACGCCGCGAGATTGCCGGAACTCTGCGCGCGTATGTACCAGGACACGCCCCCGAACGCTCAGAACCCCGTTCGGGCCATCTTTCATCGCTTCGCCGACCGTGGAGCGCTGCGCATCGACGACGTCAGCCTGCTGGATCGGCAGTTCATTCAAGCCATTGTAGGCCAGCCACTCCTGCAAACGTTGCTAGGTGGGCCTCCGATGGGCAAGCATGAACGGGAAGAGCATGTTCGCAGGACCGTCGACCTTTTTTTGCACGGCGCGGCCGCCTGATTGGTAGATGCGCATCCCTCGGGACTGCCCCAGCCGATATGGTGCAACACCCTCCTGAAGTCCCTGTCCGCCAACGCGGGCGGACGCGGGGAAAGTATACCGTAATTTCGCCCGACCCTATCCACCGGAAATGGAACAGGTCAACGGAAATGCTACGATTTGGGCTTGTGGCAGGCAAGTGGCGACGGAGGTCGCCGCATCCCCACTATGGGGAAGCCAATGCCACCGCCACGTCGTCCAGGGAGAGCAGCGACAGTCCGGTTGGCACAGTTCCGGCAATCCAGATCGTAGTCGAAGCACAGCCGCCTTCTGCGCTGAAATCGGGCGGGTTCTGGGGCCAATCACACTGTTCGGCGGCAGGAAGGGCCTTGGGGTCGAAGCAAAAGGTCGGCATCCAAAGCGGGGATTGATCGTCATCAGAGGTTCCGGCCAGAACTGGCCGTGGGCATAGATCTGGTCGACCTGGGGGGGCGAATGTCGTCGGCCCGGATATCGGTGAAGGATCCGGGCAAAGCTCTCATAGTCGTCGATCAGCTTGCGATCGAGGTTGAATACCTGCACTCCAGCCCCCCTCAGAAGGTGCAGTCAGCTTATCCCAGGCTCGCAAGTCTGCCAACCCCGCCGACGCGTCTTCCGCCGTACCCGCGAATGATTGCCCGGACAGTCTATCATTATCCTTTGACCGTAGATTCGATCCCGGGCTCCTCCGCGCGGTCAACAGAAGTAGCGAACCGGTCAATGGCTCGACCCTCGCCAAGCACTTGATTCTCCAGGCAACAAAAACTCCGTACCGTTTTGGCGCGGTCAACAACCTTCAGAGAAAAGGGCGTCAGAGAGAAGAAAAAGGGGAGATTTCTGTGGTTTCCGGCACGCCCGCGGTCAACGGCTATTGCCGCAATACCGCGCAGTTCCTGGGATTTTGCCAGAGAAACAGTACTGGAAGAGTACTGGCGGATGGGGTGGGATTCGAACCCACGGTACCCTTTTGGGGTACACACACTTTCCAGGCGTGCGCCTTCGACCGCTCGGCCACCCATCCGCATTCGAGCCTCACCGGCTGCGAAGGCGCGAAAAGTATCCGAGCCGCCGACGTAATGCAACGAGTTTTCGCAGGGTGAAAAAGATGACATTTATCAGAAAAGCGGTTGAAATCTTCCGGTCCCCGGGGCATTGATGGGTTCATGCAAGAGAGACGCGTGCACTGGGGGTACGGATGCTGATCGGTCGCCTGTTCGGGTGGCTGTTGGTTGGGGTCGCGTTGCTGATGGCATCGGGTGATGTCGTTCTGGCCCTCGGGCCCGGCGAACACACCGGTATCAATACGGGGGTCGTCGTTACGTTGCTGTCGGGCTATGAAACGTCTGGGATGACCGGGGGGTCGACTTGGGCGCTTCTGACTTGGCTGTATGCCGTCAAGGGGCAGCTGTTTCAGCTGCCGGCCTGGGCGGTGATTGGGCCGATGGGCGCCAGCTTGTGCTGGATGTGCCGTCGCCGCAGCAAACGATACCTGTTCCGGATGGCTTGAGCGGTTCACCAATACGCTGCGAGAAGAAATCACGATCCGTTTTTTGGGGGGTGGGGAAATGGGCGCCGTAAGGCGCCCATTTCATTTTTGCGGCTCCAACCAGCCCCGATAGGCCACGACCGGGCCGATCAGCGGAAACGCGACCAGCGGCCCGAAATGCTCGATCCGTCGCCCCGAATCGGCTCCCTGCCCCGCGGTCATCCGGCTGGCATAGCGGCGGCTGGCGAAGCGACTCGTCTACGCCCTCGCCGGGCGCTCGCTCCGTTCGCTTGGCCTCAATGGCCGCTGGAGGACCGGCGCATCGGTTCGAGCATGTATCAGACATTCCGCTCGCCGGCATCAGACGGTGGGTTTGAAGACCATCAACCAGAAAATCGCCAGCACGCCGGCAAAGGCCGGCCAGCCCAGGGCGAACCACCAGCGGGCGTAACGGTGATAGCGGGCGGGCAGCGGCTGGTTGGTGTCACGGGCAACCAGGGCCATGCGGTGCATGCGCATCTGCAACCACACCACCGGCAGCCAGCAAGCTCCGACCAGCCCATACAGCCCCAGCGACAGCAGCAACCACCCCTCGGTCAGCGGATAGCCGCGCTCCAGCGCCAGCCAGACCCCCGTTACCGGCTGGAGAATCACCGCCGGCGTGGTGAACAGCCAATCGGCCAGCACCACGTTGCGATTGACCACCGCCATGGCGCGGGGGTCGCCGCTCAGGCCGGCGGTCCAGCCGTGAAAGGCGGTGCCCAGGCCGGTGCCGAACAACAGGGTGGCGCTCAGAATATGGATGTATTTCACAAACAGCGGGTCCATGGCGGTCAGGCCTCCAGAGCCATCATGACAAGGGTCGCCGCGGCGATGGGCAGGGTCTTGACCAGCGGCGCGAACGGGTGGAGCCAGTATTCGGCGGGCAGAGCGATGGCGATCAGGCTGAAGGCAGCCATGGCCGCCAATTGCAGCGCCCCCACCAGCACCGGCCGCCAGCCGACCAGCAGCGCGGCACCGAGCCCCCCATCCAGCGCCGCCGCGCCGAACAGGGCGAGGTCGGCGGACGGGCCGGTCAGGCCGACCGCAGCCAGCAGGGCGCGGCTGTCGTCCAGCGGATAGAGCCCGAACGACACCGCCGCGGTGACCAGCCACAGCACCGCCAGTGTCAGGCGCAGCACCGGCCGTATCGGGAGCAGCCGGGCATGCCAACGGTCGGCCTGGGTGGCGGGAGTGGTGGCCAGCGCCTCGCCCACCGGCCGCGGCGACCGGCCGAGCAGCGCGGTCAGCGGCCCGGCATCACCCGTATTGCCTCGCCGCAGCATGGCCAGGCTGTCGCTGGTGACGGCGCCGGTTCCGACCAGATCGCCACATCGCCCCGCCGCCCGCAGCAGCAGCCCGGGCAATGGCACGGCGGGTCGCGGCGGCAGATCGAGCCAGGTGCCGACCACGGCGATCAGGTCGTCGATGGACATGACCTGCGGCCCCACCGCATCGAGTCGCGGCGGCAGCGGCGTGGTGGACAGGCACAGCCGGACGATTGCCTCGGTCAGGTCGTCCAGGTGAATCGGCTGAACCGCGCCGCCGCCCAGCCGGGGCCGAAGCGGTAGCGCCGCCAGGGCGCCGAACAGACTCGTACTGCCGCCGCCGCGCCCCACCACCAGCGACGGCCGGATGACGCAAGCATCCAGGCCGGTCGCCGACAGCGCCTGCTCGGCCGCCTGCTTGGTGCGGTGATAGC
>Ga0209726_10009143_pt1 | contig 10400 bp, 8 predicted proteins | sample Subgrocontami54m_FD_187453 | JGI IMG/M metagenome (GOLD analysis project Ga0209726, IMG submission 187453) | Subsurface groundwater microbial communities from S. Glens Falls, New York, USA - GMW46 contaminated, 5.4 m (SPAdes) (version 3) | ecosystem: Environmental > Aquatic > Deep subsurface >... | reverse complement strand
ACGCCGAGGCCCAGATGCACCGGCTGTGGGGCGAGCTGACCGGCAACCATCCGGGGGGTCCCACCGAACTGGAGGTCAAGGGCCGTAAGCTGCGCGTGCCGCTGGCGTCCATGGGCGTGGCGCGCTTTGCCTTTGCCGAGCTGTGCGAGCAACCCTTGGGCGCCAACGATTTCCTGCACGTCGCGCACGCGTTCCACACCGTCCTGATCGACGCCGTCCCGGTGCTCGAGCCGCGACGGCGCGACGTTACCCGCCGCTTCGTCAATCTCATCGACACGCTCTATGACGCCCGCGTGTGCCTCATCGCCTCCGCGGCCGCAGAGCCGCACGCGCTCTACCCGGCGGGCGACATGCAGGTGCTGTTCGAGCGCACGGCCTCGCGCCTGATCGAGATGCGCTCGGCCGGCTATCTCACGGGCCGCATCGACCGGTTGAGCGCACGCGTGCCCGCCTGAAGTGCGGCTTGCACCCTTGCGCTTTGCCTTGAATGGCCCGGGGTTTCGGGTTAACCAACGATCTGCAAGCTGGCGGCTGTGCCAGCTGCCAGCCCCGCATCGCGGCCCGCCACATCGCACTCGAGGAGCACACAGTCATGGCGCGTACCAAGATCGCCCTGATCGGCGCCGGCATGATCGGCGGCACGCTCGCCCACCTCATCGGCCTCAAGGAGCTCGGCGATGTCATCCTGTTCGACATCGTCGAGGGCATACCCGGCGGCAAGTCGCTCGACATCTGGCAGGCCGGCGCCGTCGAAGGCTTCGACGCCAAGTTCAAGCCGACCAACGCCTATGCCGACATTGCCGGCGCCGACGTGATCATCATCACGGCGGGCGTACCCCGTAAGCCCGGCATGAGCCGCGACGATCTGCTCAGCATCAACATCAAGGTGATGGATCAGGCCGGCGCCGGCATCAAGAAATATGCGCCCAATGCCTTCGTAATCGTCATCACCAACCCGCTCGATGCCATGGTGTGGGCGCTGCAGAAGGCCTGCGGCCTGCCGCGCCAGAAGGTGGTCGGCATGGCCGGCATCCTCGACACCGGCCGCTTCCGCACCTTCCTCGCCGACGAGCTCAAGGTCTCGGCGGAGGACGTGACCGCGCTGGTGCTCGGCGGCCACGGCGACGACATGGTGCCGATCGCGCGCTACTCTACCGTCGCCGGCATCCCCTTGCCCGACCTCGTGCGCATGGGCTGGATCAGCCAGGCCCGGCTCGATGCCATCGTCGATCGCACGCGCAAGGGCGGCGGCGAGATCGTCAATCTCTTGAAGACCGGCTCGGCGTTCTATGCGCCCGCGTCCTCCGCCATCCAGATGGCCGAGAGCTACATCAAGGACAAGCGCCGCGTCCTCCCCTGCGCCGCTTTTCTCAATGGCGAGTATGGCGTGAAGGGCATGTACGTCGGCGTGCCGGTGGTGATCGGCGCCAACGGCGTGGAGAAGATCGTGGAGATCGACCTCAATGGCCCGGAGCGGGCGATGTTCCAGAAGTCGGTGGAGTCGGTGAAGGGGTTGATCGACGCCTGCACCAAAATTGCCCCGCACTTGGCCGGCTGAGACACCCCCATGCCCAAAAAAGCCATCACGACGCCGAAAGCCAAGGCGATCGGTCCCTACTCGGCGGCGGTGGAGAGCGGCGACCTCGTCTTCGTCTCCGGCCAGATCCCGCTCGATTCCGCCACCGGCAAGCTCGTCGAGGGCGACATCGCCGCGCAAGCGAGGCAGTCGCTCGAGAACCTAAAAACCGTGCTGGGCGCGGCCGGCCTCACCTTCGCGCACGTGGTCAAGACCACCATCTTCCTCACCAGCATGGGCGATTTCGCCGCCGTCAACGAGGTCTACAAGGCCTACGTCTGCGAGCCCTACCCGGCCCGCTCGACCATTGCGGTCGCGGCGCTGCCGATGGGTGCCAAGGTCGAGATCGAGATGATTGCCTCGCGCAGCGCCGTTTGACGCCCCAAGCCGGACCAGCCCATGAACATCCACGAATACCAGGCCAAGGAGTTGCTCAGGGGCTACGGCGTGCCGGTGGCGCAGGGTGCCCCGGCGTTCACCCCCGAGGAGGCGGTCAAGGCCGCGCGGGGGCTGCCCGGCCCGGTGTGGGTGGTGAAGGCCCAGATCCACGCCGGCGGCCGCGGCAAGGGCAAATTCAAGGAGGCGGACGCCGGCGACAAGGGCGGCGTGCGCCTTGCGCGGTCCATCGACGAGGTGAAGGCCAACGCTCAGCAGATGCTGGGCAAGACGCTGGTGACGATCCAGACCGGGCCGGCCGGCCGCGTCGTCAAGCGCCTCTTCATCGAGGACGGCTGCGACATCGGCCGCGAGCTCTATCTCTCCGCGCTGGTCGACCGCGCCACCTCGCGCATCGCCTTCATCGCCTCCACCGAAGGCGGCATGGACATCGAGAAGGTGGCGCACGATACCCCCGACAGGATCGCCACGCTGTCGATCGACCCGGCCTCTGGCTACTCCGCCTTCCACGGCCGCAAGATCGCCGCCGCGCTGAAGCTCGAGGGTGCGCAAATCGACCAGTGCGTCGCGCTCATCGGCCAGCTCTACCGCGCCTTCGTCGACAAGGACATGGCGCTCTTGGAGGTCAACCCGCTGGTGGTGACCAAGGCCGGCAAGCTCGTCTGCCTCGATGCCAAGATCAACTTCGAGGACAGCGCGCTGTTCCGGCACAAGGACGTGGCCGAGCTGCGCGACATCGGCGAGGAGGACCCGGCCGAGGTCGAGGCCTCCAAGTACGACCTGAACTACGTCAAGCTCGACGGCCAGATCGGCTGCATGGTCAACGGCGCCGGCCTCGCCATGGCCACCATGGACATCATCAAGCTCTATGGGCTCGAGCCCGCCAACTTCCTCGATGTCGGCGGCGGCGCGTCGAAGGAGAAAGTGGCTGCCGCCTTCAAGATCATCCTCTCCGACCCCAACGTGAAGGGCATCCTGGTCAACATCTTCGGCGGCATCATGCGCTGCGACATCATCGCCGAGGGCGTGGTGGCGGCGGCCAAGGAGATGGCCATCAAGGTGCCCCTGGTGGTGCGCCTGGAAGGCACCAACGTCGAGCTGGGCAAGCAGATCCTGGCCCAGTCGGGCCTCAAGATCGTGCCGGCAGACAACCTCGCCGATGCCGCCAAGAAGATCACCGACGAGGTGAAGAAGGCGGCTTGAAGAGGCGATGGCTCGAAAAGATTTGCTTGCTCGGCGTTGAACGTGGAGCCTTCGCGATAGTCATGTCGATCAGTGTCAACGTGCAATCAATTAAGAGGGAACAATGTTCATGAGTCGGTCGCCGGCATCTATTCTTATTGATGCAGTAGGCAAAATCGTTACCAAATATTGGAATGCCGTAAGAGCGGCTGGGCCGAGAGAGAATAACGGCGTCAACGTTGAAGATCTGAGGCTAGCATACGAGTACGTGACTCGCCTGGAAACTGGTGTCTATAAATTAGAGCGGGATAGTTTCGTACGGGAAAGAGAATGGCTGGCGACCCGGGTACGCAACCCTGCCGAAGAACCACGCCGAGAATCACGTGGGTGGTCAGCGGCCGACGAAATTATGAGTGCACTCTTCTTGACCGCCGTGACTGCTTTTGGTGCGATTTTCGCTTATCAACTGCTCGTTTTGGTTTTGCAAGCCATCGCCGTAATTCTCCGCGATCCGCTGCTACTCGAGCACCTAATGTGGGGGGTGCTTTCCGCGCTTATTCCGGGGGTGGTGGTGCTAGTTTTAGCGCGAATAATGTTTTATCCACTGAGTCAAGAGAAGCTTGCGATCGGGTCTTACGTATATCTGCAGACGTTTGGTCACAAAACGTCCAAGGAGCTTCAAGGCGAGCGCCAACTAATTGTGGCCATGATGACCCAGCAGGGCGAGGGCTTCCCTGCAAGCCCTGAGAAAGGACCGGAACTTGACCCAGATGTGGCGACGGGCAATTTGCGCGACCTACCAATACCTCCTGGTGTAACAGAGATTATTATGTCGGCCAATGAAGGAGCGATCCACGAAATACGAGACCAATTAAGAAGTGTTAGGCGCCTTCACAATTACATTGGATGGGCGTCATTCGCTGCCTTTCTCGTTTGTTTGTCGGTCACGCTTGGCTTGGCGATTTTTGGTAATTCGGATTCACTACAAAAACTTTTCGGCGGTGTTGGTTTCGGTGGATTGATTGCCTTATTCTGTTATAGACAATTGCGAGAGGCCCGTAAGGCGCAGATCGCGCTTGCATTGTACGAATCCTACATGGCTGAGTTACGAGCGAACCTTTTAGAGTGTGAACAGGAAGCAGACGGGATCAAGAGGCGCTCGATGCGCAGCGAAGCATGGCGTTATTTCCGAAGCGGCCTAAACGCTTTGTGGCAAGAGGAGCAGAAGAAATTTTTCACGGGACGCAAGGTTGAGAACCCGCCAAGCCCTACGGAGTAGCGTCCTTATGGAGAGGCAGCGGAGCATCAAGTGGTTCACATCCCAACCAAAGACTGCCGTAATCTAGAGTTCACAAGGGCGCGTTTATGGCCATCCTCCTCGACACATCCACCAAGGTCATCTGCCACGGCATCACCTGCACCTTCCAAATCGAGTCGGCAGGTGCCACGAAGAAGATTACCGACGAAGTCAAGACGTCGGCTTGAAGGGCGGAGCTAGCCTCGCATGCCGACGAGCACCCCGATGCCCGCAAGCCAGCGCATCGTCCAAGTCTGCCTGTTCCTGTTCGCGGCCATCGGCCTGTCGGGCGGAGCGCTGCAGATGTACCTGGGCCAGCCGGAGACCATGCCGCGGCTCGACAACGTGCATCGGTTCATGGCCGGCATCTATTTCGGCTGCGGCCTGATCTGCCTGTGGGCCGCCATAACGGTGCGCCAGCAGCGCACGCTCGTCTTCCTGATCGGGCTTGCCGTGTTCCTCGCCGGGACGGGGCGGTTGCTGTCGATGAGCATCGTCGGCCTGCCCGAGCCTCCGGCCCTGTGGTTGGGCTACCTCGTGCCTGAGTTGCTCGTGTCGTGCATCATGATGATTGCGCAGGCGGTGACTATCAGGCGCATACCTGCGGTCGCGACTTGAGAAATCCCGCGACAGTGCGCCCCGACCATCGCTGCACTTGATCGAGCCGGAAATCTGCCCCACAAGCTGGCGAAGGGGTTCACAGGGGCGCGCGCATGGCCATCCTCGTCGACAAGGCTACCAAGGTCATCTGCCAGGGCATCACCGGCAGTCAGGGCACCTTCCACACCCAGCAGGCGGTGGCCTACGGCACGCTAGTTGTGGGCGGGGTGACGCCGGGCAAGGGCGGCAGCAAGCATCCCGATCCCAAGCTCGCGAGCGTGCCGATTTTCGACACGGTGATGGACGCCAAGCGCAGGACGGGCGCCACCGCCACGTCCATCTACGTGCCGCCGCGCTTCGCCGCCGATGCCATCCTGGAGGCGATCGACGCCGAGATGCCGCTGATCGTGTGCATCACGGAAGGGATCCCCGTGCTCGACATGGTCAAGGTCAAGCGCGCGCTCGATGGCTCCAAGTCGCGGCTGATCGGCCCCAACTGCCCGGGCGTGCTCACCCCCAACGCGTGCAAGATCGGCATCATGCCGGCCAACATCTTCAAGGCCGGCAGCGTCGGCATCGTCTCGCGCTCCGGCACGCTCACCTACGAGGCCGTGAAGCAGACCACCGACGCCGGTCTCGGCCAGTCGACGGCGGTGGGAATCGGCGGCGATCCGGTCAAGGGCACCGAGTTCATTGCAGTGCTGGAGATGTTTCTCGCCGACCCCGCCACCAACTCCATCATCATGATTGGCGAGATCGGCGGCGCGGCCGAGGAGGATGCGGCCGAGTTCATCCGATCCGAGGCGAAAAACGGCCGCAGGAAGCCGATGGCCGGCTTCATCGCCGGCATGACCGCGCCGCCCGGCCGCCGCATGGGCCATGCGGGGGCCATCATCGCCGGCGGCAAGGGCAAGGCCGAGGACAAGGTCGAGGCCATGAAGTCGGCCGGCATTGCCGTCGCCGACAGCCCGGCCGCGCTCGGCACCACGCTGGCCAAAGTCCTCAACGGCGGCGGCAAGGGCTGGTTCTCGCGTTAGGTGTCAGACCCTCCGGGTCTGACACCGATCCATCGATGTGGTATTAGGCCGCGCGCCGGCAGCATTTTCGTTAGACTTGCGTGCGATCCTGCCGCCCCCAACTCGCCAGCCAGAGTTGATTGGACATGACCCGCCAGCCGAAGAACGAAGCCTTTGCGCGCACTTCCTTCCTGCATGGCGCCAACGCCGCCTACATCGAGGAGATGCAGGCGCAATATGAGCGCAACCCCGGCTCGGTGAGCGACGAGTGGCGCCACTTCTTCGCCAGCCTGCAGGAGGAGCGGGCGGGCGGCTGCGAGGCTGGCCACGGCGGGCCTTCCTGGGCCAAGCCGCTGGAGCAGATCGAAAAGGCAGGCGACCGCGAGCTCTTGGGCGCTCTGACGGGCGACTACGGCGAGACCGAGCAGCGCATCCGCGACAAGCTGCAGGCGCAGGCCGGCGATGCCGGCTTCGAGCTGAGCCAGGCCGCATCGGTTCGGGCGACGCAGGACAGCATCCGCGCGCTGATGCTGATCCGCGCCTACCGCGTGATGGGCCATCTGGTCGCCGACCTCGATCCGCTGGGCCTCACCGAGCGCAAGATCCACAAGGAGCTGCGGCCCGAGACTTATGGGTTCACGAAGGCCGACCTCGATCGCCCGATCTTCATCGACATGGTGCTGGGTCTCGAGATGGCGTCGATCCGCGAGATCCTGGAGATCCTGCGCCGCACCTACTGCCGCCACATCGGCGTCGAGTTCATGCACATCACCTCGCCGGCGCAGAAGGACTGGATCCAAAAGCGCATCGAAGGCAAGGACAAGGACATCGTCTTCACCCCGCAAGGCAAACGGGCGATCCTCAACAAGCTGATCGAGGCGGAGGCGTTCGAAAAATTCGCCGACGTCAAGTACACCGGCACCAAGCGCTTCGGTCTCGACGGCGCCGAGGCGATGGTGCCGGCGCTGGAGCAGATCATCAAGCGGGGCGGCCAGCTCGGCATCAAGGACATCGTCATCGGCATGGCGCACCGCGGGCGCCTCAACGTGCTGGCCAACGTCCTGGCCAAGCCGCATCGCGCCATCTTCAACGAGTTCAAGGGCGGCTCGTTCAAGCCCGACGACGTCGAGGGCTCGGGCGACGTCAAATACCATCTCGGCGCCTCGTCGGACCGCGCCTTCGACGGCAACACCGTGCACCTCTCCCTCACCGCCAACCCCTCGCACCTCGAGATCGTCGACCCCGTCGTGCTCGGCAAGGTGCGCGCCAAGCAGGACCAGCACGGCTGCAAGCCGGGCGAGCGCACGCCGGTGCTGCCGCTGCTGATCCATGGCGATGCGGCCTTCGCCGGCCAGGGCGTGGTGGCGGAGTGCTTCGGCCTCTCCGGCCTCAAGGGTCACCGCACCGGCGGCTCGATCCACTTTATCATCAACAACCAGATCGGCTTCACCACCAACCCGCGCTACTCGCGCTCCTCGCCCTACTGCTCGGACGTGGCCAAGATGGTCGAAGCGCCGATCTTCCACGTCAACGGCGACAACCCGGAGGCGGTCGTCCACGTCGCCAAGATCGCCACCGAGTTCCGGCAGAAGTTCCAGAAGCCGGTGGTGATCGACATGTTCTGCTACCGCCGCCACGGCCACAACGAGTCCGACGAGCCGGCCTTCACGCAGCCGCTCATGTACCGCGCCATCAAGGCGCATCCGACCGCGGTCGAGATCTATTCGGCGCGGCTGATCGAGGCCAAGGTCGTCTCGGCCGAGGAAGTCGAGGCAATGAAGGCGGGCGTCCGCGCCCATCTCGACGAGGAGCTCGCCGCCGCCGACAGCTATCGGCCGAACAAGGCCGATTGGCTCGATGGGCGCTGGTCGGCCATCGGCTTTGCCGAGGACGAGGCGCGGCGCGGCGAGACCGGGGTCGCCATCGACACGCTGAAGGAGGTGGGCCGCCGCATCACCGCCATCCCGCAGGACTTCAACGCCCACAAGACGATACAGCGGCTGCTGCAGCGCCGGCGCGAGATGGTCGAGACCGGCACCGGCATCGACTGGTCGATGGCGGAGCATCTGGCGTTCGCCACGCTGCTGAACGAGCGCTTCCCGGTGCGGCTCTCCGGCCAGGACAGCGAGCGCGGCACCTTCTCGCAGCGCCACTCCGTGCTGATCGACCAGGAGACCGAGCGCCGCTACACGCCGCTCAAATACGTCTCGCCCGATCAGGGCCGCTTCGAGGTCATCAATTCGATGCTGTCGGAGGAGGCGGTGCTGGCCTTCGAGTACGGCTACACGCTCGCCGAGCCCGGCGCGCTCGTCATGTGGGAGGCCCAGTTCGGCGACTTCGCCAACGGCGCGCAGGTGGTGTTCGACCAGTTCGTCTCCTCGGGCGAGCGCAAGTGGCTCAGGATGTCGGGCCTCGTCTGCCTGCTGCCGCACGGCTACGAGGGGCAGGGGCCGGAGCACTCCTCGGCGCGCCTCGAACGCTTCCTGCAGCTGTGCGCCGAGGACAACTGGCAGGTCGCCAACTGCACGACGCCCGCCAACTACTTCCACATCCTGCGCCGGCAGCTGCACCGCAAGTTCCGCAAGCCGCTGGTGCTGATGACACCCAAGTCGCTGCTGCGCCACAAGCGCGTCGTCTCCGAGCTTGCCGAGATGGGTCCCGGCACGACCTTCCATCGCGTGCTGTGGGACGATGCCCAGTCGCGCGCCGGCGAAAAAATCCGACTCAGGGCCGACCAGAAGATGCGCCGCGTGGTGCTGTGCTCGGGCAAGGTCTATTACGACCTCTACGAGGCGCGCGAGGCGGCCGGCATCGACGACATCTACCTGCTGCGCATCGAGCAGCTTTATCCGTTCCCGGCACGCGCGCTGATCGGCGAGCTGTCACGTTTCCCGCAGGCGGAGATCGTGTGGGCCCAGGAGGAACCCAGGAACATGGGTGCCTGGAGCTTCATCGAGCCGAACATCGAATGGGTGCTCCAGCACATGGAGTCTCCGCGCAACGTGCGGCCGCGCTACATCGGCCGGCCGTCGTCGGCGGCGACCGCGACGGGCCTGGCCCCCAAGCACGGCCAGGAGCAGAAGGCGCTGGTGGCCCAGGCGCTCTCCGACTGAGGTGGTGGAACGAAATGGCGGTTGAGATCAAAGTGCCCGAGCTCGGCGAATCCGTCACCGAGGCGACAGTAGGCCAATGGTTGAAAAAGCCCGGCGATACGGTGAACGCCGATGAGCCCATCGTGGAGCTCGAGACCGACAAGGTCACGGTCGAGCTCCCGGCGCCGGCCACCGGCGTGCTGGCCGACATCAAGGTGGCGCAAGGCGCCACCGTCAAGGTCGGCTCGGTACTGGGGTCGATCAGTGGTGAGGCGAGTGCGCCGCCCAAGGCGCCGCCGCGGCCGGTGGCCCGGCCAGCGAGCGATACGGCCCCGACGCGACTGATATCGCCGCAGCCGGCGCCTGCCCCTAGGCCGGCGCCCGAGCGGGCCCCCGCCCTTGCCGCAGCCAGGCCGGCGCCTGCCGCCAGGGCCGACATGCCGCCCGCGCCCGCCGCGCGCAAATTGATGGAGGAAAAGGGGCTCGACGCTGCCGCCGTGCTGGGCTCAGGCAAGCGCGGCCAGGTGCTCAAGGAGGACGTCGTCGCCGCCGCGGCCAAGCCCCCGCCGGCCGCTCCGGCCGCCAAGCCCGCTCCCACTCCCCCACCGGCCGCTGCCGAGGCCGTGCCCTACGCGCCGATGGCGACCGCCCCCGTGCCGGCCACGCCGCAGATGCGCGCACCGACCGTTGCCAACGACGCCGCGCGCGAGGAGCGCGTGCGCATGTCGCGGCTGCGGCAGACCATCGCCCGGCGGCTCAAGGACGCGCAGAACACGGCCGCCATGCTCACCACGTTCAACGACGTGGACATGAGCGCGATCATGAAGCTCCGGGGCGACTACAAGGAGCTGTTCGAGAAGCGCTATCGTGTGAAGCTGGGCTTCATGGGGCTGTTCGTGAAGGCCTGCATCCAGGCGCTGCGCGAGGTCCCCGCCGTCAATGCCGAGATCGACGGGCAGGACATCGTCTACAAAAATTACTACCACATCGGCGTGGCGGTCGGCACCGACAAGGGCCTGGTGGTGCCGGTGCTGCGCGAGGCCGACCGCATGTCGCTGTCCGAGATCGAGCAGGCGATCGCCGACTTCGGCAAGCGTGCGCGCGAGGGCAAGCTGACGATCGAGGAGATGCAGGGCGGCACCTTCACCATCTCCAACGGCGGCGTCTACGGCTCGCTGATGTCGACGCCGATCCTGAACGCGCCGCAGTCGGGCATCCTCGGCATGCACAAGATCCAGGAG
>Ga0209726_10009141_pt1 | contig 10402 bp, 11 predicted proteins | sample Subgrocontami54m_FD_187453 | JGI IMG/M metagenome (GOLD analysis project Ga0209726, IMG submission 187453) | Subsurface groundwater microbial communities from S. Glens Falls, New York, USA - GMW46 contaminated, 5.4 m (SPAdes) (version 3) | ecosystem: Environmental > Aquatic > Deep subsurface >... | reverse complement strand
AGCCATAAAGATTGAGTATACTATCTGCCTGGGGCATAGGACTTTCTCCTTTCACGAGGTTAATTTGCCAAAACTAACCCTCATTATACGGATTTAGTCTTACTGCCCCTTTCTTTGAGGAAGAGCCAAATCCCCTTGGGGACACTAGTTATTTGCCTCTCTCAATCGAGAGAGGATTATTTTTTTGCCCGATTCAAAAAAGAATCACTCAAGTATCTCCAGAATTCCGAAATTTTTGCCCAGAATTTGGCCAATCCTCTCCAAAACGCCATTTGGTGACAGCGCTTAGCTTCCAATTGATATTTATCTGTTGCCAAGCACAGTCCTCAACTTCCGATTAACATTTAATAGAAGTTCAGATCTTTTTTTAGATATTCCATCATGATCTTTATTGTTCTTGACTCATAGTTTTATCTGGTTTTGAATTTGCGAATAATTTTGATCTTGACATTCTGATTTGTCTTTACTTTTTTAGCTTGAGAATCATCTAGCTTAATAAAGCTATTTAGAATAAAATATCACCCAATCAGTCTTCTTCCTAAAATGAGGAGGTTTCATGAAAAGAAGTATTCTAATAGGTGTGGGAGTAGTCATTGGAGTGATTTTACTGATCACCTTTGCTTTTGGAGGGGTTTACAATCAGTTAGTAGCGGCTGATGAAAATGTGAAAAGTGCCTGGGCCCAGGTAGAAAATGTCTATCAAAGGCGGCTTGATCTCATTCCTAATCTAGTTGAAACCGTTAAAGGGTATGCCGCACATGAGCGAGAAACCCTTCAAGGAGTAGTTGAGGCGCGTGCTAAAGCTTCCCAAATGAGTATTTCCTCAGACATTGTTAATGATCCCAATGCGCTCGCAAAGTTTCAAGCTTTACAAGGGCAGTTGTCATCAGCTCTGAGTCGCTTATTAGCAGTTGTAGAACAATATCCTGATTTGAAAGCAAGTCAAAATTTTCTGGCACTTCAAACTCAACTAGAGGGAACCGAAAATAGAATTGCAGTTGAACGAAATCGATTCAATGAAGCGGCGCGCAATTTTAATACGATGCGGCGGACTTTCCCAAGTGTTTTTATCGCCGATATGATGGGCTTTAAAGAAAAAGCTTATTTCCAAGCAGAAACAGGAGCGGCCAAAGCTCCAGCTGTAAAGTTTTAATCCATGTCGTGCTCTTTCCGCGCATGGTTATTGTTTGGAATCCTATTTTTTAATTTATCCCATACCGTTTTTGCTTTAGAAATTCCTGCACGTCCAGACGGTCATGTAACAGACAAAGCCAACCTGTTATCTCCTCAATCCAAAGAAAAGCTCGAAAAGTTTCTAGATGATTTTGAGCGCAAGACTTCTAATCAAATTGTTGTTGTCACATTTCCAAGCTTAGAAGGGGAATCGCTTGAGGATTTTTCCATTCGATTAGCGGAGCGTTGGAGGATCGGCCAGAAAAGTCGTGACAATGGAGTTATCTTTCTTATTTTTAAAGATGATCACAAAATGCGCATTGAGGTGGGGTACGGTCTTGAAGGAGTTTTGCCTGATGCTTTGGCCGGACAAATTATTCAACAAGTTGCGGCTCCTTATTTCCGCCGAGGGGAATATGAAAATGGTATTTTTTCAGCTGTTGATGCAATTTGTCGTGCGACTCAGGGTGAGTTTAAAGGTAGCGGAGAAAGCTTTGGAGCGAACAGAGAAGGTGATTCAACTTTTAAATTTATTCTGATTTTCATCTTCATTATTTCAATTATTGATTTCATCCGTTATAGCGGTTATTTCTGGAAGTATCATGCCGATGACCACCGGTATGGATTTTTGGAATGGTGGTTTCGTTTTGCATTCTTGTTGTTCTTACTGCAACTTATTTTCAGAATCTTATTTACCGCTAGGCTTTATTCAGGAGGTGGGTACTCTGGAAGTCAAGGTGGCTCCGGCGGATTTTCTGGTGGCGGTGGTAGTTTTGGCGGTGGAGGGGCAAGTGGCAGCTGGTAAAGGAAGGAAACAAAATGCGTAGCCAACATCCGGCTCTTTTTTTGTCGAAGAAAGAGCGAGAAAAAATAATTGCGGCGATTCATCAAGTTGAAAAAGAGACCTCAGCAGAAATCCGCGTTCATTTAGCAAGAAAAAGCAAAAAAGAAGTTTTAGATCACGCTAAAGAAACATTTGAGAAAATTGGCATTACTAAAACGAAACACCGAAATGGAATCCTTATTTTTTTATCAGTTAAAAGTAAGCGTTTTGCCGTTTTGGGTGATCAAGGTATTCATGAAAAGGTTCCAAAAGATTTTTGGGATAAGATCATTCAAAAAATGACTCATTGTTTCAAAGAAGGTCGTTTTGGAAAGGGTATTATAGAAGGGATTCTGACAGTTGGCAAAGAATTGAAAATTTATTTCCCTCGGCAGGCAGATGGTACAAATGAACTTTCAGATCGAATATCGTATTCGCATTAAAGAAGCCGACAAATTGGATTAAGATACGGTTTTTGGGTCATTGATGATTCAAATCACCTTATATTGATTATATCTTAGGTGCGCAGTAGGGAAGTCAAACGAACTGGAGTCAGTGTTTTATTTCAGCGTATGGTGCTTGCGCAAAGCGGATGCCGAGGGATCGGATCGCTTCTTTACCTCGGATCGTTAGGTCCGTGATGAAGAGGAACTGCTCGCGACTCTCGTTGACGTAAGATTTAAGACGGTAATGAGTTCCCGGTTCAAAAGACCGCAAAGACAATTTAAATGCTTTCGATTATGAGATTGGAATGTATCTTTTTCATCGAGTATTCATTCGCTTGCATAATCAATTTGGCCGAAATAATTCAAACGATCAATTCAAAGATTTCTTCGACTATTCCTATTATGCCGTTACTCCCATTGTTTCATGGCATGTGACAAAAAAGTGGCTTCTCACGGGTGGTTTCCATTATCAATATAACCATTACGATGATCGGAACCTACACGGGTCCGCCGAACGGGAACATGTTTATTCTTTTTTTGGCGGAACCTATTATCAAATTAATAGATATCTTACCTGGAATGTGGATTGCATTTATATTCAATCCGATAGCAACATTCCTGAGCTCGAATATAAAGATCCCATATATTCGACCGGCGTACATCTGCATTTTTGATTCATTAGTTTCAAATTCCCATCCTGGGGGCGCTTCTAAATGGTATAATTCTTTTTCTGTGACGAACACACGATACCCATTCCAAAAAAGCTGGCGGTGGCGCCTCGTTCAAGCATTTGATTTCACTTTCGATTGGTTTGGAACATTCAATTCTTCAAAACCATTTCCGCAAACCGTTAAGAACATACTCGTTGTTCGCCTCGATCACATCGGCGATTTGATTTGCTCCCTTCCCGTATTCCCGATTTTAAAAGAGCGTTTTCCGAATGCGACCATTACCGTTTTAACGGGTGCTGAAGGCGAAGCGATTCTGAAAGAAAATCCGTTTGTGGATCAATTAATTGTCTTCCGGTCAAATTGGTTTTTACGCAAGAAAATCCTCAATGCGATCGAATTCTTCGAGGTTTTATCGTTACTTAGAAAAGCCAAATTTGATGTGGGCTATGATCTTAGAGGTGATCTTAGAAATATCATCTTCATGTTTTTGACTGGTGTCCGGTTCCGGATTGGTTATGGAATTGCGGGTGGAGCAGGTCTTCTTCACCGAGTGGGTGAATATGACGAGCGGCTTCATCAAGCCGAACTAAACGTCAAATTAGTGAGTGGAGAAGTTCCCGCCAGGATCAGCTTGAAGCCAAAAATTTATTTAAGTGCTTATGAACAAAAAGAAGCCGGAGAAATTTTAAATCAATCGGGCATTCAAAAAACAGACCGAATTGTTGCGATTCATCCAGAAGCCGGTTATGTCTCGAAAGAATGGGAGGAAAAAAATCTAAAACAGTTAATTGAGCTGCTTCTACGAGATCCCTCGAATAAGATCCTTATTTTTGGATTGTCCAAGGCGGCAAAGATCGCCGAGGCTTTTTTTCCTCCTCACCCTAACCCTCTCCCTCAGGGAGAGGGAAGGGTGAGGGGACAGGTCATCAATTTGGTCGGCAAAATTTCACTTCGTCAAATGATTTCTGTAATTGCACGTGCTCATTTATTTATCGGAAATGATTCCGGGCCATCTCACATTGCACAAGCACTTGGAATTCCTGCAATCGTGATTGCCAGCGGAACCAATGAATATGACCGGTGGGGAATTTGGCAGCAGCCTTCCAAGGTTTTGTCCCATGCTGTTTCTTGCGCCCCGTGTCATTTAATGGAATGTAATGTAGAAGGCCATCCGTGTATGTCTCAAATTTCTGGGGAGCAGGTTTTTGAGGAAGCCAAGCGGCTCTTAAACGTATGAGCTTATTAATTTTTATCTTAGCGATCACAGGCTTTTGGATTTCGATTTATTTCACGGGTGTTTATTACGGCTGGTTTCGTCCCAATGTGTTTTGGATGCCTCAAATCTGCCAATTAAAAGAAGCAAGCTGTATGAATGTACTCGGAACTCCACGTGCCAAATTATTTGGGTATCCCAATTCTTTATTTGGTATCGGCCTTTATCTATACTTGATCCTTGATCTTTTTTTCTTTCCGCCTCAAATCGCCCTTCTTCTCTTGTTTGCCGCAACGATCAGATCCGTTTACCTCGCTTACAGTTTAATCTTTGTCACCAAAATCCCTTGCCCTCTTTGCTTTACCACACACGTGATTAATCTGTCCCTTTTTTTGATGGTTCTCAAAATGACTTTTTATAGCTAGAATAGAAAAGCTATAAAAAGTTATCCCCGAATGCAGCGAAGCAGCACTGCGGCAAAGCCGCTTGTGTTTTTACGCTCGCGCCAATGCGCAGAGCACTTTCGGGAAGAACTTGACGTTCTTCTCTGAAACGTGTCGGGGATCCACATTCTGGATTCCCGCTTAAAACGTGCGGGAATGACAAGGAGAGATATGGAACGTTTGATGACGGCCAAACAAGTCAGCGAATTAATTGAGGTACGGCCCTCAACCGTTTATCAATGGGTTCATTTGGGATTAATCCCTTACGTTAAGATCGGGAAATGTGTTCGGTTTAAAAAGGACGAATTGCTCAGATGGATCGATAAAAATCATAGAAAGGAACGTGTTTCGTTTAAAATCATTGAAAAGAATTTCAAAAATAAACGCATTTCGGTCCAGAAGGAATTTTTTTAGTTCATGTCGATTTTAAAAGTCGCCCGGTTAGGGCATCCCGTGATCCGAGCGCAAGCCGCATCCGTAACGCCGCAGGAAATTTCCTCTCTCGAAATTCAAAAATTGATTGATGACATGATCAATTCCATGCGGGAATATGATGGCGTTGGTTTGGCCGCGCCTCAGATTCATATCTCCAAAAAAATTGCAGTTTTAGAAGTTAATGACAACGTACGTTATCCCGGAATGCCAAAAGTTCCGCTGACCGTTTTGATTAATCCCAGAATTACGTCGCGGTCTAAAAACTTGATCGAAGATTGGGAAGGTTGCTTAAGCATTCCGGACCTCAGGGGGATTGTTCCCAGAAATGCTTCCTTAGTTTGTGAAGCCTTAGACCGAAACGGAAAACCAATTAAAATTGAAGCTCATGATTTTTTTGCGCGCGTCATTCAACATGAATGCGATCATCTTCAAGGAAATGTTTATTTAGACCGGATGGTCCATTTGAAATCCCTGACTCACCTAAATGAATTTACCAAGTATGGGCTGAAGTCTGATGAGGAAGGGAAATCATGATCCCCCACCACTTTGTAGAATATCTATTGGAAAGTGGTGGGGGATGAAAGAAAGAACTTTTCAAATCTTTCTGGTTTTTGCAACGTTCATTATTCTGACTGTTTTTGTCGCAAGGCAGGTAACTCGGCCATTTGATTTAATGGTTACTCAGTGGATTCAAAGCATAACTTCCAGACAATGGGACATCGCCCTGTATTTTTTTACGGTTCTTGGCTCCATTGAATTCAGTTGTTTTGCGCTTCTGGTTGTTTGCTGGTATTTCTACCGAAAATATCATTGGCCCGGCGTGTTTTTATATCTTTTTTTCTTCATGGTCCTCAGCGGCGTTGAATTTCTCTGGAAATACATCGTGGCCAATACGGCGCCCGGTCCAGAATTTGACCGAAATCCCTTTCATTGGGCTCTGGTCATGGTAAGAACTCCGTATGCATTTCCCAGCGGGCACACCTTCAGAAGTCTTTTTTTGCTTGGGATTTGGTACCAGCGGCTTCACAACAAATTTCTACCTCCCAAAGCATATGTTTGGCTTCATACACTGATTATTTCCATCTTTGCGTTTGGCATTGGATACAGCCGAATTTATTTGGGTGATCATTGGATGAGTGATGTCGTCGGAGGTGGTTTGCTCGCGGTTCTGGGATTACTGCTGGTCAGTCATTCTGCTCAATTTGAGCTCCGTTCTGCCTGAGTAGAACGTAGAAAGCAGAATACAGAAAGCTGTGGGCAGAACACAACAAAACACAAATAGATAAATACTTCTGATTTTTTCTGCTTTCTGAATTTTGTGTTCTGCTTTCTGGTTTCTTGACACCTTAGCGGGCTTCATTATATGATAAGCTCCAGCAATTAAGAGGAGGGTGCACGCAATGGCAAAAAAAGATAAGATCGATGACAAAATTTTAGATGTTGATGCACGGATGCAAGGCACCATTATCTTCAAAGACCCCGTTAATCTTCGGATCAATGGAAGTTTTGAAGGAAAGTTGGAAACCTGCGGCCATTTAACCATCGGTGAAAATGCCAATGTGAAAGCGGATATCGAAGGCGACCGCGTCATTATTGCCGGAAAAATCACAGGTAATTTAATTGCCAGAGAAAGCCTCTCCTTAATTGCTCCTGCCGTGGTTTTAGGAAATGTTCAAACACCCAGCCTTTCCATTGCTGAAGGTGCTATTTTAGACGGCAAACTCAAAATGCTGGATTTGGGCAAAGCTTCCGGAACCGGCAGAACCTTGACGCTTCGAGATGTTGCTCAATATTTGGAAGTTGAAGCCAAAGTCGTAGAAGATTGGGCCAATCAAAAAAAGATTCCCGCTGAATTTCAAAACGGCGAGTGGCATTTTAATCAAATAGCCGTTGATAAATGGCTTCAAGACGAAAAAGTTAAAAATAAATAGTAGTTCAAAGGTTGTTGCATGAGCGAAGGTCTGATTACCGAAGAAGAAGTAAAGTCCTACCTAAAAGTTGATTCCCCTGAAATCGACCAATTAATTCGTCGCGGCAAGTTGACCGCCTATCGCGTGGGCGGAAGTTTTGTCCGGTACCGCAAAGATGAAGTGATTGCCATCCGAAGCGGCCGGAAATTTCGTTTACCCGATCAATTCGAGCGGAGCTGGTTTGACAAGGTGCGGGATTTTCTGAATTTTCACGGCATTTACATTTTCTTAACCATCCTGATTGTGGCCCTGACCATTTATTTTGTCCAAGCCTAACTTAATAACACCGAATTTTCCTCGCCCTCACCCTAGCCCTCTCCCAGAGGGAGAGGGGAAAGATTTACGATGAGCATTCCATTTCACATTGGAATTGATATCGTCAGCGTTTCCCGCATGAAGCTCGCTATTGAACGTCAAGGCAAGCGTTTCCTCAACCGAGTTTTTACTCCCAACGAACAGAAGTATTGCGAGCGAAAAAAAAATAAGTACGAAAATTATGCAGGGCGCTTTGCGGCCAAAGAAGCCGTGATCAAAGCCAAAAAGGGCGGTCCTGGAAGATTTGCTTTTAGTGAGATTGAAGTTATTCGGTCTTTAAACGGAGCGCCGTCCATTCGCATCAGCGCACAAGCCCGCAAGAAATTAAGAATTTCCCCGAAAGCTCAATTCGAATTGACGATCGCACACGAACGAGAATTTGCGATCGCGACCGTAGTTCTGCACGAATCAGATTGATTTATTTGGCAAGGGTGCCGTCTAGTGTTTCAAAAACAATCGTAACAAGAGAACGGCATTTGGGGCATTTGATTTGCTTGAAGGCCTGAATGTTTTCATGCTTCGGACGGTACATGATGGATAGGATTTTAGTTGAAAATTTTGTTTCATCCCCATTCCATTGGCAAGCTGAACACGTGTAAGAAGGTTTGTCCATGATCATCCTCTGGTTACGTAAGAAGATATCGACCAGTCCGCCACGAACTTGAATTCCTATCTGGAATGAGCAGCATCACTTAGAATCGGAGAAATTTGCCGAGGAAGGGAGTCTTCGCCACAAAGCGTTGGCGGAATCCGTCCGACAACGCTTTTAGGACGAATCTCGCCGCGTTGTCTGGCGGAGAACCCTTACAACCTTGCGGTCACTGGATTTTGAGTCCAGCGCGTCTGCCCCAGCTTTCATAAAAAATTAGCGAATTATTGATAGAAGCTGGGACTGCCCCGATATCGATTAAAAATAATTGAAAATCGGGGCTGCCAGGGCTGGCAGACGGAACGAAAATCATGCCGAGGAAGGGAGTCGAACCCTTACAACCTTGCGGTCACTGGATTTTGAGTCCAGCGCGTCTGCCAGTTCCGCCACCTCGGCAGAATCGTGAATGGTGAATCGTGGGTCGTGAAGCGTATATCCTTATCTTTCGATTCACGATGCACGATATACGAACGACGAGAATTTGGTGGACCGGAGGGGGGTCGAACCCCTGACCTCTTGCATGCCATGCAAGCGTTCTCCCAACTGAACTACCGGCCCGCTAACCTTGATATACTACTATCTATTTATTAGAAGCGGGCACAGTCCCGATTTCCAGAAATTATGCTGAAATCGGGGCCGGCCCGCAAATCTTTAATATTCTATAGTCTATTTATATAGAAGCGGGCACTGTACTGATTACCAATGAAAAGTCTACATGGTCATTCATGTCAATCAGTGCCGGCCCAGTAACAGTTAACAGCTAAATAATTTTTAAAGGGCCTAATCTTATCATACGCACTTAAAGGAAACAACAGATCAAGTTGTTCCCTTACAGGACGTATGTTAGAATCCTAGCCTTCTTATGAGTTCCAAAGAAAAAACATATCCCTTTGATCAGCTAGAGCCAAAATGGCAAAACCATTGGCTTAAAAATCATACTTTCAAAGCTGCCGATCCTGGAGAACCGGGAAGTAATAAACCCAAATATTATATTTTGGATATGTTTCCGTATCCGTCCGCGACTGGTCTTCACGTGGGACATCTGGAAGGCTACACAGCGACGGACATTATTGCCCGATACAAACGAATGAAAGGATTTAACGTCCTTCATCCGATGGGTTGGGATGCCTTCGGACTTCCGGCTGAACAACATGCGATTGAAACCAAAACCCATCCAAAAATTGTGACGCGGCAAAATATTGATAATTTCCGCCGCCAAATCCAGTCCATTGGATTTAGTTATGATTGGAACCGGGAAGTCGATACCACCGATCCGAAATATTACCGGTGGACCCAGTGGATTTTTTCCAAACTGTTTGAAAAAGGACTCGCTTACGAAGCGGAAATTCCCGTTAATTGGTGCCCGGCGCTAGGAACCGTGCTCGCGAATGAAGAAGTGATCGATGGAAAATCTGAACGCGGCGGCCATTCCGTCATTCGGAAACCGATGCGTCAGTGGGTTCTGAAGATTACCGCTTATGCAGACCGGTTGCTTGAAGATTTAAACGATTTGGATTGGCCCGAATCAATTAAGGAAATGCAGCGCAATTGGATTGGGCGTTCGATCGGCGCAGAAGTGGATTTTCCAATTGATGGATCTTCCGAAAAAATCCGCATCTTTACAACACGTCCAGATACTCTGTTCGGCGCTACCTATATGGTACTTGCGCCTGAATATCCGCTGGTTTCCCGAATTGTTGTCCCGGGACAACAATCTGAAGTGAAAAAATATCAGGAAGAAAGTTCCAGAAGATCAGATCTGCAGCGAACTGACCTTGCCAAAGAAAAATTAGGTGTTTTTACCGGTGCTTATGCGATTAATCCCGTCAATCAAACCAAAATTCCGATTTGGATTGCCGATTATGTTTTAATGGGTTACGGAACCGGCGCGATTATGGCCGTCCCGGCTCACGATGAACGTGATTTTGAATTTGCAAAAAAATATAAGCTTCCGATCATCGAAGTGATTTCCGGAGGCAATATCAAAGAAGCCGCTTTCACTGGCATTGGCACCGTGATCAATTCAACGACTTCGGACAAATCCTTTTCCATTGATGGGATGAAAAGTAACGAAGCCGTTCAAAAAATTACGGATTGGCTGGAACAAAAAAAATTAGGCAAGAAATCCATTCATTACCGTTTGCGTGACTGGCTTTTCAGCCGTCAGCGTTATTGGGGAGAACCCATTCCCATTATTCATGTGGACGGAAAACCGAAGCTCGTTCCCGAATCTGAGCTCCCTCTGCTTCTTCCCGAAGTGAAAT
>Ga0209726_10009137_pt1 | contig 10405 bp, 11 predicted proteins | sample Subgrocontami54m_FD_187453 | JGI IMG/M metagenome (GOLD analysis project Ga0209726, IMG submission 187453) | Subsurface groundwater microbial communities from S. Glens Falls, New York, USA - GMW46 contaminated, 5.4 m (SPAdes) (version 3) | ecosystem: Environmental > Aquatic > Deep subsurface >... | reverse complement strand
CCAGCGATCAGAAATAGTGCGAGGGTAATCGTGAAGGGGATGACGCCTTTCATATCTTCTTTTGAAGAGAACATGGAGTTACTTACGGCAAACATGCCATAGAAAAGTATAATAGTTATAACGGTTATAGAGTTTATATTTTGCAAAAGAAAGTATGAGAGCGCTGATAAAATGATGATCCCTATGTAGACCGGTGCCAGGCCAATAAGTGTCCTTCGTAAAGGATCGGTTTGGGCTATAGCGACGCTTCCGGTTCTTATTTCGGCTTCTTCAAGCGATTCCGGCACCAGAGTAAGTTTTCCCGTCCGGACGCGCAAGATTTCCGCGACAAACAAATGGGCCAGTTCGTGGATGACGGTACCGGGAAAAAGGAGGATGATGAGGATAGTCATGGAGACGGTTTTACTACGGAAGATGCGAAAAAATAATACGTAGAGCGATTGGGTGAGCCGTCCCGAAATGAGATGGAGAGCAATAAGTTCACCAAGCAGTAGGATGCCAAGGATCATGTCATGAGAAAATGGGATTTGAGTTCGCGTTCGATAGCCTCCAGCACGCGGCCCATGAGGTTGGTCATGTCTGCCTCAAGCTCCGGTTTTGCAATCGCCTTTTTCATCATGGCGACGTAGTCCTGAGGATTTATGGTTGCCCCTGCTTGGTCGAGCCGGGTAAGTTCGTCCTCCGGCAGATGCCGGACGAGCACCGGCACTGCTGCGGCATGGAGGCTTTTGCTGATAGTAACGTAGATTTTGGCCTTTTGGGTATCAGAGAGCGTGGAGTGGGCGACACTGGTGATAATTGCTTTGAGCCGTGCGTCAATCGTCATGCTGCACCCCCTGGCTGAGGTGTCAAGGGTTGAGATAGCGGCGCTTCCGGCGGACGGAAGGCAGTAACGATCCCTTGATAGATTGCATCAATCCCACGGCGTCCCGCATCCATAGCGCCATGAAGCATATCCTCTTCCCAGTTTTGAAATTTAACGACATTTTCGCCCATCCAGCCGCTTGCTGTTGCAGAGAGCGCATCGATATGACCGGGAAGTGTGGCTGGAATGAGGAGGACGAGTGGATTCTCTGCTCCTACCACGGTCTGGACGACGCGAAGTACACCGGATTTTGCGGTGTCTGTCCATTGGGTCATGTGGGCATCCAGTTCCGCCATCGGCTGCATCCATGCGTGGAAATCTTTTCGCCAACCGTCGCGCATGGCGGAGTGAATCCGGTTGTAAGCAGCCATCTTTGCCTCAGCGACGTTAGGCTCGCCGTATATATGCTCCTCCCCCCAGCGGGAAATAGCGTGCAATATGCCTTCACGTATGCGATCTTCGACCGGCCGTCCCGATCCTTCCCGTTCGGCTTGTGCTTCTTCTCCAGGTGGTGTCATAGGGTTATCCATGTTTGGCAGTTTGTCAACTATATTGAATATATTTTACCATAATTGACAAGTTTTTAATAGTACGATCATCTCCTTTTCTAGACACCTGGAGAAAGCCACTCTATAATGACTATATATGCATATCATTGCAGCAGTCAAGAAGCGATGGGGTGAGATTCTCCTCTTTCTGATTCTTTTGGTCATCATTGTCTCCCACGTCCGACCAGGATTTCTCATATTGGGCAATGACACGTTTGCTCCGGAGCTTAATCCACGGTTGATCCTGGAGCGATCACTTTTTTCTCCTGGCTGGCGGACATACCGCGGCCTGGGGGTCGCCTCCGACAGCGAACAGGCAGATATCGTCCGTGCCGTTTTGTATTCCGGTTTGGCTTCTTTTCTTCCTCCCTGGGTCATCTCTCAGGGGTATCTTTTCCTTGCGTTTTTTGTCGGTGTTTGGAGTATGGCAAACCTTGTTGCGGTAGTAGTAGGCAAAAATAATGGAAAAGACAGACAGCTAAGTTTCCTTTGTGGCGGTATTTTGTATCTCGCGAGTATGATTACCGCGTGGGTATTTTTTTATCCTCTTCATTTATTTGTCGCAGCTTACGCTTTTTTACCACTCGTCTTGTGGCGCCTCGGATTGTTCATCCGGCATGGTACCGTCAAAAACGGAATAACCTTACTAGTAGCATCCATTCTTCTTGCTCCGGCGGCTCTCACCGCGACTATGTTTTTTGTTTGCAGTATAGTCGTGATTGTATTTCTGGGATATTTTTTATGGAGCGAAAAATTATCAAGTGCTGTTCGCATTCGACGAAGCGCTCTATCTCTCGCAATCGTTTTTGGAATTCATCTCTTTTGGATCGTATCATTTGTAGGGTATGGGATAACTAATGCCAGATCGCTTCGAGAATCAATTATCAACAGTGAAATTACCTACTCAACGATAGAAAACGAACGCAAGCACAATACGGCACTCAATAGCGCCCGTTATTACTTTTCATGGATGGATATTAAAGAAGATAACCAGTCGTTTACCTTTCCGATGCGTGACTGGTATATTACAAATCCTATAGGAAATATATTAAGCTTCCTCCCGCTTATGTTGGCAATCGTGGGTACTACCGTGGCGGTCAAAAGAAAACAGTACGGAATCCTGTTTTTGGCAGTGGTAGGGGTGTTCGGTTGGTATCTGATCAAAGGCGCCAACCCTCCGGGTGGAGCGCTGTACGAATGGTTACAACGCATACTTCCGCTTCTGGCACAGGTTTTCCGTTGGCAGTCATCTAAGCTCTGGCCATTTCAGGCGGTGATCATACCTATCCTTGCTACTGTCGGAGTACTCGCGCTGAGAGAATGGATGAGGCGTATCCGGTTCACGCAATGGCTTCTTCCCTGTATCATACTGAGCGCATCACTGTATTTCGTCCGACAATTTTTTACGGGCGGCATGACACGTCCCGACGTTTTTGTGGCGGTACCTGCCGAATATCACCGATTATCCACATATCTTGCCTCGCATGATCCCCGTGGCCGCATCTGGGTTGCGCCGGAAGCAAACACGCTTTACTTTCGTACGTATTCTTGGGGATTTTGGGGTTCAGTTGTCCTCAATTACATTGTTCCAAATCCTCTGTTTGAGAAAGCCCTTGTCATAGGGTCGGAAGAAAACGAGCAGGCGTACAGCATGATCGTCAATGCATATTACAGTCGGGATCCTCGGCTTTTTAGCAGCAACCTGAGTCAGTTTGACGTGTCGTATGTATTATCAGATACATCCGTGACCAAAAAGCACGTGGGGTATTCCTATGATTGGGATCTTTTTGCCGTGATGGTCGCGAGTAATCCGGAATTCATCCCGATTTGGAAAGATGGGAGTCTAACACTATATTCGATTCGTCAAGGCCCTTCGATATCTGTTGACGCGTTCACTGCTGGGCATGACTGGCCTAAGCTTATCGCGATGCGATCACTCTTGGACAATAAGGGATACGCAGTGCTTTCACGCGAGGGCTCTCTCGCTCCACTGGCCTTGAAAGCCGATACTACGCAAGTCACGACGGATGCGTTGATTAATCAATCGGTTTACCAAGGTCAAGCCCAACAGATGAGGTTAATACAGGACGTGGATATTGGCTCGTTACCGGTGCGTTTGCGCGTGTCGGACAACCGTGTTGCACTTTCTCCTACTGTGCCGTTAGTACGTATTAACGGTAATTCATTCTATGAGATTGACGGCGGTGCTTCCGGGGATATCGGTACTGAGATCCGGTTCCTCACGCTGAACGAAACAGTAATGCCGGTATCTGCAGGAAATGCTTCTTATGTCCTGATGACGCCCTATGCTGATGCTACGATCTCCGGAAGGCTCAAGGTATGGAATTCTGATGTGACCACTCAGGATATATTATCCGGTTCGAGTCGCCTCCATTGTAATACTGCCGATCAGAATGTGCCTGCACAGTTATTACCTAGCGCGTCCGTAAGCTGTGAAACGCCTAAGCTGGCCATTGCTAACGACGCTGTTGTTGAGGTGGCTACTCAGTGGCAGATTGATAAAGGGGGTCGGGCGATCGTTTGTCTTTGGTCGGATTTTCAGCGCCGATGCTTAAATAGTAACGTAACCGTATTTACGAGCGGACAGACGCAAACGTTTACCATTGCTTCCGGCGATAGGGTGTCCCAAGGAGACTCGCTCATCGTCTATCTTACGCTTGAGTCGCGTGCTGCCGTACCAGTACGGGCGGATATTCAGAGTGTTTCCCTGCTTTCCTATACGCATGGGAGGACGGTCTCAGTAATAGAAAATAATGTTCCGACGCTTCTGTCTCACATGATCGATCTGGCAACCGGAGATCGGATAGAAGTGGAAGTTCCGTTTCTGTGGGGGAAAGGTACCTGGGAGTATCGGCCGGAAGGACCGGCGATTCCCGAGACGACGTATACGCTTTTTAACGCCGGCGTGGGCCAGGGCATCGTTGATCTGGTTGCCGAGCGGGAGCTTGCGGGCATGATCAAAGAAGGGACGCTAAGCACCTACCCTCGCCTGGAGCGCTGGGAGGGGGACGCGTTGGGACAGCTCATTGTTGATGCAGGCAACGAAAGTGGCGTTCCCATGGAGGTTTCGCTTCGGGAGGTAAAAAAAGAATACAAGCTATTCAGCCGGCGGATTGAGCCCTTACGAAGGACTACCTCGTCTTATATGGTTTTTATGCCCCCAGATGTTCGCTCGTATATCCTGGAGGCTCTCCAGACAGGTATCGGTCCGCGGCCGAGCAAAAATACCTTGTATGCACTCCGGTTTCAGACCATACCGCGCGCGTGGCTTGATCTCCTGCTTTCTTCCGAGGAACAATCACCGTCACCATCAATTTATGAGCTTCCAAATCAATCCCTATCAGAAAGTACCTTTACCGGCCCAGTTCCTTCTGCCGGGGTCGTGAGTATTCCGGCGGCCTTTTCACCGTTTTGGTGGCTCATCGGGCCGGGGAGGGGTGAGCCTGTCCGCATTAATGGGTGGAAACAAGGGTGGAAGGTTGATCAACCCGGGGCGTATACCGCTTTTTATTTTGGCAATCTCTTGGCCTACGCAGGATTGATAGTGGGCATTATCCTAACCCTAGGGGCATTAGTTTGGGTTTCCCAAGAGGCGCAAAAAAAGGCTTCTCAAAGACAATAGCCACCATCGGCCAGCGGAATCGGTACCATTCATAGAGACGCACCACAGCTTTGGCGGGGAGCGCAGTAACGACGAGAAACTCTACGAGCGAGTATAGTACGCCACCCATTGTCGGTACATATCCATAACGGATGATTCCCTGGAACCTAGCCCAAAAGGTGAGGTAAAATGTTTCTTTGACGTCGTGGTACCCGTTGGAAGTATCGACTTTGCGGTATTGATAGATAATATCAGTGATATTGCCAAATTGGCCAAGGCGCAGAAGTTTGAAAAATAGATCCACGTCTTCAGCAGTCCTCATGTGTTCGTTGTACCGGACGGTTTTGAGCGCATGGGCACGGACGAGCATGATTGGATGCTGGATTGGTACCATGCGCATAATGAGGTTATGGAGGACATCCGGATTAGTTGGGAAGTGCTTTTGGGCGAATACTAAGCCTTTAGAATCGATCATTTCCGCAGACCCACCGCAAGCGATGACCTTAGGATGGTTTTGGAGGTAGTTAAGTTGTTTTGTGAGCCGTGTCGGGAGACTTATGTCGTCGGCATCCATGCGGGCGATGTAGGAGCCACGGGTTTTTTTAACCAGCATGTTGAGCGACACGGCGATGCCGCGGCTTTTTTCGTTTCGGAAGAGCTGGACGCGGCGGTCTTTTTTAGCGAGTCGAGAGAGTATCGCACCTGTCCTGTCTATCGATCCATCGTCCATGACGAGAAGCTCCCAATGGGAGTAGGTTTGATTCTGGATGCTTTTGACGGCAGCCGTCACAAAGCGCCCGGCGTTCCTTGCGGGCATAATGACAGAGATGAGTGGTTGAAATTTCATAGGCTGTTCTCCATCCTCATGCGTTACATAAGGGCGGGAAACAACCCCCCTCAATTCTCAATTTCGCTTTTCAGCAAAACGATCCAAGTGGATCAAGAGAAAAGAGGGGGTTCGTGTCGTCACGGTTGGTTGTTTTCAGTCACTATGTTGGGGGCATCTCCGATAGTCTGGAGAAGGCTACGGCCGCTCAACACGTGGCTGACTAGTTCACCCGCGTAGCTCGGGTGTCTGGGAGTGGGTTACGGGCCAAACACCCACGTCCAGAAGTTGACCCAGGCGATTACTACTCGCTGGATCAAGTTTGCCGCCGGAGGAGCGGGATTCGTCGTCGGGACGGGCGTAGCGACGGTGGTCGGCACAGGCGTGGCGGCCGGTGCAGGGGCGTTGAGCCAGCGGATCTGGAAACCACTCGAGAAATTCCCGCGGCATTCCACCAAGGCCCAAGCCTGACCGTTGTCAGCGGTGTCCACCGAGAAGCGCAAATCGTTGCCATATTTGGCAGTGACGGGATTTGCGCTCCCTTTGCCATTCCGGGACTGATCGAGGTAAAGCGCACATTCGACTCCGTCGAACGCGTACGTCCCTTCCTCGATGGTGATCCCGACGCTATGGGCCACGCGCTTGTTGCCTTCTGGCAAATTCGGTTGCCACAAGCGCCCATCGACGGTCCACACGGCATCGTACTTCGCATTCTTGACGCTGTTGGCCCAACCTTCGTATTTCTGGCCGGCCAGCGGGTAGTCGCCGGATTGCGCGGCCACGGTGCCTGCGCCGAGCGCGAGGGCGCTGGCCAAGAAGGCGATCGCCACTACGAGGTGGGCCATGCGGCGGACATTCTGGCGATTGAGCAGCCAGAGGCCTAGCGCGGCGACGGGCATTCCGACACAGACGAGTCCGCCCAACGCGGGGTTGATCGCACCCGCGATGAAGCTAACGGTGATCCATATCACCGGGGCCAACAGGAGGCCCAGACAACCAAACAGTAATCTAGACATCTTTTTAGGGCTCCTTTACAGCCCTTTTTGCCTCGGTGGGGGAATCCCCTTTTGAATCAGGTGCCCTATGGCTACACCTGGTCGGCTCGATTCATTGAGTCGGCAAAATGAAACACGATGCCTTCAGTCCGCCTGCTGGCGAATGAAAGCGGGGGGAAAAAACGGGGAAAGGAGGAAGTGGTACGGGGATCAAAAGGAACAAATGATTATTCCCTTAAATCCCCATACTACGATCCAATCCGTAACCCGTTTTCCCACTTTTTAAAAACAACCAACGTTGTTAAAGTGCAAACGACACGAAAGAAGTGAAAAGTGAAAGTAATAAGTGAAAAGTAATACGCAAATGTATCACGTTCAATTACACTATCGCTAATACTTCTCCCGGTTTTAATGCCGGGAAAGAAGGCATTTGGGTTACGAGTAAACCGAAAGACCTGCCGTTCCTTCGATAGACTCGGATGTAACGCCAAACACCCTCATTTCCGATATCAAAAAAAAGAGCAAAAATAAACCGGCTATCTCTGCCGGTTTCATTTATTTTTCGAAGCCGGCAGGCTTCTTCTCTCCCTCTTACAGGTGGACATTTTTCCGCCATGGCAGGAAAATGTCCACATTGGAGATTTTTGATTGTTTACGAGCGCTTTTTCAAGATTGCCAGTCCGCCAAGAGCTGTTCCTACAAATGGCAGGATGAGGAGGAGATCGTCAAAGCCGGCTACCGGCAGTATAGTGGCTCCGGAAATTTCAACCTGGATACACGCCTGAGCTGTGTCATCATCTTTACGGTTGAGGGCAGCAGCTTCTGCGCTATTGACCACACATACAAACGTGCGGCCGCTAGGGAAGGCGCTTTTATCGGATACTTTGGCGAGGATTTCCTGCGTGCGCGTTTCGCCCGCAATCATGTTTGTCAGGGTGAAAGTGAGCGTGTTTGTTGCTTTGTTATAGGTTCCGGGACCGGCCACAAAGGTCATATAGGAAGGGAGCGTATCTTTGACGTTTACATTTGCAAACGTTTCCCCTGAGCTGTTTTTGATCGTGAGGCGATAGAGGACTTCTGATCCGGGGCCAAAGGCGGCGTCCGTGGTGCCCAGGTTCTCGACAAACACGCCGGTCACGGGATTCTTGACCTCTTTATTGATCGTGAGATCCGTGGGAGGGCAAGCCGTGCCGTACGTGCTGCCACCGTATTGCGTGGTGCAGGATTGCGCATACGCTTTAGGCGCAAGAGACAAGAGAAAAGAGACAAGAGAAAAAGAAACGAGATTGAGTACGATGTGTTTTGAGTTCATAATTTATAGTTTGACTGCGTGTTAAGAAATGGAGTATAGCATGGATATAGCCTGGTGTCAAGTATTATAGGGTAGTACTCTGCTCTTCTACAAGGTCGGCAAATAGCAATAAGCGCTCCGTGGTAGATCCCGGCGGCCAGCAGGTTTGCAGAATGAGCGTCTTCGTGCCTTTTTGTGGGACGAGGTAGGAGATATCAGTTGGCTTGACCACGCGCTTCTCGCGGAGTTTATACGTGTACTGCTTGCCCTTATAAAAAATTACTATCAGATCACCTTCGGAAAGATTCTTTAAAAGATAGAACACTGCATTAAGATCGCTTACGAACCAGTCATAATTGGTAGAGTGGGAGAAAAGATACACGGTCCCATCTTCGTCGGGGAAGTAGCTGGTCGAAGCATGGGCAACGCCCTTTTTGAGGGCTTCGAGATATATACCGGGATCGGCCGGATTGACGGAAGGGATGACGCCTGTGTTGATGCCGATTTTGGGGATGATGAGGCTAAACTCCTTATTCACCGGATCAATCGAGGCTCCGTCCTCGGTTTTCAATGGATTAAATACCACCGGTACGGATTTCGGCAGTGGTTTTGTGAGTGCTTGCGCCTTTCGCTGACTCACTGACTCACTGACCCTCTGATACATATATTGTGCTTCTAACCGAATCGCCGGGGTGAGCGGCCCCGCGATGCCACCCAGGGAGAGGGCGATCAAACTCAGGGCGATATGACGCCCAAAATTTGTAGGATTGATAATCTTACCGCGATCGCGAGAAGATTGTCGATACTGGTAGATGACGCCGTAGGATTGCATAGAATAGTGAAGGGGAATTGTAGCAGAAAGGCCTATAGAAAGCAATGTTGGAAATATTAACTCTCCTTTAAGCGTGCAGGAGGTCATTTCGGGAGATGCGTGCCTCGCGAATGAGTGAGAGAAGCGTTCCTTTTGGTATATCTTTGAGATGATAGGGAACGACGGCTCGATTGCCCGACTTTGGGTGATAGAAGATGATATGGCTTCCTGTTGTGTGATCTTCCAGAAAGCCCAGATTTTTGAGTCGTTTGATGAGTTGTTTTGATGTGAAGGAAGGAAGCTTAGGCATACGCATGATGCGCATCGGGTACAGGCAGGTTGACGGTTGTGAAGAAGGCAGATTCGTCTGAAGGGATAGGCTCCTCATGTTTAGTGAGACTTGCGATGTATCCGCCGATGGCATCGATGATCATAGTTTTGGTTTCCGGAAGCGTTTTTCCGTAGGTGACGCATCCGGGAAGCGTGGGGACAATCGCCGTAAATCCGCCATCCGGTTCCGGTCTAAAAATGACGTTGTACGTTCGTTTTTGTGTCATAATAAACCTATTGTACATGGGGGTATTGCGGTCGTCAATATAAAGCTATTAGTGTGCTTATTATACAAACACGTGTCTGGAAAATAAGACATCATTAGGAAGCAGTGGCTTTTCCCGTCCAGACAAGGTCGATGTCCTGATTGATGGCTTTTTGGGCGAGTTTGGTTGCGGCGTCGTACTGACCCTCCCGGATGAGGTTGCTGACGGTATTTTGTGCTTGGGAGACGATTGCTTCTTCATATTGCCGCATGAGCGGGAGAACGATAGGAGCAAGCTCGGGCGCGTGGTCGTCCAGCTTGGCTGCGGCTTTATAGAGCGCCTCAAAGCTCATACCGGGCTTGACCGTATCCAAGACGATCTGGGAGAGCGCTTGGGCCCGCTCTTCGGTAATCGAACTTACGGCCAATCGGGCCTTGATCAGCTCGACGACGGCAAGCTCTATTTGTTGGCGCAGGTCATCAGGGGTCATAAACCCATGATACATGAGACTCGCAACTTCTCCTAATCTTTGGTACTATCAAATCCTCATGAAGAAGCTTCCTTACGAAAAACATATCCTTCCAAGTGGCCTTCGATTGATCCTCGTCCCCATGAATGGTGTGAGTAGTGTCGCAACCGCCGTGATGGTGGGAGTGGGCAGCCGCTACGAGACGCCTTCGATTAATGGTGTGAGCCATTTTTTGGAACACATGGTGTTTAAGGGCACGAAGAAGTATCCCACGACGGAGGATGTCAACATCATTGAGCGCGTCGGAGGCCTTCAAAATGCCTACACGGATATCGATATCACCAACTATCACAACAAGGTGCTTAGCACTGACTGGCAGTTAGCGCTAGAGATCAATAAGGAGCTTGCTACCAAGCCTCTTCTTGAACAAAAACACATTGAC